>Ga0315331_10002552_pt1 | contig 13798 bp, 13 predicted proteins | sample M160m34915metaG_FD_203456 | JGI IMG/M metagenome (GOLD analysis project Ga0315331, IMG submission 203456) | Ammonia-oxidizing marine archaeal communities from Monterey Bay, California, United States - M1 60m 34915 | ecosystem: Environmental > Aquatic > Marine > Intertidal zone | place: USA...
ATCGATCTCTTTATGGCCTTTCCACCGCTGATCATGGTGCTGGCGATCGTCGCGACCTTTGGCAACGCGATGCCATATGTCATCGCCGCCATTTCCGTCTCGATCATTCCCGATAGCGTGCGCATTATCCGCGCCAATGCGTTGCAGGTTCGACAAGCACCTTATGTCGACTCAGCGGTTGCACTTGGATTCAGCCACACGCGTATCATCTTTCGGCACATGCTGCCGAACGTCATGGCGCCTTATTTGATCATTTTCACGGCTGCGGTCGGCGGTGCGATCCTGGCGGAAGCGGCGCTTTCTTTTCTCGGTCTCGGCGTAAACGAACCAACACCGGCTTGGGGCTTAATGTTGCAAGGGGGGACAGAAGAATCGATCACCGGCGTCTATTGGACAGCAGTCTTCCCGGGCGTTGCGATCACTTTGGCCGTGTTTGGGTTTTTCGTTTTAGGCGATGCGCTGCGCGATGTGCTCGATCCGAAGCTACGCCGTGCTTAAGAAAAACGACGGGCTTCTAACCCATCGCTTCGGCTAACAACTCGAAGGACCGCACCCGCGACTTGTGATCCCAAATCGCCGCCGCAACCATGAGCTCGTTGGCGCCGGTGGCCTCGATCAATGGCGCCAGCTCGTCCTTGATAGTCGCCTTGGAGCCGTGAAATGAGCACGCCAACATTGACGACGATTGCGATTTCTCCATCGGCGACCAGAAATCCTCGATGTCGTCGACAGGTGGTGGCAGCTGGCCGCGTGTGCCGCGCACCATTCGAGTGAAGTTCTGTTGTGGTGAGGTGAACAACCGTTTTGCCTCGTCCTCGGTGTCGGCGACGATGGCATTGCAGCCGACCATCACATAGGGCTTGTCAAGCTGTGCCGATGGCTCGAACCGCTCGCGGTAGACTGACACGGCCTGCATCAATGCCTGCGGTGCGAAATGTGAGGCAAAGGCGTAGGGCAGGCCGAGTGCCGCGGCAAGTTGGGCGCCGAATAGGCTGGATCCGAGAATCCACAGTGGCACGTTGGTATCCTCGCCGGGAATAGCATGGATTGCCTGGTTCTCCTGTGGCGGGCCAAGCAGCGCTTGCAGCTCTAGCACGTCTTGCGGAAAATACTCTGACGCACCTGGGTCGCGCCGCAGCGCCTGTAGCGTGCGCTGATCGGTCCCCGGTGCCCGTCCTAACCCAAGGTCAATACGGTCGGGAAACAGCGTCGCCAAGGTGCCGAACTGCTCGGCGATGATCATCGGTGAATGGTTCGGCAGCATGATGCCGCCGGCGCCAACCCGGATTGTGTTGGTGCCACCCGCGACGTGACAGATACAGACCGCGGTAGCGGCGCTGGCAATACCCGCGAGGTTGTGATGTTCGGCGAGCCAGAAGCGTGAAAAGCCAGCGGCTTCCGCGTGTTGAGCCAGGTCGAGCGCATTTGCCAGCGCGTCGGCCGGGGTGAATCCTTCGCCAATATTGGCGAGGTCGAGGACGGAGAGTTTTACCATGGCGCCACTTTAGAGCATGCGCGCCGCCATACCAGCAAGCATCGATCTTGATAACAAAACAGCGGTGGCTCGTTGGAGCCACCGCTGCATATTTTTTCGATGCCGATGACTTAGTTCGGCAGTTTTGCCTTGCGTAGATAAGGTGTGAGCGTTTCAAAGTCGCCAAACCTTGCCTTCGCATCTTCATTGCTGACATCTGCTGGTATCACAATGGCATCACCGACTTCCCAGTTGACCGGCGTCGCGACGCCATTTGCTGACGACGTTTGCAAGGCATCGAGTGCGCGCAATACTTCCGCGAAATTACGCCCAACCGTCATAGGGTATGTCATGGAGAGTTTGAGCTGTTTGTCGGGCCCGATGATGAACACCGAACGCACGGTGGCGCTGTCGGCGGGCGTGCGTCCATCCGGCATATAAGCCTCCGCCGGAAGCATGTCGAACGACTTGGAGACCGCTAGCCCGTCATCGGCGATAATTGGGAAGTCAGGTGCGGCGCCGCCGACTTTTTCAATGTCAGCCTTCCAATTCCGATGATCTTCGGCGCTATCGACAGAGACGCCGATCACTTTAGTGCCACGCTTCTTCCATTCGGCAGAGAGCTGTGCCACCGCGCCGAACTCGGTCGTGCAGACTGGTGTAAAATCCTTTGGATGCGAAAACAGGATTGCCCAGTCATCACCGATCCACTCGTGCAGCGACAGAGCACCCTGGTCTGTCTCCACTTTTAGATTGGGAATAGTGTCATTTATACGTAGGCTCATATTCTTAAGTCTCCCTTTTGAAAATTATTTTTAGCCGCGTGTATGAAGAAGGGTTAATGATCCTCCTCCCTCCCTTAATGACACATTCACGAAGTTGTGCTTATCAGCCGTGCTTTGGTCTCGCTACCCCGCTAGCACCTCGGGAAGACCATAAAATCCCGGTCCCTTTGTTGTCAGCCATCGACAGGCCGCCAATAAAACATCCGTGTCGATTTCGGGACGCGTCACATTGTGGCTGATGCGGATTTCGTCGTTGTGGCCAGCAAAGATGATCTCATGGTTGCTATAGGCGCCTCCAGCCCGCAGGGAGATGATTTCAGGTGGTGTGTCCTCGCTTCGTCCGGCCTGAATTCGCCGCGCGATTTCGGTGGAGGTGCCGCTCGGCGTATCTTTTTTCTCTCGGTGATGCACGCCGATCACCTTGGCGTCATATGCCGGACCAAGCCGGTTGGAAAGTGTCTCGAGAATGCCGAACAAGGTCGCGGCACCCCAGGAGATATTAGGTGCGTAGAGAATTGGAATACTGGCGGCGAAATCTTCAAGCGCAACAAGCTCCACGTTCGTTGGCGCGGTCGTCCCTAAGAAAAAGGGCCGCCCTGCGTCCGCACACAGCGCCGCCAATTCCAGCGTGCGGTCAAAATCTGTGAAGTCGAGGAGAACGTCGCACGCGCTGAGTGTGGACCCTGTATCGTCGCTTAGCGGCGCTTTACAGCCTGTCGCCGTTATTTGAGGCGACCGCACCAGACCTGCGACAAAATCGACTCCCTCCATGGCCTCCAACGCATCTCCGACGCGGCGACCCATGCGCCCGGTCGCGCCGGAAAGTGCGACTTTAATACCCATACGCTAAATACCTCCGGCGTCGGTTTTCACCGCTATCGATTCGAGGCGCTCGGCTGGAAGTCGTCCGCCAGGTCGTCGCGCCCCGTTTCGACCAGCTCGCTCTCGGGCTCGCCCGCGACGCGGGTGTGGCGCATGATGCGGATTTCGCTGTGATCGTAGGGGCAAGCACGATGCAGGATACAGCGGTTGTCCCACATCATCACATCACCCTGTTGCCATTGATGGGCATAGGTGCGCGGGGGGCGGGCGGCGTATTCCAACAGATCGTCGAGCAAGGTCTGACCTTCCTCGCGCGGTATGCCGGCAATTTTATAGGCATGGCGGCCAATGAAGAGCGATTTACGGCCAGTAACCGGGTGGGTTTTCACCAAGGGGCGCAACGGCGCGCCCTTGTTGTGATAGCCGTAGCCGTCGCCGCTTTTGAATTCGAAACCGTTCTTCTTCTGTGATTGATAGAGCGAGTGGTAGGCGGCGAGCCCTTCGATCTTGCCCTTGGTCTCGTCGTCCAACTTGTCATAAGCATCGCGCATATCGGCGAGTTCGGTCTCGCCGCCCGCGGACGGCACCTGAATCGCGGCTAGGATTGAGGCTTTCGCGGCGAGCGGCATATAGGAGCTATCTGTGTGCCAACCTTCGTTACCGCGCAAAGTCCGGAAGCGTGCTTCGTCCTTGCTGTACGGTGTGCCGTCTGCTTTCAGATTGCTGATTGGGACCGCTTTCTTGGTAGGGTCCGGGCGGAGCAATTCCATATTACCGAAGCGTTCCGCAAAGGCGATTTGCTCGTCCTCGCTTAGGTGTTGATCTGGAAATACCAAAGCCGCGTATTCGTGGAAAGCCCCCTCGACGACGAGCCATTCGCCGGTGTCCATATCCGCGAGTTTGATGTCTGTGATAACCGCGCCGAAGCTGGCGCCGATGGGTGTGATCGTGGGCATGATACATTCCTCCCTTTCAAATCACGTTGGTCGACCGTTGGGTGTCGGCAAGTCTACGCCAATCAGGCGGTGAATGTGAATCCCTTGTAACCACTGGCCGCAACCTCGTCGCACATCTCGTTGTATTTAGGCGCACCCGCCGCATAGAGCAGGAACTTCCGTTTGTCCCGGCCTTTGAGGTTTGGATTGATTCCCATGAACCAGGAATCGACCTTGGTAAAGAGTAACCGCTCTGACGTCTCGTGAACGTGCTCTGTCCATTCGTCCTCGGCGGCTTTCGTGGTGGCGACGTTGGTATGACCTTCATTTTGCATGTATTGGAGCAGGTCAGTCACCCATTCGACATTTTGTTCGATGCAACGCGGAATATTGCAGAAGGTGGCAGCATTGTGCGGGCCCACCAGGGTGAACATGTTCGGAAACCCCTCGACCTGAATGCCGAGAAATGTGCGGGGTCCATCGACCCATTTGTCTTTCAAGGCAACACCGTCGACGCCCTGAAAATCGATCCGGTTGAAAGCACCGAGCACCGCGTCGAACCCAGTCGCGAAGATGATGTAGTCAAACTCGTATTCTTGGTCGCTGGTTTGCACACCTTTCGCCGTCACCCGCTCGATTGGTGTCTCGCGTACGTCCACCAGTTTGACATTGTCTTGGTTATAGACCTCGAAATAGCCGCTTTCGAGTGGCAGGCGGCGCGTGCCGAAGCCGTGGTCGTGGGGGATCAGTTTTTCGGCGACTGCGGGATCCTTCACCCGTTCGCGAATTTTCTTTTTGATGAACTGGCTGATCGTCTCATTGGCGGTTTCATCGACCATGATGTCGCGATAATTGCCCATCCAGATGCCGAAGCCGCGCTCACTGTAGAGCTTTTCGTAGAACGATTCGCGCTCGTTCGGTGATTGATCGACGGCTTTTTCGCGCACAGGATTGTGGATAAAGGCGCCGTGCGAGGTTTTGCACTTGGCGAAGATCTCGTCATAGCTCGCCTTGATCTCCGCCTGTTCTTTGGACGTGATCAGCCCGTTATGCAGTGGCGCACAATAGTTAGGCGTGCGCTGGAAAACCGTGAGATGGCCGACTGTCTTGGCGATTTCGGTGATCGCCTGCACGCCGGTCGCCCCCGTGCCGATAATGGCGACGCGTTTGTTGTGGAAATCCATCGGCTCGTGCGGCCACTCACCCGTGTGGAAACTCTCGCCCTCGAAACCCTCGATCCCGTCGATGACTGGCATGACCGGGACGGAAAGCACGCCGATAGCAGTAATCAGATAGCGGCTCGTCGCACGGCTTCCGTCCGCTAACGTGACGGTCCAGCTCCCTCGGGTTTCATCGAAGTGACAGGATTTCACCAGGCTATCAAATTGGATGTCGCGGCGTAGGTCGAATTTATCAGCGACGTAGTTTACGTATTTCAAGTTCTCGGGTTGGCCGGAGAAATGCTCCTTCCATTCCCATTCCTCTAACAGCTCCTTCGAGAAGGAATAGCCATAAGAGTAGCTCTCGGAATCGAAACGTGCACCCGGATAGCGATTCCAATACCAAGTCCCACCAACATCGCTTCCAGCTTCGAAGACACGCACGGACATGCCGAGCTCCCGCAACCGGTATAGCTGGTACAATCCGGCGATCCCCGCGCCGATGATGATGGCATCGAATTGATCGGAACTTTCCTCGGTCATGGACTCTCTCGGCTATGCTGATCTTACATCGAGATATAGGCGTATATGAAGGAATCGCTACTCCAACGGACGATGAGTGGATTGGACGCCGGCTTACGCAGCACGAGCGGAGGTGAGAAACTCTTCGAACTCACGGCTGAAACTACCAATCGTCTCGTCAAGATCCGACGCGGACCAGAGTACCCCGATCGATTACCCATTGGATTGGGCAGAGGTTTGCATCATTTGAGCAATACTTCCAGGGACTTCCGTCGCATCTCCGCTGACGGTTTGCTGAATACTTTGCACCTGGGTTGCGATTTCGTTCGTCACATTTGCCGTCTGGCTGGCTAGGCTTTTGACCTCAGACGCGACGACAGCGAAACCTTTACCCGCATCCCCGGCACGGGCGGCTTCAATTGTGGCGTTGAGGGCCAGTAGATTTGTCTGCTCTGCGATCTCACTGATCAGATTGACAATTTCGAAATTGGCGAAGTGATTTTTGAAGGCTTCCTCGACTTCAAGAATCAATGCTTGATGCGACTCGGTAGTAATGCCTTTCTTGGCCGCTTCGATCGCGCCGAGTAGCTGTTTGCTGTATTTCCTGGTCTCAGTTTCGGATTTCGTATCCCCCTTTTGCACGAATTCTCAGGCGGCACGGATCATCTTCAAGAATTTGGTCTCTATATCCGTGGCTAAGCTCGATTACAGCACTCTCCATTTCTTCCACTTCATGGTCAATCGTCACGAAATTCCAGAAGGACAAGGCCAGTACGACGATAAAGACAGCGATCACAGATCCGAAACCGGCGGTGATTTTTGCTACAACCTTCCAGTTGGCGGTCAAGCGCATCAGGGATGAAAGAAAGGGTGTTTTCATTCTAAAACACCTTTGTGGAATGTAGGAGTGCTGGCGAATTCGGTCAGGAATTGGCAAAAGTGATGAGCCATTAATCATACATTATTAATGATTAATGTATGATTAACGGAGTCCCACCCAGTTTTCGATTCGCTCTGAATTGGGTTGATGTCGAAGACAGGATCGAGGCGGTATTAGGTCGTTATTTTACCAAGGATCCGATCTGCGGATGTTCCGCCGCGATACTGGCGAAAGCTGAATGCACTACTTCCACGCCGCCGGTCTCCGATGCGTTCATGGCGTCGAAGATGCGGGCCTTTACGAAGAAGCGCCAATGGTTGGGAAGGGAGGCCATGATTTCGGTCATCGCGTCATAGGCTTCTGGGGTCCAGTAGCGTTCGTACTCTTCGCGTTCGGGACCAAAATTGAAATGCGTCGCGGCACCTTCGCCACTCCGCAATTTGGCGCGCAAGGTTTCGGTCGCACTTTCATCGACTGTTTCTCCTTCGATCACCACGCCGTAATCGACGCGTGCCGCATCCAGAGATAGCGCGCTGCGTTCCACGTCGCGCAGAACGCGGCTCGGGTCCCGGTCGAGGGGATTGCCGCGCCCGCCGCCGCCAGGGCCGTAGAAGCGGATGACATCGCCCGGCTCCGCCGTCAGCGTGTCCTGATTGCCAAGGATTTCTTCCTTTGGTGTATCCGGGTTGCGGATGAAGTTGGAGGGGCTGCCCGCTTTACCGCCTAAGATACCCCAAGGACGGAAGCGGGTGCGGTCGCGATTGCGCGCGGTGATCCGGGTGCCGGGAGAGAAGACCTTGAATTCGAGCCAAGTGCCGAGCCCGCCTCGATTTTCGCCCGCTCCACCGGAATCCGGTGCGAGGCCGTAACGCACGATCTCGATCGGGACTTCCGCCTCGATCATCTCGACCGGCGTATTCTTGAGATAGGAGGCGTCGGCACCGGAGCCGTCGGGTCCGTCCGCGTGCGGCATCCCGCCCGCACCGCCAACCACGGGATCGATGGCGGCAATAATGCGCTTGCCGGTTTTGTTCTCGGTCGTCATCACATTGACGATGGAGCTGGAGCCCGCTGGGGCCGCTGGCATCCGGTCCGGCATAGCGAGGCCGAACGCGCCGAAGATGAGGCTCCGCAAGCGCCCACACGTGAGGCTCCGCATGCCGACGGCAGCGGGGTATTCCGGGTTCACCACGGTGCCTTTCGGCAGCACGCATTTGAAGGGACGCGTCAGGCCGATGTTCAATAGGATGTTCGGGTTCAGCGTGTAGAGTATGTAGTAGACCCCAACCAGCATCAGCGTGTGATGCGATGCACCCCCGGTCGGCACATTGATTGAGGAGGTTAGCTGCGGATCGCAACCGGTGAAATCCAGTTCCGCTTCATCACCTTGGATCCGCAAGGTGAGGGCGAGGCGGCAGGGGTTGCGCTCGGTATCGGAATCCTCATCCGTGTAGTCGGAGAAGAAATATTCGCCGTCTGGGATTGTGCGCAGGATCTCCCGCGCCTGGTGCTCGGCGTACTCCATCAAGTCTTCGGTGCCTTGGCGGAAGACGTCGACACCGAACTTCTCGACCATCTCCTTGACCTTGCGCTCGCCGGTATTCATCGCACCGACAAAGGCTTTGAGGTCTCCCCAGTTCTGCTCGGGTTGGCGCACATTGGTCATCATGACCTGCAGCAATTCTTCGTTCAGCTCGCCCTTCTTGTATAGTTTGCAGGGCGTGAAGCGGATGCCCTCCTGGTGGATTTCGACGAGGGTACGCGACAGGCTGGCTGGGACCGCGCCACCGATATCCGTGTTGTGGATATGGCCGCAGGTGTACGCCACCAACTCGCCCTCATGGAAAATAGGCTTCCACATATGGAGGTCCGGCGAGTGGGTCGAGACATAACCGCTATAAGGATCGTTGGTGAAGGCGATGTCGCCTTCCTCGTAGCCACCCGGCACCATGTCGAGAGCCGGGCCGTAATCCAGCCCCGGAAACCATGTGGCACCGAGATCAAGTGGGATCGCGAAGGTCTTTCCCTGCGGCGTTAGCAACCCGATGGTGAAGTCTTCCGTCTCCTTCACGAAGGTCGAGTGGGCCGTGCGGTAGAGCGTATAGGCCATGCTCTCGGTCGCGGCGCGGCAGTGGTTTGCGAGGATTTCCAGCGTAACCTTGTCGACGGGCTCGGTGTTCGGGCGTTCGCTCATCTCAACTCTCCTCCTGCCAAGTCAGCACGATATTACCGCGCGGGTCGACGGTGCCTTGGAAGCCGTCGGGAATGCAGCTCGTGGTATCCGATTGCGCAATGACCGCGGGGCCGCTCAGGGTCTGCCCGGCCAAGAGTTTGTCGCGCTCATAAAGCGGTGCCGTTCGGCGTGTGCCGCCGAACCAGACCTCGATCTCGCGCACCGGCGTCGCCGGGCCGGACCCGGTCGCTAATTCCTTCAGCTCCGGCTTCGGAATGTCGCCCGCCACCACCAGGCGCAGGTTCATGATCTGCACTTCCGCCTCTTCGTCACAGAAGGCGTAGACTTCCTCGTGGCGCGTGTGGAAGGCATTGAGGATCGCGGCTTTGTCACCGTCCTCCAGCCATCCGGTCTGCAGCGGCACCTCCAGCTCGAAGCTCTGCCCGGCATATCGCATATCGGCGGAGGGATGCAGCGTGTGCTCGCCCTCGTGGTGTTGCTCCTCACGCAGCCAATCGAGCCCTTGCGCCCGCAACTCCGCGTAGGTCTCGGGCATGGCGGGCATTGCTTCGTCGATGGAGGTGAACAGCGTGCGCACGAAATCGTTGCGGATATCGGCGACAAGTCCGCCCAAGGCGCTGGTCACCCCCGGCGTTGTCGGGATCACCACCCGCCCCATTCTCAGTTCGCGGGCGAGGAAACAACCCAGCATCGGTCCCGCTCCGCCGAAGGTCACGAGCGCGAAATCCCGGATGTCGATGCCGTAGCGCGCGACCAACTTGTTGGTCTCCATATACATGCCGGAGATCGCGACCTGGATGATCGCCTCCGCCGTCTCCTCGATGCTCATGCCAAGCGGCTCCGACACCGTGGCCATCGCGACACGTGCCTTCTCCATGTCGAGGGCGACCGAGTTATAGGCGAGGTCGTGATGCCCTAAGAAGCCGGACACCGCGAAAGCGTCGGTGATAGTCGGTTGCGTCCCGCCTCGCCCGTAGCAGGCCGGACCCGGATCAGAGCCGGCACTCTCTGGCCCCACTTTCAAAACCCCAAATTCGTCAACCCGGGCGATCGAGCCGCCGCCGTCGCCGATCGAGGTGACCGAGACTGAGGGAATATAGAGCGGGAACTCGCCGATCTTCTCACCCATGCCGTATTGAGGCTCGCCGCCGATGACCACCGCGACGTCGGCGCTGGTGCCGCCGATATCCAGCGTGATGGCGTCGTCGACGCCGCAGCTGCGCGCGACAAAGGCTCCTCCGATGACGCCGGATGCGGTGCCGGACAGCACCATGTTCACGCAAGAAGTCTTGCCAAGTTCCGCCGACATCACGCCGCCGTTCGACTTGGTGATCAGCGGTGTTGCGGGCACCCCACTTCGGCGCAGTGCATCCTGCAATTTGGTGAGGTAGGCGGCGACCCTCGGGTGGACATAGCCATTGATGATCGCGGTCGTGGTGCGTTCATACTCGCGGATGACGGGCCAAATTTCGGCGGAGGTAAAGACGAATAGCTCCGGGGCCTCGCGGCGGATGATCTCGGCCGCCGCCTCTTCGTGCATCGCGTTGCGAAAGCTGTGCAGCAGCGAGACGATTATGCCCTCGGCACCGTGCGCCTTGGCCCGGGCGATGGCGTCGAGAACGCTGGCCTCGTCGAGCGGCGTGTGGACGGAACCGTCGGCGCGCAACCGCTCTGTAATACCAAAGACCCGGTCGCGGGAGATGAGGGGCTCCGGTCGGGTTGAGAACAGACTGTAACTCTCCGGCATGCGCAGGCGCGCCACCTCCAACACGTCGGCGAAATTCTCCGTCGTGAACAGCGCCATCGTAGCACCCTTGCGCTGGATCACCGTGTTGACGCCGACCGTGGTGCCGTGGATGAAGCTATCAACTTGCGCGGCTTCGATGCCGTAGGTCTCGGCAAGGCGCTTCATGCCCTCCATCACCTCGGCACCGGGCTCCGCTGGCGTGGTCAGCACCTTGAGAGTGGAGAGATTGCGCGTTTCGGTATCGAAAACGCAAAAGTCGATAAAGGTACCGCCGATATCGACGCCGACACGATAGGCCATAGGGGGAGCTCCGCCGGATGAAATGCTGAGAGGGAAGTTAGGGCGCGGAGCGGAGTGGGTCGAGGGGGCCGCCGACCCCCAACCTAGCCCAAAACACCTCTTCGGCGTTTAGCCTGAAAGCGGGAGAGGGAATTCTAGCTTGCCACTCGGTGGCGTCCTCTCTTCCGCATGCGGGCTAAACGCCGAAGAGGTGTTTTGGGTTAGGGTGGGAGTGTCTGCGAAAAGAGTTCAGAACTCGGTCACTGGAATCCTTTTCATTGTCGAATTAAATGACATTCCCATAATTTGTCCCACCATATGTAGCTTGCCGAATAAGTGCGATTTTCCAGGAACTCAAATAATGCTTTTCACTCTAACTCCGCTCTCCGATCTCCTCGGTGCTGAAGTCTCTGGTGTCGATTGCCGCACGCCGCCGGACGCCGCACTTCAGGCCGACATCGTCGCGGCACTTCACGAACATCAGGTCATCGTGTTCCGCGACCAGACGCTCTCGCCGAATGAGTTGATCGCGTTCTCGGAAGCATTCGGGCCGCTTGAGATACATGTGAACCAGGCGGATGGCGGGTATGACCGGCCGAACTTTCACACGGTCACCAATCTGGATAAGGACGGCAATATCCTGCCGCCGCCGGAAGCGGGGCGGGAGTATAACGGCACTTCGACCTGGCATTCGGACAAGTCCTATATGCCCTTACCCTCGATGGCGACGTTCCTGCACGGGATCGAGGTCACGAAGGAAGGCGGCGAGACCCTGTTCGCGAGCCTTACCCACGCCTATGCGGCGTTGGATGACTCTGAAAAGGCGCGGCTCGACGGGCTCAAATGTGTGCATCACTGGGCGCAGTCCCTGCGCAATTCCGGCTCACGCCCGGCGACCGAGGAAGAAGAGCGGATTTCACCGCCGGTCACCCATCCGCTGATCCGCACCCATCCCGGCAACGGGCGGAAGTCCCTCTATATCGGCAATCACGCCTCCCACATCGAAGGGATGGACGAGGAAGAGGGGCGGACTGAGATCTTCCGCTTGCTCGACTTCGCGACCCAGGATCGATTTGTGTATGGCCATAAATGGCGGGTTGGGGATTTGGTCGTCTGGGATAATCCATCGCTCGTGCACAAGTCGGCGCCCTACGCGAAGTACGAAGAACGGCGGCACCTGCACCGCACCGTGGTGCGCGGCTCGGCGACGTTCTAGCGGTTACGGTGTCCTGCCGTTTCGCGTGGTGGGCGCTGAGATATAATCAAATCACCTGATCCTTTCCCAGAATATTTTTAGATGATGACGAGGCCTGTTTTCGTTACCATGCTTTTATCGTGATGGATTTGTTTGGATTACAATCGAATGCGATGGGTCCTGCGCTCGAATTTAGGATTCAAATTGGAGGTCCTGTTCGAAGACCTGAGACAGGGCATTGGGTGTGTCGGGCTAGTATTCGGGGGCTTGAGCATAGTGAGTGGCACTATGCTGCTAATACCGCCGTCTGTGCGGAACGTGGCTTGTTAGCTGATCTCCATGACGTGCTAGAAAGTTTGAAAGTCGAGATGAATCCCGAGGCGAGTGCAATATTAGAAGACGCGGCTAGCGTCCCATTCGAAGAAAATAACGACCCTAAAAACCATAGAACGCGCATCGAAATTAGTGGACTGCTTCAGCGGGGAGATGGCTCGTCCGAAACCGTCATTGCGCGAATCCATCCGGTCATACGTGACGATCGAGGGGGCGTCGAATGTCAACTGGATATCGATGGCCTTTCCGACCAGCCCTTTATGCTTTCCGGAAATGATTTCGCGCAAGCTAGGGAACAGGCGTTCATACTTCTTGAGCAAATCTTCGAGCAAAATGGCGTGATGAAATAAAACGCCGTTGGAGCGGTAGAGCTATATAATCTCGGTAGCTATATTGATCTCTTCCTTAAACTCGCTTGTCGCCGTTCACCGTGACCCGGTGCATCAGCCGGTGCGCGCCGCCATAGTCGGCGATAGCGTAGTGTTGAGTGCAGCGGTTGTCCCAGAATGCCACGGAGTTTTGTTGCCAATGGTAGCGGCAGGTGAATTCCGGGGTGCGCAGGTGATCGAGAAGGTGGTCCAGGATCGCGCGGGATTCCTTGCGGGTGACGCCGCGAATACGCTGGGCGAAGATCGATTTGACGTAGAGCGCTTTCCGCCCGGTCTCCGGATGTGTGCGCACGATGGGGTGTTCGGCGGGGGCGATCTCTTGTTTGATCTCCTTCACCTCGCCACCACGCGCATCTTCTTTCTCGTGGGTCTTCTCGAACTGTGCACCGCCAGCGTGATGGATTGCGGTCATTCCCTCGAGATAGCGTTTCATCGCCAGTGAAAGTGCCTCATAGGCGGCATACATATCCGCCCAGATCGTATCGCCGCCGCGCTCCGGCACCGTGCGCGCCAGCAGGATCGAGCCGAGCGGGGGCTCTTCGCTGAAGGTCAGGTCGCTGTGCCAGGCATTGGCCGCGTAGCGCTTCTTGTCCTTGCTCTCTAGCACCAGCACTTCCGGATGGTCGTCCAGATGCGGACCAGCGGGTGGACCTGCAAGGTGTTGAACTGGCGGGCGAAGTCGACGTGTTGCGCCGCCGTGATATCTTGATCGCGGAAGAAAATCACCTGGTTCTCGATCAAGGCGTCGTGGACCTCCTGAAACAACTGATTGCCGAGCGGTTCCGCCATGTCGACACCGGAAATCTCCGCGCCGAGCGCGCCCGCCAGTGGCGTCACCTCGAACAGGTCGTAGCCCGTGTTTGCATTTCCTTGTTCAATCTACAATCGGTTCCCGGAAACGCGTCGGCGTTATCTGGGACCCAGTACGAACCAGCACGTGCGGGCGTGAACTGGGTCCCGGCTCTTCGGCCAGGAAACGGTTCGCGTTGCCGCCCTATTCCGCCGCCGCTTGTTCGGGCATCCCCGTGCGACTCACCATTTGGTGGTCTTCCGGCTCGATGCCGAACATGTTGTTGAAGATAT
>Ga0315331_10002554_pt1 | contig 13793 bp, 14 predicted proteins | sample M160m34915metaG_FD_203456 | JGI IMG/M metagenome (GOLD analysis project Ga0315331, IMG submission 203456) | Ammonia-oxidizing marine archaeal communities from Monterey Bay, California, United States - M1 60m 34915 | ecosystem: Environmental > Aquatic > Marine > Intertidal zone | place: USA...
CCGAGGGGCGGTGCATCTGTACCAGCCGGACCATCAGGACATCCCCTGCGCCGACGACGGCGCCACCGAAGATCGCGACGGGGACGGCTTCAGCGAGGACGACTGCGACGACGGGGTAGCCTGGGTCCACCCCGGCGCCGCGGAGGTTTGCGATGGCGTCGACGACGACTGCGACGGCGAGGTCGATGAAGGCTGCGCGCCGGTGGACGAGGGCTGCGGTGGCCAGGCCTGGATTCTCCTTCCGCTTCTGTTGATGATGCGGGGCGCGAGAGCGCAGGACATGGATCCCCAGTTGGACTCGCTGGGCCAGTGGTTGGGGGGAGCCGAAGAGCGCCTCTCCGGCCCGGTGCTGCCCACCGACGAGGGCTGGTGGCTCGCCAGCCCTGGCGGGGTGGGGGACCTCTACCAGCAAGGTGAGGTCTTCCTGTTGACGGAGGTCACCGGGACCCACGCCCTGAACTCTCCCACGCTCCAAGGCACCCAGGAGCACGAGCGCTTCGGCGCGGACCTGGCCTGGGCGAACGGGGAGTTGTTGGTGGGGGCCGACCACGGGGGCCTGGACTCCGGCGGGGCGGGCGCGGTCCACATCCTCAGCGAGGGCGTCACCCGCCTCCGGCTGGTCGGTATCTCGCGAGACGGCCTGGGAACGCAGGTCGACGCGGGAGACCTGGACGGTGACGGCCTGGACGAGTGGGTGGTGGCCGCTCCCTTCAACGACGGCGGGGCGTTCTGGATCCTGGACCCGCTGCCCGTGGACGGCCGGGTCGACGTCGCCAGCCTGGAGGGGGTTGCTGGCGACGACGGCGATCAGCTGGGCTGGTCCTTGGCGGTGGTGGACGACCTGGACTTCGACGGGGTGGATGACCTGGTGGTGGCGGCCCGCCCGCAGGCCGGAGGCCAGCTGATCGTCTACTCCCGAGGCGAGCGCCTGGGGGCCTGGGCCAGTCCGAATGAAGGCGCGTGGCTGGGGTGGTCGCTGGATGGCCGCGACGGGCGCGTCGTGACGGGGAGCCCCTGGGCCGAGGAGGTCTGGGTGCTGGAGGGTGCCCCCGAGGGCGTCCAGGCTCTGCCCGCGCCGTACCTTAAGCAGCCCGGCGTCGGCCAGACCGTGGCGGACGGGCCTGCGCTGCTCATCGGCACCACCGAGGGGGTGCAGGTGGTCGACGGCGGCCTGCTGCGGGGCGACTACGACCGCATCCAGTGGGTCCCGGACGTGAACGCCGACGGCACCGAAGATCTGGTTCTCTTCGACTCCAGCGCCACCCTCGACGCCACCCGGCAGGGGGCGGCCTGGCTGGTCTCGGGGCAGGCCGTCCTGGACGGAAGCCTCTCGGCGCCGGACACCGGTCAGCCGATTCCACCGCTGGAGCGGCCCCAGGGATGCTCCCACAGTCCTGCAACCGTCTGGCTCGGCATGCTGGGGCTGGCGCTGCTACACAGAAGGTCATGATGCTCCTGTTGCTCGCGTGCACTGAGAACACCGTCACCCTTGACGTCCCGGCGGATCCGCTCTCCGGAGAGGTCCTGCTGAGCGTCTACGGCGCCGCCGACGAGCTGCGCCTGCAGGTGGACGGCGTCGACATCGGGATGGGCGTAGGCCCCGGGGTCAGCGTGTTGTGGGACTCCCGCGCGGTGGACGACGGCGTCCACGTCGTCCGCGGCATCGGCGCCTTCGACGGCATGCTGGAAGAAGTCATCCAGGACGTCGTCGTCGAGCAGGACACGACGCCTCCCTCGGTGGTTTTCCTGTCGCCTGAGGAGGGCCAGGAGTTGGTCCCGGAGCTGGTCCTGGTGGAGCTGGACGTTCAGGACGATGACGTCGCCTCGGTCGAGGTGCTCGTCGGCGAGGAGTTGTTGGCCGAGCTCCCCGCCGAAGGCCCCTGGGAGGTGGAGTGGGACGCCCCCGTCGGCGCACACACCCTCAGCGCCAGGGTCACCGACGAAGCGGGCCAGACCGCCAATGCCAGCGTGACCGTGGAGGTCGTCAGCGACGGCATCCAGTGTGTGCTGACCCGGCCCACCGACTTCGACGTCGCCCAGGGCGAGGTCGGCCTGCGGGCAGCGGTCACCAGCCCCGTGGACATCACCTCGGTCCGCTTCCTGGCGGCTGGGGAACTGGTCGCGGAAGACCTGGTGTCGCCGTGGCAGGCCGCGTGGGACGCCTCGGGGGTTCCTCTCGACACCCAGGTCGAGTTGGCGGTGGTCGGCCTGGACGCGGACGGGCAGACCTGTCAGGACACCCACACGGTCACCGTGGTGGAGGATGTCGACGTCGACCTGGAGGTGGTCATCACCGCCCCCGCTGACGGCAGCTCCGTCCAGGGGACGGCCATGCCGCTGCTGGTGGCGGTGCAGTCGGACGCAGGGATCGCCGACGTCGAGCTCTTCATCGACGGCGCCTCGTACGAACTGCTGGAGGAGGCGCCCTGGAAGTTCACGGTGGACACCACGGACTATGCCAACGGTCCGCTGCTGTTCGAGGTCGTCGGTACGGAGTTCGAGACCGGCGTGACCGATGAGGACAGCGTGACGCTGAATGTGGAGAACTAAGCTCCTCGCGGCGTGCCTGAGCGCGCTTCTGGCTTGTGACTACGTGCCGGTCGGCGCGGTCACGGACAAGCTGACGTGGCATCACCTGGACAAGCACGAGGCCCTTGCGCCGACCCCCAGCGAGGCTCCGGTCCCGCCGCTGGTCTTGTTCGGCGTGCACTACGACGTCGACATCGTCGTGGTTAGCGACCACCCCACCTGGACGATGCACGAGTACGCCAGGCTGCGCATCGACGGCGAAGAGGTCTGGATGGCCAAGGACAGTGACGCCGACGGGGTCCAGACCATCACCAGCAGCCGGCCTGACCTCGCCGCCTTGCTGCCCGAGGTGGGCGCCCCCCGGCACATCGCGCCGCTGCAGGTGAACGACCTGAGCGACGGCCAGACCCTGAACGTGCGTCTGACGTACACGACGCCGCTGGGGGAGGAGGTGGAGATGCACTACCGCGGCCCCCGCCCGGTCGAGGGCACTGAGGGCCGTCGCAACAGCTCGACCATGAACCACAGCCAGCAGATCGCCAGCGTGGTGTTGGACGTCAGCGGCAAGGAACTGGGCCAGGCCAGTCTCTCCTTCGACGGCGTGCCCGCTGCCATCGAGCGCCTGGCCGGGGTGCCCATCGCTGCAGCCCTGGTGCAGACGCAGGGCGGCTTCGCGGTGCCGAACTACCGCTTTGTTGACGGCCGGATGACCATCGGTGGGGAGGGGTGGCCCACCGCCGACGTGCAGGACTGGAGCTGGGACGGTGAGCTGCTGAGCCATGGGGGCACGACCTACCGCTTCGACGGTGGCCTGGCCGAAGCCTGGGTGGAGCACGAGGGCCGCGAGGTCGCCCACCTCTACCTGACCGGTCCGCTGCCGCCGGCGCCGTGGGATGGCGATCCCATCGAGCGTCTGTTTCGCCTGGACGTGAACGGCCAGGCCCACGGCGTAGGGCGCATCCGGGTCGACGGCGACACCCTCTGCGTCCAGCCCGACGCTCCGCGATGGTTCGCGGAGAGGCCGCTCCAGACGGTGGTGTCGGAAAGCGGTCAGGTCACCGGGCGAATGGGTTGCGACTGACGGCCGATCAGCCTTCGGCCTTCAGCCAACTCTCCTCGGCCTGGGCGAAGGCATCGACCGCCTTGGCGTGGGCGCGTCGCGCCTCTTCGCTGTGGCCGTCGGTGATGGCGGACCAGGTGCGGGCCAGGTTGCGCTCGCCGCCGGCGAAGACGCCGAAGTAGTCGGCAAAGACCGCCAGGCCGTGGCGGGCGACGTAGCGCCCTCGGGCGTCGACGACGGGCTCGATGAGCTCGTTGAAGCAGCCGTCGATCAGCGCGCGGGCTTCGGGGCTGTCGGTGTCCATGGGCAGCGGCTCCAGCAGCTCCCCCAGCGCCTTCAGCCGGTCGTTGATCTCCCGAACGGTCTCGAGGAAGTCCACGGCCTCGCCGCCGGTGTCGGCGTCTCCACTCATCTCGTCCTGCTGCTGCCGTCGGGCCAGCAGGGCTCCGGCGACGATCAGGACGACGCCGGCTCCCCAGCCGATGCCGCCGACCGCGAACCACTGGGTCAGGCGGTCCATCGGCTTGGGCAGGGCGACGGCTGCCAGTTCGCTCTTGCGTTGGGCCAGACGGACCCGCTCCTCGGCGTGGTCGTCTTCGGCGACGGTCCGCCGGGTCAGCGGTACGGGGCACTTGCAGGTCGTCGCGACGGGCTTGGGGCCCTGGTCGGGGGCATGGACGGGCGCGTTGGCGCTGCAGGCCTCCAGAGTCTCGTAGACCTCGGGACGCTGGGTCTCGACGCCCTCCTCGTCCTCATCGAACATGCCCCAGCCGCCTTCGCAGACCTCTTCGCCGCGGGTCCTGGGCGGAGGCAGGTCCTCCATCTCCGCGATCACTCCGGGCAGCTCGGCCTGGGCTAGGCGGTAGGCGACGTGGTCGGGGCCGTTCCGGCTCCCAAAGGCGGCGGCCAGGCTGATGCCGACCAGCAACATGGCGAAGGCCAAAAGCTTCATCGGGTTCATCTCAGCCTCCTCCCGTGGCCATTCGGAAAATGGACCACGCCAGCTGGGTCAGCGCCTCGCCGACGATCAACCCCGCCGCGAAGGGCACCAGCTTCTTGCCGATGAAGACGCGGCCCTTCCACTTCTCCAGGCCCATCGCGGCGACACAGCCGACGCCGTAGGCCAGCGTGATGCTGAACGGCAGGTACATCGCCAGCCCCACCAGCACCGCGATGCCGCCGATGGGGAAGATGCTGAGTGCGCCGCCCATGACGGCGCCGCCGGCGTACTTGTCGACCGCGGCGTCGTCCGAGGCCAGCGCCTCGATCATTCCCTGCAGCGCGCCGGCCTGAGGGGCCAGCAGGCACTCGGCCGTCTTCTCGATGCAGGCGGTGGACTGCGGGCCGAAGCCCGGGGTGCCGTCGCCGGGCATCTCCCACAGCAGGAAGAGCACGCCGATGGCCACCATCGGACCGACCCAGCACAGCAGGATCTGGGCGATCTGCTGGTTTCGAGGGGTGCTTCCGACCAGGTGGCCGGTCTTCAGGTCCGCCATCATGTCCGCGCACTGGTTGGTGGCGATGCAGACGGCGACGCCGATCAAGATGGCCGCGGTGATGTCGCCGCCGGTCAGGAAGAACATCAGCGTGACCGCGATCAGCGCCAGGCCGGACAGCGGGGAGATGTCGGTGTGGCCGGTGGCTGTGGCGACGATGATGCCCGCCAGACCAAGCCACAGAGTGCCGACGACGGCGATGAGCAGAGCCTGCCCGACGCCCAGGTCGCTGGCCAGACTTGCTGCGATGAACAACAGAACGAAGGCGCCGACGGCGCCGCCGCCGACCACCTTGGGGTCGATCTCCTCGGGGGAGACGCCCTTCTCCTTGGCCATCTTGGCGGCCGCGGACAGGCTGCTGAAGGCCCCCTTGACCGCAGGCAGCGCGCTGACCACGCCGGCCAGGGCGCCGCCGATCAGCATGCCGATGCCCAGCGGGCGAAGCATCTGGCTGTAGGCCTCGCCGGCCATGAAGCCGCCTGCGTCCTCCGCGGGCATCGCGTCCGGTGTCGGGATCCAGCCCTGGGACACCGCCACTGGGGTGATGACCCACCAGGCCAGAATGCCGCCCAGGGCGAAGGGCAGGCCGCCCTTGCCGCTCAGCAGACCGGCGCCGAAGTTCGCGGCCGAGATGTACAGCGCGATGGGCAGCCACGGCGGCAGGCTGACGATGTGGTTGAGGTCCAGCTCTTCCGGCACGACGGCCAGGTTCACCAAGACCGTCAGGGCGCAGGCCCCCACCGCGCCGATCACCAGGATGATGCCCTGGCTCAGACCCTCGCCGGGGCTCTTCAGCAGGGTGGCGACCGCCACACCGCTGGGGAAGCGCAGGCGCTCGAACTCCACCATCTGCTTGCGCAGAGGGATGATCAGCACGATGCCCATCAGGCTTCCCGCGATGGCGCTGAAGATCAGCGGTCCGATGGGGAAGTCGCCCAGCGACGGGTCGTCCACGCTCAGCAGCAGCAGCGCTGGGAGCGTGAAGACCACGCCCGCCGAGGCGGTGTTGATGCCGCTGGCGACGGTCTGGTTGATGTTGTTCTCGACGATGCTCTTTCGCCGCAGCGCGCCGCGCAGCACGGTGAAGCCGATGATGGCGGCGACGGTGGAGCCGCCCAAACCAAAACCAAGCTTCAACGCGATGTACACGAAGGCCGCGGTCATGAGCACGCCCTGCAGCGCGCCCAGGAAGATTCCTGGGAACGACAGCTCGGGGTAGGGGCGTGTCTGCGCCATGGAATCCTCGGAAAGCGGGCCAAGCTACCACGTCGTAGGCGCTACTCTGGGGTTGGAGGTCCCGTGAAGAAGCTCATTCCGTTTGTCGCGCTGTTCGGGGTCACGGATGCTTGGGCGACCTGCGGAGACGGCGAATACGACAGCTCGACCGAGGAGTGCGACGACGGAAACAGCACCGACGGCGACGGCTGCGACAGCACCTGCGCGGTTGAGTTGGGCTGGGAGTGCGTCGAGGCCAAGGCGGAGGTCGACTTCAGCGAGACGCTGTACGGCAGCAGCGGGCCCAACTGGACGGTCAGCAGCGACGCGCGCACCATCAGCCAGACCCGCAACAGCGACCCCGGCGTCTACATGAGCCAGCTGCCAGCGACGGGGGTTTCCGTCGAATTCGACGTGCGCGTGGGCACCTCCAGCGACGACGATTTCATCGGCTTCGTCATTGGCTACGAGCAGGGCGACAACAGCAACGCCAACGCCGACTGGCTGCTGTACGACTGGAAGCAGGGCACGCAGGCCTACGGCAGCTGCACCGGACAGAAGGGCACGGCGCTGTCTCGCGTCACCGGCGCCGTGAACAGCGACTACGCCGAGCTCTGGTGCCACAACGGCGACGTGGCCGAGATCACCCGCGGCAGCAGCTACGGCAGCACCGGCTGGTCCGACAAAACCTGGCACACCATCGAGATCCAGTACTCCACCACCCAGATCGACATCTACGTGGACGGCGATCTGGACATCAGCCAGAGCGGCAGCTTCCCTGCGGGCAACTTCGGCTTCTACACGTTCAGCCAGCAGGACAACACCTTCACACTGGTGGAGCCGGCGGCGGGCCTGTCCGTCTGCGGCGAACTGGACAGCGACGGCGATGGGGTCACCGACCCCAACGAGAACCCCGACGGCAGTACATCGCTGGACGACGACGACACCGACGGCGACGGGACCCCCGACTACCTGGACACCGACGATGACGGCGACGGCATCCCGACCAGCGAGGAGATCTACGACGGCGAGGTCGACGCCACGCTGCAGGACAGCGACGACGACGGCATCCCCGACTTCCAGGACGACGACGACGACGGCGACGGGCTGCTGACCAAGGACGAGGACCTGGACGGCGACGGCGACCCCCGCAACGACGACTGGGACGGCGACGAGACCCCCGACTACCTGGACCCCGACGACGACGATGACGGCGTGCCCACCGCCGACGAGTCCCCGTGGGGCGACACCGACGGCGACGGGGCCATCGACGCCCGCGACCTGGACGACGACGGCGACGGGTTGTTCACCTGGGAAGAGGTGTATGACGGCGAGACCGACCCGCTGAACCAGGACAGCGACGAGGACGGCATCCCCGACTACCTCGACGAGGACGATGACGGCGACGGCCTGACCACGGTGTTCGAGGACCTGAACGAGGACGGCGACCCCCGCAACGACGACTCGGACGAGGACGGCATCGCCGACTACCTGGACCCCGACGACGACAACGACGGCATCCCGACGTTGGAGGAGGGACTCGGTGACCCGGACAACGACGGCATCCCCAACTACCTGGACGATGACTCCGACGGCGACGGTGTCTCGGACGAGGATGAGTACGGGTACACCGACCCGTACCGCGCTGACACGGACGGCGACGGCCTGACCGACCTGGAAGAGGCTGAACGGGGCACCGACCCCAACGACGCCGACACCGACAACGACGGCTTGACCGACGGCGAAGAGGTGAACGATACCGACACCGACCCGTTGGACGAGGACACCGACGGCGACGGCCTGTCCGACGGCAACGAGGCCAACGACCTGGGCACCGACCCGCTGGTGGCGGACACCGATGGCGACGGCCTGGACGATGGGCAGGAGGTGCTGGAGTACATCACCGACCCGCTGGTGGCGGACACCGACGGCGACGGGTTGACCGACGGCGAGGAGGCCGACGAAGGCACCGACCCCCTAGAGCAGGACACGGACGGCGACGGGCTGACGGACGGCGAAGAGGTGAACGACTTCGGCACGGATCCGCTGGTGGCGGACACCGACGGCGGCGGCGTGGACGACGGGCAGGAGGTCGCGGAGAGCCGCGATCCGCTGGATGGGTCGGACGACCTGGACGGTACCTACAAGGGCAGCGGCGTGTGCGGTTGCTCGTCGACCGGTCCGGCCCCCTGGCTGGCGGTAGCGTTGCTGGCGGCGGTGGTGACCCGCCGGCGCTTCAGCGCAGCAGGCTGAGCTGACTGGCAGGGGCTACCGCCAGGTACTCGCGGGCGGCGGCTTCAGGATCCGGTTTGAGAAAGAGTCCGCCCAGGACCCCGCAACCGTAGACCCCGTAGGTGCGCAGGGTGGCGAAGCGCTCGGGGGTGACTCCACCCAGGGCGAAGACCTTGATCTTCACGTTCCTCTGGACGGCCTGGACCATCTCCGGACCCAGGGGAGGACGCTCGTCCTCGGGCTTCGAGGTGGGCGTGTAGATCGGACTGAGGGTGACGTAGTCCGCGCCCGCGTTCTGGGCGTAGAGGACGTCTTCGGCCGAGTGCGCGGAGTAGCCCAGAAGGCCGTCGAAGCGCTCCCGGACTGCCGCGACATCCGCCACCCCCGGCAGGTGAAGCCCGTGTCCGCCCGCCCGCGCGATGTCCTCGCCGTGCCGGTTCCGGGCGTGAACGATCAGGCTGAACCGCTGGGACAACCGGTTGATCAGAGCCACCAGCGGCCGCCCCCGCAGGGCGGGCTCGCGGACCAGGAGTTGGCGGCAGCCGGCGCGGTACAGGGGCTCGGCGCGCTGCTCCAGCAGGTGTTCGGAGCCGGGGGAGATGGGCAACAGGCGCTGCATCAGCCCTGCAGCATGCCCTCCAAGGGGCTGGATGCGGTGGCGTAGAGGCGCTTGGGGATCCGCTTGGCCTCGAAGGCCGCGCGTCCGGCCTGGACGGCCCACTTGAAGGCGTGGGCCATCTTGACGGGGTCCTGGGCTCCGGCGATGGCGGTGTTCAGCAAGACCGCGCTGGCCCCCAACTCCATCGCGACGACCGCGTCGCTGGGGGTGCCGATGCCCGCGTCGACGATGATGGGCACCTCGGCCTGCTCCAGGATGATGCGCAGCGTGTAGGGGTCGACCACACCCAGACCGCTTCCGATCGGCGCGGCCAGAGGCATCACCGCCGCGCAGCCGATCTCTTCCAGGCGCTTGCAGACCACGGGGTCGGGGGGGCAGTAGGGCAGGACCACGAAGTCATCCTCCACCAGCATACGCGCCGCCTCCAGCGTGCCCTCCGTGCAGGGGTACAGGGTCTTCGGATCGCCGATGACCTCGAGCTTGAGCACGTTGGTGCCCAGCAACTCTCGGGCCAGGCGGGCGGTGACCACCGCCTCCTCGGCCGTGTAGCAGCCTGCCGTGTTGGGCAGGATCTGGATCGCTTCGCGATCGATGAAGTCGAGGATAGAGCGCTCGCGGCGTGAGAGATCGACCCGTCGGATGGCCAGCGTGACCATCGCGGTTTCGGTCGCCGCGTGGCAGGCACGCATCGTCTCGTAGTCGACGTATCGGCCGGTGCCGACGATCAGCCGACTGGACAGGTTCAGGGGGCCGATCTGCAGCATGAGAGACGCGTAACTTGACAGGGGATTGGGGGTCGATAGGGTTCGTCGTGAATGCATCTGGAATCACTCCAGATCCGAGGTCTTCTGCATGATCCGCAAGCTGCTCGCCCGCTACAACCAGTCCAACCCCGCACCGGTCGTCGAGGCCCACTGCGACGGCCCTTGTGGCGTGTACGACCCTGCCAGCGCCCGCATCGCCGCCGAGGCAGCGGTCTCCATGACCAAGAAGCTTCTGGCCCTGGAGGTCCCCGATCCCTCCGACAAGGCGGCCTACGTCAAGTACCACAACACCTTCTCGCGCTACACCGCGATCAAGGAAGAGCAGGCGCACCTGGCGAAGGAAGAGCTGCTGGTCCTGTGGACCGACTTCATCAAGCCGCACCACGTCGAGGCCAACCCCGAGCTGCACGACATCTTCTGGAAGGCCGCCAAGGAGTGCAGCTACGTGAAGGTCGAGGTCAGCCTGCACCACGCCGAGGCACTGATGGCTCACATGGAGAAGATCCACAAGGTCTTCTGGGACATCAAGGGCCGCGACGTCAGCTACTACACGGCCTCCTGAGGCCCGCGCGAAAGCGTGAGCTGGCGCTGTGGGCCTTGGGGCGGCTGAGCCGCTTCCGGGTCGCCGGCCCCAGCATGGAACCGGCCCTCTCCGAAGGGGACACCGTTCTGGTGGATCCCCGAGGAGAAGTGGTCGAGGGCGACATCGTCGTCGCCCGTCACCCGTGGGAGGACGCTTCGGTGTTGAAGCGCGTCGATCACATCACCGCGGACGGTGACCTCTTCCTGAAGGGAGACGGGACCGTCAGCACCGACAGCCGTGACTACGGCGCCCTCGCCGCGGACGTTGTGGTCGGCGTCGTGCGCTGCACCTTCCCGTGACCGCCCTCCTCGCTGCGGCGGTCAGCATCGCTCTGCTGCACACCCTGATCGGGGTGGACCACTACCTCCCCTTCGTGGTGCTGGGGAGGGCCCGGAACTGGAGCTTCAAGCGCGTGATGGCCATCACGGCGCTCTGCGGTATCGGCCACTGCGTCGGCAGCGTCGTGCTGGGCTTCGTCGGGATCGGCCTGGGCGTCGCCGTGGGCCACCTGGAGTGGATCGAAGGCATCCGGGGAAGCCTGGCCGCCTGGTCGCTCATCGCCTTCGGACTGGTCTACGCCACCTGGGGTATGGTTCGCTTGGCCCGGGGGAGCCGTCACCAGCACGCGCACGCCCACGAGGACGGCACGCTGCACAGCCACGAGCACGACCACCACGCCGAGCACCTGCACCCCCACGCGGGCAAGGCGCTGACGGTTTGGAGTGTCTTCATCATCTTCGCGCTGGGACCGTGCGAGCCCCTCATTCCGGTGCTGATGGCTCCAGCGTTCGAGTACGACGGGCTGGCCGTCGCGGCGGTCGCCGGGACCTTCGCGGGCACCACGGTGCTCACCATGATGGGCGCGGTGGCGGTGGGTTGGTGGGGGCTGTCCCTCAAGGCCTTCCGTGGGGTGGAGCGCTACGCCAACGTGCTGGCCGGGAGCGCCATCGCCGCCTCGGGGCTGGCCATCCAGGTCTTGGGCATCTGATGGCGCTCAAGCGGGTTCGCTTCGTCGTCTCTGGCCGCGTCCAAGGCGTCTGGTATCGCCAGAGCACCTACGAGAAGGCCCAGAGACTCGGCCTGCGCGGTTGGGTCCGCAACCTGGATGATGGTCGGGTGGAGATTCTGGCCGAAGGCAGCGAGGGCCGACTCCAGCAGCTGGAGTTGTGGTGCCACGAGGGCCCACCCCTGGCCCAGGTCACCCAGGTCGAGGCAGATTGGAACCCGCGTGGGGGAACTCTGGGGCCCTTCGGCATCAAGCGGTAGCGACCGGGCGGACTCCAATCCGCAGGGGCCGGACGGCTCAGACCGGCTGGATCTCGCCGGCCAGGTCGTCTGCCCACATCGCGCGGAAGACTCCTGGCTGGGCCAGCAGGAACATTGCCTTGGTCAGGGTGGCCTCCAGGGTCAGCGCCCCGGCGCTCAAGGCCCCTGCGTCCAGCGCGGCCTTGGAGCCGGCGTACCGGCCCAGTTCCACCGCTCCATGCAGGCACTGGGTGCTTACGATGACGGGCACGCCCACCTCGGAGATGGCCTGGGGCCATCCATCCAGCGGCAGGTTGCCGGCGCCGAAGGCCCTCAGCACCACCGCCTGGGCCCCGCCGTCGACGACCCGTCGCAGCGTGGACGCGCTCATGCCGGGAAAGACGGTCAGCACCGCCACGTCGCGGGCGAAGCCCGAGCGCAGCCGGAAGGGACCCGAGGGGCGCCGGCAGGGCGCTGGCCAGGTCACGTCCACCCCCATCTCGACCAACGCGGGCAGGGAAGGGGAGGCGTAGGCCGAGTAGGACTGCACCGACACCTTGGTGGTCCGGTTGCCGCGGAAGAGGTGATCGCCGAAGTAGATGCCCACCTCGGGGACGTCCAGGGTGGCGCAGATGCTGGCGTGGACCAGATTCAATCGGGCGTCGGTGCGGAGGTCCGCGATGGGGCGCTGGGAGCCGGTGAACACCACAGGGCAGTCCAGGCCCTCCAGCAGGTAGGACACCGCGGACGCGGAGTACGCCATCGTGTCGGTGCCGTGCAGCACGACGAAGCCGTCGAACTCGTCCCGACGAGAGGCCACCACGGACGCCATCGCCTCCCAGTGGTTCGGGAGCATGTCCGTGCTGTCGATGTTGCAGAGGGAGACGCCCTCGACGTCGACCAACTCTTCCAGTCCGCGCACGTAGGACATCACGTCCTCCAACACGGGCTCCAGCGGTCCGGGGCGGCCCTGCATCACGATCGTGCCGCCGGTGTGGATGAACAGCAGCCGCTTAGTAGGCAAACAACTCGTCGTCGTAGCAGACGCCGTCATCGATGTCCTGGCAGGTGCTGTCGACGACGCAGTTGCGGTAGTCGTCGTGGCGCTGCTCCAGGTCTTCGTCTTCCCAGATGTCTTCGTAGAGGGTGCGCTGCTCTTCGCACTGCGCCTCGCAGTCGTCCTGGGTGGTCCCCTCGTGGCTGATGTCGTCGCACTCGACGATCAGCTGACGGCAGGTCTGCTGGCAGGTCGCGTTGCAGCCGGCCAGACCGCTGAACACCAGGGCCAGCGCTACCAGATGGGGGCGCAATACCCTTCCTGCATGCGCTGGCAGTCCGTTTCCTGGACGCACTCCATCCAGACCGCGGCCTGACGCTCGTTGTCCAGCGCCACCGACTGGTTGCTGCTGGTGCGGGTGTACGGGTCGTAGGTGCCCAACTCGCCGGGCTCAGACAGCGCGATCTCGCAGTTGTCCATGCAGGTGTCGACCAGCTCGCCCTGGTCGCGGCCAGGACGCTGGATGTTGCAGTCCTCGACGCCGTCGTCGTTGACGCCGTTGCCGTAGACGCGCTGGCAGGTGGACTGGCAGTTGGGGCCGCACGCCGTTGCGAACAACAGGGCTGCGGAACCAAGAGCAAAGGCGAAGCGCACAGGACCTCCAATGCGAAGACGATGCACCGTATCCGTGCCCGGTTGACGCAAGCAAGTAAGGCTCGCGTGATAATCCAGAGCGATGCGGGTGCTGCACGTCACGCCCTACTTTCCTCCGACCTGGGCATACGGCGGCATTCCACGGATCGTGGACGGCCTCACCCGTGCCTTGGTGGGCCACGGCGTGGGCTGCACGGTCTGGACGACGGACGCTCTGGACGAACGACGCGCCGCGGTCCCTCCCGATCGGATGCACCACGGCGTCCGAGTCTTGGTCAGCAAGACATGGTCCAATCGCCTGGCCTACCGCCACCAACTCTTCCTGCCCCGCGGCAACCCCTTGGATCAGGTCGATGTGGACCTCGTCCACTTGCACGGCCACCGGCACCTGCTGAACAA
>Ga0315331_10002556_pt1 | contig 13785 bp, 10 predicted proteins | sample M160m34915metaG_FD_203456 | JGI IMG/M metagenome (GOLD analysis project Ga0315331, IMG submission 203456) | Ammonia-oxidizing marine archaeal communities from Monterey Bay, California, United States - M1 60m 34915 | ecosystem: Environmental > Aquatic > Marine > Intertidal zone | place: USA...
ATTGGTTTTCGTTGCGATTTTCATTCCCATATTTCCTGCAAATGCAGAAAATAATGCACCAAAAACGAAAGCAATTACAATCATCCAATGTGTTGAAGGAACAATCATTGCAACAATGGCAAGAGCAATACTAACAGCAATAACAAATATTGCTAAGAGCCGATATTCTGCTTTTAAAAATGCCAAGGCCCCTTCATATATATGATCAGAGATTTCTTTCATTTTCCCATCACCAGCATCTTGTTTCATTACCCAAGACTTCTTTACCAACATATACAACAATCCAATAATGGCAGCTGCAATCGGCATATAAATAATCATTGATTCCATTTTATTTCATTTATTTTTAATAGGGGGCAAAAGTATATGTTTAAATCATTTAATGCAAGTACTAAGCACAAAAAAAGGAGGACTATGCCCTCCTTTAAAATTTGTTGATTCAGTATCTATTTAGAATATGTAGCTGAACAAGTTCCAGAACCTCCGGTAATTGGAGTTGTATTCTGCCAAGTATACGTTATGGTAAAGCTTAAACCATTACTATTCATTGTACCGAATCCTTCATAGATGATATCACCCAATCCACCTGGGGCACCATCAGATGCCTGATCAATTACAATGGCATCACCATCGATTTGGCAAATGGCTGTTCCATATGAGCCTGTTACACCATTTAAAAATTCAGTAATCAATATTTGTTCTCCGTTACCTCCTGCAATAATGTTAGGTGATCCATTCAATGCAAGCCCGGTTCCGCCACCACAATTATCACTAACACTCCAATCTCCTAACCAAGAATCCTGATTCACAACTACGTTTACTGTACGAATTACGGTCGTAGTCCCATTATCATTTGTTGCCGTGTAAGTCACTTCGTAAACACCAACTTCTCCTGCATCAACCGTTGAATTATCTGTAACCGCAACAATAGCACCATCAATATTAGCTGCGGTAGCTCCTGGATCAGTCCATTCAGTAGCCACGCTAATTGTTGTATCAGACGCACCATTTAACGTTATTACAGGTGTATATACACATGTGCCATCGTCTTTTTTGGCTTCATCGTTATAATTGGCAGCACTTGAATCCATGCAGCCCTTCTTTTTACACGATTGGGTTCCAAAAATCAAAATAGAAATAACAAATAGGTAGGTAAAATTTTTCATAGCGTATTTAAAATTGTTTCCTCAAAAATAATTGAATTTTTGGAATACAAAAAACGGCACCTCTCGATGCCGTTATAACCAAACGATTTGCTCTTAATCTTGTAAAACCGTCTTTTCAGATTCAGGTTTCACAAGGGCTTCTTTAATTTTATTCTCTAGCTCCTCTGCAAGCTCAGGGTTATCAAGCAGTAAATTCTTTATTGCATCACGACCTTGTCCCAATCTCGTTTCACCATAAGAAAACCATGATCCACTCTTTTTTAGAATATTTAAGTCGACACCTATGTCTATAATTTCTCCAATTTTGGAGATTCCTTTACCATACATAACATCGAACTCGGCCCTTCTAAATGGGGGAGCAACTTTATTTTTGACTACTTTAACTTTGACTCTATTTCCTTTGATTTCATCTCCATCTTTGAGCTGTGTTGACCTTCGAATGTCTATTCGAACTGAAGAGTAAAATTTTAAGGCATTCCCACCTGTGGTGGTTTCAGGATTACCAAACATAACTCCTATTTTTTCACGAAGCTGATTGATAAAAATACAACAACATCCTGCTTTGTTTATTGATGCTGTAAGTTTCCTTAATGCTTTTGACATTAATCGTGCTTGCAAGCCCATTTGAGAATCACCCATTTCTCCCTCAATTTCAGCTCGCGGTGTAAGCGCTGCCACTGAGTCAACAACAATAAGATCAATTGCCCCTGAACGTATCAAGTTGTCTGCAATTTCCAGTGCCTGCTCTCCGTTATCCGGTTGAGAAATTAAAAGATTGGCAACATCGACACCTAAATTTTGAGCATAAAACTGATCAAAGGCATGCTCTGCATCAATAAATGCAGCTATTCCTCCTTGTTTTTGCACCTCAGCAATTGCATGAATGGCTAAAGTAGTTTTACCTGAGGATTCTGGTCCGTATATTTCGACCACTCTGCCTTTGGGGTATCCTTGAATACCAAGCGCCATGTCCAATGTTAAAGATCCAGTGGGAATAACATCAACTTTTTCGACTGGAGCATCACCTAGCTTCATTACCGCTCCCTTTCCATAAGCTTTGTCTAATTTTTCCATTGTAAGCTGTAAAGCTTTTAGTTTTTCAGTATTGACATCTTTTTTTGACATATCGTTTGTTTTTGTGAGCATTGCCCTTTGTTAATAATGAATCAAATGTACATTCACTACATCGTAAACAATTTACGACTTAATTTAAATTTAGTAATCCAAGTACTTCATTTGCATGATCCTTGGTCTTTGGTTTTTGAATTACATGAGTGACTATTCCTTCTTCATCCATAATAAAAGATACCCTGTGAATTCCTTCATACTCTCTACCCATAAATTTCTTTGGACCCCATACTCCAAACTTATTAATGACCTCCTTTGACTCATCAGACAATAAAGGGAAAGGCAAAGTAAATTTAGAAGCAAACTTGTCATGGCTTTTTACACTGTCTGCACTTACGCCTAACACCTTGACACCATGTTTATTTAAATCATCATATCCATCGCGAAGACTACATGCTTGTGCGGTACATCCTGGCGTATTATCCTTAGGGTAAAAATAAATCACCCATTTTGAACCTTTAAAATCACTGGATGAAACTTTGCTGTCATTTTGGTCTTGGCCTTCAAAATTTGGAGCTTTTTCTCCAACTTCTAGTAATTTCATAATGTTTATATTTTAATCTTTATGTATGACGTATTTTTAATCAAATATAATTATAATTATTTAACGTCATTTAAAAAACATGAAAAAAACTAGAAAGTTTTCAGAAAATGAAGATTATTCTTCAGACAGTTTTTCAAGCTCGGAAACTACCTGAAGTAATTTATCACTCTCCGCGACATTTTCTTCTATAACCAAAGTGTTAATAATTTCTTGACACTGCTCTATTGAATACGCAATTATACGATCGTAATACATCCCAACATATCCACCACCATTCTCTTTATAGTACGACAATATTTTAGGCATTTTCTCAATTTGTTCAATATCCTGCATTAATGCATAGGTTAAATAAGAAAACAAAACACGCATCTCATCTTGCCCCGATGCTCCACCATTATAGATTAAGTCTTCAAAGAATGTTTGCTCTTGAGCTTCTCCCATTTTACTGTACGCCTCAGCCAATGTGATTTTTAAAGACAAGGACGCGCCATCCTCCATCAGCCTTGCCTCACTAAGTGCTTGAGAAGGGTTGAGGTCAACCAATGCCTGAAAAGCACTAGATCTGACATTTGAAGAAGGGTCCTTGCTAACCATGTCTTTAAACAAAGCCAAAAGTGTCGCTTCTTCCTCTCCACACTCATCAAGCATCTGTATGATCTCTGCTCGAACTTTTGAAATCGAGTCATTTTTTACAAGACTCAACATCTTCTTGGCAATCTCTTCGCTATCCGAACAACCCAAACGATATGCGATTGATGCGGCTTCAATTCTGATGTTCCAAAAAGGATCATCTAAAGCATCAGAAAGCAAGCTTTGAGTAGCAAGTGTATTTGATTTAGAGGCTCTTCTCAATCCTACCAGACGGGACTTATAAGCTTTTGAGTTATAGAACTGATGTCTGAATTGAACTGCTGATTTTTCTTCATATATTTTTGCCAATAAATCTTGCTTAGGATCAATTTGAATGTTGTGTATATCACCCGAATAGCTGAGCTCAAATTCTTGCTCTAATTCATCAATAACGATGTCATGTATGATCATCTCATTCCCTGACCAAATCAATACCTGTGTTGGGATTTTGTAAATTGGAAAATCCTCAATGTTTTGTCTTTGTTTTACCTTAAATAATAGGGTTTGGTTATCGAGAACTTCGTATTCAGTGAATAAAATCAAATGCCCTTTTCCTAAAAACCATTGGTTAAAAAACCAGTTTAAATCTTCGCCACTTACTTCTTCGAAAGCGAGCCTTAAATGATGAAACTCAGCCGCCTTATATTTATTCGTTGTCAAATAATTATTCAAGCCCTTGAAGAATGCTTCATCTCCTAAATAACTGCGGAGCATATGTAATATTCGGCCCCCTTTGTTGTAAGAGTGTCCATCGAACATGTCTTCCTTGTCGAAATGATCAAACCAAATTAAATCATGATACCCCTGATATGATGCTGATTGGTAATAACCATCGGCCTCAATTTCAGCCTGATAATCAGCCTCATCCATTCCATATCGATACTCATCCCACAAATATTGAGAGTAATTGGCAAAAGACTCATTTAACGGAAGATTCGCCCATGATTCACAGGTCACAAGGTCTCCGAACCAATGATGAAATAATTCATGCGCAATGGTTGACTGATCATTGCCATCAAGCAAAGCTTCTTCGTCTCTATACACGTATTCCCCAAAAATAACAGCACCTGTATTTTCCATAGCACCGGAAACATAATCTCTCACCACAACTTGATTGTACTTGTCCCATGGATATTCAAGATCCAATAGCTCAGAAAAATAAGCAATCATATTTGGCGTTTCTCCAAAAATGCCTCTTGCATCTTTCTCATATTCAGGTTCAACATAATAATTGACTTCAATCTTAGATCCATCTTTTTTGGTGTAAGAATCTTTAACAATGCTATACTCACCTATTGCCATCATAAATAAATATGGCGCATGTGGCAAGTCCTGTTTCCAATAATCTGTTCTTGTTCCATCCTTGTTCTTTTTTGATGAAACTAAATCGCCATTTGAAAGCGTTACATACTTGTCCTCAACAGTAATATAAATTTCTTGGGTAGTTTTTGCATTTGGAGAATCAATGGTAGGAAACCAAACTGAATTGGCTTGAGTTTCACCTTGAGTCCAAATTTGTGGCATTTTATTTTTCTCTTCCCCTTTTGGATTAATAAAATACAAACCTTTATCCCCGGCGATGGCAGCACTTCCTCCCATTTCAAGTTCATCAGGTTTAGAAATATACTCAATGGTTATCGTATATTCCTCCGTACTTTTATAAGTACGACCTAAATCGATATTTAATTTTAGCGCATCATTATATGTGTAGCTCAGGTCTGCTCCATTCATTTGAACTTTCAATATATCCATGCCTTTTGCATCCAAAATCAACTCGTCTGATTCATAAAAATGTGGTTTAGCGGTGATTGTTGCTTTACCGTTCAACTGTGATTCACTCCAATTGAAAGACACTTCCAATTTTGTATGAACTAAATCAGTCAATATAGTATTTGAAGGATTATAAATTTCTCGAACTTTTGGAGAGTCGTCTTCTTCATTCCAATCTTGTTGATTTGTCCAATCACCATCATATTCTGCCATCGACTCATCTGAACCACTTATTTCATCGTTATTAGAATCAGGTATTCCAGCGGTTTTACAAGCAAAAAGTATTAATACAAAAGGAAATAAAAAAAATGTAATATGTTTCATAGTAGGGTGTATTTTCTACAAAACTGAACAAATATTTTGAAATGGGTTACATCCAGAAGTAATTTAATGAGGGAAATACTCAACAACTTGTTAGATTTGCACAAAAAACTTAGCATGATCTCTATTAATAATTTCAACTTTAATTCGAAAAAAGCACTCGTTCGTGTGGATTTTAACGTGCCACTTGAAAAGGAAACATTAGAAATTACTGATGACAAGAGGATTAGAGCTGCCTTGCCAACAATTAATAAAATCCTTTCTGATAATGGCTCAGCTATAATCATGTCCCATCTTGGAAGACCCAAAAATGGACCTGAAGATAAATTTTCATTAAAGCACATAAAAACCAGAATTGAACAACTTACAGGAGCCAAAGTCCATTTTTCTAATGATTGTGTAGGAGTCGATGCAGAAACACTCTCTGAAAAACTATTGCCCGGAGAAATATTACTACTTGAAAATGTGAGATTTCATGGTGAAGAAACTCACGGTGACGAGACCTTCGCAAAACAGCTATCCAAATTAGGTGATTGCTACGTAAATGATGCCTTTGGAACAGCACACAGAGCTCACGCCAGTACATGTCAAATTGCTCAATTTTTTCCGAATGCAAAAATGTGTGGTTTTCTGATGGAAAAAGAAATCCAAAGTGCAAAATCAGTCATGGAAAATACCAAAAGACCATTCACCGCCATTGTTGGAGGAGCAAAAGTCTCAGATAAGGTTTTAATTGTAGAAAACCTCATTGATAAAGCTGATCACATTATTATTGGTGGTGGAATGGCATATACATTCAAAAAAGCTTTGGGTGGAAATATCGGCAACAGTCTTTGTGAAGACGAGAGACTCGACACTTGTTTAGAGATTTTAAAAAATGCCAAACAAAAAGGTGTCTCAATTCATTTGCCTGAAGATTCTGTAATCGCTGACGATTTCAACAATAATGCGCAAACAAAAACAACGAAGAGTAATCAAATAAAAGATGGATGGATGGGTCTAGACATAGGACCAGATGCCTCAAAAGACTTTTCTAATGTAATCTCCAAATCAAAAACCATCCTTTGGAATGGACCAATGGGCGTTTTTGAAATGACCACCTTTCAAGAGGGGACAAAATCTATAGCGAAAGCCGTGGCTTTAGCAACTAGAGAGGGGGCTTATAGCCTTATTGGTGGTGGAGACAGCGCTGCTGCGGCAAAAAAATTCGATGTTGATGATTCTGTTAGCCATGTAAGTACAGGTGGGGGAGCTCTACTTGAATACTTCGAAGGCAAAATCCTTCCTGGTATACAAGCCATTGAGGCATAAAAAAAGGGGCAGAAGCCCCTTATTATAACTGTGCATTTACTCAATCACCGTTGCACAGTTATTTCTTTATAATATAATACCTCACCTTCAGATTTAAACTGAATAAGATATACACCACTCATTAAATCATGTAGATGAAGAGTTGAAGCTTCTAATACTGGGATTGAAGGCATAAACTGGCCATTTTTCGAGGTGATTTCAATATAATCGATTTGATCATCATACCACTTTATAGTGGCATCACCAGCATAAATCGATGAAGTCACAACCTTGACCCCATGTTTTTTCTTTTTAATGGGATCATCATCACCATTGTAAGGATTTGCGAAAGAAATTGAAGATACAAAAAGAAGACTTAGTGAAAATAGTATTGTGAAAATTTTATTTGCATTCATGACGTTGTGTTTTTTATTACAAGTCAAAGATGAAGCAGAATTGGCTGAAACGACTAAATTTCAAGTGGTTTACTTGAAAAATAGAATACTGTACATAGAGCGAACTACGTAAAATAGAGAATGAAAATAAGTAATTGTACTTAAATTAAGATTAGCAGACCTTTTTAGTCAATTCTAACAGTCGATTTGAATACCCCGACTCATTGTCATACCAAGAAACAATTCGTATCATCTTATTGAATACATCTGAAAGTGTCTCATCGTATATAGTGCTCGCAGAGGATCCTATAACATCAATAGAAACTATAGGGTCAGAATTTACTTCAAGAATGCCGGCTAATTTATCTTTGGAGGCTTTATGCATCGCCTGGTTTATCTCTTCAATAGATATGTTTTTGTCAACGATAAGCGTTATTTCAGTCATAGATCCGTCTGAGACCGGAACCCTAATCGCACCACCGGAAATCATACCCTCAAGTTTTGGAAATATTTTAACTATTGCGTTAGCCGCTCCTGTTGAGGTTGGAATTATGGAATGACCTGCTGCACGCGCTCTTCTGAGGTCTTTATGAGGAGAATCGTGAAGCCTTTGATCGGATGTATAGCTGTGGATTGTCGAAATATAACCTTGTTCAATAGTACATATCGATTGCATCACTTCTATTAATGGTGCTACATTATTTGTCGTACAGCTCGCATTCGATACAATTCTGTCATTTTCAGAAAGTAAACCATCATTTACGCCTAGTACAATTGTTTTTATACTAGAATCCTTAGCTGGAGCCGACAGAACAATTTTCTCTGCTCCACCACTAAAATGTTTCGAGGCCAATTCATTTGTCAGAAATAATCCCGTGCATTCAACCACGGTAGAAACATTATAATCAGACCAAACTATACTTGAAGGGTCTCGTTCTTGGGAGAAAGCAACTGTTTTCCCATTTGAAAACTGTACATGATTACCTTCTATTTTAAAATCAAGATTGAATCGACCATGAATGCTGTCGTATTTAAAAAGATGCATCAATGTTTTGATATCAGATAAGTCGTTGATCAATCCGACTTCTACTTCTGGATCGAGAATTGCCAATCTGGTAAAATATCTTCCTATTCGTCCAAAACCATTAACGCCTATAATTTTCTTTGAGTTCATATCTACATAAATTTAAACACGATGTATTACTTATGAAACAAATTTAATCAAATAAGTGTAATAATGACACTAAGTATTTGTAATTAATCTAAAATCCAAGTTTTGACCTTAACATATCAGGAACACCTTCTTTGTGAAGATAAATATTGATGGTCTTTAATTTAAAGTATGGTTCAGAAACAAATAGATATCCCTTCGGGTAATTCGAAGTACCCCATGAGTTTTTAACTAGAAAAAAATTTCTTTCTTTCGCATCCTTATACAGACCAACAATGTGCATGCCATGATCATCGGTGGTCTCTTTTTCATCATAACCCTTTTGCCTCATTTCTTGGGTCACAACAACCTCAGAATCTGGCTGAGTGAAAATGGTCGCTTTTTTTTCTGCTCCAGCATCAGAAAAATTACTATTATCCTCTCCTTCAACGACCACTTTATCTTTTTCTAGAGGCACAACCGCAAGCCCATTGCTAAAACTAAACCCTTCTTCCGAGACATCGGCTCCCCACGCAACAGTGTAACCGCTTTTTAAAGCAGACAACGTAGCCGCATACATTTCATCCACCGAAACATTATAGCTTTCTTCCCATAACCAATTGTCTGGAATCTGAAGCATACATTTTTCATACATCGGATGGTTTGTAAAAGAAGTAATGGAGACGTAATCATTCATGTCAATCCCTAAAGAGTTGTAAAAAGTAAGGGGCGTATACTTTTCTCCTTTATACTTGAATGTTTCCGGGAGCTCTCCAATATTTTCATCAAGCGTCGCATTATATTCATCAACCCAGGATTGTTGTATTCCCTTACCTTGAGACCTTGCTTCTCCTACGATACGATTTAGGTCTTTAAACATGTCTCCGTGGTTATAGCTGTTCGATTTTTTCTGTAAACCTGTATATACATTTTGTGGTACAATTCCGAAATTCTTGATTACGTAAGGTATGTCATGAAAGGCTCCCCCCTCTCCAAAATTGGTTCTACCATCCATTCGGATGAATTTTTTTGCTTTCGCTTCATATGCCTTCCTCACAATAAACATTTCTGAAAGCACAACAGGTTTGTCCGTTTTATTGACACGCATGATTTCGGATTCTAAAAAAGAAAGGGCCGAAAAGCTCCAACAAGTCCCCGTCCTACCTTGGCTTTCTACAGGAGAAGCATCGTGACGAATAACCTCTTTAAAAATATATTTACTCCCTTCTACATTTGTAACTTTCTGAGCAGAAGCTACTGCGCAATTGAAAAATATTGCAATTAATACAATTCTTAAATTCATGTTTATTTTGTTTTTAAAGTCCATCCATTATATCCTTTCACCCGCACTGAAGACACCAATCGGTCGTATTCCTCAGACGAATACGTTACTCCCATTGATACCCTAAATAATCGCCCTGACTTACTGATCGTAGGAACAAATCCATCGGCTTCTATTTTATTTTTAAAATTGATTGCATTTTCTTTCACAGCAAAACAACCCACGATAAATTGTTTGTTATATGTTGATTTGGTAGTTGACTCAGAAGCTAAAACCACTTGCTGTGATTTTGATTCTTCAACTATTACCGTTTTATCAACAGGGGAAGTTTCTTCTAACTGTTGCGCCTGATTCTCTACAGATACTACTTCCGCATCCTCCTTTGCTTGCACATTGATTATGTGCTTTGAAGGTATTGGCTCGTACCGCCCCAGCTCTTTTTTATAAAATGGATTAAAATCATTTACAGAAATCATTCCTGAGCTAAAAAAATCAGATTTGAATGGTATCCAAAAGCTATAAAACGCAAGCGGTAGTATACATACTGCAGCTGCATATCGTAAAATCTTTTTCGCACCAATTGGTCTCTTTTCTCTTAATTCTATCACCGGTGTTTCATCGATAAGGACCTCCTCTTTTTCTTCTACCTCTTGAACAGAAACAAAATCTAATTCTTTCAGTCCGTATGCATCTGCAAGTAAATTAAAAGATCTGTCTTGCTTAAAAGTGTAATTCCCATTCTCAGAACGCCGTAGTGTTCCAATGTGCTTAAACGAAACCTCTTCACCATTACTGAGCCTTTTGTCTAGCTCGGTAACAAAGCTTGAGAGCTTTAACTTAATGGAATCGTAATCCTCTTCTTGAGATTGGACAAACGATGAGATCAAAAGGCCGTCATCAGCTGTAAGAAACCTATTAAACAAAAGGTGCTTAGAGGGCGGATGAATTATTCCTTTTTCAAAATCAATTTGACTCGAAACTCTTTTAGCGATAAAACCACCAAATTCTGGAATAATCACACAATTGTGATGGACCAATAGATCAAATAATATGCTGTCTAAATTCGTCATACTCAAAGTTAAAAAGAAAATCGAATCATTAATGCTATTTCCTCAATAGACTCAAAACCTTTTCAACATCTTCAGGCGCATCGATATTGGGTGTTTCAATGGTGGTTTGGACCACTTTTATTTTTTCACCATGATACATCCATCTTAACTGTTCTAATGACTCTGCTCTTTCTAGTTCGCATGAAGCCATTGACGATATTCTGTTCAGAGACTGCTTTGTAAACGCATATAATCCAATATGTTTCAAATATGAATATGTATTGCCTTGAATTGAATTATTCGGTATTGCACTTCTGCTAAAATAAAGAGCATTACTTTGAGCATCTATAACGACTTTGATTCGATTTGGATTTGAAAGCTCAAGACTGCTGATGTTTTCAGATGCGAGTGTTGCGATTTGAACCTGCTCCTCGTCAAAAGCATCAATGAGCTGCTCAATCTGAGTGACATCCACCAATGGCTCATCACCCTGAATGTTAATTAAAATATCAAAATCCGCATTGTTCTTCGCCACCTCTATACATCTTTCCGTTCCTGAAACATGATCGGATGACGTCATCATAACATCTCCACCAAATGATTTGACCTCATCTGCTATTCTTTGGTCATCAGTAGCGACAACAAGTTTGTCTATTTTAGATGATTGATTTACTCCTTCATAAACCCTACGAATCATTGATTTACCATCTAAATCAATTAAAGGCTTTCCCGGAAATCTGCTTGAATCATATCTTGAGGGAATAACACCTAAAACTTTCATTAAAATTTCATTTGAACTTGAACAGAGAAGTTTCGTGGAGGTTGTATATCTCCAGGGCGACTCGTGTATTCAGAATTTAATAAATTGTTCACCATAAAGCCTAAACGATAATTGTCATTCAATTTATACCCAAGACGCATATCAATCACAAAACTCCCGTTGTTGTATTTTTCTCTATAATCTTTTAACCCTGGCAAAATATAAGTTGTACCACCTATAGGTTCTTCAAAAACCTTATCAATATTTCGCATAAACCCACCATAACGTAAGGATAATCCGGCGCTATATTTTTTGTAATTCACCTCAACATCTAGTTTAGCCAAATGCTTGTAACGGTATTTCAAAATATTTTCGGTTGTATCAGACCAAGTGCTTCTGTAGTCTGCATCATTATTTAAACTTATCGGATTCATATAGGTATATCCAATTAACGAGACAATCTCAACATCGCCTATACTCCCCATACTGTTAAAGGAAAAATCCAACCCTGTAATCCGTGCAGATTCCGCATTTTGAGCCCTAAAACCAATCATTTCAAAAATACTGACCCCTTGATCTTGCAGGTTTAAATACTCCTCTAACCCACTTTCGGTATCTGTGTTTAAAAGTGACCCATTGAACGGATTATAAATACCAAATGTGAATTCAATCATATTTTGATACTCATTTATAAAAGCGGCAACATCAAACATCCCTTTCCAATCGCCAATACGAACACCTTGCTTGAATCCAATTTCTGCTGCCCAACCAATTTCTGGTTTCAATTGCGGGTTTTGAAAAATATTCAGCGCTCCAACACTGGTATTTATATAACGTTCTCCAACCGCTGGGTATCTTATCCCTTGACCAATTGAAGCACGCAAATGCGTATACTCTGCCAATTGATAATGAAAGCCTGACCTCGCAACAGGATAAAATGGCAAAATCGTTGAGTCTTTCTTAGAAAGCATAAAATCACTGTCTCCTCGTTCACCATCCATTTCAAAATACTCTAAACGCAATCCTGCGGTGAAGTCAAAATCTCCAATATGGTGCTCTACCTGCGTATAAATAGCAGCATTCAAAGATTGATGATCACCCACTAATTCCGAACGCACTACATTCATAATATTTGAAATCCCTGAAGTCAAGGTGAAGCCATTGGCGTATTCCTTTTGGAACTGATAATCGGAGTAATAAATCGTAGCAGCACTGCTTTGCCCGTCACTACCAGAAATTCCATTTTTCACATAATAAATTCTGTTCTTGAATGAATGACGATTGTTGTGCTTGTCGATCATTTTAATGTACGGATCTAAAAACAAACGGTGTCCCAAATTATAGGTTAAGGTTGATGCGGCATTACTTGTATCTACTCCGCCTTGGGGAGTGTATCCAAGGGAGTCACTTTCCCAAATGATAAAGTTTCCTGTTTTTTGTACTTGATAATTGTAGCCAATTCCCGCTTTTACCTTTTTCCATTTTTGAGGACGGAAATATAAAGAGCCACTCACTCTTCCGCGATACTCAGTTTCACCTGCCTTATAACCTCCATCATGAAAAAATGTTGAGGAGAACGTATAGCCCATGTTTTTAAACATATGCCCCCTATAAAATTCAACTTGTTGAGTCATTGGATTTGTATCCCACCATTTCAATGAGGCTCTTTTCGGATTGTCATAAATACCGTATTGAACTTTAACTTTAGTTTCTGGAGTGGTTCCTGGTTCTTTTTCAGTTAAAGCAATGATGCCATTTAATGCACCACTACCATGTAATACTGAAGAAGCACCTTTCATTACCTCAATCTGAGACGCCTGCTCCATTGGAATGGCATTCCATTGTGTATCACCCGCATATCCAGATAAAAGAGGCATTCCGTTCCATAAAAGAAGCACTCGACTTCCTGCCCCATAGGAGAATCCGCTTCCTCCTCGAATACTCACCTGTCCATCAAATGTTGAAACACCTGGAGTTTGCTCAACCGCTTGATCCAAACTCGTTATTCCTTTATTGTCAATTAATTCTGGCCTTATGATTTCCATTGAAACAGGAACCTCCTCAATTCTTTGTTTTCTTCTACCTGCACTTACAACAACAGTTTGAAGGTCTGTAACTGGCTCACTGAGCTCTATGTTATACGACCCGGCCTGCTCAATAAGAACAGTATCATCTACGTATTGCAACATTTTAACAACCAATTCAACTGGGAATTCTTTACATGGAAGCGTATAATCCCCATCATAATTTGATAATACTTTTTTCCCATCAGAAGCAAAAATTTTAGCACCAATAATCGG
>Ga0315331_10002558_pt1 | contig 13784 bp, 14 predicted proteins | sample M160m34915metaG_FD_203456 | JGI IMG/M metagenome (GOLD analysis project Ga0315331, IMG submission 203456) | Ammonia-oxidizing marine archaeal communities from Monterey Bay, California, United States - M1 60m 34915 | ecosystem: Environmental > Aquatic > Marine > Intertidal zone | place: USA...
GTCTGTTGGCGGGGATGTTGGCTTGATGATCGCTTCGAATGACTCATCAGAGTCGACGCGCGCGGCAACCCAGTGCACCAGTTCACGGTCTTTAGCCGCATCACCGCCAGGTCGGCCCGCTTCGGCGAACACGACCACCATGCCGGGGTCTCTCAGTCGTGGTGAGAGTGCTCGCGACTCGCGCTTACGGGTGCTCTTGAACCGTCCCGAAACTCGTGAGGATCGATGCGCGATCTGTTGATCGATCATCAAGTCGAAGGCGCGCAGCAATTCATCGAGGCGTTGGTTTGATGGCTCGATGATGCGAAGTGCTTCAACAATTGCTTCGATTGTTGAGATGTATTCTGGCTTGGGTTCTTTACGAATCCGGTAGTTGCTTGGCTTCGTCGGTTGGAGGCGAACGTGTCGTTTATTTTGTAGCCAAGTGTTCTCACGGTAAAGGCGTTTGGCATGTGACCAAGTGCCGTCGATGGCGATCAAAGTCGAAGGCCATTCCGATTCGGGTATCGTCGCTAGGTCATCTGCATCCGCGTGCGGAAACAGCACCGCGCTGTCTTCTGCGACTTCGACTTCTTTGGCGAGTGTCCCGCTATATCCCGGGGTTGGGATATGCACAGATGCGTTCGGCATGCACATACGTGCGAGCCGTGCTGTGCCGAATGGGTGCGTGCGTTCGTGTGGATGTTGAAGGATGACCACACGTGTTGTTGTGGGGACGCTGGGCATGCGGTCGCAGTAGCACAAAGCCTGTGGTCGTAGGCAGCGGTAGCAGCGTTGTGGGTGTTCGGGGTCGCTCACGTGCCGCTCGTTGTATCGGCATGGGTGTCACTCCGCAGCAGCTAGATGAGGAACTACACTAGTGAGTGCTGAGAACGTGACTGCTTGTGATGGTCATCGCAGCAGATGCCTGTGACCGTTCAGCTCAGGCGTTCATCGGAACTGCGGCCGAGCTTGGTGCGAGCCGCCTCGTAATCTGCCGGGCTGTTCAGGTTACGTAAGAAGCGAAGTTCCGGGTCGTGCTGTCGAAGTTCTTCTTCGGTCACGATTTTGCTGTTGGTGTGTGCGGCGATGTCGCGTGGCCGGCGGTGGCCGCTGGCGAGCAGTTGCATTGCTGGCTCTAGCGCGGTGATGCGATAGATGGCAGTCAGTGGTTGCAGCTTATTGTTGGCCTGGGGCATTAAGACATCGGCATTGCCCATGCGGTCACGTAGCCAGCACACAGTTGCTGCTGTCAGAAATGGTTGGTCACATCCAACCGTCATTGCAGCGTCATGTTCTCCGAACCCGTGATGGTCCCGTAATTGCTTCAGGCCGGCCACAATTGCGGCGAGTGGGCCCTCTCCTGGCAATTCGTCGACCGTGACATCGACTTCTGCCGGAATCTTTGGCAGTGGTTGGTGGGGGTCGCGTCCGACGGTAACGACCGGTTTTGTGCACGTCAGAAGCGTTTGGCACTGCCAGTTGAGCATCGTTGTGCCGGCAATTGGCAATGACTCTTTTGGTCGACCCATGCGTCGACTGCGTCCGCCTGCCAGAATGATGCCACCCAACTGCATGTGTAAACTTGTCCGGGATCCTCCGGTCAATCGCAAGTCGCTGGTCGTAACCAATGGACAATCCTGTTCCCAAGAAGGCTGATCTCGTTTCGCCGTCTCATTTCCGCATTGAGTGGAAAGGCGGCGAAGTCTCTGACTTCAAGGCCCGTGATCTGCGGATTTCGTGTCCTTGTGCCAGTTGCGTAGAGGAGGGCACCGGTCGGCCGCTGCTCGATCCTAAGACCGTTCGCGAGGATATTATTCTGCTCGGCTCGGAGTTGGTGGGCCGCTATGGACTCTCATTCATGTGGAGTGACGGTCACAAGACTGGCATCTTCGCGTGGCCACGCTTGAAGGCGATCGGCGAATTATGGAGTGGCGCGTGAGTCCTACTCCAAATGATTGGCTTGACGTTGAGAAAGTCGTCAAGAAGGTGTTCGCTGCTGCGGATTGGGACAAGCTTGGCGAGCTCTACTTCCACGAAGATGGCGCGCAGCATTGGCAAGATCGGCGCAAATTGGTGGTCGAACTTGGTGGCCAGCTTGCGCGGCGACTCGAACGCTTCGTGAAGCCAGAGGGTACGTCGCTCTGGGTTGGTGCCGGTGTCGCGGAGCTGCCGGTCATGATCGCTGAGGTGCTGTTGTTGCAGCGTTCGGCTGTGGCTGCCAACTTGCATGAAGAGGAATGCGACCTGCTTAACCAAGCGCTTGCCAAGGGCGCTCCGCAAGTGGCGCTGCATTACGAGGCGGGTGACGCGCGCGAAGTTGCTGGTGATCAAGCGTTTGATCACCTCGGTTGCATTAGCGTATTCACCGACCCGGATATCTGGCCGGCGTTGAGTGGGGTTGCCTATGGCCGCTTGCCGCCGGTGCAGCTAGATCTTGAGCAGTTCGCTGCCGAACGCGAGAATGCGCGCGAATTGGCGCGTGGGCTGTATCAGCTGTTGGACCGAGATGCGTGCATCACGACGTCCGCCGAAGAGGTGTCGTGGTTCTTAGATCTCGCTGAGGCTGAAGGGCGTGAAATCGATGCGTCGGACGAGTTGATTGAGACTGCCGTGGTTGGAGACCCGGTTGGATTCTTGCAGTTGCGTTAAGGCTACTTGCTCGCTTTGCCCGTCGTGGGTTTGGTGGGATTTACCTTTGGTGCTTTCGCTGGCTTGATTTGCTGCCGCGTGTTGGTGCTCACTGACATGGCGGGACCTTTGCAGTTGGTCTTCGATTCCATGTGCATCTGGGTTGGTGAGCCGGTCATGAGGTCGAGACCTAGGGTTCCTGTGATTGCCATCGTTAACTCGGTTACTCCAGGCATCTGAACGTTCGAAGTATCGACTTCTAGTCGTTGCTGCAGGGCGATCGTCTGCTTGTTTATCGACAGCAGTTTGTAATGCATCACGCCAGCGGCCTTACCAGCGTCTCCTATTGGGATCTCTTGACTGATCTTCCAAGTTTCTCCAACGGCAATCGGTCGATCCGGCAACTCTGTCACAGTTGACTTGATGAGTTCGTTGAGGTCGATACCGGCAGGTTGCGCTTCGTTGGCAGCGTCGGGCACTTTGATTTCGATGACTTTGCCTCTATCCGTCAATCGCATTGTGGTCGTCTTGCCGACGAGATCTTCGAGATTTCTGAGTGCCCCGGGATCGCTGTCCTCATCGTCACTGTCGTAGTTGACCTTCATCATCAAGCTGTCCGCGACGGACTTGATTCGCGTGACCTTTTGCTCGATGTCGGCGGTGTTGCCTGATGTTGCCTTGACGGTGGTTGTGGTCCAAATCGTTGTCTTAACGATTGTGGTGAGGTCCTTCGCACCCATGTTCATCGCATGTGTCATGCTGATGTCGATGATGTTGTAGCGCTTGACGCCTTGCTTGAATGAGAAGCGCACTAGGTGCTTCTGGGCAGGCTTGACTTGGTCTTGTGCAGCTTTAGCCGGTTTGGGTGCGTCCTGGGCGGTGGCTGTCATCGCTAGCAGGGCTGTGGCCGTGAGATGCAGCATGCATTGGGCAGGCGTTTGCATAGGTCCTCTTCCGTGGCTGGATCGTTGCTCTATCAGGGTAGATAGACCGGTAGCCATTGTGCCTGGATATCTGTCAAGAATTACTACGCCAGCCAGTGGGTTACGGCAGGATCGTCAGTCGAATCGGGTTGCTTACGGCTGTAAATAGCTGCGATGGACTTAGCAACACCGTTGCGAAGTGTGTCGTACCCGTTGGGATCGCGGTCGATGGTGGCAGCGTAAACTGCGCTTGTCCCACGCCCTGTGCGTTGAGGATCCCCAAGAATCCACCGAATATTGTGCCGTTCAAGCCATTGAGGCCTGCCTGCGTCAATCCGTCGAAGTTAAGCGGCAGCGTTAGTCCGGGGGCGAGTTGGGTGCCGGGGACTGTACCCGAACCAGTCCAGGCGATTAGGTAGAGCGATGTCGCAGGGTTCGCGCACGGAGCAACCACGGTTGGGTGCAGCGTGCCGCCAGTCATTAGTGAGATCGATCCCGCGAAGGGTGTGGTCAATGGATCCTGGAACTCCAATCCCGTCTCACATGGACCGAGTTGATTGAACAGAGTCCGGATCAACACGTTGTCGCTTTCGTTGCTTTCGATGACGGCGTTTTCGCGGTCCACGACCGCATGCACGAACAGCACATTGAGCGGCATGCTCCAAGGTAGCTGCGCGTTTAGTTGTAGGCCGTTGGTCTGTTGGCCGTTGTTGAGGCTGCCGATGTCAATCTGGCCGAGAAGAGTGTCTTGCGTTGTGTAGGTCGCAGGACTGGACGATAAGAAGAACTCAACTTTGAAAGGTGCCGATGCAGCCGGGCCATCGTTGATGATCGTTGGCGAAATGGTCACTGTTGTGCCTGGGTTGACCAGCACCATGTTGACTGTGCATGTAGGAATGCGCAGTTGTGCGAGCGTTGGGTCGCTGACCTGTACCTGCCAGGTGTGCTCTTCTTGCATGAAGTTCCCCGGGTCGCTGCGCACGCGGTCCGAATTATCGGTAATCTTCGCTGTTACCGTGTGGCTGCCTAGCGTCAGTTGGTTTGAGTCAACCGTCAGATTGGTTGTCGTTGCTCCGGGTTGCGTCACACCATCGACTTCCCACTCGATCACCGGGTTGTTGCCCGCTGGCACGAAGTGCGAGAACGAGAAAGTCTGAACGTTCGGGGTCGTGATGGTTACTGATGAGCTCGCTGGCGATGTCGAATCGATCACGTTCGCGATGGCGTTTGTGATCTTGACGATGTTCTCTTGGCAGACTCGGCATAGCGCTTGCCCGAGGCTGCGCATCATGCAGTTGCTGCGCGGTCGGTAGAGGCCGTATTGGTTGTAGCCACCACCCTCGAAAGCACCGATGCCCTGCGTTCCGTGCCAGATAGACCACTTTTGGCCGGTGGGCGAAATTGTGAGGTTTACTGATCCGGGTTCGGAACCGGTGTAGGTGTTGCCGCTGTATTCATACTCGTCAGCTAGCTGACCAAGGCTGTGGCCTAGTTCGTGTGCTTGAACTTCGGTCATGCTGCTGCCGTTGTAGCTGCAGGCAAAGGTCGCTGCGCAACCGCCGTAGCGATTGTCGTTCACCATGACCATGACGCGGCCTTCGGTCGCTGGTGCTAGTGCCGCGTCCGCTAAGCCGAGCGATGTGTTTTGAATGTAGAGACAACGCCCTGTGCCCCCGAAGTTGTAGGTCGCTTCGTAAGCAGTGTTGACGTAGATCGGTGGCGTTGCATCCGGGTGATCCGCACCGCTGTCGATGCTTGGGCGGAAGACCGTGTGGACGTTGTAGTAATCGGCAAAGAGATTGTAGGGCGCCTTTTGGAACAGTGCCGTCAAGAACGTGTTGACGTCTTGATTGAACGTGTTCTGTTCGCTCGCTTGGTAGCCATCGCCGAGGATGACGATGTCGTAGCGGGTTTCCGTTGTGCCATTGCTTATGACTGTGGTCACTGTTTGCGCGTGTATGGCCGCGGCTAGCAAGGTGAAGGTGACCGGTAGTGCGAGTAGCTTGGAGAAACTCATCGTCCGCCTCCTGATAGTTCGCGAACGGCGTTGCCGCTCATCGTGCCCAAGGCCACTTTTGTGCCGTCCACTTCTGTGCGCGTGAACTCGTAAGTTTGTGCCGCGGCATAGGCAGGCACATTGAGTAGCAGGCCGATTTTCGAATCAACGACGTAGCAGCCATTCACGCGTGGGCCTCTGCCGAGGGACCTGGCATCGGTCGCGAATGGGCGCACATCGAGTGGCACATCGGCTAATTCGGCTCCGTTGTTATCCTGAATCGAAACACGCCAATTGCTGTCGAAGCCTTTCGGGACCCCAGCCCATCGCGCGGCTTTTTTTCGCGCGAATGAGACGGCGAGTCCGTTGCGGTCGCCTTCTACTACGAGCACGAAGTGGCCGTTGGCTACCGGCTGCTCAGTGTTCGTGACCGTTGGCGTGATTCGCTCTGCCGCGGAGCTCGTTGCTGGTTTGGCTGGGTTGGTCGCGGGGTTGTTCGTGCTGTCCGCATTGCTGCGAACAGAGAAGCTAACGGCTGCGATCAATGCTGCAGAGCCGAGCAGGTGGAGGAGTTGCATGGTGCTTGATGAGGACTAGAGGGCAGAACCAGTATAGCGATGATGGAAAGCTAGCGTGTAAAGGGACAGAGTGGCGTCGATGGACTTTAGTAATCGCGTCTTCCTTGCGCCCCTGACGAAGGGGGGCAATCTGCCGTTCCGGCGATTGTGTCTAGAGCACGGCTGCACTGTGACCATGGGAGAGATGGCGTATGCGTACCAGGTCGTCAAAAAGAGCCGGAGTGAGTTGGCGCTGTTACGCAAGCACGAGGATGAAACGTGCTTTGGAGCCCAGATCGCCGCGATGCGCATTGATGACGCCGTCAGGGCGGCAGCAGAAGCGGTTGACCGTGGCGCGAGCTGGATTGATCTTAATTGCGGCTGTCCGATTCACGATATTGTCAAGCGACGCATGGGGGCGACCCTGATGCGTAAACCCAGGAAACTGGCGCGCCTTGTCGAGGGCATGGTCGAAGGTATTTCGGTCCCTGTCACGGTTAAGATTCGGCTTGGCTGGTCCGAGGAAGAGCAGAACGCTAGCGAGGTTGCGCGGGTTTGTGAGGAATCTGGTGCCAAAGCAATTTGCATCCATGGTCGTACCAAGGATCAGCGTTACTCGCGGGCCGCCGATTGGGATGCGATTGCCGAGATCGCTTCGGAGCGGAACATCCCAGTGATTGGCAATGGTGACTTGCTGACGTGGTACGAGGTTCGCGATCGCTGGAAGCAGAGCGGCGTCGCGTCGGTGATGATTGGTCGTGGCGCTTTGATTAAGCCGTGGATCTTCCGTGAGATCACTGAGCAGAAGGCTTGGGAGCCGAATGCGAAGGAACGTCTAGGCGTATACCTCGATTTCGCGGGCAAGCTGAAGGAGCACTTTCGCGACGACGAGAAGGGACGTGAGCGTGCAATGAGGTTCTTGCCATGGCATCTCGATTTCTTCTGTCGCTACCGGCCGTTGTCGGATCAGAAGTGGGTCGAGTCCGCAGCGGATCATCCACTGATGCAGACCCGTATGCCGTCTACTGAGGGCTTGTCCTTGCTCGAACAGTTATTGCGGGATCCGCGCAAGGAAGTGCACACGAGAATTGCCAATCTCCTGTGGGATGCAGGCGATTTAGAAGAGGCTGAAGCGAACGCACTGCAACTCGTTGCGGAGATGCCGCCGGAATCAGGTGATGCCGGCGAGGTCGCTACGGCGCATGGTTAGTTGAGCGCAGCAAGCCGCTGTCGTCAGCTAGCTGTGACCTTGGTCGTGCCAAGGTCCGCTAATTGCTTGAGCAGTGGCCTGCATCAAGCGATTGCAGGAGTTCCTACTCTGCAATTCTGGTTGGCGTAGCGGACCGGTGCGCTGCTACGGCGGAGATGGGGCTCTCCTTTGTCAGTAGACTGAGGTCAGACTCTGGGCTTCGGTCGCTTCGTTGATGAGCGTCTTGCGTGGAAGTCGAGATTTGAGCAGCGGTGGCTACCAGGTTCTCGAGGACTTGTTCGAGTTGTTCGCCGTGGCGATCCGGGTGGTAGTGGCTGGCGACTTCAATGCCGCCCGCTCGGAGCGTGGTTCGAACGTCAGGTAAGGCGCCGGCGAGCACAAGCGCCTCGGCCATTGCTGTTGGATCTTGTGCCTCGACAAACATCGCATAGTGATCGTGACCTACGAGTTTTGCGTGGTTGCGAGAGGATGGGGTGTCGGTGAGCACGCTTGGTACGCCGCATGCCATTGCTTCGATAGCCGTGGCAGGGAAGTCTTCATTGACGCCGTTGTTGGTGCCAAGAATGAGATCGAGCGAACGATAGAAGTCGCCCATCTGTTCGGGGCGCAACTCTTGGTGCCACTCTACCGGGAACGGTAGATCCTGTTCTGCTGGGCTGGGTGGAGTGTCCGACGCGCGTACGAGAACGAGGTCTTGCCCAGCCTTATTCGCGAGTTGGCATGCTTGGTAGCCAGTCGCGAGGTCCTTCTCTGCAGATGTGTATGGTCCGACGAGGCCAATGCGTAACGGCGATTGCGGTTTGCTCTTTGGCGCTGGTGTATGGACTTCGTGATCAATGGGGTAGACGATTTCGTGCGCACGGATGCCGAAGCGGCTCTCAACCAACTTGGTTACGTGCGGCTTGATCGTCACGTGGTGCAATCCGGGCAACCGGTATGCGGATTCGATGCGCTCGCGTACGGATGCGTTTTCGGGGTTGTCGCCCTCGTAGTCTTGGCAGAGGTGCACGGGCACGCCCTTGTTTGGGCCGGCGCTTGCCGCCCACGATACCGTGCTCCAGGACGCGCCGATGATGACGTCGGCATCTGGGAGATTTGCCGGTCGGAAATCCTCAACCTGTTGGAACGCACAGTCCAAGTTCGTGGAGGTCGGAGGCCCAGATCGGCTGACAACGGTGACCTGATGACCACGCTGACTGAGCCAGTCTGCGTCCTCTAGTACCAGCTTGATGTCGCTCCGGATCTGGTTTGCGACTTCTAGCAAAAATGTTATGCGCATGAACTTGCCTCAGCCGCGACTGGGCGGCGCTTCGATTCCAGCGTGTACATCGGCAAAATAGGGGCCGTGACCTGAGCTAACTCTGATGCCTGAATGGTTTCTGAGGCCCTGGGTTGGCATGATCGGCGCCGAGTGAACCCTCTGATTCGGATTATCCCGGCCTTCATGGTCCGGTTCTTTGCGAAGCCTTATGTCGCGGGGGATTCCCTTGCGAAGGCCATGAGCGCCGTTAGCAAGCTTCGAAAAGACCGCGGACTGTTGTCGACGCTGGACTTACTGGCGGAAGACATCAAGTTGCCCGAGCAGGCCGAGCGAAATTTGCAGGCTTATCTCGACATGGTCGATGCTGCCGCGGCGTTTGAGCCGGCGGACCGCCCTACGTTGTCGCTAAAGCCATCTTCCTACACGACATCGCCGCTTCACGAGGGCGGCGATGCCGCCGGTTCCCGCGAGGCCATTCTGAAGATCAGCCAGAAGGCTGCCGCCGCGAACGTCAACGTGTCGGTCGACATGGAAGGGCGTCACTGGACTGACTTCACGATTGAGACGCTGCAGGCACTGCACAAGGATGGGTTGCGTAACGTCGGTTGCGTGCTGCAGACACGCTTGCACAGGACGGAGAAGGACATCGACAAACTGCCACCAGGCATGCGTGTTCGTCTAGTGATTGGTATCTACAGTGAGCCGTCTGAGATCGCGTTGGTCGAGAAATCGGCGATGAAGGCTCGCATGCTGGAGTTCGCCGAACGTTTGCTCGAGCGTGGGCACTATGTCGAGTTTGCATCCCACGACGTCGCGTATGTGCGGCGGTTTCTTGAAGAGGTCGTGCCTAGGGTCGGCGCTACGCCCGATCAATTTGAGATCCAGATGCTCTATGGCGTGCCGCGCGACCGTTTCCTTGCCGACATGATGCGACAGGGGATTACTGCGCGGCTTTACGTGCCGTTCGCACTGGGTTGGGATTTGGCGATTGAGTATCTACGGCGTCGCTTAGACGAGTATCCAGCGATGATGTGGCTCGTGACCAAGAACATGTTCTGGCGGAATTAGGCCGTGACCGTTGCTTGGAGTGCTGTTGCTCTGCTGTTGCTGTTGCCAGTGGCCTGATGCTCTCGGTCGGAGCTGGTCGATCCTGGGGCGGTGATCCGCCAGGAGATCTTCTGCCCAGTCGCGTCGCTCTCGCCTTCCTCTTCTCGCCGAAGACAATGAGTACTGAGAGCCGTCGGTCGCTACGGCCTTGGTCGGTTGCGCCGGGGCCGCATGACGTGGCCGATGAAGAACACGACCGCGCAGCCAACGCTGGCTGGCATCCAGCCGAACATTACGCTCCCCGTCAGCTTGGCGCCGTCTGCGAAGGCCTCGTCGGGTGCGTCGGGCAGCGACTGCCACGCGTCGTAGCCCCAGCACACGCCGAGGATCAAGGACAGCCAGACGGTCGCGACGGCGAGCAGTAGGAGCAAGGTCTGCCCGATGAGGCCGCGGCCCGAGGCCTTCCAAGCGAGGGTTGCTCCAAGCACGCAGCCAGCGCCGAAGGTGGGGACAAAGTACAGTGAGAACGGATCCATGGACTCTCGCGCAGACGAGCTTTGCATTGGAGAGTATGGGTGTCAAGCTTGGAAGCTGGGCGAGGCCCGGCATTGCGGTCGAGAATCCGGTTGGGTCCGGATTCCGGCAATTTTACCCGGTCTGTACGTCATCTCCGTTCTCTTTGGGTGTGATCAAGCTGTTCGTAGCTGTCTCTGCGAACTCGCCTCGTCCGAGTTATTCAATATCCGCGAGCGGGTGATCGCTGCTTCGTGATTTACCTAGCCTCTTCAGCGTGGTGAGGTTCGGCCAATTACGGCTTGTTTGGTCTTTGCCCAATTTGGTCGTTCTGCACGAGGATCGTCCACTAGGCTGGCAGTGGAGGGGCTGCGTCGGTATACTCTTTCCCCAAATGGATCCACTAGCCACTATTGTCGAGCGACTCTGCGCCTGGAAGGATGTGAACCGCGAGGATAAAGACGGGAAGGATTGCTTCCTGGTCCGCGGTCAGGTGTTTTCTTACCTCGGTAAAAAGGGCGTAGTCGTAAAGTTAGCTCCTCCTCAGGTGACGGAAGCACTGAAGATCATCGGTGCGAAGCGCATGCCTGATGATGGCGACCCTCATTCCCGTGAGTTCGTCGAGATTCCGGTCACAGGTCCGCGTGAAGTTGAGCGCGCGATGATGTGGTTGCGTCGCGCTTGCCGTCTCGGCCGCACGGCTGCTGGCCCGGTATAAGACCTCTTGAGGCCTTGCTTTGTAAGGCCTTACGCTGACCGCAGCAGTTGCGAGTCGGCGTCGGTTGCGCTTGAAGCTCTGCGTGGCATTGCGCTGGAATGCGCCTACGGCCCGATCAGATGATCAGCGCGTCCATGGGACGTCGTCGATGCCAGCTTCTTTGTTGGCAAGTCTGGCCCATGAGAAGCATAGGTCTGACAAGCGGTTAAGGTAGATCCCGATGACCTCAGGCACCGGGTGTGTCTCGCTCGCTTCACGGCGCAGAGTCCAGTAGCAGCGCTCCGCGCGTCGGGTGATGGTGCGTGCGACGTGCAGAAGGGCGCCGACTTCGCTTCCGCCTGGCAGGACGAACGTCGTCAACTGCGGTAGTTGCTCTTCCGAGTAGTCAATCCAAGCCTCAAGTTCGGCGACCGCCTTCTCGACCCGGGGGACCGAGGCTTTTCCGCCTTCGGTGGCGAGGTCCGCACCGATTTCGAATAGGGCGCTTTGGATAGACCTCACCTGTGCGCATGACGGGGTGCTCTGGCTCTCCGAAGTCGTTGTGGTTGCGTCTAGTTTGGCTCCGACCACGCCGAGAATCGAGTTGAGCTCGTCAATCGTGCCGTAGGCCGTGATGCGGACGTCGTCTTTGGGGACCCGGCGATTACCGAATAGGCCGGTTTGGCCATCGTCGCCTGTGCCTGTGTAGATTGGCATGAACGCGTGATCCTGGCGCAAATGAAGACGCTTGCAAGTCTCAAGCTGCATAGATGTCGGTTGTCATCGCGGTCTTGAGGATCTGACTACGGCCTGGATTGGCGGCAGAAGCTGCTATTGCAGATCTGACTCACTCATGACGGGAGCTGAAAATCGGGCTGGGTTCGGAAGGATTCCCCATCGAACCAATCGGGCAGGGTCTTTCTGATGACCGTATGGCGGTGGGTGAGACGTGTGCCGTGGTTGTTGGCTAGTCATGCCCGTTGCTACGGGCCTGATACGGGCCAGTCCTAGCTCGTGCCGGGGGCGGCATCGTTGCTGCCAGTTGGCCGGGCCGGCGCAAATGGGGTACTTTGTCTCGTGTGAAGTGGGTCCCGCTTGCGTTGCTTTCCCAGCACGAGATTCGATCTTTTTCGGGCTGTCTTTAGCCAGTTGTTGGGTTTCGCCTTACATTAGTGCCATCGCATAGTCCGGCCGCCTCGGAGAACAAGCATGAATGCTCTCAAAGACCTTCTCGTACCTGTCCTGTTCGGTTCGCTTGTGGCGACAGCCTCAGCGCAATCGCTCGAACTGAAAGTTGTCGGAGGCTCGCTGCCCGGTGACATTGTGATGGAGGCTTATCCAGCTCTCTATCCGTTCGAGTTGATGATGATCGTGCCGTCAACCTCGCCTGGTCCGACGCCGATTGGTCTTTTCGATCCGGCCGATCCTCGGTCGCTGTCGATTGGCATTGACTTGCTTGGGTTTGCCTGGCCAGTGGCGGCGGACTTCAACTTGGTCGCGTCCCAGCAGGTTAGTTTCGTTGCTTCGCCTGTGCTGATTGGCCAGGCATTGTTCTTCCAAGCGGTGACGTTCCAGTGGCAGCCGACGATTCTTGACCGCATCAGCAACGGGTCCGTGGCGCGCTTTGGTAACGCGGGCCAGTTTGAGGATCGCAGCGTGTTCATGTATGAGCAGCGAGCGTTCTCCACTGCCCTCCAGCGGCCTGATAGCACGAGCTTGATCGTTGGCGGTGCTCGCGGCCAGTTGTTGGCTCAGATCGCTACCGCCACCACTGAGATCTATGATCCGATTACGGATTCCTTCAGCTATGGCCCAGTGATGACATCGGCGCGTTCGATGCACACCATGACCGAGCTGCAAAACGGCACGTTCCTGATCTCCGGTGGTGTCGATGTATCGAACAACCCTCAGGCCAGTTGCGAGATTTATGATCCCGTCGCGAACACGTTCACGATGATCGCATCGATGAACACGCCGCGTATGGGTCACACTGCAACCGTTCTTGCGAATGGGAACGTATTTATCAGTGGTGGCCTGGAGGCGTTAACGGTCACGCCGACGCAGTTGGAGGCGATCCACGACGCTGTCGATTCGACAGAGATCTACGATCCCGTTGCAAACACGTGGACGGTTGGTCCGGTGATGAGTGACCCGCGCGCTTCGCACCTTGCGTTGGAGCGTCCCGATGGCAAGATCTTGCTCTGCGGTGGTATCAGCTGGGATTCGAATTGGCTGTTTGGTTGGGTGCCGGCCGTGCGTTCGTCGTGCGACTTATATGACCCGGTCACGAACACGATGAGTGCGGGCCCGGGGATGTCGACGGCGCGCGCGTTAGCCGGTGTTGTTGAGATGGCACCGGGTAGATGGTTGGTCGCTGGTGGCATGGATGGCATCTCGATCATTCCGCTGAACCTCGGTAACGCGGTCGCGACCGCCGAGATCTACGACTCACAAACGAACACTTGGACCACTGTGGGTTCGCTCGCTAGTGCGCGCGCCCAAGTGAGTGCTTGGCCGATTGGGAATGGTCGATTCATTGTCGCTGGTGGTGGTGCGGGCAGCGTTCTGTCACCGACGCCATTGTCCGATACAGAGATCTTCGACACGGCAACCAACACCTTCTCACCCGGTCCGACAATGAACAGCGGCCGCGCCGGCGCTGGCGTCTTCGTCACGCCGCAGGGGCAGGTGTTTATGTTTGGTGGTGCGGCTACGAGCTCGTCGATCACGACCACCACGGAGTGGTACTTCTTCTGAGTCATCAGCACCCGTTGTTAGACGTGCTGGCCGCCAACGTGCGGTCGCACCGCAAGGCTCGCGGTTGGTCGCGTCGCGACTTGGCCGAGCGCGCTGACATCAGTGAGCGATTTCTCGCCGATGTGGAAGCCGCCCAGGCTAACCCGTCTTTGCTGCGCGTGCAGGCACTGGCGACGACACTCGACGTTGAGTTGTCATCGTTGTTAGGGGCAA
>Ga0315331_10002560_pt1 | contig 13777 bp, 11 predicted proteins | sample M160m34915metaG_FD_203456 | JGI IMG/M metagenome (GOLD analysis project Ga0315331, IMG submission 203456) | Ammonia-oxidizing marine archaeal communities from Monterey Bay, California, United States - M1 60m 34915 | ecosystem: Environmental > Aquatic > Marine > Intertidal zone | place: USA...
TAGCCGGCCCGAAGGGAGCTCAGATGCGCCCGCCGAAGTACAGGTAGTACGGGAGCGCAACCAGGCCGACGAAGGCGACGACCGCCAAGACCGCGTGCCCACCTCGCCGCGAAAGCTGCTGCCGCAGCCCACCCCGCTCCTGCCATGCATACGCCGCAAAGACGAGCAGCAACGGCAACCATGGCGCGCGAAACCGAGAGGTCGCGTTGGTCAGGAGGTGAACCGCTCCCGGCACGGCGAGGACGAGCAGCGCGAGGTGGCGCTGTGGCGCTGGCGCCACCGCGACCCCGAGCGCCGAGAAGAACGCCAGCACCAGCCAAGCCCCACCGGCCACAACGACCAGCGCGAGACGAAGCCCCGCGTCCACCTCTCCGTAGGCGCCCGCGTCGATCTTGTAACGAAGGTACGTGTCGGGGCTGAGCAGCAGCGCGCCTTCCCGAACCAACTTCCGCAGCGCCCAGTCGGGCTGTTCCTCCGCCACCCGCTGGAAGGTCCAGCGCTTCGCCACATCTGCGCGAGCGAGCTCACCCGGCGTCTGGAAATAACGCGCCTTGTAGACGAGGTGCATCGGGCCACGATCTGCGAGCCAATTCGAGGCCTCGAAGGTGTTGCCCTCCCCCGCGGCGAACCAACCGATCGTGGAAACGGGGACGAAGGCCCCCAGCACCCGCGCGTTCCGCAGCGTCCACGGCGCCACCACGAGCATGGCGACGACGCAGACCAACAAGCCATGCCGAGCCGCCCGGAGACGGCCAGCGGGTTGCGCCTCCAGGATCCACCAGACACCGATCGCGACGGCGACCCCGAGCGCCACCTCACGGGTCAACGCCGCGAGCCCGAGCACGAGCCCCGTCGAGACCGCGACCCGTGCGGTCGGGGTCGCGCGCCACCGGACCGCCCCCACCAACGCCGCCACGAGCAGGAGCGCCGTCAGGGTTTCCGACCAGAGGCTGTGGCTGAAGAAGATCAGGTTCGGATAGACGGCGGCCGCGAGCCCTGCACCGAGAGCCACCCGCTCGCCGAAACACACCCAGCCCAACGCCCAGACACCGACGACGAGGAGTGACCCCAGCAGGAGTTGAAACCACAGGAGCGGCTGAACCGACGCCACCCGGTCGTCCACCCCCGCAGCGCGCTCGGCCGAGAGCCACTGCGACAAGAGAAACGGGTGCCCGGGCGGCCGCCATGCCCTCGCGTCGACGTCGAAGGCGTCGCGGTAGTGGTGCCCCTCTCCCAGCGCGAGGCCCCGCGCGACCTCCGCATAATAGATCTCATCCGCGATCAGGCGCTCGGGCGGAAACATCGCGAACGTGCCGAACCGGAGCCCGGCCGCGAACACGATCAGCAGCAACGGGACGACGAGCTGTCGGCGGTCGAACCCGTGAGACCACAACCTCACAGTCGCGGCAAGACGAGAACGAGTGGCATCGCGCGCGTTCATGACGGTACCCCGGGCCTGGATCCGTCCCAGTGGGACTCAGGCGAGCGTAGCGTGCACGGCCAGACATCCGATGCGAGCCGTGGCGAGAGGCACCGAACAGACGGTGCGGCCCGCGACTGGAGCGAGCGCGCGACCCGCCTACGAGTCGGCGGACGTCCGGGCGACGGGGATCTGCGCGTCGTGCCCCGCGACCGGCACCGACGGGCTCGCGATACCACGAAGCCCATAGAGGACCAACCCAGGCAACAACACCGAGAGGGTCAGGCACTGAAACGCGAGACCCACTGCGACGTTGACCTCGACCGAGACGCCCAGTTGACCCACCAGCGCGATGAGCGCCGCCTCTCGTACGCCAAGCCCGCCCACCGAGACCGGGATCGAGGTCGCGAGGAAGACGAGCGGCACGAAGGCCAGCGCATGCACCAACGACACGGGGTCTCCCAGCGCGGCGTAGAGACACCAGAACACGACACATCGGGAGAGCTGGACCGCTACGGAGATCCCCAGCACGGGGATGAGCACCGGGCGGACCCGTTCCGTGTCCGCCACCGCAGAGGCGACATCCGACAAGGCTACCCGAACGCGCTCGGAGAGCGGGAGGCCGGCCGGTAGCAATCCGCCCCTGCCGGACCAGGAGCGCGCCCAGGAGCAGCCGAACACGAGGGCGACCCCAACGAGAGCGACGCCTCCAATCGTCCAGAAACGCAAGGAGCCTGTCAGCCAGGTGGCGCCCGCGACGAAGGCGACAGCCAACATCGAGGCGATCCCCGCGAGGCGCTCGTGGATGATGCTCGCGGACACGTCCACAGCCCGACCATGAGTGCGGACGACCTGGTGCCCACGAATCACGTCCTGCCCAATCCCGGCAGGCAGAAGGTGCCCAAGGGCATTACTGACCAGGACCACACGCACCATGCCGGCCAGCCCGGAGTCGATCCCCTGCGCCCCCAGCAGGACCTGAAAGCGCCAAGCCACCAGGACCCGCACGACGAAGAGCACGAGGAATGCAGCGACGAGCCACGTGGGGTCCACGCGCTCCATCAGCTTCCCGATCACCACCAGGTCCACCTGGCTCGTGATCGCCGCCAGAATGGCGAGGGTGAGCCCGCCTCGTATCCACTTCTTCGACATGGCCCTCACCCATCGCGCACAGCTTGATTCGACGCAGACCAACCCAGCCGATCCGCCTGACACGGCCTCCTCCAGATCGGCCAAGCCCGGCACGAGGTTGAGGCCAGCGCGGTCGCGCAGTCCCGCCGGGCCGCCAAAGCGAGCCCCGCGGACGTCAAAGACGCAGTAAACGCGCCATCAGGGGGATCGTCGTCCCCTGCAAGAGCACGGAGAAGACCACCACGAAGAACACCAAGTGGAAGGCTCGATCGGCAAGTGGGGTGTGGTCTACAAGCAACAATGTGGCAAGCATGATCGGCACAGCCCCGCGCAAGCCCGCCCAGGAGATCAACAGCTTCTCGCGAAAATGGCTCCTCGAAAACGCCAACGCGACAAAGACGGAGAGCGGGCGGACGACGAACACCACGAAGAGCGCGACAGCGACCCCATCGACGAGGACCGGCGTGAGGCGGCTCGGGAAGACCAGCAAGCCGAGTGCCAGGAACATCACCACCTGCGCCAACCACGCCAAGCCGTCGTGAAACGAGGTCAACGACTCACGATGGTCGTACTTCGCGTTCCCCATGACGAGCCCGGCCAGATAGACCGCCAGGAAACCGCTCCCCTCGAGCAGCGCCGTCGCGGAGAACGTCAACAGCGCGATCGCGATCGAGAGCGTCGGCTGCAGTCCGCGAATGCTGAGCGGACGCCCCACCAGCTTGGCCCCGATCCAACCCGCCACCAGGCCCATGACGGCGCCCAGCCCCATCTCCCAGACGAAATCTCCCACCAGCGTCAGGACGGCAGTGTCCTCAGGCCCCGACGCCATATCCATCAGGGTGATCGTCAGGAAAACCGCCATCGGGTCGTTGCAACCCGACTCGACCTCGAGAATCTCCCCGACTCGTCCGCGCAACGGCTCCGTCCGAGCGCGCATCACGCCGAAGACCGCCGCCGCGTCCGTGGACGAGATGATCGCGCCGAACAGGAGCGCCTGACGCCAGTCCAACCCCGCGACGAACACTCCGAAGACCCCGAAGGCGGCCACCGCGAGCACGACACCAAGGGTCGCCAACGACAGCCCGCGCCCGAGCGCGGGCCGGACGGCGTCCCACTCCGTGTCGAAGCCTCCGGCGTAGAGGATCATCACGAGCGACGTCATCCCAAGGAATTGCACCAATTCGGGATCGTCGAACTGGATGCCACCGGGGCCGTCTGAACCCGCCAGCATCCCCACGAGCAAGAACAGCAGCAGCGAGGGGATGCCCGTGCGGCTCGACGCCTGACTGAGCAGGACGCTCGCGAGCATCAGCAATGAGCACGCGAGCAGTATGTGCTCGAGACTCAACTCGACGTTGAGGGCATCCATGAGACGAGATCACCCCTTGCGGTTTCGAATGGCTCGCGAGGCAGCGCCGAAGACTACCACCCGACAAAGCCCCCGGAAGTCAGGGCGAGACGCCCCACCAACCTTCCCGCTCAAGCTCGGACATACCGAATCGGGAGCGAAGCGGGTCCATAGAACATCGGCGTCGCGAGCGCCTCGAACGGCCCTGGCGAGACCAACTCCACCCCAGCGAAGCGATCGAACAAGGCGTTGAAGGCCACTTCCGCCTCCAGCCGCACCAAGAAGGATCCGGGGCAAACATGCGGCCCCGCGCCAAACGCCACGTGAAGCGTGGGGTCGGGCCGGTCAAGATCGAAGCGGTCAGGCACTGACCAACACGATTCATCCCGGTTCGCCGACGCGAGCCCGATGTAGACCGTCTCGCCCGAACACACCTCGTGGCCGCCGACGGTCGTCTCCTGCTCGCAGCGTCGGACCATGAACTGGGTCGGCGAGGCCAACCGCAGCGCCTCTTGGACCGCGCGGGGCAACAACGTGCGGTCCGCCCGAACGCGCTGATAGAGATCGGGGTCTGAGGCCAGGGCGTGGAGCAGCACCCCCATCATATCCCGACTGGTCTCGGAGCCCGCCCCGAGCAAGAAGAGGAGCTGCGTCTTCACCGCGGTCGGTGACAGGCGCTCGCCCTCGACCTCCGTCGTCAACAACCGCGTCATCCCATCCTCGGGCCAGTCCGACGGGGCGAGCGACAGACGCTCCGCGACGCGACCTTCGACGTAGTCACCATAGGCAGGCACCAGGTCGGCGATGGTGCCGCTGTTGCCGGGCTTCATGGCCATCGCCTTGTCACAGACCTCAACGGTCCACCGGTAGAGACGGATCGCGTCCTCGGCATCCCAGCCTGTGAGCCAACAGATCGCGCTCGACGGGACGTAGTCGAGGAAGGCCGCCATGGCGTCGAACGGCGCCGCCCTCCCCGCGACCTCGTCGAGTCGGCGCTGGCACAGGTCCTCGAGGAACGGGCGTACCGCGGTCGCCTTGTGGGCTCCAATCATGCCGTTGACGATGCGTCGGATCCGGCCGTGTCGCGGCTCGGCAACGCCGTTGAGCGCTTGCAAGTCCGGGTGCACATCCGCTGCCCCCACCCCGCCGCCAAAGCATTCGATCTGCGGCAAGGCGTCCGCCACCGCCTCCCGACTCGCGAGGTAGAGCGGCCCTTCCGACCCAAGCCGATGCACGGGGTCACGCTGCCGCAGCTGGCGCATCGCCGCGAAGCGGCGGTGCGGCTCGTCGCGGTGCAGCAGATCTTCATCCAAGCCCATACGGCCTCGTGGAACCTCCGGGCCAGGAGTCTACCGCTGCGGACAGCGTGTAGAGTAGAAACGAACCTTGGAGTCGCCCATGGAATCCGCTGCGCTCGAGACCTCGTTGGAACCCATCGCCGCCGTGTTGCTCGCGGGTCTCGGGATCTACACGTTCGTCGAGCTCGCGGTCGTCCACTTCGCACGGCGCTCACTCCGTTGGCCGGAGACCCGGATGGCCCTGTTCGGCATGTTGAGTCAGGGCGTCGCGGGAGGCCTGTTCGCGCGACTGGCCGGGCCGCTGACCGTCGCCATCGCCGCGATGGCGGGGGCCTCGGCGGCCCCGTTCGACGTCGGGTTTGGCGCGGCGGGGTGGATCTACGGGCTCGTCGCCTACGAGCTCTGCTACTGGACCCAGCACTGGGCTGCACACAATGTCCGCCTCCTCTGGTGCGTGCACGCCCCTCACCACGCGCCCGGCGCCATCCACATGGCGATCGGTGCGAACCACTCCTTCCTCGAGAGTTTGTTCTACTTCCCGCTCTTCCTGGGCCTCCTCCCCGTCTTGCTCGGGATCCCTCCGGTCATGGTGATCGCGATCAACCTGATCGACGTGGTCTGGGGGAGCTTCCTGCACATCAGCGACCAACTGGTGCCTCAGGGGCGGTACGGCCCGCTCGAATGCGTGCTCCAGACCCCCTCACACCACCGAGTCCACCACGCGCAGAACCTCCGCTACCGCGACACCAACTACAACTCGATCACGCTGCTATGGGACTGGGCCCTCGGCACCCTTCAGCCGCTTCGAAGCGCAGAGCCGGTCGTCTACGGCATCACGCGTGACGTCGACACGGGGAGCTTCTGGGATGTCCACTTCGGCGAGTTCCGCGCCCTGGCCCGGGACCTGCGAAGCGCGGCCAACGCACGAGAGGCCTTCGGCTACCTCTTCTTCGCCCCGGGCTGGAAGCCCGGCGACAACAGCCAGACCGTGCGCGCGTTGAAGGCGCATTGACCCTCGCAGGTCGCACGCGACCCAACACGAGAGGCGCTACGGTCAAGTGCCTCGACCAGGAGCCCGCGAGAACATGCAATGGATCCGACACTTCCTGCCGGTCCTCACCCCCGTGCACCGCGCGCTCCTTCGGCTCACGCGAGGTCGGCTCGGGGGCCGTGGGCTCGGCTTCCGCTTCCTGCTGCTCGAACACATCGGGCGTCGCACCGGCCAACTGCGCAGTACGCCGCTGCTCTTCGTAGAACACGAGGGGCGATTCCTCGTCGTCGCGTCCAACGCAGGCCAGGATCACCACCCCGCGTGGTGGCTCAACCTCCTCGCGCGACCCAGCGCAGCGGTCGAGTTGGACGGCCGTACGGTCCCGATCTACGCGCGGCAAGCGGACGAGCACGAAGCGCGTCAGCTCTGGCCGATCGTGATCGCGACTTTCAAACAGTTCGAGGGGTACCGACAGGGCACCAACCGTGAAATCCCGCTGGTCATCTTGGACCCTGAGCGAGCGAGCGAGGTCGCGACGACCGATCGCGGAAGCCCCGCGCCCCCCTGACCGGCGAGCCTCCGGCGCCACACCACGGCTCAACCGCTCGCTTCGAGCGCGCCTCCGCGTCGCCGCCGACCCCAGCGCCAGCCCAGCGCAACGACGATGAGCCCCACGAGCAGCGCGGCTTCATAGCGTTCCACCTCGTGCAAGATCCCGAGCGCGACCTCACCAAAGCCATAACCGATGCCACCGACGACGGGTGCCCACAAGAACCCTCCGACCATGTCGAGCAGCAGGAAACGCACTGGCGAGATCTTCCCCGCGAGCCCCAAGGCGAAGGGGCCAGCAACCCGCAGCCCGTACAGGAACCGCAAGATCACGATGACGCCCTGACCGCGGTCGTGCAGGAGCACCCCGAAACGGGTGACCGAAGCCTGCAGCGCAGGGCGACGGGCCAGTAACGCGGGCCCCTTCCACCGTCCGAGCGCGAAGCACCCGAGGTCCCCGATGATGGAACCCACCAAAGCCACAGCCATAACGATAGGCAACGAAAGGTAGCCGCGATGCGCCGCGTACCCAGCGAGCACCAGGATGGTCTCGCCCTCAAGCACGGTCCCCAGCAGCAACAGGGGATATCCCCACACTCCGATCAAACTCTCGAGCACCGGGCCCCTCCGACTCCACCGAACTCCCCGGCCAGATCTCCTCGAGCCGCGCGGTGAATGTCGCGCACCGCCCGCTTGGCGTCACGTCGGGCTGAAGTCGTCGGCTCTCGCCTCGTCCCACAGTGGACCGAAGCGGCCGCCCACTTCGCCTCGGATCAACTCCCCCGGCTCGAAGAAGTCGTACAGCTGGTCGAAGCGCTGCAGATCGTGCGGCGAGACGCGCTCGTACAGGTGTTGGGGACGGAATTCATTCGGGTGGTCGAGCCCGCAGGCCGCGGTCATCTCCGCAAGCCCCTTGACGGTGTTCTGGTGAAAATGAAGCGCACGCTCCGCCTTGTCGTCCACCACGAGCGCCTTCTCCAGCCGCGCATCCTGTGTCGCTACACCCACCGGACAACGGTTCGTGTGGCAACTCTGAGATTGGATGCAACCGAGCGAAAACATGAACCCGCGCGCGACGTTGCACCAGTTCGCGCCGAGCGCCATCGCCGCCGCGATGTCGTAGCTCCCAACCCGCTTCGCGCTCGCCGCGAGCTTGAGTCGGTCGCGCAACCCGACCCCGACCAGCGCGTTGTGGACGAGCAGCAAGCCCTCTCGCAGTGGGAAACCCAGGTGATTGGAGAACTCGACCGGCGCAGCGCCCGTCCCCCCCTCCGCGCCATCGACCGTGATGAAGTCGGGGGTGATGCCAGTCTGGACCATCGCCTTGCAGATACTGAAGAACTCGACGGGATTCCCGATGCAGATCTTGAACCCGACGGGCTTGCCCCCGCTCTCCTCACGGAGCAAGGCGATGAACTCCATGAGTTCGATCGGCGTCCGAAAAGCCGAGTGACCGGGAGGCGACAGGCACTCCTCCCCGACGGGGACCCGGCGGGCCGCAGCGATCTCAGGCGTCACCTTGACGCCAGGCAACACGCCCCCGTGGCCCGGCTTCGCTCCCTGCGAGAGCTTCAGCTCGACCATCTTGACCTGGTCCTCACCGGCCTGCTCTCGGAACATCCCGACATCGAACGTCCCGTCCGATTTTCGACAGCCGAAGTAACCTGTACCGACCTGCCAGATGACGTCGCCCCCCGGCTCCTGGTGATGCCGACTGAACCCGCCCTCTCCGGTGTTGTGCGCAAAACCACCTCGCCTGGCGGCTTGGTTCAAAGCGGCGATGGCATTTCCACTAAGTGCGCCGAAGCTCATCGCCGAGATATTGATGACGGAGGCCGAATAGGGCGCCTTGCAGTCGGGTCCCCCGATATCGACGCGGAGCGTCCGGGCCGGATCCTCGACCAGCGGCCGGGTCGCGAGCGAGTGGCCGATGAACCCATAGCCCGGCGCGTACACGTCGAGTTCGGTCCCAAACGGCTTCAAGCCCTCGATATCCTTCGCGCGCTCGTACATCAGCGACCGATGATCCCGGTGGAACGGGCGACCGCTGATATTGCTCTCGACGAAGTACTGGTGAAGCTCCGGGCCCGCGCCTTCGAGCAGGAAACGGAAGTGGCCGAGGATCGGGTAGTTGCGCAGGATGCTATGACGGCGCTGAACCCGGTCGTACACGGCGACGGCGAGCAGCAGCCCAACGCCCCCAGCCCCGGCGTACCAGCCCTCGGAGCCCCTCGCCCCCAAAGCCACAAAGACCAGCGCGAGTAACACGAGCCCTGGCACGACGTAGCCACGAATCTTGTGAAGAAGTTCCATCAGGGGCGCTCCATCTGTGTGCCCCGGACGGATTTCCCGGCCGACGCAAAATTCGAATGGTAAACTTACCGTGATCGCTTCAGATCAGGGGAAAAGGAAGCCCAAATGGCGCAATCTGTCTCGCAAAGCCTACTCGACGTCCTCGCCGAAGCCGGTGCCCGCGACATCTTCGGCGTCACGGGCGACGCGCTGAATCCGCTGCTCGAGTGCATCCGGCGTGATGATCGGTTCCGCTGGATCGGGATGCGGCACGAGGAGCACGCGGGCTATGCCGCCTATGCACAGTCGGAGCTGACCGGCGGGATCGGGGTCTGCGCCGGGACGACCGGGCCGGGCGCGCTCCATCTGATCAACGGGCTCTACAACGCCAAGAAGGAGCACGGAGCGGTCGTCGCGATCACCGGACAGGTGCCCCGCCACCAACGCGGGAGTGACTTCCACAAGGAGATCGACCTCAACAAGATGTTCGACGACATCTGCGATTACCAGGTCGCGATCGACTCCCCCGCACAGATGCCCCGCATGGCGGAGATCGCGATCCAGAAGGCGCTCGCCGAGCGTGTCGTCGTCCGCATCGAACTCCCCTCGGACGTGATCGGGGACAAGGTCCCCAGCCAGCACTTCAAGCACCCGCTCGTGCACAGCCGCTCGGCAATCATCCCCCCGGAGGAAGAGATCGCGAAGGCCGCCGCGCTGCTCGCCGCGGGCAAGAAGGTCACCCTGATGTGCGGGGTGGGCTGTCGTGAAGCGCGGGACGAGGTGCTCGCCCTCGCGAGCAAACTCCAAGCCCCCATCGTCCATACCCTTCGAGCGAAGGACATCTTCGACTACGCCGACCCGAACGTCGTCGGGATGACAGGGCTAATCGGCAATCCCGCGGGTTACCACGCGGTCTGGGACTGCGACGCGTTGTTAATGCTCGGAACGGACTTTCCATACGACGAGTTCATCCCGGACGGCATCCAGATCATCCAGGTGGACGCGCGGGTCGACCGGATCGGACGACGCGCCCCCGTCTCCCTCGGGCTCATCGGCACCGTGCTCGAGACCGTCACGGCGCTCGATGCTCATCTCGAGCCCAAAGCGGAGAACAACTTCCTGCCCCATCTGGAGAAGCTGCGCGACAAGTGGCTTGGCCAGATGGACAAACAAGCCTCACTCTCTCGCACCGACGAGCCTCTCCACCCGCAGCTGTTCGCCGGCGCGATCAACGAGCGCGCTTCGGAAGACGCGTTCTTCGCGGTCGACGTAGGCGAGTGCACGGTGTGGCTCGCCCGCCAGATGCGGATGGCCGGCGGCCGCCGGATGGCGGGATCGTTCAACCATGGATCCCTCGGCGCAGGCCTGCCCATCGCCCTCGGCGCCGCCGCGCTCGACCCCACCCGCCAGGTCTGGGCTCTCTGCGGCGATGGCGGCTTCGGGATGTCGATGAACGACTTCGTCACCGCCGTCCGGTTCGACTGGCCGATCAAGGTCATCGTCTTCAACAACAGCGAACTCGGCTTCGTCAAGATGGAGATGGAGGTCGCGGGCCTTCCCATCTTCCCCGACGCAACAAACCTCCTGAACCCGGACTTTGCCGCGTACGCGCGCGCCTGCGGCGGAGAGGGCGTCCGAGTGGAGCACGCTGCAGACATCGTCCCCGCGATCGAACAAGCCATCGCGTCGCCCAAGCCTTTCATCATCGACGCGGTGGTGAGCGCGGGCGAGCTCACCATGCCACCGACCATCACGGTCGACGAAGCGTGGGGCTTCGGCATCTCCAAGGTGAAGGAGGGCCTGATGGGCCTCAAGGGAGACCACGACATCTGGAAGCTCTGGCGAGACGAGTTCCGAGCCAACGTCAAGTGAAGGCCTGGATGCTCGCGCTAGGGAGCCTCGTCCTCGCCCAGGGGGTGAACGCCGCCGCGCGCCAGACGCCTTCCATCTTCGCGCCGGCCTCGACCCCCGCAGCCGAGGTCGCGGGCTACGCGTGGCTCGTGATCGCGATCTGCGCGGTCATCTTCGTCATCGTCGGCGGCATGACGCTCTTCGCCCTCTACCGTTTCCGCGCGCGCCCCGGCGACGAGGGCCGCGAGCCACCGCAGATCTACGCGAGCAGCCAGATCGAGCTCGCCTGGACCGTCGTCCCGATCCTCATCGTCTTCGTCCTCTCCCTGGTGACCGCACGCACGATCCTCGCGTTACAGAAGGATGAGCGGCCAGAGGGGTGGCTCGAGGTCACCGCGATCGGGCACCAGTGGTGGTGGGAATTCCATTACCCCGAGTACGGCTTCACCACCGCCAACGAGCTGCATATTCCGCTGAGCGAGGGCGCCGACCCGTGGCCCACCTTCCTGAATCTCCAGTCGCAGGACGTCATCCATAGCCTCTGGGTCCCGCGCCTCTCCGGCAAGACCGATGTCATCCCCAACCGAACCAACCACCTCTGGATGGATCCCCACGAGCCGGGGCTGTACGTGGGACAATGCGCTGAGTACTGCGGGACACAACACGCGGGCATGCTGCTCCGCGTGGTCGTGGAGCCCCGCGAGGACTTCGAGCGCTGGGTCGCAGAGCAGCAACGCCCAGCCGTCGCACGCGAGTCGCTCGAGAGCGAGCGGGCGCTGTTCGAACAGACCGCCTGTATCAGCTGCCATACCGTCCGGGGCACGGTCGCGCGGGGCGAATTTGGCCCCGACCTCACCCACCTGATGAGCCGGGCGACGCTCGGATCGGGCGTCGCGAGGAACGACCGCGCCAACCTGATCGAATGGGTCACCAACCCGGACCACCTGAAGCCAGGAGCGCGCATGCCCGCGATGCAGCTCGCGCCGGCCGAGATCAACGGCATCGTCGACTACCTGGTCTCGCTCGAGTAGGAGGGCGGTTTCCCGATGGCAGCAAGCGACGCACCGACGCACCCGCACGCAATCTCGTGGACGGATACGCTCCACGATTGGGTCACCACGGTCGACCACAAGCGGCTCGGGATCATGTACATCGGCGCCGGCCTGTTGTTCTTCATCATCGGGGGGCTCGAGGCCGCGGCGATGCGCTGGCAGCTCGCGTTCCCCGAGAACGACGCGCTCTCACCCGAGACGTTCAACCGGCTGTTCACGATGCACGGGACCACAATGGTCTTCCTCGTCGGGATGCCCGTCATCACGGGGTTTGGCAACTACCTGATCCCGCTGATGATCGGTGCGCGCGACATGGCCTTCCCGCGGCTCAACGCCTGGGGCTTCTGGATGTTTTTGTTCGGCGGCCTCCTGCTCTACTTCAGTTACTTCGGGAGCACTGGGCTCTACGGCGCGGGCTCGGCACCCGACGTCGGCTGGTTCGCCTACACGCCTCTCTCCGGAAAGGCCTTCTCGCGTGGGAACGCGGCGGACTACTGGATCCTCGGCATCCTGATCAGCGGCTTCGGTTCGCTCTCCGGCGCGGTCAACATGCTGACGACCGCCCTGACCATGCGCTGCGAGGGGATGACACTCGGTCGTATGCCGCTCCTGGTCTGGATGATGGTCGTCGTCTCGTTGCTGATCTTGATCGCGATGCCTCCCCTCACCGCGGCTCAGGTCATGCTCCTCTTCGACCGCTACCTCGGCGCCCACTTCTTCGATACGCAAGCGGGCGGCGACGCCGTGCTCTGGCAGCACTTCTTCTGGTTCTTCGGCCACCCCGAGGTCTACATCCTGATGATCCCGGGCTTCGCTTATGCCTCGGAGATCATCCCGGTCTTCTCCCGCAAAGTGATCTTTGGCTACTCCGCGATGGTCGCAGCGACGATCACGATCGGCGTCCTCAGCTTCGGCGTCTGGGCTCACCATATGCTGGCCGTGGGCATGAGCAGCGGGCTCAACATCTGGTTTGGGGCGATCACGATGGTCGTCGGCGTCCCGACGGGGATCAAGCTGTTCAACTGGATCGCCACGCTGTATGGCGGCCACATTCGATTTCGCGTGCCGATGCTCTTCTGCGCGGCCTTCCTCCTGCAGTTCCTGCTCGCCGGGCTGACCGGGATCATGCTGGCCGCCGTCCCGTTCGACTGGCAGCTCACCGACTCGTACTTCGTCGTCGCGCACTTCCACTACGTCCTGATCGGCGGACTCCTCTTCACGATCTTCGCCGCGATCTACTACTGGTTCCCGAAGATGAGTGGGTTCATGCTAAGTGAGACCCTCGGGCGTTGGCACTTTGCCTTGTTCCTCATCGGCTTCCACCTGACGTTCACGACGATGCACATCCAGGGGATCCTCGGGATGCCCCGGCGCATCTACACCTACCCGGCGGACCGCGGTTGGGACGTTTGGAACGCGATCACCTCGTTCGGTGTGGTGTTTCAGGCCGCGGGGATCGCCTGCTTCGCCGTGGCGCTCGTCCTCGCCTTCCGTCGCCGCGTTCCCGCGGGCGATGACCCCTGGGACGCTTGGACGCTCGAGTGGTCGACGACCTCTCCGCCGCCGGCGTACAACTTCGAGGCGCTGCCCCACGTCAAGAGCCGACGGCCGCTGTGGGACGAGAAGCACCCCGAAGACCCGGACTGGAAGTACGAATGAATCAAGCGACGGACACCGCGTCGGAATCCTCGAACTGGAACCGCGGGCGGGTCGGCATGGCCAGCTTGATCCTGGCCGAGACCTCGTTCTTCGCGGTCTTCCTCGTCGCGTATCTGTTCTACATCGGGCGGAGCCTCGCGGGGCCCTACCCCGCCGACGTCCTCGAGTTCCCGTTCTTGGCGACCC
>Ga0315331_10002564_pt1 | contig 13765 bp, 13 predicted proteins | sample M160m34915metaG_FD_203456 | JGI IMG/M metagenome (GOLD analysis project Ga0315331, IMG submission 203456) | Ammonia-oxidizing marine archaeal communities from Monterey Bay, California, United States - M1 60m 34915 | ecosystem: Environmental > Aquatic > Marine > Intertidal zone | place: USA...
TCACGAAGGTGGAGTCAAGTCTTGAAAAATGCGGCATCCTCATGGTTCTTAAGAGAAAATTAGTTTCGCACGTAAAGCACGAAACCTCCGATTTCGGGAGCCAGGCGCCGGCTTCCGCTCGTGTCCGAGAGATCCCGACCCACCCAACGGATGAGAAATGTCCCCGAGCCCCCGATCCGAGCGCTTCAAATGCCACGACGGAGTCACGCTCCACCAATTGTGCTGGGAGCCGGCGAGCAAGGACGAGCCAGGCCCCCCGATCGTGCTGCTCCACGGCGGCGGAGCCAACGCCCATTGGTGGGGGCACCTCGGCCCTCGACTAGCAACCACGAGTCCCGTCTACGCGCTCGACTTTCGCGGCCATGGCGAATCTGATTTCCCGAGCGAACGCGAGATCGGTGCCTTCAACCTCGACCTCGAAGCGCTGCTCGTGCATCTGGGCCGACAGGACGTCCACCTCGTCGGCCACTCGCTCGGCGCAGCCGTCGCTTTCGATCACGCGAGCCGCTTCACGGCCACCCGGAGCGCCAGCCTGGTCGATCTCTCGCGCGGCGCTGCACCCGGCACGGGCCGTCGCGCCCGACTCGCTCTTTCACTGCGCCGCACCTACCCCTCACGCGAAGAGGCCATCGCCCGGTTCCGCTTCCTTCCCGAAACGAGCCAACCCAGCGAGGCGTTGCGCCGCTCAATCGCCGAGCACTCGGTCCGCAAGGAGCCCGATGGACGTTTCGGATATCAGTTCGACCCCGCGTGGTTCGCCCTACCCGCCCGGGCGCGGCCCGACCCCACGAGCGTGACCTGTCCGGTCCTCCTGATACGTGGTGCAGACAGCCAACTCCTCTCCGCCGAGGCCGCCCATAGCCTGGTCGAAGCTCTTCCCGACGGCAGATTGACCGAGATCTCCGGAGCCGGACACCACGTCTTGATCGATCAGCCCGACGAGCTCTTGTCGGCTCTTGATCGATTCATAGGCCTTTCAATCGACACGTGACTCCAGATCAGGACGGGCTGCGCCTCAGGTGAACCCCCCAATTTTGCCGGTCGCCCTCAAGCGGGGCGCCGCTCGGGCGATGGATCGAGGAGTGACGCGCAGCCAGCGCATCACGAGGAGAGCGGCTTGGAGTCGAGCGGCATCGACAGACTGTTCACGTACGCGCGCGAACTCGCCGTCGAGACGATGCGGGCAAGGGACGTGACGGCGCGAAACGAGCCGTCCGCATCGTCGCCCCCCGGGCAGCCCACCGCCGAAAGTGGCGTCCGGCTCTCGCTCTCTGCCTCCGCCACAGCGAGCCTGGAGCCCACGGCGGCGCCCTCCGCCGAGGTTGTCCGACCCACTTCGCCTCCCCCGACACCCTCGGATGCCTCTCTTCGACCCGCACCCGGCAGCGCCGTCGCAACCTATCAACGGAACGCGTCGGCCGTGCTCGGCGGCCAGCTCGCGATCCGCGCCTGAGACACCTCCGGCTTTCCCCCTAGCGCCGGCCCATCCGGAAAGTCTTCCCTCGGCGATCAGGGCGCCCCACGCGTTAACGCTCCAGCCCAGCCCCTAAGCCGTCGATCAGATGGATAGGATTCCCGCTTCGCCTACGCGCAGGGTGAATTGGACTCGATGATCGACGACCCTATCTCACGATTCATGAACCGAGACGTGCTCCGAAGCGAGCCCGATGCCCCTCTGGCCGACGTCGTCGCTCAGATGAACTCGAATTCCCAGAGCGCGGTCGTCGTCTGCGAGGAAGAAACGCCCGTCGGCGTCATCACAGAGCGCGACGTCGTCGCCGTCCTCGACCTCTGCTTACAGGGTCATTCCTTCTCCGCCGTGCAGGCAGCAGACGTGATGGCGCACCCCGTCCATACGCTCCCTGAGACGTCTACGATGATCGAAGTGATCCGCGTCATGAACGAGCGACGCTTCCGCCGTGTTCCCATCGTAGACGACAAGAATCAACTGACGGGCATCGTCAATCTCCTGGAATTGCAGGAAGCCATGAACTTCGCGCTCGAGCGGAGAGGACGAGACCTCGAGGCCGCGGTCATGGAGCGTACGGCGGAGCTCCAGGCAGCCAATGCACAGCTCGAGGAACTCTCGATCAGTGACGGATTGACGGGACTGCTCAACCGCCGGGCCATGACGAAGAAGCTCGAAGAGCTCCACGCTCTCTCAGGCCGATACGGCAACGCCTACTCGGTGATCTTGCTCGACATCGATCACTTCAAGAACTACAACGACAGCCTTGGCCACCTCAAGGGTGACGATGCAATTCGCGCGCTCGCCAAACTCCTCGAATCGACCGTTCGGGTCCTCGACAATGTCTACCGCTACGGCGGGGAAGAGTTCCTGATCATCATGCCCGAAACCGACGAGCTCAACGTCTCGTACGCCGCCGAGCGTATCCGCAGCGAGACCGAGGCCGTCGGCATTCCCCATCCCGCCTCCAGCGCCGCCGATGTGCTGACCGTGTCGATCGGACACGCGTCGGTCACTCGACGTACTCTGGACTCCTTCGAATCGTGGCGCGATGTGATCGACGAGGCGGACAAAGCGCTCTATCGCGCCAAGGCCGCGGGGCGAAACCGGGTCGATGGGCCGATCTGAAGGGATGTCCGGCGTGGTTTGACCCCAGATCGCAGGGTCGAGCATGCAGCCCGTCATTCGAAGGTTGCGCGGAACCCGCTGACCCCGCATGTTTCGACGCGAGGAGAGACGCTCGCGTGATCACCGTTGCGCTCTCAGCCACGATCGGTGCCTCCCGGAAGCGGGTCTGGCACGCCTTGGTCGACCCTTCCGAGCGGGTGCTCTGGGATGAGCGCATCCTCGGCGAGATCGCGAGTCCTCGCGCTCAAGACGGCGCGCGGCAACGCCGGCGCGCCTCGAACCAGCCCGCTTCCCCGCTGCGCCTGACGCGTTGGCGATTCAAGTTAGGCTCCGTCCCACTCGTCATGCGGGAAGAGATCGTAACTGCCGACCCGATCGAGCGGCTGACCAGCCGAATCTCCATTGGCTCGATCCACCTCGACCAGACGCTCACCCTCTACTCCGAGGACAACGAGACGGGACCTCGCACACGCCTCGGCATGAAAGTCATCGCGAGCAACTCGATCGCCGTGATCGGAGAGGTCGTGCCACGCGCCGAGGTCCAACGCCTCGCGATCGAGTACGTCGACTCGACGCTCCGTCAGGTACAGAAATTCTGTGAAGCGGAGGCCTGAGAGCCGAGGCTAGAGAATCTCCTCCGCCAGCACGCGCAGCGCGTTCACATCACCCGTGCCCGCCAGCAGCGAGCCGACATACCGCTTCGCCCCGGCTTCCTTCCAGGCCTGCAACCGATCTCGAATACGGTCCGCGGGACCGACGAGCGCGACTTCGTCGACGAGCTGGTCCGGAACCGCAGCCGCCGCTTCGCTCTTCTTCCCGTCGAGATAGAGATCCTGGATCTCCTTCGCCGCGTCGGGATAGCCAAGCCGCTTCGCGTAGTCGTTGTAGAAGTTCTTGCCGCGCGCCCCCATCCCCCCGATGTAAAGCGCCAGGCTGTGCTTGACCGGAACGCGACACTTCTCGAGATCGTCGCCCATCACGACCGTACAAAAGGGCGCGATCTCGAAGTCTTCGAGCGACTTCCCACCCCCCGCCTTGGCGAAGCCCTTGCCGAGCGACTCCTCGAAGAGGTCATAGCGCTCCGGATTCATCCAGACGGGGAAGACTCCATCTGCGACCTCTCCCGCGCACTCCATTCCGGCGGTCGAGATCGACGCCGTATAGATCTTCAGCGCAGGGTCTCCGTGGAGGATGCTCTTCAGCGGCTTCCCGAGACCCGAAGCGCCGTCGCCTCGAAACGGAATCTGATAGTGATGACCCTCGTGCTCCAACCTCTCCTTTCGCTCGAGGATCGTGCGGATGATCGAGATGTACTCTTTGGTTCGCGTCAGCGGCCGTCCATAGGCCACGCCGTGCCAGCCCTCGACCACCTGCGGGCCGGAGGGTCCGAGGCCCAATACGAATCGCCCTCCCGAGAGGGAATCGAGCGTCATTGCCGTCATCGCCGTCATCGCCGGTGTGCGGCCCGGCATCTGCATGATGGCGGTGCCCACACGGATTTTCTCCGTCTGAGCCAGAATCCAGGCTGCCGGGGAGACCGCGTCCGAGCCCCAGGCTTCTGCGGTCCAGACCGAAGAGAAACCGAGTTGCTCGGCCTCCTTGATCAGCTCCATCGGAATGCTCAACGTGGCGGGGGAATAGCCCGCGATGATTCCCAGCTGCATGAAAGCGCTCCTTCGAGGACGGGACGTGAGATCCTAAGCCGCCCCTCTGCCCGAGTCACACCGCGTCAGGTGAACTCCCGGTCCCATCCGGCTGATCGGCGTCCGGTGCCTCCAGGGGCAGCTCGATCCGAAAGACGGCGCCCTGCCCGGGCGCCGAGACGATCTGGATGCGACCGCCGTGGCGAGCGACGATGCCATGAGAGAGGGAGAGCCCGAGGCCCGTTCCCTCGCCCACTTCTTTCGTCGTGAAGAAGGGGTCGAAGATTCGTGTCTGCACGTCTGCGGAGATGCCGGGCCCGGAGTCCTCGAATTCGATCCGCACACCGTTGCGCAGGCTCCGCGTACGGATCGTGATCGTGCCCCCCTCCTCGAGCACGTCGCAGGCATTCATCAGCAGGTTCAGAAAGACCTGGTTCAACTGGCCGGGGAAACAGCGCACCTCGGGGATCGGCTGATAGTCACGAACCACCTCCACAGCACCCTTGAAGCGCGGCTCCATCAACGCCAGCGTGCGGTCGATCTCGTCGCCGAGCTGGGCCAGCTGGAGGTCGGCTTGGTCCATCCTCGAGAAGGTTCGGAGATCCTGAACGATCTGTTTGACGCGCTCGGTTCCCTCACGGCTGCGAGCGAGCAATTTGTTGATCGCCTCCCGGTGTTGCGTCGCGTCGGTCCCGCCCTCCTGAGCTCGAATCAGCTTTTCGATGAACTCGTCGAGCAGCTGCAGGTTCGCGTGCACGAAGCCAATCGGGTTATTCAGCTCGTGGGCAACCCCCGCGACGAGTTGGCCCAGGCTCTTCAGCTTCTCGCTCTGCATCAGCTGCGTCTGGGTCTCCTGGAGCTCCCGGGTCCGCTCCTCGACCCGCATCTCGAGACTCTCATTCAGCTTTGCGATCTCATCGAAGGCCTTCGCGTTCTCGATCGCGATCGAACTCTGGTTGGCAAGCGTCCGAAGAAGCTGCCGATCGTCTGCGGCGAGCCGCTCTCCCGAGAGCTTGCGCCCCACGGCGATCACCCCGAGCAGGTCGACGCCGAAGAGGATCGGTACGAGCAGTTCGACCTCGAGCGTGTCATAGATATCCCAGCAGCTCTCGCGCTTTTCACTGTCGGGGGCATCGTCGAAATCCTGTCGAGAGAGCTCCTCCCGTCGCATCCAGAGGTGTTTCCAGATCGGGTGGTCGGACGGAATCTCTGTCTTGATATCCTCTTGATCCCAATCACCACGCCACGCGGAGGGGCGCAAAACGCGATCGCTCTCGTCAAAGAGGAGCACCATCGCTCGCGAGACACCCATCGTGTCGGTCAGCGCCGCGAGGATGCGATCCCCGATCTCTTTCAGCGACAACATCGAGACCATCGCTTCCGAGATCTCGCGCACGGCCTGCCGGTAGCGGGACCGGTCACGATCGAAGAAATTGTCGACCCACCCCTGCATCCGCTCCCGCAGCGGGTTGAACGCGAGGATCGCGAGAAAGAGCAGCACGACCTGGGCGCTGCGGACGTTCACGCCGTAGCGCGCGACCAGCTCGTCGGCGAACGTGATCAACAAAGCGAAGAAGCCCGTGATCGTGAGGGTCAGCGCCCCATAGGCCGCCGAGGATTTCGAAAGCGACCGAAATTCGAAGAGTTGGCGACGGATCATCCCGTAGCCCACCACGACCGGAAAGACTCCCGCCCAGAGCAGACCGACATGCCAGGGCAGCGCCGTCGGCGCGACCCACTGCGCGATCAGGGCGAGCAGAGCGGGCAGCAGACTCACCGACCCCGTGAGCAGCATCAGATCGGCCCGGTCGCCGACGCCCGCCTGATGGGCCTCGAAGCGACCCGTCGCGAGGATCGCGATCGACGCGATCGAGGTTCCGACGCCGAACACGAAGGCCGTCGCCGCGATCCAAGTCGGAGGGATGCCCATGACGGATCCGGTCGCCAGACCCGCGAGGATCCCGAAGGCGATCACATAAGGGATGGCCAAGATTCGCCGATGCTTCGCGATCCAGCGAGGCTCGATCGGATAAGTCGTGAAGAGATGGAACGTCGTCGCGCCCAGAAAAGGCAGCGTGGCGAGAACGCGGGTCGGCGCCCAGGGGATGATGTCCACGCGAATCGCCGCGGAGAGCAGAACGGACATCGTCGAGCAATAGAGCAAGAGCACCCACGACTCCTGACTCGCCTGGCGCGTCCACCAGACCGTCAGCGCCACCACCAGGTAGACGGCGCTCACGAGCAGCAGACCCAGGTGCAGGAGGACGTCGCTCGTCTTCTCGACGTCGCCCGCAAGCACCGGCTCGAGAGAAGCGATCACGACACTCCCGTCCGGCTTGAGCAGCCGGTACTCGTCCGCGACCCCCAGTTCCAGGTTCGGCGCCCACAGCACCTCGATCGCCGGAACCCCGGCGACGGAGAGCAGCTGGTCCCCCGCTTCGACGCCCGCCAACGACGCTGGATCGCTCATTGCGTGCACGACGGCTACCCCGGCGATGATCGACGTGCGAACCGGTAGCTGGGCGCCCGGCCGAGTGGAGACCAGCGAGAAGACCGAAAGGCCTATCGCGAGCAGGGCCCAGAGCGCCGCTGCAGTACCGGTCAGCTGGCGAGTGCGCCTCTTCGTTTCGGAATCCATCGGGTCGGGCCTCGTCGACTCGGGCCGACCCCCCGAGCAGCGAACCGCACTGGTAGGAGGTCCGGCACAGCGCCAGAGATCACGGCGCGGCCACCGCGGGGGCGAGCGAGCGAGGGAGATCCGCGGCCACCGCCCAAACGGGAGACGGCTGGAGCCTAGCAGCAGCGCGAGCGCGCTCCGGCGAACTCGAGGTCAGCGCGCGGCAGCGGGCAGCGGCGAACTCGAGGTCAGCGCGCGGCGGCGGGCGGCGGGGGGGCGAGCGCTCGTTCGAGGTCCATGGCCCGAGGGTCGACCTCTCCGACCGGCGGGCCGTAGTTGTACCCGCGCGTATTCAGGACGGTCACCCCAGGCTGCTGCGCGACCACCGGGCGACCGGGCTTCGCGTCTGATCGCTCGACCGGGCCGGCGATCCCTTCCCGAGTCTCCGTGAGCACTGGATCGGCCACCTCCGCGCGCCCCTCCATGAGCACTGGGTCGACGCTCCGGAGTGCGGCCGCAGGACTGTCCGCGCGGACGGCCTGTACACCCGGAGAGAGCAGCGCAAGCGTCGCCAGGACGCTCAGCATTCCCAGCGTGTGGGTCCACCCCACACTCTTTCCTTGTCGAACTTGCATGCGGCCGCTCCGAAACGGGAACACCGGAGGCGGACCCGTTCAAGGAGTCTCATCGGCTGCTCGGGCCACGAGCTTGAGCGCCGGGCGACCGGCATCTCGGGTGCAAGTGCGCGCGACGAGGGCCTCGCTCCGGGACTAGATCCCCGAGCCTTCAGCTTCCTCTCGTACGTGCAGGCCGCACTCCTTGGTGTCATCGTGCTCCCACCACCAGCGGCCGGCCCTGGGGTCAGCGCCAGGTGCGATGGCACGGCTACAGGGCTCGCAGCCGACGGACGGGTAGTTTTGCTGGTGGAGGCGGTTGATCGGCACCGAGCGCTGCGCGACGTAGTCCATCACGCGCTCGTGACTCCAGTCCGCGAGCGGGTTGATCTTGACCAGATCTCCGTTGACCGAGTCGATCTCGACTTTGAGGGTCTCGGCTCGGTTCGCGTTCTGATCACGCCGAAGACCCGTAACGTAGGCGTCGAAGTCGACCAGGTGGCGGCGCATGGGCAGCACCTTGCGGACCTTGCAGCAGCGCTTGCGGTCGGCATGGGACGCGTAGAAAAGGTTCGGCCCGCGCTCCTGGACCATGCCCTGTACTTGCTCCGCGTTCGGGAAGACCACGTCGACGACCTTGTCGTATCGGTCTCGCACGCGATCGATCAGATCGTAGGTCGCGGGATGGAGCCGACCCGTGTCCAGCACGAAGACCCGAGTCGCGGGATCGATGGCGTGGAGCATATCGATCAGAATCATGCCCTCGGGCGCGCCAAAGGATGCGGAGATCGTCAGCCGGGGGTGGAAATTCTTGACTGACCAAGTCAGAATTTCTTCCGCGCCCAGGGGCTCCATCGCATCCCGCTTGACCAGGCTCAACACCTCGTCCTGGAAGGGTTTTCCGTCTAGTGCGTCGATCGCGATCAGAGGCAAGGGGATCTCCAGAGAAAGCGCATATCCAGATTCCGCCGACATGCAGCCCGAATATCATCGCCCACAAGCCAACCTGAGTACAACAATCTCTACATCGGGACAAATTCCCTACTATTTAAATCAGGATTTTGGCGCCTCGAGCTTCTCACGCACCGCCGCCACCTTGTCGCCCATCGTCACGTGCGGAAGGTCCCGTCTCTCGTCCATCTTGACCACGGTCCCAACCCGTTCCGCCCCCGCAGCGAAGATGGCCTCCTGCATCTCGCGAATCAGCGCAAATAGCTCCTCCGGCTCCCCTTCGAGCGTCGTGAACATCGAGTCGAGCTGCCAACGCACTCGATCCTGTGCCTCGAGGACCGAGACCGCGACGGCCACGTATTTAGAGACCGAGATCCCGACGCCGAGGGGGGAGAGACTGACCGCTGCGATTGCCATCGCGGGAAGATACGCGATCCCCCACCCAACCCCTCAGGAGGGCCTCCGCGCGCACGGCCAGCCCGTCGGTCGGGGTTGGACACGAACGTTCTCACGGCCGGCCTGCCCCGCCGCGATCGCCGACATCGTCTGGCCAAGTCGGGGATGAGTGAGGTCCGGCGCGAGTTCGGCCAGCGGCGTCATCACGAAGCTGCGCTCGTGGGCCCTCGCGTGAGGAACGACCAGCTCGGGTAGTTCGATGCAGCGTTCGCCAAAAAAGACGAGGTCGAGATCGATCACACGGGGCCCCCAACGGATCGCGTCCGGCCCGCGGTCCCGGCCCAGCGTCAACTCGATCGCCTGAAGCCGGTGCAGGAGCTCGAGGGGCGCGAGTCGGACCCTCAGCTCGAGGACCGCGTTCAGGTAGGGAGACTGGCCGGAGGGACCGACGGGGGGGGTCTCATAGACCGAAGAGGCGGCCAGCAGGCCGAGGTCGGGGTCTCGCTCGATCGCGCGGATCACGCGCGCGAAGGTCGCTTCGCGATCCCCCAGATTCGCGCCGATCGCGACGTAGACGATCTCCTCGACCGCTCGCATCTCCCTCCCCTCCTCATCAACCCGTGGTGCCCGCCAGAATAGGGCCCGGGCCCTACACTGTCGTCGTGAGCCATTCTTCCTCTCGCCAGCCGGGCATGCCCCCCCCCGAAACCCTCGCGCCCGCGCTTCGCACCGCCATCCCGGGCCCGGAGTCCCGATCTCTCGCAGGCCGGCTGGCGCGAGTCGAGAGCCGCAACGTGACGGCGCTCGATCCCGTCCCGATCTTCTGGCAGCGCGCCTCGGGTGCCAACTTATGGGACGCCGATGGCAACCGCTTCGTGGACCTCACGGCGGCCTTCGGCGTCTCGAATGTCGGACACGCCCACCCCGAGGTCGTGGCCGCGATCACGGATCAGGCGCGCGACCTGCTGCACGGGATGGGCGATGTCCACCCGCCGCGCGTCAAGGTAGAACTCCTCGAGAAGCTCGCGTCGCTCTACCCCCGCGGTGACACCCAGAAGGCCCCGCCCACCCGCGGCGTACTCTCTTCCTCGGGCTCCGACGCTGTCGAGACCGCTTTGAAGACGGCGATGCTCGCGACGGGAAAAGCTGGGATCCTGGCCTTCGAGGGCGCCTACCACGGCCTCTCTTTCGGCGCGCTCGACACGACTTGGCGCGCCGACTTCCGTGAGCCTTTCGCCGGCCGCCTGCCCGGACAGACCCGCTTCGCGCGCTTCGACGACCTCGAGGACGTGGAGAGATACGCCGCCGATGTGGGCGGACAGATCGGCGCTGTGATCGTCGAGCCCATCCAAGGCCGCGGCGGCGAGCGCGTACCGCGCCAAGGCTTCCTCAGCGGACTGCGCCGCATCTGCGACGAACAGGGCTGGCTGCTGATCGCAGACGAGATCTACACCGGCCTGGGTCGCACCGGTGCCACCTTCGCCTGTGACCATGAGGCCGTCGTTCCCGACCTGCTTTGTATCGGGAAGGGGCTCGCTTCGGGCATGCCGCTCTCCGCCTGTCTCGGTCTTGCGACGGTCTTCGAGGCCTGGCCCGAATCGCGCGGGGAGGCGCTGCACACCCAAACCTTTCTGGGCCACCCGGCCAGCTGTGCCGCAGCCCTGGCCTCGCTCCGCGTATCAGAGGAGGAGCGACTCTCTGAGCGCGCCGCGTGGCTCGGCGGCGAAGCCCTCGAAAGGCTCGCAAAATCCCTGGCGGGTTCGCCTCAGGTGAAGGAGGTAAGGGGCCGGGGCCTGATGATCGGCATCGAGTGCATCGCCGCCCCGACCGCTCTCCAGGTCACGGCGTTGCTTCTCGAGCGGGGCTACGTCTTGCTCCCGTCGGGCGAGGGAGGACGCGTGCTCTCGCTGACGCCTCCACTGACGATCGGCCAGGACGCATTGTTCGCCGCGATCGACGAGCTCGCACGCTGCTTCATTCAGATCGATGGACGAGAACGGACGAGCGGATGACGCGGGACGTGATCGAAGCGGAGCTCCTGCGTTGGATGAGCGAGGGGGCCGCCGCAAGGCCGGACCCGGAACGCTTCGAGCGCCTCGCGCTCGACCTCTTCGCCTTCCAGTTCAAGGCCTGTGCTCCCTACACGCGACTCTGTGAGTCGCTCGACCGCACGCCGGGCCGCGTCCGTTGCGTCGAGGAAATTCCCGCTGTCCCAACTGGCGCCTTCAAGGAGTTCGAGCTGCGCTGCTTCGAAGCCAAGAGTGTGGTCAAGACCTTCCGCACGAGCGGAACGACCCTCGAACGCCGGGGAGAACTCCATCTCGATACGTTGGCGATCTACGAGGCGTCTCTGCTCGCGAGCCTCCGGTGCTGCCTGCTCCCGGGTCTTTCCAAGGGAGGCGCGGCGATGCATTTCCTAGCCCCCTCCCCCGACGAGGCTCCGGATTCCTCGCTCACGCATATGTTCGACGTGCTGCGCCGCGAGGAGGGAGCCTCCTCGAGTGCGTTCCATCTCCACGAAGGCCACCTCACTGTCGAGGCATTCGCCGAGGCACTGGGTCGGGCCCAGCGCGAGAAGACGCCCTCACTGATCGCCGGCACGTCCTTCGCCTTCGTTCACTTCTTAGACGCGACACGGGCCGACCCCGACCGCTGGCGACTCCCCGAAGGCAGCCGTGTGATGGAAACCGGCGGATTCAAGGGACGTAGCCGAAGCGTGCCGAGAGAGGCGCTCCGACAAGAGATTGCGGATCGCTTCGGACTGATCGAGAGAGACGTCGTGAACCAATACGGCATGACCGAGTTGGGTAGCCAGTTCTACGACTCCACACTCATCGACCGCACGGGCCCTAGGCGCAAGCTCGCCCCGCCCTGGGCCCGAGTCCGACTGGTCGACCCTGAATCGGGTCGCGACGTCGACCCGGGAGAAACCGGAATGATCGTGATCCACGACCTCGCCAATAGCGGGAGCATTGCCGCGATCCAGACGGCGGACCTGGGCCGTGCGGTCCTGGACGAGCAGGAACGTACGATCGGCTTCGATGTGCTCGGTCGCGAGGCGGGCGCAGAGGCGCGGGGCTGCTCCATCGCGACGGATGCCATGCTCGCAGCGTCGGGCAGGGCCAATCGATGAGCCGGCTCGAAATTCAGTGGCCCGACGCCGCGGCGGAGCGAGCCCGCGCGGCGAGAGGCCGCCTGATCCGCGCAGGCGAGGGTCTGCGCGCGCGGTCGTTCGAGGATCGACTGGCGAGCGTGGCCCGGGTGCTCAGCGAATGGACACGTGCGGACTCCGTCTGGCGACGCGAACTCGAGCGGGCGCTCGCCGCCACGACGCCCTTCAGCCAGGGCGCGATCGCAGAGGGCCTCGAAAGCGCCCTGCGCGCCTGGGAGCCCGGCGCCTTTGTCGAGTGTGCGAGACGCGAGGTCGGACCCGGGGCCCTGGGAGAGGCGCGAACGCTGGCCCCCTACGCGTGGACCACGGTGATCGCGGGCGGTCCCATCCCGATGCCGACCCTGCTTTCAGCCCTGATTCCGCTCGTCGTCGGTTCGCCCGTTCTGCTGAGAGAGACCGAGAAGGATCCCATCACCGCTTCGGTCTTGCGCCGATCCATCGCGGCGCAGGACCCCGAACTCGCGGCTTGCTGTGAGCCCCTCGCTTTTCCGCACGACGATGCGGCCGCTTATGAGATCCTGCTCACGGCTCCATGCGTCGTTGCGACCGGCAGCGACGAGGCCCTCGGGGCGATCTCGGCTCGGCTCGGACCGACCACACGTTTTGTCGGCTATGGGCACCGGTTCTCGATCGCCATCCTGGGTCCCCGCCTCTGCGAAGGAGACCTGCTCGAGCGGGCCGCTGAGGGGCTCGCCCTCGACGTCGCCCGCTGGGACCAAATGGGCTGCCTGTCGGCAGTCGTCGTATACCTGCTCGGAGTCGACACGGCGCTCGCCGAGCAAATCGCGGAGAGCGTTTCCGACGCGCTCGCGCGACTGGAAGATTCGATGCCAAGGGGAAGTATCGAGACCGCCCGCGCCGCGCAGCTCGCAAGCGAGAGAGCGGAGGCGCGCATGCGGGTGGCGACGTCGGGTGGGCGCTTGCTCGAGGGCAGGGGCCATACGGTCGTGTTGGAAGCCGACGCGCAGGCACGCCCGGCCCCACTCGGACGCTTCCTCCGCCTGATGCCCGTATCGACCCACGCGGAGCTGCTGGAGCGACTGACGCCATTCGCCGGGCAGCTCTCGAGCGTCGCCATCGCTGGGCTCGCCGAAGAAAACTCCGTTCCCGACCCGAGATCTTCGGGAGACCTCCCGTTGCTTTCGCAGCTCTCACACTTGGGCGTGTCACGCATCACCGAACCGGGCCGGCTCCAGACACCGCCGGTTGATTGGCCCCATGATGGGCTGCCTCTCTTCACGCCACTCGCCCGAATGCTGCAGCGTGACGCCGTTCGGCTATGAGAAATAGGAGAAGATGGCCAGTCAGATTTAGACTCATTCTCATTTTGGGTCGAACAAAAAAACTAAATAGCCTACTGTTTATTGCCTATTGTGGCGCATAGATGTGTCACGCCCGTCCGGAAACGCCGACCGCATCAACCGGCGCGACACAGGAGGCCATTGCATCATGTTGGACATCAGCCGCTCACTCGCCGACATGGCCAACCAGATCCGCGCTGGACGTTCTGCGGACGGCCTGACCCTGCAGCAACTCGCGACTCGAAGCGGCGTCGCGGCCAGTACGATCCACAAGGTCGAGGCGAGGCAGATGGTGCCGACGGTGTCCGTCCTCCTCAAGATCGCCAAAGGCCTCGGACGACGCCCGGAAGAGCTGATTCGAGACCGCGTGGCGGACGGCACGCCGAGCCATGAATCCGAGTGTGAATCCGCCGAGAGCGCAAAGACTTCAGCCGAGGGCGACCCGGGGCGTGACGAAGTGAGTCCGCGAATCGCG
>Ga0315331_10002565_pt1 | contig 13764 bp, 11 predicted proteins | sample M160m34915metaG_FD_203456 | JGI IMG/M metagenome (GOLD analysis project Ga0315331, IMG submission 203456) | Ammonia-oxidizing marine archaeal communities from Monterey Bay, California, United States - M1 60m 34915 | ecosystem: Environmental > Aquatic > Marine > Intertidal zone | place: USA...
CGGGCCGTGCGGCGCGGTTGTATCGGGCGAGTTGAACCACGCTCGTGACATGCAGGACCAGCGCGACGAGGAGAACGGCCCGAACGGTCCACAGAACCGCCATGTCCGGGATCAGAGGCTCCCCCATGACAGTGAGGAAGTGAGCGTAGACGTCAATGTCGGGTTCGCCTGCTGCGTTGGGAGGGAGGAAGCCCTTCAGATTGCCGACGATGTGTAAGACCAGAAAACCGAAAAGGATTAGCCCGGTAACCGCAGCAACGGTCTTCTTGCCCATCGTAGTTTGATACGAGTTGGCGATTCTTCCCACGGCGTCTCCCTCTGGCTCAGCTACGCACGCGTTTCGTCGGCTCAATGCCTCACGAAAGGTTCTTTGCCGGCCGAGAGTATACGCCGTGTTTTGACTTCAGGTCCGACGCGTATCGCCTTGAGGGGGCGAGGCGTCGGCCGGGAGGCGAGCCCGGATAGCGCACGCGGTTGAGAGAGACTGGCCGCGGTCACAGGCGAGGAGCAGCGCGAGTCGGAGCAACGCGCCGACGGTCTCGATTCCTTCCGGGACCGGGTTGTCGCGGTCGAACGCGCCCACGGCGGATGCAGGGCGGGCACTCGGGATCGCGAGCCTCGGAGGCTGTTGGGGGCAACTCGCCCACAGCCGGATTTTGGCCTCCTGTCCGACGATGGACCGGGTGCGACATCGGAGCGGCCTTTCAGTCGTCGATCGCCCGAGTCGACATTGGCGTTCGCTGAAAGCCACGTGGGTGTTGTGTCGCTTCCTGGCCCGTCCCTGCGGTCGGGAAGGACTGACGGACCGCAATGTGCCTGTGCTTGCAGCGGACCGATGATTTTTTATCCCATTCGGCCGGGAGGATGACGGCACAGGCCCCACTCATCTCAGGCGTTTGCTTGCAACCCGAGAGAAAAAGGTGTCACTCTCCTTTTTGAAAAGGCTCGGGCGATGGAAAATATTAGCCGGGTGCTTGGGTTGCGTCTGAATGGGGATGGAGTGACAGGTCCTCAATGGCGCGCTGGGAGTGGGAAAGCGGGCCGGAGTCCTCGCTGAAGAAAGCCATGCCGTGATATTCCATTTCAATTTCTCGAACTACTTCAAGATGCTGCGGCTGGCCTGGAGAGAGGACCTTCTCGCGGTCCGGTGCTATTTCTTGGCCGTCCTCCTGCTCTGGGTGCCACCGGTCTCCCTTTTTCACGCGGTCTGCTTCTTCTTGGACGGGATCCTATTTCCGCAAATGCTGCGTGTGAAGATCGAGAAGCCGGTCTTCATGGTCGGTCATGCGAGGAGCGGTACTACGCTGGCTCATCGCCTCCTGTTGGCAGACGAGGATCGGTTCAGCGCGTTCATGCTGTACGAGCTCTATTTTCCGTCGCTCTTGCAGAAGAAGGTCATCCGTGCACTGGCGGCGCTGGATCGTCACTATCTGAGCGGGTTCCTCGAGAAGCGCGTTCAGGCCTGGGAGGCCAGGCACTACCGCAGCGATGCCCACGAGATGGGCCTCACGATCCCGGAAGAAGACGACATCGTGAACTATTACTCGATGGCTTCCGGGTTCTGGATGACCAAGATGCCGTACATGGCCGATCTCGACTTCTATCACGTCGATGACTGGCCTCAGCGCAAGCGCGAGCGCCTGTTTCGGTTCTACAGCGACTGCATCCGCAGGGAGCTCTACCTGAATGGTGTCGAGAAGACGCACCTCTCGAAGAACCCCACCTTCTCCGGGCGGGTCGGGTCTTTGCTGGAGTTCTTTCCCGACGCGCGTATCGTGGTGAACGTGCGTGATCCCAACGAGACCATCCCGAGCCTGCTGAAGCTTTTGAGCAGGGGATATCGCCAGCTGGGCTGGAGCGTAGACCGCCAGCTCGAGAGCCTGCGAGCCATGGCCGACATCTCCTACGACACGTACCGGGACCCCTTTGACGTTCTGGAAGCTCACCCGGACGTGCCGGCGAGCGTCATCGACTATCGGGAGCTGGTATCTGATCCGCTCGCAGCGGTGGAGAAGATGTACAACGATCTCGAACTTCCGATGACCGACGCCTACCGCGCGCTGCTGGCGAAGGAAAAGAAGCGTGCGGCTGAGCACTCGACAACGCACACGTACAGCCTCGACGAGTTCGGGCTCGATCGGGATGAGATCCATACGAGGCTTGCGCCTCTCTTCGAACGGTTCGGTTGGGTGAACCCGAAAACAGCGCCGGCCGAAGCCGACGTCTGACTGGCGGCGGAGCCGCTAGAGACTCGAAACCTGAAAGGAGACGACAATGGGAACGGATGGGAACCATGGGGCGGAGGCCGCGCGCGACGAGCTCCGGTCTGCCTTTGACGATCTGATAGGAGAGCTTCAAGCCGCGCGGGACACGATCGACGATCCGAAGTACTTCCCACCGGCGCCGAGTGCTCGCAATCTTGCCGAGGGGTACCGCTATCTGACCGGCTTCGTGCACCATGGCGTCGAGCGCGCCTTCCACGAGGATCCCGACTTCCCCGCCTTCCGGAACGCGCTATCGATCTTCAACAAGTCGACGATCGACAACTCGGATGCCATCTATTTCTACTCACCGATCGACGGCCGCAAGACATATCGCATCACGGGTCGCGCCGAAGACTTCCGCCACTGGCGGGGTGAGCCGCGGATCGAGGGCGGCCCCGTCGCGCCCCAGTATCTGATCTTCGAGACCTCGTCCGGGCCGCTGGCGGGCGACACCGGCGACCTGCGCGAACTCCAGCCTGGGTATAAGACGGGCTTCGGGACTGTTGATGGCTCCTCTCTCCAGGTCGCGACCGACGGGAGCTTTGATTTGGTCCTCGGACCCGAGAAGCCTGAGGGCTTCGATGGGAACTTTATCTGCACGCGTAAGCCGCCGAGTCCGAAGGATCCCGAGGGTGGCGATCGCTTCGCGGACTACGTGAGCGGCCGCCAGCTCTTCTACGACTGGGAGAACGAGGAGCCGATCCAGCTGACGATCGAGTGTGTAGAGACGTCAGGGGGCCACCCGGAGGCGCTCACACCGGAGAAGGCGGCGGCGAACCTGCGCCGGATGGGTGGGATCATCCGGGGCCAGATGCGGTTCTGGCTCGAGTTCTATGACGTCGTGCTGAACTGCAACCAGACCCACGAACACGACGGACGCCCGTACTTCATGCCCATCAACGCATACAACCAGCCGAACGGCGCATCGAGCGACACCGCCGGCGGGATGAGCACGAACATCTATGCGGGTGGGATCTACGAGCTTGCGGAGGACGAGGCGCTGGTCATCGAAGCGAAGTTCACGGGCGAGCCGGTCTACTCAAGCATGCATCTCGGCAACATGTGGGGAGAGTCTCCGGACTACGCCAACCATCAGAGCAGTCTGAACCTCCACCAGATGCATATGGGGGCCGACCGCGTCCAGCGCTGGGTCGTCGCACATCGCGACCCAGGCGTTCAAAACTGGATCGACACGACGGGCCTGCCCAAGGGCTACCTGTCGCATCGTTGGGCTTACACGGAGATTCCGGACGAGGCGGATTGGCCGACGATCGGATGCCGGGTGATTCGGTTCGACGAGGTCGACCAGGCCTTTCCCGACGACCAGCCGCGTGTCACACCCGATGAGCGTCGAGAGGCCATCCGGATCCGCCAGCGGCACGTCCAGAAGCGCTCCCGCGTGTTCTGAAGCGAGTTTCATGGGTTGAAGAGCCGCTGGTTCGAAGCTGGACTCGAACTCGAACGCTTTCCAATCGTTTCGGTAGGCACCGGTGGCGGTACTTCGAGTCCTGTCTTCGCTCCGAGCCGGAGCGGACTTGTCTGGAGTCGCTGAGATTGTCGACCGGGACGTTCGGCTCTTTTGGGAGCATAATGTGCTGAGTGGGGTGCTGGGTGTCTTTAGCTCGAGATCCCAGCCTTCACCTCAGCCAACTCTGCGTCGAAGGCGGGGTGGTAGACCGCTGCATTCGGAAGCACCTAAAACTGGTCTTCCAAGATGGCCCGGCGCACCATATCGCCAACGTCTCCACTCGGGATCCCGCTGTCAACGGTGTGATCGATGGCGTCGAAGATTGCCGAGACTTCTGGAGCCATCTCGAAGGCGTCGCGAGCCTGTCCGTCGGGGCCGCTTCGCTCGACCTGTGTCGAGATGTCGGTGGAGACACCGCCCGGGCAGACGAGGGTGACGCCGTCGTCGTGGCTGTTGCTGAGCAAGAACCCGATTGCAGAGAGGCGGCTCTCCGGGTGAACCCGGTACGAGCCAAGTCGCCAGATCCCCGTCTGGACCGATGATTACGTGGACGTCCTCTCCGCGACCGTGCTCTGAGACCGGCGCGAGCGGGGAGCTTGCGGAGTCGGCTTGGTTTGGACGAGCGAGCGGGGGCGTTTCAATCATAGGGTTCCCCGGTGGGGGCTACCGACGGCGATCAGTCTGCGGCGGATCGGCCGCTTCTGGGGGCTGTCTTTCCCGAGATCGTCTGGGACAGCTATCGTCGTCGCGGCCCTGGTCCTCTCGAACCCAAGGAACGCGTATCCGTATGGACTGCCTGTGGCGTCTCGTCTCTCTTGCCTGCGTAACGGCGCTGTGTTCGATGTGGGCAGCTGCTCAGACGCAGGCTGACCCCGGCACGCTTGGGGGGGGGGCGTCGGTGTCCGACGCGAGGCTTCGGGCCCTCGATGCTCCACTGGACCCCGGACGCGAAGCGGGAAACTGGCTCGCACACGGCCGTGGTTACGCGGAGCAGCGTTATAGCCCGCTCGCGCAGATCGACAACGGTAACGTCGGCGAGTTGGGCCTTGCCTGGACCTTCGACGTGGGCGATCGCGAGGGGATGCAAACGACCCCGTTGGTCATTGATGGGACGCTCTACTTCACCGCGGGCTGGAGCGTCGTCTATGCGCTCGACGCGAAGACGGGTCGAGAGATCTGGCGTTTCGATCCGGAGGTACCCAGGGAGGAGAGCCATCGCTACTGCTGCGGATTCTCGAACCGGGGGCTCGCGGCGTATGAGGATGCCTTGTTTCTTGGCACGTTGGATGGCCGCCTGATCGCGCTTGATGCCGCGAGCGGAGCGGTTCGCTGGTCGCAGGAGACCGTTCCGGAAGGTGGGAGCTATTCGATTCAAGGTGCGCCTCGAATCGCGAAGGGGCTCGTGGTGATCGGCGCTGGTGGAGCGGAGTTCACGGGAACGCGAGGCTATATCGCTGCCTATCACGCCGACACTGGGGAGAGGGCTTGGCGATTTTGGACCGTCCCAGGGGACCCGGCGTTGGGCTTCGAGAATGAGCAGATGGAGATGGCGGCAAAGACCTGGACGGGTGAGTGGTGGAAACTTGGCGGTGGCGGCACGGTCTGGGACTCGCTCGCATACGACCCTGAGTTGGATCTCCTCTACGTGGGGGTTGGGAACGGGTCTCCCCATAATCGTCGGATCCGCAGCCCCGAGGGCGGGGACAACCTGTTCCTGTGTTCGGTCATCGCGTTGCGACCCGAGACCGGTGAGTATGTTTGGCACCATCAGCAGGTGCCGAGTGAGACATGGGACTACACGTCAACCCAGCACATGATCCTCGCCGAAATCGATTGGGATGGCGCACCGCGCAAGGTGCTGATGCAGGCTCCGAAGGCCGGATTCTTTTACGTCTACGACCGCGAGACGGGTGAGTTGCTGTCGGCAGAGAAGTACGCGCGCAATGTCAGTTGGGCGAGTCACTACGACATGGAGACCGGGCGCCCGATTGAGGTCGAAGGGCAAGACTTTGCCGAGGGACCTGCCACGGTTTCCCCGATGGGACTGGGGGCACACAATTGGCACCCCATGTCCTACAGCCCGCGAACCGGGCTGGTCTACATCCCCGCAATGGATGCGAGCGCCCCCATGCAGGACGAGCCAGTCTTCCGGGCTTCGTCGCGTGTCTTTAGCACGGGGAATGAGAGCGACGGGCAAATCCACAACGCGCAGCTGACTCAAACGTTTTTGCCGGTTCTGATGAAAGGCTACTTGCTAGCCTGGGATCCTCGTGAGCAGCGCTCTGTTTGGGAGGTGGACCACTCTGCGATGGGCAATGGGGGTACCCTGGCGACCGCGGGGGACCTCGTCTTCCAGGGCCTGCTCGATGGTGGATTCGTGGCTTTGGATGCGCGCGACGGTACCGAGCGCTTCCGCTTCGAGACGCAGAATGGAATCATGGCGAGCCCTGTGAGCTACGCCGTGGACGGGGAGCAATTCGTAGCGGTGGCCGCGGCTCGAGGGGGAGGGCTGCCCGCGGTCCTCGGCCGCCAGTACCGTCAGACGCCCCCGCCAACGTCCGGCCGCCTATTGGTCTTTCGGCTTGGAGGGGAAGCGTCGTTGCCGGTCGCGGCGGAACCGGTGGCGATTCCAGCGCCACCCTCCATGCCTGTGGTCGAAGACGGGACGCTCGTGCGAGGAAGCCGGCTCTACTCTGAGCTCTGCGCGCGTTGTCACGGGACGGGGGTGGTTTCCGCAGGGGACATCCCGGACCTGCGTCATATGACTCCCGCCACCCACGAAGTGTTTGGTGCGATCGTGGTCGGCGGGGCCTATCGGATGCGGGGGATGCCGCCCTTTGACGAGGAGTTGAACGACTCGGACCTCTCTGCGCTTCATGCGTACGTGATCGAACAAGCTCACGAGGATCACCAACGGCGAGAAGGGAACTCGCTTTGGCGTGCAATCAAACAGGCGGGGTACTCGGCACTGGCATGGGTGCTCTTCTGATGCTCTGACGACGGCTGGGCGGAGACTGAGCGCATGGGAAGCCGCTTTCGTCGCCGTTTCTTTGTTTCAGAAGGAGGCATGCGCCGCCGAATACGTTCGCCGGGATGCGGTTCGCCCCCTTCGCGATGATGAGTGTGGTCTTGGCCTCGCCGAAGCTCCCGCTGTGCTCCACCGCTCGATTTGGGCTGTGGCCGACCCCGGCCGAAGAACGTTGTGTTGCAGGAGTCCGGCGCTAGTGCCGGAGCCGGCTCCAATGCCAGATAAGAGCTAGGTCTTGAAGAGAAGTTCGCACCCGGTTCCTTCGATGGTTCCGTCAACGAATGCACGCGCTTCGTCTTGGAGGCTACTGTAACTCTCACGGAGCCAAGTAAGGCACTTCCGTTGATAGGGAAAAGGCTTCTGTATCCAGGGCTTCCCGTCGATCTCCGTTTCGACCTGTTCGGCCTTTTTCTCGACCGCTTCAGCATTCGCTAGCAAGAAGGGCGCGTGGAAGTGTCCGACCTCTCGCAGCATGCCGCGTAGAGAGTCCGCGAGGGAGCCGACATCTGTCCAGTCTTCTTCCGTCGGTTCTCGGCCGGAGAGGTCTTCGACAAGCTCCGTCCAGCCATAGACCCGGGGCGCGAGCTTTGCCGTGAGCGCGCTGGGTGTGGGGTCAAACAGGGCCAGACATGTGAGCTGTCCCATGGTCGCGAAATCGCTGGAAGCCGGTCGGTTGCCAAAGAAGAACCGACTGTCCTGTAGGTGGGCATCGAAGGCGATGAGGAAACGCCGATAGCTCTCTTCGATCACAGGGGCAGTGACGTCATTCGAACCGACAACCCCTAGTCGCCCGATTTGATGTTCCCCGACCATCTTCTGCATCGGAGCGATCTTCGCATCGGTCACGTTCTCGATGCTCCAATGGGGCAGGATCTGTCGGGCTTTCGTCGCATCTGCCTCGTGGTACCAGCGGTAGTGAAACATGCACTTCGTGAGCCACTCGTCTGCGTAGTCTTCTAGAAGTTCATCGAGGAAGGCAGCCGCGGGGTCTTCTGGAATGACGGACCGACCCTTGAATGCGCCTTCGAAACGCCGAATCAGGGGCGTCGAGTCCGTCACCGGAAGGATCGTGCCCGTTTCATCCGGGAGGAAGAAGGTGGGGAGGAGGGGAACCTTGGCTCGCGGCTGGTGTGCCGCTTCCTTTGATCCTTGTTGAATGAGGTTGAAGGGAATGCGGCGATACCGGAGGAGAGCCCGCATCTTTCGGGTGTAGGGAGAGCCGGGAGCGCCCATCACGAGTAGGGGAGTTGCGCGATCCAAAATTCAATCTCCTGTTCGGGGGGTCTCTCCTGTCGCCGGGGAGACGGGTGAGCGCTGGCTTCGAAGGCGAAGACCAGCGGGGAGGGTCTAGAGGGCGACGAGGCTTGGAGCGCCATTGATTTGCGCGCCGTCTCGCTCAGGCTGAATGCGATCGGTGCTCACTCGCGTGACCGCTGGGCGATAAGGCGCATCATCTCATTCGCGGTCTGATGTCCCGAATTCTGGTTCTGCCCGGTCACGAAACGCTCCTCGTCGTCGATGACGACGTGGGTGGCGAACATGTCTCGAAAAGCAGTCGCGCTCTCATAGAGGGCGCCGGCCTTTCGGAGTTCAGTTTCAGGGTGCTGTGGCGTGACGTCGATGCCGAGCTCATGCACTTGCTTGTTGCTCACCCCGGTTATCTTGCGGCCGGCAATGAGGAGGCTCCCGTTGCGGTCCTTCGCACGGATGAAACCGAGTGCGCCGTGGCAGACAGAGCCAAGGATGGGCATCTCTACGTCCTCGGAGTAGTAGGCCTCGCTTATCTTCTGGGCCAGTATGTCGGAGTAACCGAGGTCGTAGGCGGCGCCCCAGCCCCCGGAGATGAAGACTAGGTCGTACTGAGAAACTTCGGCGTCATCGATCTTGACAGAGTTCTTCACCTTGGATTGCAGGGAAGGGTCCTCGAGATATCGCTCGTCTTCTGGAGTTCGGATGATGAAGTTGAGGGATTGCGGATCAATGGGAATGGGACCGCCGCGGATGCTTGCGAGGTCGACCTGCATGCCGGCATCGAGGAAGCGGTAGTACGGGTGTGTGAACTCCGATGCCATTACGCCGGTGGGCGGTCCGTCGGTCTCCCCTGGGGCGCTCAAGACGCCGTGGCTTGTCGTGATAATGAGCGCACGTTTGCCAGGCAACTGAAAGCGCTCGCCGTCGTAGGTCGGATGCAAGCCGAGGTTGTGCACGATCGTCGGGAGAGACAGGGCAAGGATCCCGCCGAGGGTGACTGCTGCTCCAAGCGCTATCAGAAGTTTTTTTCTCATTCTTCACTGGATCCTTTCGGCAATGGAACGGTCAGCGTTGCGTCTTCAACGATCATGAGGATTTATTGCTTCATCGCCTTGGAGAGCCTGGCTGCCAGCGAGGCGTATGACGGCGGATTCAAAGTCTCTCCTCGCCGGCGCAGTCAGACAGGGGGAGAGGACTGCTAGATGGTGCTGCAGGCCGCGCTCTTGATCTTCCCAGGACACGTGTTCCAGCCCCTCGATCTCACGCAAATGGTCCATCCAGTAGCGGGCTAGGACGAAGAGTGACCGGGCAAGAACACTCAGTTCTACCTTGAGATCCTTTCGAAGCATGCCTTCCTTCCTCATTCTCTTAAGGAAGTCCTCCAGCATCTGGACATCCTCGACCAAGTCTCGATCGGGAAGGCGAGCTCGAGTCTCGTCTCGGAATTGTGCATGATCTCGAAGGAGAAACCGGTTCTCCCAACTCATGACCATTGAGGAACTCAGGGCCTCGACGTAGTCATTCGCGAGGGCACCTGTCTGGATACCTGAGCGAGATTTGCGCCGCCGGCGACGGGTTTGTTTCTCCAGGGTTTCGGCGAGTTCCCGCTTCGTACGGAAGTGATAGGTGAGATTCCCCGTGGCGATTCCGGCAGCGGCGGCGATCGCGGAAACAGGTGTCGCCGCATAGCCCTTCTCATTGAAGAGTTTGAGGCTCGCTCGAAGGATGCGTTCGCGGGTCGTCGTTTGATGCGGCACGGCGCGGAGTCTCTCTGGGGCGGATCAGAAGCGCTCGGTCTTGCACAGTAGGACGAAAATCCTAATGGTAGAGGACCCGGGCGAGGGAGCAAGGCGAAAGGGCCCGACGGGCTCTGGAAGGGACCTCGCGCGAAGCGCCGACGAACGCTGATGGAGCGTGCAGGATTCCCGAGCGAGGGTCCTGAAGGGGGCCAATGTACTGACGCGTCTAGATGCAAGAGCCCTGTACCCGTCATCAGGGATGGACGGCCCTTCGCTAAGCCGGCCTTTTGGTCGGGGAGACGGTGGGAGAGGCCCGCCTGGACTTCAGGCGGCCGCAGCCGGAGGGCGGATCGATCTCCTCGGGTGCACAGCGGGAGAGAATCGCCTGCCCATGAGCGGACCTGGTAGAGAGAATCCGATGGGGCTGCGCGGCCTCGCCCCCGGGGTCTTTCGCGTGCTGTTGTGCCCGGGAAACGCGCTGCCGTCGATTTCGCGAGGCTCACTTGGAGCCATAAGAAGAACGCAACGGGGTTTCGCTTGGGGAGCGGATTCGGGAGCTCGAGCGCTAAGGGTGAACGACTCGAACCCATCGCGGGTTTCCGACGAGACGTGCCTTGTCGAGATCCTGGAGGTCATGGTGGTGCATGATGGAGCGGAGATCGGCTAGGTACGATTCGCCGCGCTCTGAATACTGGGAGAGACCAGCGACGAGGGCGGTTCCTGACAGGGCACGATGCTTCCCTCTTAATTCGGATCGGATTGCGCGAAAAGGTGCATAGGCCCGTGTGCTGTTGAGATTCGATACATAGGCCTGTACGGATCCGCAGAGCGTCTTAAAAGCAGCGAGGTGAACGTTGGCACCGCGTGCTGCAATGGAGCGCTGGCCTGGGTTGTTTGTATGCTGCCCGAACAAAGCATTGCCCTCGAGGGCGAAACGCGATCGTCCCCAACCACTCTCGTCTGCGGCTTGGGCAAGGACCAGGCTAGGGGGGACGATGTCCACTCTTTTGAGCAGTTCTGGAATGGTGGCGCCCTCAAGCCCGTAGTCCCGAGAGAGGCGGAGGATCTTCTGTTTCTCGGAGTTGGAGAGATCCGGTTTTCGACTGAGGCGGATGAGATTTTCACGTTCGGCGGAGATCGCCGCGTTGACGAGGAGGGCTGCGGGGAGAACAAGCCCCAAGAAAAGGTCGATGCGCTGCGCTGGGAGCGCATTGAGGTCGACTGGGAGTCGGTCGAATTGGATATTGGGCACCCTCCCAGTCTTCTGTAGTTCCTGGAGTGCGCCCTGGTGTTTTTCGACGAAATTCCAGGCGGCCTGAGCGGACTCCAAGCTGGCGAGCGGCTTGCCTGAAAGTTCACAGGTCTCATCGGCGCTCGCCGACTGACCAGTCCCCGCAAGGCAAGTGAGGAAGAGGAGCAGACGGACTGAGGACCGTACGCCCTTGCGTCGACGGGGAACGTGCGGACTGACCTGCTTGTGGGCGGCACGGAGGTTTGAATCAGGCATGGTGAGGGGATGTGCTCCGTCTTCAATGAGAGAAAAGAAGGAAAATCCAGAGGGTGTTGATCCGAGAAGGGAAAGATTAATGCAGAGGGGCGCTCTAAAGCTCTCCTGATCGGGCATTTGGGTGGGCTCCATCTGGGCAATTGCACTCACGATGAGTGGCCCCCGTCGAAGCCAGGGTTCAATGGGAAAGGCGTTACCCGTCGTCTCTCTTGGCTTTGGGGGGCGAGAGATTGTAGAGGTGTGGCCTGACGCTCGGCGGGGTCGAGTGGTTGCGGTAGATGCGACACCTTCGCTCCGGTGAATCGGATTCCTCTCGAATCGGACTATAGTGCAGGGGCCGCGCAGGTGGATGAGTGCGATTGGTTCGCCGGCGAGATCCGGGGGGCGGGCGCGTTCCGCAGCAAGACTACGGGGACGTGGCTTCGAAGGTCCTCTTCTGCCGCCGCATCGCAGGGCAAGCTCTTAACTGCTGAAGACAGTGCGAAATGAGCGAGGCTCTCGCCGCTTGCGGGTGCAGCGGGTCGCGCCTGCAAGGTAGGAAACCCCAAGCGCTCGTCTCGCTGTGTCTGTCGTATTCCGACCCGATCGGTGCCACACATGGTTGTGGATCAAGAGTGCCTCTCCCGCCCTCACCGGCAAACGAACGATCTCGTCTCCTCTACCGGGTTCACTGAGTTGCTCCTCACGTATCGTGCCGCCGAGGCGGCTCGCCAAGCCCCTCAAATGGCTGCCCGGAACAACCTCGATGCAACCGGCTTCGTCTGAAACATCATCTAGCGCTGTCCAGATCTGGAGGCATGGGGACCGGTCGAGGCCCCAGAAAACGCCATCGTCCTGGTGCCATGGAAGGTCCATCCCCGAGAGGGGCGCTTTGTTCCAGAGTGCTGCCCGGTAAAGGGTGACTTCGTTCCCCAGTACCGCTTTCGCGATTCGCGCAAACAGCTCGTTTTCGATCCACGCTGCATACAACGGGTCGAGCTCCAGCTTCTCTAGTTTGCGGTAGGAGAGAGAAGGCCCGACCCATCCTGCCCCAAAGATCAAATCCTCATATCGGCCGGTTGGGGAGTCGTGCTGAAAGAACATCCCCGGGTATTGAACTTCGCCGAGCATAAGCGCATTGGCTCGATCGCCGAGAACCTGTGCTGCTTGAAGGGAAAGGACCGGTCCGAGGCGTGCGTATCCCAGCCGTAGAAAGCTGGCGAGAGGCGCATCGATGAAAAACTCTTCCGCCTGTGAAACGAGCATCGTCGCATTCTAACGAATGACCCACGCGAATCGGCAGTGCCCGCAGTTCTCGCGCAGCGCGATCAGTCGACGAATAACCCCCTCGAGGTCCCGCCTCGAATGCCCGCGGGATGTTCGGCGATCACGCCCTGGCGACGAAGCTCGCGAAGGTGTGCCTCACGGCGCTCTACAGCACGGACGATCGCGTTTGGTTGTGCTCGGTTGGTGCCTGGCGATCAAGGCTCTCGGCTCCAAGAACAAAATGCGAGCGAGAGGGGGGCGAGGCCAGACGAACGGGGGCAGCTCGTCAAGGATCGCAGGCTTTCGTGGAACAGTTCCGAGGGGGGTGTTGGTGTCGCTCGATTACACCAAGAATTGGACTCTGTCTGCGTAGAGAGGTGCCGAAGAGCCCTTTGATCCGATGCCCTGGTGCTGCGGGCATCAGTGGCGACGTAGGCGTCATCTCGCGGCAAGCATCCTCCCGGTTCGCAAGGGAGCGGGGCCCCGGGCGATGATATGTCTGAGGACGCGCCCCCACGGCAGGCTCTGCATGCTGATCTTCCCCGAACCGCGGATCGTGGCCAGGGACAGGCGGTCGCCGCAGAACATCATGGTCTTGCGGTTTCCTGTACGCTCGAGCGAGAGGTTGCGCTCCACCTTGATCTTGGTGCCCCCGTCGGAGAGCTGCGCCGGCACGACTCAAATCGGAGGAGTACGCCGCGCTGGCTTGAGGCGCCCCGGGCGGCGACCGGAGGCATACCTTTGGTTCCTCCGGAGGGCTAGCCTGGTGCGACGCCCACTGGCCGGGTCCCCTCGATCGCGACGCGGTGGAGCACTCGCCGTTCGTGATAGTCGGGTACGGCGTAGTGCTGCGTGCACCGGTTGTCGAGGAAGACGAGAGACCGCTCATCCCATTGGACACGGAGTTGAAACTCGGGCGACTTCGTATGCTCGAAGAGAAAGCGCAACAGCATCTCGCTTTCGGCCTCCGGCAGGCCGACGATCCGAACCGTAGAGTTGACGTTGACAAAGAGAGCGCGTCGTCCCGACTCTGGATGAACGATCACCACGGGGTGCTCTACCGGTGGGAATTTTTCCTGGACCTCCGAGATGTTGGCTGTGCTGTGTCCGCGCGCGATCGCCTTCGAGAGTGACCTCGTCACGTCATGCACGGCACGGAGGCCCTCACAGAGTTCTTGCATCTCGGGCGAGAGCGCCTCGTAGGCCGCGTACATACTCGCAAAGGAGGTATCGCCGCCAACGCTTGGCAGCGTCACGACCCG
>Ga0315331_10002566_pt1 | contig 13762 bp, 6 predicted proteins | sample M160m34915metaG_FD_203456 | JGI IMG/M metagenome (GOLD analysis project Ga0315331, IMG submission 203456) | Ammonia-oxidizing marine archaeal communities from Monterey Bay, California, United States - M1 60m 34915 | ecosystem: Environmental > Aquatic > Marine > Intertidal zone | place: USA...
CTGTGACGCCGGCAAACGTCTCAGTTTCCACTCCGAACCTCTGTAGGATCGTGGTGAACAATAAGGCAAGCGGTTCTTCTTCAGCAACAACTTTTCCCCGCCAGCCCGCATCACTGACGATTCCTGCTCCTGCCTGATTATCGTCATTGCCGTTTCCGAATTTCAGATAACGTCCGTTGTTGAAGCCAAGATTCTTTCCGCCGGCCGAGATGATGGGATAGTTGCGGGAGAGGTGAAAACTGCTGGAAGCAGATCCATGCATTGCGAACGTGTTGTCAAGTAATGATCCATTGCCGCTTGGCTCAGGTGTTGCCTTCAAGCGATCAAGAAAACGGGCAAATTCGCTGGCCTGATAGCGATTGTAGGTACCTAGATTTTTCCATCCATCGGGCTTTTTGACGTCATGAGTTAGCGCATGCGCATTGCCCAAATCGACAGCTGTGGAAAGGAGATTATGCGGGCCTCCGCCGTTCTCTCGCCCCAATTGGAACGTGGCCACTCGAGTTGAATCGCTGAAGAACGAAAGGTAGATCAACTCATACATCGTCTGGAAGTAAAGTCGAGCCTCCTCTGGGCCTGACTCGAGGTGCAGGTTTTGCGTATCGACTACGGGCACAGGAGTGTCCACCCATTTCTGTGCTCTTTCGAGTTTCACTTCTGTGTCGCGCACTGCATCGAGGTATTGCTGCAGTTTGCGGCGGTCACGTTGCGAGATCTTTCTGTCGAGCGACCGAGTGTTTTCAATGAGAAAGTCCAATGAACTTTTTGAACGCGCAAGCCTAGCCCCCGCGTTTTTGTCATTCGCAACAAATAGTGTGTCAAAGATTTGCTTTGGTTTATTCATGGCTGGGATTGGACGCCCCGCCTGATTGAATGATTGTGTCTGCGCACCGCGTGGACCTCCAATTCCACCATTGGTGGACATCACCAGCGATGCGTGCCTGGTCGCTTCATTAGTGTTTTGGGCGATCACTTGATCTAAGGAAACAGTGTTCTTGTAGGGACCATGTCCTCCCGTTGCTGCACCTGTCAGATACTGGTCAGCATTGGAATGGCCGTGAACCTTTCTGGCATCGGGGTGGGATAAGCCTGAGTAAATCGTGATGTCGCTGCGAAGGGGCTCCAGCACATCGAGTACTTTGGTTAGTTGAAAATCCCGTTCTCCGCCACGTGGGAACCAACTCCAGTCATGCCATGCCGGATCGGTTTTGAGTGGAAGCCCGACCCCGTCGGGATGGTACACACTGACAAACCGCTTCGGCGTTTGTTGCCGTCCGTTAGCAGAGCCCGCTGTCGCTTCAAGCCAGGGTAACGCGAGGGCGATACCTGAACCGCGAAGAAAGTTCCGGCGATTGATTCCCCGAGAAGTCTCATTCATGATCCGATCCTGTCTTCTGTTTGGCATGAAATAGGTCACTGTTCGTGATGAGGTGAATCAGGTCTTCCAGTTGATCCCCTGATTGTCTGAATTGCACCGCCAGTTTGTCAACGTCAGCTCGATCCGCAAAAGTAAGGGGACGCCCCAGTGCATAGGCACTCATTTTGTGCACGATGGCTCGAATGAATTGGTCTTGGCGGGCACTGAGCAAGTATTCCTTGAGACCGTCGATCCCACTCAGTTCCTGCTGATTGAACAAGATTGAGGTTGCATCGACGGGTTTTTTACCGACGTGAGTTCGGAATGAGCCCTGTGCATCATAGTTTTCAAATGCGATTCCCCAAGGGTCGATCCGAGAATGGCAGGAAGCACAGGCCGCTTTGTTGCGATGGTCTGCGATCCGTTCTTTGAGAGTCATCTCCAGAATCCGAGGGTCGGTCAAGTCAACTTCGGGAACGTCTGGCGGTGGCGGAGGCGGTGGGTCATCAAGGATTCGTTCGAGCAACCAGACGCCCCGTTTGAGTGGGTTGGAGTCCGAACCGTCCGAGTTCATCGCCATCACAGCGGCTCCGGTGAGCAGACCCCCGCGATGTTGTCCTGGGGCTACTTCAACTCGTTGGAAATCTGGGCCGTACACGTCCCGAACTCCGTAATGGTTCGCGAGCCGTTCATTGACCAACACATGATCAGAGTGCAGGAAATCAAGAACGCTTCCATTGCGAGTCAACAGGTCTGCAAAAAATGCAATCGGTTCCTCTTTGATGGCGGACAGCAATTCCGCATCCTCGATGTGCGTGATGCTATTCAGGCCCTCCAGACCTAGCCACTGGCTCACGAAACTTTCCTGGAAACGTCTTGCCCTCGGATCGGCAAGCATGCGTTTGACTTGTCTGTGCAGCGTTGCTTTCTGGTTGAGGCTCCCTCGCTTCGCCAGGTTTAACAGTTCGTCATCTGGAATGCTCGACCAGAGAAAGAATGAAAGTCTGCTAGCGAGAACGAAATCATTGATCTGTTCGATGTCTTTTCCGGCAGATTGTTCAGAGACTTGTTCCGTGATGTATAGAAACTCGGGGCTTGCCAGTGCTGTGGCAAGGACCTCCAGCATCGCGTCCCCGAAACTTGGAAGATCGGCACGGAAGGATGCGAACAGCTTCATGAACTGATTGATCTCATCGGTTTCAGGAGGACGCCGCCAGACGCGCAACAAGAACCGATCAAGAATTTCTCGCGCATAGGCATTCTCATCCTGGCTCATCTCACTCGCAAAGAAGATGTCGGTGTGAGTTTGGGGAGGCCACTGGGCGTGATACGGCGCAGTGATTCGGACGTGATCAATGTGAAGGCGTAAGGGGTTCTTGTTGTTTCTCGTGCTCGATACATTCCGAAAGTGAATGAATTCATCGCGTCGCGGGAAATCTGTATCTAGCTTGCGGAAAGGGTTTCGCTGTATCTCACTGAGCGGAATGTCAAAATGGATGTACTGTGGGTCATTTGCACTTGCGGTGACAGGTATATCCCGTTGACTGATGACCTCAGTGAAGTTCGCGTTGTTGCTGGTGTGCGCACTGAAGATAAGCCGGAGGCTTGCGTGCTCGTTTTCCTCCATGGTCGTGCGACCGACACGTATGCTGACGCGCATGATCCCCTCGTCTGGAAGAAAGCGATCCAGATTCCATTTGGATTCCTGAGAGCGGTTGAGCACCAGTACAACAGGTGAGGGTTTGGAGTCGGACACCTCACCGGTGCCGGTGGTTGGCTTCACGCTTCCATTAGAAAACGAGAGTCCGTCACCAGTTTCAGTGTTGAAGAGGTGTTGCCGCTTCGCATGGTTCTTGTAATCGTCGTCGGACTTGTTGAATGGCTTTGCGTTCTTTGCATTTGCGAGCGTTCTGATTTGATCTTGCATCGAGATGTCATAGATGACGGGGTCGGAACGCGGACCGCTGATCGTCACACGCGTTAACGCGTCAAGTGCGAGATCACGGTAGGTTTCGAATTGCATGGCCGACATCTGCAGCAACTCTGAATTCTTAATGAAACCATCTTCCGACGCTGTTTCCGTTGGTAGTGAGTTACCAATGGGGTAGGGAAGTCCCAGTAAATCCTGAATCGCATAGTTGTATTCAGCTCTGGTCATACGACGAAACGATGTGTGCTCGGAACTGTTGCGTCGTACAAAAGACGCCTTGTTCATCTCGGTGCTGATCCATGTGACCAACTGCTTGCGTTCTTCGTTGGTGAGTGCGAAATCCGGTTCGTCATCCGGCGGCATCTCCGAATTGCTCAGTACTTTGTAGATTTCACGCCAACGCTCCACGCTTTCGCCCGCGAGCAGATTTGGGCTGATTTCGTCAACACGCAAATTGGCGTTTTCTTCATCTGGGCCATGGCAGGCCATGCACTTGGATTTCAGCAGCGGTGCGACCATTGCGTGATACTGCTGCAGGTCGGCTTCCGGGATCCCAGCGAAAGCAACGGGTGGGGTGGCTTGGTTCAGAAAACTCGATTTCGCGCGTCCTTCCTCTTTCAACTGTTCAAAAGCGATTTTACCTTCAGCCAGGTTGGGGTCCGCTGCTATGACTGGTGAAGTGGCTGACAACAATGAAATCAAGATCGCGGTCACTGCCGCCAGTTTGAATCCAATTCGCGGGGTAAGATGGTGGGGTCCGCCAGCTGCCTGAGCGAGAGATCCAACATCGGCTAGGCGTAGATGAGGCTTGAGCGCATTGGGGACACGCAGTTCGTGTATTTGACAGAGCTCAATGAGGGTGCCCGAGCCATTTGCTGTGAGTGCGTCAATCAACGGCTTCATTGTGATCAAGGTAAGCACCAGAGTTCTTTGGCGATCCATGAGGGGTTGTGACGACTCGGTGGCTGGTCGTCGTGTCAGGTGGGAGCGAATTAGACGCGACCGGTGGGATCGGACTAGCTTTTTAAGTGAGACCGAAACGTGCGTATTCACTCCTTAAAATTCTAGCAGGTTTTCAAGTTTTCCCATCGCACAATTATCGAATTTACGGACGATTTGGACACACTGATTGGGAAAACCGGATCATTGAGATAGTGATCGCTTTTATTTTTTTGATCCTAAACCTTCATAAAGCTTTACCCAGTCCAGTTGAACGGAGCCAAAGTCTTGCCCTTTGAAGTCGATTTGCTGTGATTCTTGCTCGGTTTTCAACGAGATTAATGGGTCTTCGATGAGTCTGGTTTTTTCGTTCACGGTGATCAGGATCGCGCCCTCCTTGATTTCAAGCGTTACTTCGTTCCACTGATTCAGCGGGAAGAATGATTTTGGAAGTTTGATTCTCTTTTTCTTTTGCAGCGTCAGGAGACCCCCATTCGCTCGGAAAATGAACGAGTTGACATGATGTCCGAGATCCAGCAATGAGCCTCGATCACGGCCTCGTTTGTCGGTTTCGTTGTAACGAACACGCATCTGTATCACGAAAGCCTTTGGAACTGGCTTCAAGAAAATGACGGTGCGTGTTCCATCATGCCCATCTTGCTTGGCTTGCATCATTTTTTGATAGGCGACGTCCGCAAGCCCACCCGTAAGAATCCCATCCTTAACGGTCCAACTCGTGTTTTGGCGAATAACCCACTGATCTGTGTTTTTATGCTTGCCAGCGATATCAAAGCCATCCTCATAAATGAGCTTCACCCGATCAAAGAGTTGGGAAACATAGTCTTCTCCCACCGCATCGGTGTGGGCCTGACTGCTTAGAAGAATTACGAAGAGAGCTGCGGAAACATATTTCATGGTGGAAGTGGTGGATTGGAAAGTTGGGGAAAGTTCAACGCGTTCATGAACAGGAGACTCTGTCCAGTCTGCCTACCCCAGTTTGGCTAGTGCCGGCAACATTTTCCAGCCAACATGGGCAACAAGGGGGTAGCTACCTTAATCGAGTCAACAATTCTCGAGTCAGGTTTCAACGGGACAGCGGCCTTGTACGCATCTTTGTTGAGATTTCTATCAGCTAAAAATGTGAAATGCGTCATTGCTCACTCAGGCTGGAGAGTTTGGCAGAGTTAGCTGAACGCAACTGACATTGCGCGCAGGTTTCTTGAGGATGAACACGCTAAACTATCTGCCAGTCAGTTTTCCCGTGGCAGTTTCGTCCGCTTTCCTCGCCGTTTTTAGCGTTCTATCTGCGGATTGAGACGGTGTGTTTTGCTTGACTTCCACCGGAATTGGGAAGTAAGAGCATCAAGGTTCATGGGGTTGATGTTTCACCGCTTTGGTTTCGAGGCTTGAGTCTAGGGAGCAGCAGTCATGAGAGGTTGTTACTTGAACTGGTTTTTCCTATCAATGGTTGTCTTACTATTTCAATGTTTCTCACCAATAGACATGCTTGCTGCGAGTCCGCGCACCTTTAGGGTTGGCGTAGCGAAGGTTGATGTCACTCCCACTGAACCGGTAGTACTCGCTGGTTATGGTGGACGGACTAAACCTTTTGAACAAATCGATACTCAATTGTGGGCGAGGGCGTGCGTGATCGGAATGAAAAATCCGGTTGCGTTGTTAGTGCTTGATAACTGCGGAGTTCCACAAAGTGTCACGGATCTTGTCGCGGAAGGTGTTGCGGAGCACGGAATCAGCAAAGATCGTTTAATGATTGCGGCAACCCACACTCACTGTGCCCCATCGCTAGTGGGCTATGCACCGATCGTTTGGGCGGGGCGTACAACCGATGCTGAGGATCAGGCGTCGGCGAGATACACGCGGTTTGTTGTGCAGAAGATGGTACTCGCCATCATCGAGGCTTTGGCGAATCGAGAGCCCATGTTTCTGGAATGGGGGCGCGGACGCGTGACTTTTGGCGGAAATCGAAGAGTCATCCAAGATGCGGGTTGGAGCGGCTTTGGGCTGCAACCGGATGGCCCCGTCGATCACTCATTGCCAGTGCTAGCAGGACGAAACGAGGCAGGGGATGTGCGTTTTGTCTGGGCCAATTACGCATGTCACTGCACGACAGTTGGTTCACGCAACGCGGTGGGTGGTGATTGGGCGGGATTTGCAAATACGGAAATCGAATCCTTGTTCCCTGATGCAACCTCATTGATGTCGATAGGGTGTGGAGCAGACGTGGGACCACAACCCACTGGTAGCTTGATGCTTGCTTGTGAACATGGAAAGACCATTGCTGTCGAAGTTGAACGCGTGCTTGAGGGCGAAACAAGTCGCTTGAATTCAGAGCCAAAGGTGATCAGTAAACGCATTCAATTGCCTCTGACAAAACCACCGGCGCGACAAGTGTGGGAACAGCGACTCCAGCAGTCGTCCGGGTTTGATCATCAATTGGCAAAGAGGATGCTCGAATTCATTGAGCGACACGGTGAGGTTCCGCAGACCGTCGACTATCCAGTTTCAGTGTGCACTTTTGGAAATGAACTGGCGATTGTATTCATGGGAGGCGAGGTTGTTGTTGACTACGCATTGAAGCTGAATACCGAATTGGACTGGAATCGGCTGTGGGTCACGGCGTGGACGAACGCGATGCCTGGTTACATCCCGTCTAAACGCATTCTTGCCGAAGGTGGCTATGAAGCGGATTTCTCTCAGGTCTATTATGGCCAGCCGACACGCTACAGTGAAGAAGTTGAACGTGTTTTGATCGACGCCATCAAGAGCCTTGCCGGGCCGGAGTTCGCAAGCAGCGCGACACATCCACCCAAGCATCTTCATCAGCCAGAAAAAGGCTTCCGTTGGGGGCCTGACCATCGCGAAGAGACTTTCACGAGATTGGCTAAGTGGGTTAGGGCCGAGAGAAATAGCCCACAGGAAAAGTTGCTTGGCCAGTTCAAACCTCTGGTGTTAAATGCTCGCCCTGCAATTTTGGAGGGTAGTTTAGCCGGCGGAGAAACCGACCGGTGGAACGATTTTGCCGGGGATGCCACTGAGCGTTCCTTTATCCGGCAGCAAAAACAGACAGATAAATTGACATGGGCTTCGCCAAAAATACGTCCGAAAGAAAATGGGCTCTCGATATTCTGCTTTTCAGGAGGAAGCGGTTGGGTCACACAGCCAAAGACGGAGGGGTTCCTGTTGGTGGTTAACGAAAAATTTGAACTTCGTTTTGATGTGACGCGTGAGCTGACACGGTGGGCAACCGAGGATGGGCGAGTTGAACTGTTTTATCTGCCCACGTGGAAATCAGACGTTGATACAGGAGGTTTTTACGTAATCGCTTTGCGAGAACAAAGCGGGGAACTAAATGAAAGTGTGTCGTTTTCCGTGCAAGCGCTGGGAAAAGGATCGAAGCGGTGGTTCGCAATTGACACGAATCAGGGAATGCCAGCTAGGCTGGAAGCGGTAAAAGCTGCTTTTGAAACAAAGTCAAATTAGAGAAGCACAATCAGCGTGCACATACCGTTTTCAAGTCAATTGAGATGCGTTTTCCGAGCTTACTGCTGGCAACATATTGTGTTGACCGAAATCAATGAACGTGTAGTTGCGATTAGTCGACTGATTCACGCTTGCACGGTGAATGGGGTATATCCTCGCAGAGTGGCAGGGCTGCGCGGTATTGCCATGGGGCGCTATTGCCATGGGGCGCTATTGCCATGGGGCGGTAGACTGTGGGGACGCAGCAAATGAACACGGTTGGCGTACCGGCCCTGAGGTGCTGCGTTAAGTGTTGGTGTGTTGGTACGTGAGCACATGCTGTGCGCACGCTGCTTGATTTGTAGGGGAGAGGGTGGACTCAAGCCATCGCAGATCTCAGACCATCGGGGGAGTCTTAGTTTAAACTTACATCGTTGGGTGTAGTTTTGGTCAGGTCGATTAGTGTCTTCTTTTTAGTGCGTTGTTGGCCATTAATGGAAAGTATTAAGGAGTTGCGTAGTGTGTCGTAAATGTGTGCCGATTTTGTTTTTATTGGGGTTGGTAACGTTTCTATCTGGCGTGTTTGTTGCATCCCAAGCGAGAGGTGAAGACGTTTCCAAAACGAATTTTTCAACCCCGTTTGAGCGTGGTGACGGTTGGGAGACTGCAACCTACGAAAGTGCGATGAAGTACTACACGGAACTGGCAGGGTCAAGCGAACGAATCACGATTCATCCGATGGGGAAGACCGACAGTGGATTCCCGCTGAGTCTCGTTCTGATCACAGATAAAAATCACATCGAGTTAAGCGAAGTGTTGCAGGACCAGCGTACTGTCATGCTGATCAATAATGCAATCCACCCGGGTGAGTCAGATGGCGTTGATGCATCCATGGCGTTTGCAAGGGATCTTGTCCGCGACGGGGAAGCATATGACATGCTGTTGCAGGATGTGATCGTTGCGATTATCCCGCTCTACAACATTGGTGGTGCTTTGAATCGGAATTCGGGAACACGAGTAAACCAAAATGGACCTCGTGAGTATGGGTTTCGCGGCAACGGGAGGAATTACGATCTGAATCGTGACTTCCTGAAATGCGATACACGGAATGCACGCTCATTTGCTGAGATTTTTCACCTGTTGGATCCTGACTTCTTTATCGATACGCATGTCAGCAATGGAGCTGATTACCAGCATGTCATGACCACCTCGCAGAGCCAAAAAGACAAATTGGGTTTTAGCATTGGGGACTACATGCACAACAAGTTTGAACCGATGCTGTTCCAATCTATGCAGACGGCGGGTTACCCCACGATTCCCTATGTGAACTCGGGAGGAGCGGCTCCAGAGAATGGGTTTGCACAGTTTCTTGAAACGCCGCGATATTCAACTGGTTTTGCCGGGCTGTTTCAGACGATGGGCTACATGACTGAGACTCATATGCTGAAACCCTATCCGCAACGGGTTGCCGCGACACGTGTTTTTTTAGACGCGTCATTAGCGCTGCTGGCAAAAGAGGGAAAACAAATTCAGTTGCTGCGGCAAAAGGATCGAGACGCGTATCGGAAGCAGGACACCGCAGCCATCGCTTGGGAGGTGGATCGTAATCATGCCGCAAGACTCGAGTTTCATGGTTACGAAGCGACTCAAATCGCAAGTGATGTGACCGGCGGCACCCGTCTGTTCTATGACAGAGAAAAGCCTTTCACACGCAACATTCCGTATTTTAATGAGTACAGAGTCAGTGAGTCGGTACGGTTGCCCGCTGGATATTTGATTCCACGCGAGTGGCATTCGGTAATCGATCTGTTGAAACTGAATTCTGTCGAGATGCAGATCATCAAAACACCGGATACCATTCCTGCGGAAATCTATCGCATTGATAGTGTGGAATCTCGCACAGCTCCGTACGAGGGCCACTTTTTCCATGATAAGGTTGATCTGACTACCATGACGCGCCCCATTCTTGTTCGACAGGGGGATGTTGTTGTACCTGTCGATCAGGATCGGGCACGCTACATTGTCGAGGCATTGGAGCCCAAGGCCATGGATTCGCTTTTTCGCTGGAATCGGTTTGATACAATTCTGCAGCAGAAGGAGTATTTTTCACCTTACGTGTTTGAGAAGACTGCAGAAAAGCTGCTCGCCGATAATCAGGCTTTACGAGAGGAATTCAAGGCGAAAAAACAGTCTGACTCGGACTTTTCTGGTAACCGGCGGGCGCAATTGGATTTCTTGTATAAACGATCTGAAAACTATGAGAAGTCGCATCGAAGGTATCCCATCGCACGGCTACTGAAATTGCCCAACTGATCCGGGGAATACAGGTTCTGCTTCAGGAAATTCAGGAAGCATTCAGGTATGTCCTGGTAGCTTGAGAAGGCCCGTTGCCCGACTAACCGTGTTTGTTGATTAACGGACTGCCAGTAGGTGCACTATCAGACGCAGTGCGTGTTGAACTTGGCGTGCGAGTACCACGCTATGCAGAGTTCAATTTGCCTAATTTCTGTGAGTTGGCATGTGCTGGATTTACGGGATGCGGTTGTGGCCGCTGTGGCAGCCATACAGAATGCACGCGGTGGGCGTTAACTACTGTTGGGTGCTTGATTCAAGCAACTGTTTGGCCTGGAAGCGAAGCCGTTCTTGATCTTGTGCTTGCAAAGCCTTTTGTAAGTCACGTCGCTGGCCTCGTTCGAGCATCAGTGGTTGCTCCGTACCAAAAACTCCCAGCGGCGTGGTTTCCAGTGTCCATGGATCGCTGCGTTGTGTGGCAAAGGGAATATCGCTATTTCGATCTGCCTGCAAATTTCCCAACGGACTTCTGCCCCATGCATAACGGTAGTGCACTGGATTCGGCACCAGCGGGCTTTTGAGAACCAGAAAGTCGCGTTTTACCACCGCGCGATCGGAATCCTGCTGCTGTTCGATCAGGTGCGTCGTTTCTGCGGGATGAAATTTGCGATCTGTACCTGCAATGGCAAAACCGGTGATTGGGCCACCGTCATCAACTCCGCCAACGGCCTCGTCAAATTCCAACAAAATTGCGCCATCTTTGGCAACCATCTTTTTCAGCATCGGCGGTTTCCAGCGAACATTCTGCTGCATTTGGTACTGGGTCGCGAGGGCCCATCTCGCTATACGTTCTCCCGCAGGTATTTTTAATTGGGGATGGTACCACCTTCGTCTTAGATCGTAGGTGCTGGCGAATCCGATGTTCGTGTCGCCTGATTGGTAAAGATCAAGGAATGTCTGGTACTGTGCCTCGCGGATGTACGGCCCGGGATTTCCCATCATTTCGCAGTAGTTGTCGAGGGTCTGTGCGGTTCCTTCCGTGCAGAGTGACAGGATTCCAAACGGCATGTTGGGGTTGTTAAAAGCCTGGCGCCATGCCTGAATCATCTTGGGGAAAACTTGACGATACATGATGGCACCTTGTGTACCATTGAAGCAGTTGTTGTATCCCTGATGGAAGATTGCGCCTTTGATGTGTAGCCCCTGAATAGGAGCAATCATGCTTGCGAAACAATTCCCCGGACGATTCTGATCCATAGCGGGACCAGGGCGCAGATCGGCGGGGACTTGATCATTGACCGAGATGGGCTTTCCTTCCTTTTTGAGTCTTGCAATCTTGTTGTTGAACGCCCGCACACGTCGCTCTAGATCGGCGGTAGGATCCCAGTTTTGGATTTTTTGATCCCAGTCCTCTAAGAGCTGTTTCACTTGGGGTGTATCGATGGAGGCAAGCACGTCGAACGGTGTCCACGTTTCCACAGTTGTTCCGCCGCGTGAGGCATCAATCACGCCGATGGGAACTCTGCTGGCCATGTGAATTCGCCTCGCAAAGACGTAACCGATGGCGCTGAGTTCTCGGGCGATTTCGGGAGTGCAGACGTCCCAATCACCCTTTCGATAGTGACGGTTAAACCAACCACTCCACTCATGAAGCCTGGCAAAACCTGGTTTCGGCTCTGGGCCATTGGCGGCCGGGATGGTCAAAATGCGGATGTGGTCGTAATTGGCAGATGCAATTTCAAGCTGGCCGTTCTCGATGCGGTCGAGCGGAAACTCCATATTGCTTTGTCCACCCAGCACCCAGACGTCGCCGATGAGCACGTTTTTCAGACTCACGTTGTGCTGGGGCGAGCTGATTTCAATCGTGAGTGGTTCGGTCGAGGCTGAGCGTGCTGGCAATGTGACCCGCCACAATCGATCCTCGTTAGCAACGCCATTTGCTTGCGCGTCCCGCACGGTCACTTGCACCTGCGTTCCGGGCGTCGCCCAACCCCAGATCGAAATGGGTTGATCACGCTGCAGCACCATGTTGGATTGAAACAGGTTGCTTAACCACAGGCCGTCGCCCTTGGCTGGGACGTTAACAACATCTTCACGGGGCATAGCAGGTTTCTGTGCATGTACAGAAGGCGATGCATGGACAGCACAACAAAAAGCCAAGAAAACGGTCGCACAACGCAGACTGTTCACAGGGATGTTGATTCCTCCGCAACCACGGAAAGGTGAAGGTGCAGCAATGGTGTGCAAGGACATCGTGGATACCTGACGCGATTGAGGAGGCGGGAGCATGTCTGTGACTGCTTGCGTTTTCTGCACTCACAGGCCGGTTGGGTCAGTAAATGGAGGATGGGTTAAAGACGCAGCCTAGTGAATCAACCGCTAAAATGCGTCCCCCGTGTTTTATAATTCGCGTTCTATTTCCGCATTGGATTTTTTTCTTTGCTGGTCAAAAGCCCGCACATAGCGGACAAGAACGTTGTGCAAGTAGCCGAAAGTGTGACCTTTCGGGTATAGTTCTGGCGTTGTTGAGTGCGTTACTGCCCCGCGCCCAGTTTGAGCAAGAGGCGCCGAGATGGCTCACCCAAAGCGAGGGCAGGCAGTGCAGCAATGATGGCCTTGTCTCATTCCCATTCCACTGACGTGGACTCAGGTGGTCAGCCAGTTCGACAACGAAACATGTCCAGTTTCTGCTGGTTGGTGCATGATCAGTTCGAAAAACATCCGCTTTGAAAGTTTACCAATATGTTGCCCTCTTCTTACCGACATGCATTGCTGTTTGGTGTGTCACTTTTGAGTCTCTTGACAATTGCGTCATCGCCCACCGTGACTGTCTTTGCTCAGGCAAAAAAAGACACTCCGTATGCACTACCGGAGAACGGGAACGAGGTGATCTTTGCATACGATCTGAAAAACGGTTTCACTCCACCGCGGCAAAATAATGCCCCTGCTTTTCTGATTCGAGCAAATGGGAAAATCGAGATGCCATCCTTGTATGGAGAGGGACGGGACATCAAAGGTGAAATGAGCGCAACTGAACTGCAGGCGTTTCTAAAATTTGTCATTGATGAGAACAAATTCGTTGAATTTGACGCTAGCACAGTACAGGGGCAGATCGAGGAAATTCGCGAGAAGCGACAAGTTCCACAAATTGCTGATGCGCCGGACACGGTTATCGAGTTGAAAATTCCAGGATATATCCAAAGCGTTCGTCAGCCAGCAGTCGGAATGCCGTCGGAGTTTAAAGAGGTAACTGCGCTGCAGCAGTTGTTGGCTATTCGCAAAGGTGTCAATCGCTTGATGAGCGAAACAAGAGTGGGTGGTAAAAATGGAATAAAGAAGTTGCTCGGGCCGATTAACAAGAAGTTGAATGAGGAATATCCGGATGTCGCTCCGTTGAATGTAAGCGACTTCAGTGGTTCCTATTTAAAACAGGATGGTTCAATTTCGGCAACAATTTCGCGTTTCGGTCGGGGGAGCGACGGTAAACCGAATGGAACTTATGTCACCGGCGTGGTTGTGATTTCGGCAGATAGGGATAAACCAGTGGTGACCTTGCGCGTCAAAACCAAATAAGTACGTTTGAGTGCGTCGCGGCGTGGGAGGTGTGTGTTTGAGTGGGGATATCATGGGTGTCGTGGCAATCTTTCGTCTCTGTAGAAAGCAACACGTTACCTGAGCGTTACGTGAGTAACGCCCCCTGTCGCTATACTTAGACAACTGAGCAGAGACTGGGCGTGTCCGAACGGTTGTCGGAAAGGAACTAA
>Ga0315331_10002567_pt1 | contig 13762 bp, 13 predicted proteins | sample M160m34915metaG_FD_203456 | JGI IMG/M metagenome (GOLD analysis project Ga0315331, IMG submission 203456) | Ammonia-oxidizing marine archaeal communities from Monterey Bay, California, United States - M1 60m 34915 | ecosystem: Environmental > Aquatic > Marine > Intertidal zone | place: USA...
GCTCGAGGTGCTCCAACAGCGGGGGGCGTGAGCCCGGCGACTACATCTTCGAGTAGTCGGGACCCTCGCCGCCTTGCGGCGTCGTCCATGTGATGGCCTGGTAAGGATCTGCGATGTCGCAGGTCTTACAATGCACGCAGTTCTCATGGTGGATGAACAGCTTCTGCTGACCGGGGTTGTCCGTGTCGTCAACCATCTCGTAGACCGCTGCAGGGCAGAACTTTTCGCACGGGTTGCCGTACTCCTCCGCGCAGGTCGTCGCGCAGAGGTCCCGGTCTGTGACGACGAGGTGAGAAGGCTGGTCGGCCTCGTGTGCCGTCCCGCTGAAGCCGACGAGGTGCTCCTTGGTGAAGGTGAGCACCCCATCCGGCTCGAAGGGCGCGGGGTTCCGCTCTCCCTCCGGCAGCTCGTACTTCTTCTTCATGGCCTTGTAACCCGGGTGCGTGCGGATCGGGTCGATCAGGCCTCGCCCTCCGGTGATCACCATGAGCGGGATGTTCACGAGCATCCCGAAGAGTGGATGGATCTCATTGCTGCCGGTGAAGTTTCGGCCTTGGAGGTGCTCCTCGTAGGCCCAGCTGTCCCGGTAGCGCTCCGTGTAGCCACCCAGCGCATTGGCGCTGAAGTCGTCTGAGGCGATCGCGTCGACGATCGTCTCGGCGGCGAGCATGCCTGACTTCATGGCCATGTGGACGCCGGAGAGCTTCATGATGTTACACATCGAGGCGCTGTCCCCGACCAACATCGCACCGTCGCAGTACAGCTTGGGCTGTGCGTAGAGCGCGCCGGTGGGGATGGTCTTGGCGCCGTACCGGACGAGCTCCGCTCCTTCGAGCAGATCCCGCATGAACGGCGTCTCCTTGAACTCCTGCGCCTTCCGCCACGGGTCGTTGTTCGGGTCGGAGCTGTCGAGCGGTGTCACGACGCCGAAGGACACGAGGTTGTCCTTCATGTCGTACAGCCACATTCCGTTGATTTGCCCAAAGAAGTCCGGGAAGAGCGAGCCGTGAATGACCCGACCGGGCTGGTGCTTCTCCGGCTTGACTCGCCAGATCTCCTTGATTCCCGTCTCATACGTTTGCGGGTTGAGGCCATGGAGGTCGAAGTCGTCGATCAACTTCTTTGAGAGGCTGCCGCGAACCCCTTCGCCGAGGACCGTGACGCGGGCCAGGATGTCCATGCCCGCCTGGAAGTTCGCTTTCTGGGAACCATCCGCCCCGATCCCCATGTCGCCGGTGCGAACGCCGAGGACGCGGTCGCCCTCCGTTAAGATCTCGGAGGCGGCGAAGCCAGGGTAGATCTCGATTCCCTTTTCTTCGCACTTCTCTGCCATCCACTTGGCGACGTTGCTGAGCGACGCGATGTGGTAGCCCTTCTTCTTGAACATCGGCGGGTTCGCGAAGCTAGGCGGCTTGATTGTGCGGTTACGCGTGAACATGTAGAAGTAGTCATGCGTGCAGACGTACTCCGTCGGGAACCCTTGTTCCTCGAAGTCGTCTCCGACTAGCTCCTTGACGGCACGCGGATTGATGACCGCGCCCGAGAGCTGGTGATCGCCGATTTCGGCGGCCTTCTCGATGATCAGGACGACCGGCGGCTCAATGGGCTCCTTGCCTTCGGACTCGGCGCGCTCGTTGTAGGCCTCGACCTGGTTCATCAAGTGGTAGGCGGAGGCCAAGTTGGCGGGGCCAGCGCCGACGTACAGGACGTCGACTTCCATACTCTCGCGTTCGATTTCGCTCACGGGGTGCTCCTGTCGCTGTGTCCGGGCCCCAAGAAGGGGGGTCTCGGCGTCGGGGAGGGTACGAGAACGACCATCTACAGACAACGAAATCGCACCCGTTCCGTATTCGAACTCGCCCTCCCCCCCCCGCCTGGGGCCAGGGGGCCTGAGGCGGTGGGTCGTTTGGCACCCGTGCGGTGTCGCTTTCCGCGGCGGAGGGGCTCGCTACCCTGTTCGCTGCACCTGCGAGCGCGGTCGGCGACTCGGCGTCAGTCGGTCGTGGTCGCGTCGAGGAAAGAGGAGCGCGGCCAGTATGGATGAGTCCAACGCGGGACTGGTCGACATCGTTCGTGAGTATCTCGACGTAAATGAACGAATGCGGGACCTTTTTGTCCACTTTCGTGGTGGAACACTGGGGTTCGGTCCCGTCCGAGATCTGTTCGCGGATGATGAGAGGAGCCCGCTCTTTCGGTTGAAGGAGCGATGTCATCGTCTCTTCCGCCGCCGCGGTTCCGACCGGGAGCCGATGTGGCGCGCTGAGCTGTTCGATCTCGCGGTTGGGTCCCTGTTTCATGAGGCGATGAAGTTCCGTGAGAACTTCTATCAGCAGGTTGTCTACGCGCCCCGGGTGCGAGCGCTTCGGGACGGGCTCGGGGCAGATCACGCGGAGGGGGAAGAACTCCTGCGCGAGTTCGAAAAGATCCAGACGGCCGCTGAGGCGCGTATGGACGAGGCGCTTCAAGAGACGGAGGCGCTCCTGGTCCACACCGGCGATCAGCTCTGGGTGCTGCTCAGCGGGACGCAAGATGGCCTGATCACGCGGTACCTGCTCGAGCAGCGTGCGCGCATCGACCAGATCCACCCGGTGGGACTCGATCAACTGCTCGCCGAGATGCACGGGGACCTGGCGCCTGCGCACGCCGCAGCGGCCCGCTCCTACCTAGAGAGCGCCCACTTCGGTCACGCGCTCGCCGCGTTCGAAGCCGCGGGCGAGGACGCGGGAGACTTGTCTCGGCTGGTGGGGTATGCGCGCGGGATGCAGAGTTTTCAAGCTGGGGAGTACGCGGTGAGCCTTGAGCAGCTCGGCGGTTGGTTGGATGCAGGGGTCGGCGCCGGTGACGCGCCGCATGTCGCGCTGGCTCATTCGGCGGTCGCCCACATCGACCGGCTGGTCAAGGATGAGGCGCTCGTTGCATGCGCGGAGGCGGTCGCCTCGCGCCTCGCCGAGGTCGCGGCGGGTCAACTCGTTGCAGCGGACTCGGCGCCCTCGTTGGCGCGTGAGCGGAAGTAGAACCAGCCGCTGGCCCCGGCGACGAACAGCATGAGCCCAATGAGCTGCGCTTCACTCAGCCCGAAGGCGACCCGCTCGTTGATCCGCCAGTGCTCGATCACAAGTCGGCCAATACCGGCGGCCATCAGGTACTCACCGAACAAGAATGGGCTGCGGTCTCGTCGCCGCCAGAGCAACGCCGCCACCGGCAAGAGCCACGCGACCTCGTAGAGCATAGTGGGGTGCACACGCTCGAGCGTCGGGGGGGCGCCATCGGGAAAGGCGATCGCCCATGGGACGTCGCTCACCTTCCCATAGTCGTCACCGACCAGGAAGCAGCCGATCCGCCCGAGGGCTTGGCCCACGGCGAGTCCAACAGTCGAACACTCGGCGAAGACCGACACCCGAATCCCGTGCACGCGAGAACCAACCGCCGCTAGGAGGACGCCGCCGATCAGCCCGCCGAACCACGTCATCCCGCCTCGAGAGAACAGCGCTGCTGTAAACGATGGGTTCTGTCCCAGCAGGGTGGTGTCGACCGCGTAATAGAGCTTGGAGCCGATCACTCCGCCGGCCATGCACCAAAGGAGCATATTCGAAGCGATCTCGGGGTTGATCCCCAGCTCCTTCATTCGTTTCGCGGTGATCCAGTACGCCGCGAGGAACCCGAGCACCATCATCGCCCCGAACGTAGTGATCGGGATGCCGAAGAACGGAAGTTCGAAGAGAACCGGATACATGGAAAGACCCCCCGGCGAGCACCCTAGCACCTGGGTGGCGGGCGGCTCGTGGCGACGTCAGCGGCGCGTCAGCGTGACGTTGAATTCGGCTCCGCCCGAGGCGGGGGTCTCGACCCAGGCCTTGCCGCCGTACTGCGTGGCGAGTTTGCGGACGATCGCGAGGCCGACACCCGTCGATTGCACCGGAGGTTCTTGTTGTGCTCGGGGCAGCGTGGTGAACAACTCGAAGATGCGCTCCTGCTCGGACTTGGGGACGCCCGTGCCGTTGTCACGGACACGGATGTGGTGTTGGTGGGGCCGCTCTTCGATGTCGATCCAGATCGAAGGCGACTCCGCAGGACCCATGTGTGCCAACGCGTTGCTGACCAGGTTGGAGAAAATCTGGTAAGCGTGCGTCCGGTTGCAGTCGAGCAACGGCGGGTCTTCCGGCAGGTGAATGGTGACGTCTTGCCCGTCTGCGTGTTTCTTCTGGTCCGTCAGGACCTGCTGGAGGACGCTGCCTGGCTCCGTGGGAGTGGCCTCGTCTTCGCTCTCCCCGACGCGGGAGAACTCGAGCAGGCTCTCGATCATGGACTGCATCGTGTGACCCGCTTGCTCGATACGCTCCAAGAACCGGAGGCCGTTGCCCTTGAGGAAATCGCTGTAGTCGCGCTTGAGCAGGCCCGCAAATCCCAGCACGGAGACGAGCGGCGAGCGCAGGTCATGCGAGATGTGACTTACGTAGTCATCGAATTCATCGCTCCGCGCCGCGAGGTCGTGCCGAGCTTGGTGTTGTTCGCTGGTGTCGCGGATGAATACGACATGGCCCTGGACCTCGCCCGTGAGTGAGCGCAGTCGCTTTGACGAGATCGACATCCAGGAGTCGTCTTCGCCGCCAGGAACCTGTGTTTCGAGGCCCACGACCTCGTGGCTGAGCATCCCGTCAAGGAGATTGGTGAGGCCAGGCCGGGATGGGACGCAGCTTACGAGGGGTCGTCCCACTAGCTGCGCGGGGTCGGTCCCGAGGAACGCGCTCGCGGCTGGGTTTGCGAATGTAATGAATCCGCTCTGATCGCAGACGAGCGCCGGGTCGGGCGCTGCGTCGAGCACGGCCGCGAGGAGCGCTGCGCTCCCCCCTTCTTCGTGAGCCTCGCGCCGGATGTCGCTGACCCGCCGCGCGACGATCGCTTGCGCGTGGTGGGCCGCGCTCACCGGGAAGCTTCGGATGTCGAGGTACGCGCGTTCGCCGTCTGTGGTCTCGATCTCGATGGCGTCGTGAAAGCGACCGCCCTCGACGTACTCGGGGATCACCTCTTGGATGGGGTGCCCGATATAGGCCTCCGCCGCGTCGGAGAGCACCCCGAGTCGATCCTGTAGCCAGGTGACCTCATCCCGCTCGTCGCACAGGGCCACCAGCGCATGGTCACGGGCGAGCAAATCCAGGATCGGGCGGAGCTCGGACACGAGGCAACGGCCATGAGAAGGCGTGCGTTCGACGCCAAGGCGTGGATCGGTCAGCCAGCGTTCGGGCGCTGCGAGGGGGGTGTTGGGTTTTTCCATCTTCACAACAGAGTTTCAATCTAACTTGGCGCTCCGCAGAGAGTCAATTGCCTTCCGCTGGGTCCGTTCTGCATGGATCCTGTGTCAGAGGTCGCGTATATTTTGGGTGCGAAGATGGAATGTCTCGGAGCGGTCCTTCGAGGATCGAGTATTCCAATCCCCCACGACGCTCATTGTGGCGATCGCCGCATGTTTCGCAGGGGTCGGAGTCCGCTCTGAGGGTGGTGTTGCTCGAAGCACCGCCTAAAAACGAGAGCGTGATCATGCGACCGACACACCCCCACAGTGGCGCGCGGATCGAACGGCAGCGGACCCTCGGCTCGCTGGTCCTGGCCATTCTCGGCACTGCCTTGCTCGCGGACCGCGCGCTGTTGCTGCCGCCTGTACCTGAGGCTGCCGGGCCGGTTGTGGAGCAGCGAGATGACGGGCTCGTGTCTGTGCTGCAGCACTGGAACCCGAGCCTCGCGAACCCGACCGTCAGTCGAATCGCAGCCGCGGTCAATCGCTACAGCGGGCAGTATGGCCTGGAGCCGGAGCTCGTCGCAGCGGTCATCGTCGTCGAGAGCAGCGTGCGTCCCTGGGCGCGGAGCCCGAAGGGCGCGATGGGGCTCATGCAGGTAATGCCCCATATGATCAACCCGCTGGGGCTCGCGGGGAACCCGGCGACTATCGAAAGCAATATCGAAGCGGGCTGCTGGATCCTCGCCGGGAATATTCGTCGCCTCGGCGAAGAGCGCGGGATTTCGGCCTACTTCTGGGGTTCGAACATCCGCAGCCTCGCCTATCTCGAGAAGGTGCAGCAGGCGCGCGAGAACATCCGGCGCCAGACCTCTTGACCGCTGGCCGCTGTTGCCGACGTCGATGACACAGAACGTCCGGAGGCTGGAATCCGTCTTTTCCGGCGGCGACGGCGTGAAGCTGGCGCAGCGTCGCTGGGTGCCGGATCAGGCAGATCACCAGCTGTTTTTGGTGCACGGATTTGGCGAACACAGCGCCCGCTACGACGCCATGGGGGAATGGTTCGCGGCGCGCCGATGGTCGGTCTACGCGTACGACCACCGGGGTCATGGCCGGTCGGCCGGGCACCGGAACTTCGTTCGTAGCTTCGATGAGTATGTGGCCGACCTCGCCGCGTTCATGGCAGGCTGCGAGCGCGGCGATCACGCCGGTATGCGGTTAGCGGTTGGGCACAGTATGGGAGGGCTCATCCTGGCGAGAGGCTTGTTGCAGGGGGGGCTCGACTGTGACGCCGCGGTCCTCTCGGGGGCGGCGCTCGCGGTTTCGCCCGATCTCTCTCGCCCGAAGCAAGCCCTGGCTCGTGTCCTCTCGCGGGTCCTCCCGAAGCTGCGGACGGACCCCGGTTTTACGGCGAAAGGGTTGTCGAGAGACCGAGAGGTTGTGCAGCGCTACGAGGCGGACCCGCTCGTCGATACCGGGATGACGCTGGCGTTGGCTTCAGCGATGCTGCGTGCGCAGGAGTCGACCATCGAAGAGGGAGCACGTGTTACGACCCCGCTGCTTGGGCTGCATGGCGCAGACGATCCGATCTGCCCTGCCGCGGGGACGGAGCGGTTCATGGCGGCGGTACTGGCCCCCGTCAGTGAGTGCACGATTTACCCCGGGTTGCTTCACGAAATCTTCAATGAGCCCGAGCGCGAGCAGGTCTGGCAGGACATCCTCGCGTTCGTCGATCGTGTGCAGGCGCACGGAGTGACCCCCGTGGAATGAGGCGGGGCCAGGAGCAACATGACTGATCGATTGACACATCTCGATGAACAAGGCCGCGCGCATATGGTGGATGTTGGCGAGAAGCCCATCACGCGGCGTGAGTGCGTCGCGCGGGCCGAGGTCCACATGCAGCCCGCGACGCTCGCGAAGATCGCAGACGGCGAGATCCCAAAGGGAGATGTGCTGGCGACGGCGCGGCTCGCTGGGATCCAGGCAGCGAAGCGGACCCACGAGTGGATCCCGCTCGCTCACCCGCTCCCGCTCGACTCCGTGGAAGTCCAGTTGACCCCGGACCCCGCGGGGAGTCTGCTGTTGATCGAGGCGACTGCGCGGGTCCACTGGCGTACGGGGGTCGAAATGGAGGCGCTCGTCGCCGCTTCGGCAGCAGGGCTGACCGTCTACGACATGTGCAAAGCCGTCGATCGCAGCATGCGGCTCGACGCGGTCCGCCTCATTCGGAAGTCGGGTGGGAAGAGTGGAGACTGGGAGCGCGAGGGCGCGGAGTAAAAAAGGGGGCGAAGGGCGGTGAGCGGCTCGAATGACCGAGAAGGTCCGAGTGGAGGGGAACCGGCTGAGGCTGCTCGGGGTCCATCCTCCGGAAGGCGGACGACCATGACCTACGAGATGGTGGAACAAGAGCCCACGCTGACCGGCCGCGCGCTGGCGGCGCGCCGTGAGCGCGTGATCGATGACCCCGACGCAGAGCTGGTTGCGGCTTGGCAGGGCGGCGACGAGTCCGCGTTCGAGGAGCTCGTCCGACGGCACCAGCAGCGGGTCTTTCGGCTGTTGATGCGGATGATGGGAAACCGCGACGAAGCGGAGGAGGTCGCGCAGGAGGCTTTCATCAGCCTCTATCGCCACGGCAAGCGGTTCCGCAGTGAGGCGCTCTTCTCGACCTTCGTTTATCGCGTCGCCGCGAACGCCGCGCTCAACCGCCGTCGGACCTTGGGCCGCACGCGGGCCCGTCTCCAAAAACTCGCGGTGCGGCAGGCTGCGGGCGACGATTTGCCCCAGCAGCCCCGCGACCCCGAGGACAGCACGCTCGGGGGAGAGCTCTCCCAAGGGGTTCGAGAGGCGCTTGAGACTCTTTCCCCGTCTCTTCGGATGCCTGTGATCCTGTATGACATCGAAGGACTCTCGTACGCCGAGATCGCGAGCGTGCTCGGCGTCGCGGAAGGCACCGTCAAGTCCAGAATCCACCGCGCACGCAAGGCGTTGCGGCAAGAGTTGGAGGGCCTGCTCTCGGGCGTTCCTGGAGGTCGTTCGCTGTGAATCATTCTGATGCACAGAACAGCATCGCCGATTACCTCGATGGCGAGCTTTCGCTTGAGCAGCGGGCCCGCCTGGACGCTCACCTCGATTCGTGCGCGGATTGCACGCGTGAGGTCGAGGAGCTGCGCGAGATTCCCCACTTATTGAGTGGGTTGCCGGACGAGGAGCTGCCGCCGATGCTGGCGCAGGACGTGATGCGGCGGATTCGGCTCGGAGAAGGTGAGCAGCGGCTCCGTGACCGGGTCCTGGGCTTCCTGACGGAGCTGACTTCGCCTGGGATCGCGATCCCAGCCGCGGCGATGTTCGCGGCGTTCTTTCTTGCGGTGACCTCGGGTCAGTTCGAGTGGTCGCCTGTTCGCACGACCCCGCGCGCGCTCACCGCGGTGGAGCAACCCCGCGCCGACGCGCTCGCACCGATCCCTCGGGAGGCTGCTGCGCTTGCGCGCCAGATCTTCCGGTCGTCGCCGGAGCTCCCGGTCTCACGTGCGGAGCGGGGTGGGGATGGCACATTGATCGCGAACCAACCGCGCGCTGTTTTCGAGCTTCTCCCGGCAAGCGCTGTCGAAGGGGGGGGGCCGCTTCAAAGCGGGCCGCAGCGGGCGCGAGTCGTCGTCCGGCGCCCGAGCCTGGGCGCGCGCTTTGCCGAGCCCGGGCTGGGAATGCCGCGAAGCGCGGACGATTGGCTCGCCGTCGTCCTGCACGAACCGACCGAGTTCGCGCGGCGGCAGGCATCCCTCTCGCTCGCTGAGCGGGAGCACTGGATCCGTGTGCTGGCACGCCGGTCCATGGAGACGGGCTCCGCTGAGGCCGTGTTGGCCGCTTTGCGCCGCAGTGGGACGCCCCAGGCGCTGGGGTTGGCGGCGGCCTTTGTGGCTCAGGTACAGCAGGACGGGAGCGGGTTGCGCGCCAGTCGCTGAGCCGTTCGAGTCCCGCGCGCGACTCACCTCCGATACTCTCTGCCGCGGTGTGTTATCGACGGCCGCTCCGAATCGTTCTCCTGGTGTTGTGGATCTCCTGCTCGTTGGGGGGCGCCGCGGTCGCTGTGGATGAAGAGTCCGCGTTCGAACCCGACGTGGTCGATATGCAGCCGGAGTCCCCGGCAAACTGGACGCCGCGGAACTTGTTCGCCCCGCTGACCTCGATCTTCGTTGGGGGGACTGGGTACTGGTACGACGAACGGGAGTTGTTGGTCGACACGACGCCTTCTGGCGGTACGGTGGACCTGTTCTATATCCGGTCCAACTTCCAGAAACTGTATGAACAGGCGGAGACGCCGGTGACGGTGATTCTTCCGCCGCGAATCGAGTCGCTCGATCGGGACGCGCTGCGTATCCGAGCGTTTGCGCCCGGCTACCAGCAGCAGCTCTTGAGCATCAAGGTACATACCCGCGAGACCGAGTTGATCCTGGACCTCGACCCGCTCCCGAATGAATTGGAAGCGGTCTCGCACCGGTACTTCGCAGATCGCGGATCGATCGCGTTGCTGACGCAGGAGATGATCGCACCGCGACTGCAGAAGGAGAGCGGCGGCTTTGCCGTCTTCTTGTCCGACTCCGGGTTGAGCGAGGACGCTGACGCGGCGCTCTCGAGCGTAAACAACGCGATCGTCGAAGAGAGCTATGGGCAACAACTGGGTGAGGATCTCGCGGTGCGGGTTTTGATTCGCCCGGCATGGCAGGAACGCATCGAGCTGCGGTCGCGGCAGTCCTATGACGCGGCGCGTGAACTGCATGTCTTCGCGATCGACCTGGTCCCGACCGACCGGGGGGCCGCTGCGGTGCAGGGCGCGTTGGATGCGCTCGCGAAGGTTTCGCCGTCCGATCTTTCCGACTGTGCGCTTCGCTTCGATCGCGCGATGCGCGCAGAGCTCGACCCCGGCTCGCTCGCGCGTGCTCTGGAGCCTCGAGGCGAGTTTACAGACCGCTACGTGCGTGGGGCGATGCGCCGCATGGGTGAGGTGGCAGACGGCGGGGTCGTCACCTTTACGGATGGTTCGACCTATCGGCCCGAGGTGCCGATCGAACTCGATGCGGCGCTTAGCCAGGCGGGTTCCGCCGTCGGTTTCTTGTCAGTCCTGCGATCGTTTACCAAGCACTTCGAGGGTGCCCACGCGGTCGAGGCGTTGCGAAGCTTGATCGCGCCGGAGCAGGGCGTCGACGCGTTCTCGGCCCGCTTCGAGGCGGCTCGTGCGGTCGAAGCGACATGCCTCGCGTCGGGTTGAAGCGCCGCGACTCCTCCCTCGCGCTATCCTCACTGACCCGGTCCCGCGGAGATCTCCGTGAGTCGATTTGTTCAGCATCCTTCTTCGCATCTCCTCTCGGGCTGTACGCCGCCCTCGGCCTCACTCGACCGGTTGCGTAAACGCCTCTTCGAGCGAGGCGCACCCGCGATGACAGATGGAGAGTTAGTCGCTGTGCTCCTCCGCACGGGGGCGCTCGATGTCATCGAGAGAGCGCTTGAGGCACTCGGAGGTCTTCGGGCGCTCTCGGTTGCCCCCGCCGCAGAGTTGGAGCGCGCGGCCGGCGTCGGGCCGGCACGGGCTGCGGCCATGACCGCGGCATTCGAGCTGGGCCGGCGTGTTGCCGAGAGGCGGCTCCGGAGGGGCCACCCGATGCGCGGCCCTCGCGATGTGCAGGCGCACTTCGCGGCGCGTCTTCGCGAGGAGCTTTGCGAGCACTTCATCGTGGTGTTGCTCGACGGGCGACATCGGGTCCTCGGGGACGTGGCGGTGTCGAGAGGAACATTGACGGCGAGCCTGGTGCACCCGAGAGAAGTCTTCCGACCGGCCATTCAACAGGCGGCGGCTGCGGTGGTGTTGGTGCACAACCATCCAAGTGGCGACCCCGCGCCGTCCACGGAGGACCATGGGGTTACGGCGCGCCTTCGAGAAGCGGGGGAGGTCATCGGTATTCGTGTTGTCGACCACGTCATCGTGGCGGACGGGGGCTACTACAGCTTCCAGGAGGCTGGCAATTTGCTTTGAGGTGCGAAAACGGCCTCGAATTGCCGTGCCACTGCATTTTTTCGCTCAAGCGATGGCCCGGGTCTCGCCGATACGGCCGAAGAGCGCGCGTCCCGCGGGCGAGCAGGGAGTACCCACGATGGCCATTTTCAGCATCGACGGAGAAGGGGAGCAGAGCGAAGACGACCGGAGGCGGTCGGAACGTGCTGATCTCGTCGTACGGATCGAATATTCGACGGTCGACGACCTGTTCTCGGAGTTTACTCGAGACATCAACGAGGGCGGCGTCTTCATCGAGACGGAGAACCCGCAGCCGATCGGCGCCACGATCGATCTTCAGTTCCAACTGCCAGGCTCGTCCGATCCGGTCAAGGCAGTGGGGACCGTCGTGCGACGCAACGACGGGGGAGCACCCGGGCAGCTTGGGATGGGCGTTGAATTCGAGAGTCTGTCGTCTGAGACCCGTGCGCGGATCAACGAAATCATCCGGTCGATGCGTTCGACCGCCTGAGCGCCACCCGTGCGTGGCCGCGCTCGAGCCCGCGACGCAATCCGCGGGCTCGAGGCCCCGGTTAGAAGGGGATGTCGTCGTCCGGCGGCGCAGGCGGACCATCGCTCACCGGCGCGGCGCTGCTGTTGTCCATCGGTGCCGGGCTATTGCCGTCTCCGCGCTTGGTTCCGAGGAAGGTGACGTTCTGTGCAACGATCTCCGTCGTGTATCGCTTGATGCCTTCCTTATCCTCGTACTCGCGCGTCTGGAGGCGGCCCTCGAAGTACGCCTTCTCGCCCTTGGAGAGGAATTGTGCGCACAGTTCGGCGGTTTTGCCCCACGTAACGATGCGATGCCACTCGGTTCGTTCTTGTGACTGACCGTCCTTGTCCTTCCAGCGCTCGCTCGTTGCGAGCGAAAAGTTGGCGACCGCTTGCCCGCTCTTCGTGTACCGAAGCTCGGGATCACGTCCGAGGTTGCCAATCAAAATGACCTTGTTGACGCCTGCCATAGGGAGAAACTCCGTCGGGACGATTGTTGGGGTGGAATCGCAAGCATACAGGGGACCCGCAGGCAGTGCTCTGCTGGATGGGGTTTTGCGGGTCTTTGGAGGAGACCGGTTGACTGAGGTGTTCCGGCGTCGGTACGCTCCTGTGGTTCCTTTCCGGGGGGTGAGGGACTCATGACGAACCTGACCGACGGAAAAGCGCGTGGCTAAGGCCGCAGCGCGCACTCGCAGATCCCGCGCCGCGGCGCGCGAGGATAGACCGTCGTTTGTCTCTCGGGTCAGCGGTGAGGCAGGGGGGCTGCTCCTGCTGGCCACGGCGGCGCTCGCCGCGCTCGCGCTGGCCTCCTTCTCGTCTGCAGACGCCACGTTTGCGCTCGTACCTGTTGAAAACCTCGCGGGAGCGACAGGCGCCACGCTCGCGGGTGTGCTCGTCGGTGGGATTGGTCTCGGCTCGCTCGCGGCCGTAGGCTCGCTCGCCCTCTTGGGGGGACGACTGGTGCTCGCGGCGGGCGTTCCTGGACCGGCCTCGCGTTTCTGGGTCGGCACGACTTTGCTGATCTTGTCACTGTCCTGCGGGGCGCCCACGCTGACGATGCTGTGGCCTGAGTGGCAGGCCCCTGCGATCATGACGGGTGGAGCCCTTGGGAACGCTGCGTTCCGCTTTGAAGCGCTGCTGCTGTCCGTCTGGGGCGCCGCGTTGGTGAACGCGATGGCCCTGGGGGTTGGACTGCTGTGTGCGCTGGGGGTCTCCTCGGCCGCAGCGCTCCGGGCGGGGGGCAGTGTCCTCGCGGTGCTGTCCGCGTTCCTTCAGGCGGCAGCACAGGGCTTGGCCCGGTCGAGCCGCAGGGTTGGAGAGGCGGTCCTCGCGGGCGGAGCCGCAGCGGTGGCACAAGCACGCAAAGGGGTGGCCGCGTTTTCCATCTGGCGGGAAAAACGCCTCCGGCAGCGCCGTGTCGAGCGTGCGCGGCGGGTGGAGCAGCCCGAGCGCCCGGATCGGGTGGAAGAGCCCACGTCCGTGCCCCCGCAAGAGGTAGAGGCTGCTCCCGAGCGGGCACGCACGCCTCGCGGTGCGGAGCCCGATATCGTCGATCACTTCGAAGAGCGTGAGACGAAGCGGGAGCCGGCACAGGAGGCCTTCCATTTCGAGGACGGCGGTCCGTCTGGGCCCTTCCAGTTGCCCGACATCTCGATCTTCCAGGCGCCGCCGGAGGATACCCGGACCTACGATCGCGACTCGTTGCTGATGAACTCCCGGATCCTCGAGAAGAAACTCACGGATTTCGGGGTGCAGGGGCGGGTAGTGCGCGTGCACCCCGGCCCCGTCATCACGATGTACGAGTACGAGCCGGCCTCCGGGATCAAGGTCAACAAGATCGTCAATCTCACGGACGATCTCGCCATGGCGCTGCGCGCCCTTTCGATTCGGATCATCGCGCCGCTGCCCGGCAAGAGCGTCGTTGGGATCGAGGTACCCAACCCCGAACGAGAGACCGTCTACCTGCGAACGCTACTCGAGTCCGAGGGGTTCAG
>Ga0315331_10002572_pt1 | contig 13732 bp, 11 predicted proteins | sample M160m34915metaG_FD_203456 | JGI IMG/M metagenome (GOLD analysis project Ga0315331, IMG submission 203456) | Ammonia-oxidizing marine archaeal communities from Monterey Bay, California, United States - M1 60m 34915 | ecosystem: Environmental > Aquatic > Marine > Intertidal zone | place: USA...
TACAAGATGCGCTGCAGGGGAAAGAAATCACCATCGAAAAGCAGATCGATCTCCCGGAGTCAAAGATCCGAACCGACCTGACCAAGCTGAACAAGCTTTTCTTCCTGCTGCTGGACAACGCGGTGAAGTTTACGCATGCGGGGCGAGTCGGTGTCGGCGCAAGGATCGATCACGGTCGATTGGTGTGCGTAGTCGCCGACACAGGCATCGGCGTTTGCCCTGACGATCTCCCGTTTCTCTGCGACGACTTCTATCAGGTAGATGCGCACACCTCGGCCGTGTACGCCGGCGCTGGGCTCGGCCTCAGCGTGGCCAAGGGGCTCCTCGAACTCATGGACGGGAGAATCGCGTTCAGGAGTGAGCCGGGTCACGGCACGCGAGTCGTCTTTGAGGTCCCCGTTTCAGGCGACCTCAGCGGTCACCCCTCGGTCGGGACGCCGTCGGGGTAGTCCGGCTTCACGTGGCCGGCGGCGATTTCGCGCAGCGCGGTCACAACTTCTTTGTTGTGGTCCGCCTTCACGAGGGCGTTTGCACCCTTCTTGAGCTGCTTCGCACGGATCGCGGCCATCTGGACCAGGTCGAAGTGGTTCGGAACGTTCTCGATGCAGTCTTCGATCGTGATTCTCGCCATCGTTCATCCTCCTCGAGAGTTCGGGACCGGACTCTCGGCGTATCGTCCTTTGGCCGGCGGACGCTAGCAGGGATCTGCCCCCCTCCCAAGGTGCGCCCAGGCGTAGGTGCCGAGGCCACAACGAGAAACCCCGGCCGACTCTCAAGGAGCCGGCCGGGGTCCTTTGGGCTCTCCGAGGAAAGCCGACCTCAAGAGAGGAACTACTTCCTCTTCTTGCGGCCTGCCTTCTTCCGAGCGGCCTTCTTGCGCGCAGTCTTCTTGCGTGCGGCCTTCTTGCGCCCAGCCTTCTTGCGAGCGGCCTTCTTACGTGCGGCCTTCTTGCGACCGGCCTTCTTGCGTGCGGCCTTCTTGCGACCGGCCTTCTTGCGTGCGGCCTTCTTGCGACCGGCCTTCTTGCGTGCGGCCTTCTTGCGTGCGGCCTTCTTGCGACCGGCCTTCTTGCGCGTGGCCTTCTTGCGCGTGGCCTTCTTGCGTGTGGCCTTCTTGCGAGCTGCCATTCTTGGGTTACCCCCGGTTTTAAGCGAAAACGCCTCTTTGATGACTCGGCCTATCGGCTTCGTTATCGGCTCGGGGTGTGCTGTCGAGACAGCATTCGAACCCGAAGTCAAGACGCTTTCGCCGTTGTTGCGGGTGACGTAGCACTGTTTTTACATCTCTGCCAAGGGAAACGATAAAAAAAACAGTAGCCTGCGGGTTCAACTTGCGGCTCACCAGCCGAAATTCGTCCCATCCCCGACTGAAAAACGGACAAACACGTCCGCCGAACACACCCGTCGGGTGGTCCGGCGAAACGGATCCAAATGCTTTAGGAGATTCGAAGAGCGTCGCAGGGCCTCGGGAAGACCCGAGGCACAAGGCCGCTAGCGCTTGCGCTTGTGGCGTGCACGCCGAAGCAGCTTGCGCTTCTTGTGCTTCCGCATCTTCTTCCGGCGTTTCTTGATCACGCTGCCCACGATGGCACCTCACTCTAACGGGCGGCGATTAGTAGCGATTCGCGGCGGGCAATTCAAGTCACCCGGCCGGAAAGGCTCTCCTGAGCAGGCCCGTGTGAGGCGCAGGAGAAAGATACGGCAACTCGCTCTTCAGCCCCCGAAGAACGGCCTGGGGGGCCTAGGGCGCCACCGCGACACGCCAGGTGCCCAGGATCACCTCGCCCCTACGAAAGGAACGACCCGCTCACTCGTCCGAGCCCCACAAAGCACCCGCTGAACGAGGCCGAACGACAAGGAGCCTTGAAGCTGGAGAGCGTTTCACGCAATGGTGACCGCAGGCGCCCCGCGTCGTGCGGGCCCCGCCTGCGATGCGTTGGAGCCGCTCCTAATCCTCGATGATCTCAAGGATGTAGCGCTTCTTTTCCTTCCCACTCGCCGCAGCCATCAGCGTGCGAACCGCCGAAGCGTGGGCGCCGCCCTTCCCGATGACCTTTCCCAGGTCTTCCTTCGCGACTCGAAGTTCGAGAACGTGTGCGTGATCGCCGATTACTTCCTTGATCTGGACCTCCTCGGGCTGGTCGACCAGTGCATGGACGATGGACTCGATCAAAGACTTCATTCGCCGCCTCCACAAACTCGATGGCAACGCACCTCGCTTCGAAGCGAGAGCGTCAGTTCGCTTGTTCAGTCTGCACAGATCGAAGATTCGAGTGGCCATGGTGCTGGCCTGCGCGACGCGGCATTCGAAAGGGACCGTTGCGACTAACATCGCTTCTCGTCCCGTTGCCTCTCGAGATGATCGACCCCACCCGAAACCCCCCGGGGGTTGGCATGATCCGCCTTTCATCGCCACTTCGCAAGGAGTGAGCCTCGTAAAGCCTCAAAACACCCCTTGCACGGCCAACCTCGACAGAACTAACCGCGAAACGGCATCGCCTCGATCAAGGTCGCGAGCGGCTCCCGCTCACCTCGCGTGCCCCCGCTGTCTGCGTATGGAAGGCTCAGTTGAACGAAGGGGACGCTACGCGTTATGTCGGCCGCCGCCTCGAAAACGAGCGAGGGGAAAAGGCTGTCGTGAAATGGCATCACCGCGTAAGAGAGGAGCACCTCGATCGCGCCATCGGCATCCAGGCGTGACAACCGGACTCGGCTCGCGGATTGGGTACTGTGGATCGCTTCGAGCGGCAGTCGCGGCCCGAACGCAGTGCCTTCGGGACCACCGCCCTGCCAACACACCGCCTCGAAGTGTCCGTCGCGCGGAACGACCAGAACGGTTCCCCTCGCTTGCCAGGGCTCGCCATCGCGATGCTGAGGCTGGGCCCCGTGCCCCGTCCCCAGCGTCAGGATGGCTGTTTGCCCGCTTTGGATCAGGTCGCCACGCACCATCAGGCCGCCGCCGCGAACGAGGCGCTGCAAGACGATCAGCTCGCCGAGCGGTTCGGAGAGCAGCGCAACACCGCGTGAGACCGCCGCAGGTGAGACGACAACCTCACCGCAGCGAAAATTTGGATCAAAGGTCGCCCAGCGCTGAAAGCCCTCTTCCGTGTGAATGGAGACGTCCCATCCGTGCTCGACCTCCGCCACCTCCACCCAGCGTGCTCCGCTCTGGTAGAGAAAGCCTGGCAGCGCGCGGTCGGGCTTGTCGCCAACACGGACTGCGAGGTGGAGGTCCGGCTCAGACGAGCCAAGGGGGCCGCCCGAGACCTCCCAATGGGGCAGCAGCGCCCCCAGCGTATCGGGTAGCTCGATCGCGGCCCGCAGACCGCCGATCTCAACCGTTCGAACTCGCGCTCTCGCCATGTTCGCCCCCGTCCTTTTCAACTCCGGCCGTAGGCGGTCCAGCCAGACTGGAAACCCTGTAGGGGCTCATCGGCACGAGCGGTGAATTCCTTGACACGCATCAGCGACTGCAGCCCATCCAGTGCTCTCCAGGCGGGTGCAGAGCGGCCCCTCGCTGGCGGAGCCAAACTGATGTAATTGTTTTGCCCGGCTGATGTAACGAGCTGTCCTTGCAGGCCTCTTATGCCCGCTCTCTCGAGGCAACCACGCTCGTCACATCCCCAAAACGGCGACCCGGACCGGGCTTCACGCCCCGGCCCCCCCGCTTGCAAGGGAGCCTGCATGGCAACTCCCATCATCACGACCCGCATCTTGCGTCGCCTGCTCTCGAGCGGAGTCCATGCGCGCGCCGAGCGCTTGCTGGCCCGCATCCACCCGGCGGACCTCGGTCCGATGCTGTCCACCCTCACCCCGGACGAGACGCGGCTCGTCATCGACATGCTGTTTCGGCAGCGCCGCGCGGCTTCCACGCTCAAGGAGCTACCCGCGGAGTTGCTCCCGCAGATCTACGAATCCGTGAGCGACGATCGCCTCGCCGCCGTCCTCGCCCGACTCGAGGTCGATGACATGGTCGAGCTGGTCGACGGCGTCCCGGAAGAGCGCCGCGACGGCGTTGTCGAAAAGCTGCCAGACACGAAGCGCGAAGAGCTCCTCAAAGCGGAACTCTATCCTCCGGGCAGCGCGGGACACTTCATGACGACGACCTTCGTCGGTCTCGATGAGAAGATGTCCGCGCAGGAAGCGATCGACAGTATTCGGGGCTCGGCAGGCGAGACCTCGGAGTCCGTCCTCTACCTCTATGTGATCGACGACGCGAAGCACCTCCAGGGCGTCGTCCCAATTCGTCGGCTGGTTGCCGCGCCGTCCTCGACACCCGTCTCACAGATCATGATCCGTGACCCCGTGTTCACTCACCTCGAAGCCGACCAGGAAGAGGTCGCGCAGCTCGTGGCGCGGTACGACCTGCTCGCAATCCCCGTCTGCGACATCGACGGGACAATGATGGGCTTGATCACCGTCGATGACGTCATCGACGTGATCACGGAAGAAGCAACGGAGGACATGTACCACCTCGCCGGCCTCCCGGATGAGGAGCGGGTCTTCACGTCCACCACGCTCTCGATCCGCAAACGCCTCCCGTGGATGCTCATGAACCTCATCGCGATCTCGCTCGCGGCGGCGGTCGTCGGCCTGTTCGGGCGTACACTCGAGCAAGTGATCGCACTCGCCGCCTTTCTCCCGGTCGTCGCTGGCATGGGCGGGAACAGCGGCATTCAATCACTCACAATCGTCACGCGCGCCATCGCGCTCGGAGAGCTCGAGTTCTCGACGGGAATGCGTACGATAGGGAAGGAGTTCGTCGTGAGCCTAACCATCGGCGCCGCGACGGGTGTGATCGCCGGCGTCATCGCCTGGCTCTGGCAGGGGAGCTTTTACCTGGGAAGTCTCCTCTTCATTTCTCTCGTCCTCACAATGGCGATCGCCGGACTCCTCGGTGCCGCGGTCCCCCTCGCGCTCAAAGCCCTTCGTCAGGACCCGGCGCTCGGCTCGGGCGTGATCGTGACCACGCTGACGGACGCGTTCGGCTTCTTCACGTTCCTGGGGATCGCCACGCTTCTGCTCGACAAGCTCGCTTGACGCAACCACTAGAGCTCGCGCGCGTAGCGCTGCTCCAAGTGGCCCTGAATCGCCCGCGTCCCCATCAGCAACCACTTCCCATTCGGGTCGAATAGACGCGGGAGCTCCGCCTCCGCGCGGCCCCCGGCGGGCTGAGCCCGCCGGTCACTCCCACGCGCCGCGTTGTGGAGGACATACGGGATCTCGAGCTCGCAGAGCTTCTCTCTCACCAAGCGACAAGCAGGGGAAGACTCGAACGACCACAACTCAAGCGGCCGCTCGGGGCGCTGAGACGGGCGGGCAAAGACACCCCGCGCCGCTCGCGGAGCGCCGGCCAAGACCGCCGCCACGTCCGTCAGCGGGCCCAGGCGATAAGAAAGGGGTGCCGGGCCAGCCCCGTAGTTCGCGAAGAGATAGGCGATGATCGCGTCCGACTCGTAGAGTTCAACCCCCGCCCCTGCGTCGATCAGGTAAGGGAACTGTTCGCGCCCACCCCGCTCGACGACTCCCGGTCGAAATCGAGAACCGCGCTTCGGACACGGATAGACATCGACCTCGAGGTCTAGGATCGAGAGCGTCTCGCGCACCTTGCGACAAAACGGGCACGCTTCAAAATCGTACAGCGCGAGGCGTCGCGTGGGCCGCTCCCCGACGCGCCCCACGGCGCTCCCCAGACCGAACCGCAGAGCCGAGACGGACCATGTGCCTAGGGAGTCCAGGAGGCGCATCCGCCCCTTCAATCCCCGACCGGCACAACCGGATCGCGGGTCCAAACCTCGCCGTCATAGCGGAGCTCCTGCGTCGGCCACGACTCCAGATCCAGTTTCAGGGTCACAACGCTCGGCTTGTCTTCGAGGTCCCGAACATTCAGGCGAACGGCCTCTCCATCGGCCTTACCTCGTACCGCCTCGATGAAGGCGTCCAGATCTGGCGTCGCTTGGCCATCCACAGCGAAGATGCGCACGGCGGGATTTAGCGGGTAACGCTCCACCGGAGAACCAAACCAGAGCCAGCTCAGGTAGACGCCGCCTGGTGGCAACTGATAGTCGAGCTGAATCGGGAGGTGAGGCTCCTGCAACAGCCCCCCGGCCCACAAGAGCGCCCGCTGCGTCCCGTTCCCACTCAACACCTGCGTCTCGACCTCAACCTCCAGCGGCTCCCCGTCACGGACCAGGCCCAGGATCAGGCTCCCAGCCTGAGCCGCCTGCTCGAGCGCGCGAGGCCGTGTCACAACGCCGCCGTTGACCTCTACAATCAGGTCACCCACCTCGAGCACGCCCGAAGCAGGGCTGCCGACAACCGTCCGCAAGACGCTCAACACCCGTCGCTCCCGCGGGTCACGACGCTCGAGCCGTAACGCGTCCGCCTCCGGAAGTCCTCGCTCCCGCGCCTCCGACAGTGGAAGCTGAACGAACTCGGCCCCGAGGCTGCGCCAGCCCACGGCGCGGCCTTCCCGGAGAGGTTCGATGACGTCAATCACGCTCTGAATCGGGATCCCGGCGAAGAAAGATCCAGCGTCGTTTTCGCCTCCCCGCGCGAACGAGGCCCAAAGTGCGAGCACGCGTCCCCGGCAGTCGGCGAGGACACCCCCGATCGACGCCGTCGCTTCACCGATCGCGACGAGTTCGAGGTTGCGCTCGCGAAAACGCGGAATCGCCGCTGGCGCCAGCACGACCGACTCTCGCCGAGAGATCTTCGCTTCCCGCGCGACCAAGCGATGTCTCGCCGTCGCGCCGACGAGGACAACCTCATCCCCCACCCGAAGCTCCGCCGCGCGGAGCCGCGCGGCCCGCACGGGCGTCTCCGCAATCTGCTCCGGCGCATAGCGGATCACCGCAAAGTTATGCTCAGGATGCAGGTACACGACCTCGGCCGGGACTCGGACCGAGCCCCCAAACGTTACGGACAAATCACCGAGCGCGATCGGCACAGTCTCCCGATCGACGACCACGAGCCCTTGGTCCGTATCGACGATGAGACCGCTGCCCCGAAAGCTGTCGCCCTGCACACCATCAAGGCGATAGGGGATATTGAACTGCACCGTCACGATGGACGGCGCGAGCGTGCGCAACGCCTTCAAGCCCTCCGCCTCGAGCCGCGCGGTCGCGGGCTCTGCTGGAGCCGCGGGCAGTGGCGTCGGCAAGTCCACACACGGCCAGCGACCAGTCTGCGCGTCCCAAACGCACTCTCGCGCCGAGAACCAACGACGACGAAAGGTGACCACGGAGACGTCACTCTGTCGCGGGCGGGAGAGCGGGAAGTAACGCACGGGGACACGCTCCCCTTCACGGATCCCCTCGAGCCGAGCGACGAAGTCGTCGAGGGTCGGGACGGCGTCTCCACCGAGATGCGTGATGACCGCTCCCCTCGGAATCCCTCCCTTGCTGAGCTGATATCCTGGCTCGGAGACGAAGACCCCGCCTGCGGGCACCCCGTGGTTCCGCGCCTGCTGGTACGACAGCTCGTGGAGCACACCACCCCCGTACTCCAGGAATGCCGAGGGCGTGATCGCGTGGAGGTCCCCAACGGGCAACGAGAAAGCGACCTGCTCGCCTCCGCGTTCGACCTCGATCGCGACACTTTCTCCCACGCGGTCGTCAAGCGCACGGTCGACCTCGAGGAAGCTCGTGACCAGCTTGCCCTCCACCTGCACCAGGATGTCTCCTGGCAGAAGCTTCCCCGCGCCCGGGCCGCCCGGGACGGTCTCCGCGACCACGAGCATCCCAGTGCCCTGGGGGATCGCACCGCGCACGATCGACTCGGTCTCGGTCCGCAGGCCCAGCCGCCTGAGCTCGTCGAACCTGGTGTACTCGAAGACCGTCTGGAGCGTGCCCCGCGGCACGGGCTCTCCGCGGCGAATGAAGTCGAGCGCCCGCGCGACCCGGTCGAGCGGCAGGTAGAAGCTCGAGGCGGCCCCTCGCCGCCCCCCCGCGTTGAGAGCGATTACGCGGCCGGTCTCATCGATCACCGGCGAGCCCGACGAGCCCCCCGACGTTCCCGAGGCCGCCTGGTAGTAGAACGTATTGAAGTCGTTGTAGCCCGATGGGCCGTAATACGGGGCGGCACGGTCCAGTCGCGCCAACGTCCCGGCGAGGATGGAGAGCTTCTCACCCGCGTCGTTCCCGATCACGCGAATCTCGCGCCCCACCTTCGCCGCCCGAGGCGCGAGGTCGAGCGCGCTCACCTCCATGAAACGAACATCCTCCGGGTCGAACCGGAAGAAACCGAAGTCGTGCACGGGGTCCCGATAGACCGCCTGCACATCGACCTCCTCATGGTCCAGAAAAACCGCCTGCGCGCGAGTCGGCCCCGCATCGACCACATGCCGGTTCGTCAGGATCAGACCTCGCTCGGCGTCTACGACGAACCCCGTGGCAGTCGAGCTCCCCGCTCGTGCCCCATCGAAGCCACGCGGGGTCACCACGTGCAGCACCACCACCGCTGGAGACACCCTGTCGATCGTCTCTGCCCAGTCAGCTCGACCCGGACGAGCGACGAACAGCGCGCTCAACACGGCGACGCCAACGATGCACTGAACCCTTCCCCACGTCATCCGCTCTCCTTCTCCCGCGAGACGCTAGCCGAGCTCAACGCCCAGGGGAGGCGCCCCCGAACCATGAGAACCGAGAAGCCACCGAAAGGTTCCCCCCATCGGTCGTCTCGCCACAAACGATCTATGCTCGCACAACGATCCGGGAGGGCGACGAGCGATGCGATTCTGGCACGGCATGGGCTACACGCCACTCGACGAGCTCGAGCGACTGGCGCGACACGCGGAGGCACTCGGTTTTCACGGCATGACGCTCGGAGACCACTGGGTCACCGCAGACCAACAGGTGGACCGATACGAGATCGCCGCCGACGGCGAGAGGCCGTGGGAGTCCGACGTCCCCTGGCCCGACCCATGGGTCCAGTTTGCGGCGCTCGCGTCAGCGACCACCACACTTCAGTTCATGACCACCGTCTACATCCTCCCCCTGCGGGATGTCTTCACCGCGGCGAAGGCGGTCAGCACCGCAGCCGTCGTGACCCGAGGCCGGGTCCACCTTGGCGTCGGCGTTGGCTGGCAGAGCCTCGAGTTCTCCTTGAGCGGCCAGCCCTTCCACCGCCGCGGGCGACACATCGACGAGCAGCTCGAAGTTCTCGCGAAGCTCTGGACCGGCAAGATGGTCGAGCACACGGGTGCGTTCTACCGCTTCCCGCGCGTCCGTATGCTGCCCCGGCCACCCAGCCCTATCCCGGTGTACGTGGGGGGCACCTCGCCGGCCGCCTTCCGGCGCGCCGCGCGCTTCGATGGGTGGGAAGGGGCCGTGTACCCCTGGGGTGAGATCGAGGGATACGTGAAGGCTGCCAAGCAGGCACGACTCGACGCCGCCGGAGACCTCGAGGGGTTCCGCGTGATCGTCGGATGCACCGAACCGACGCCCGACCGCATCCGACGCCTCGCCGACTGGGGCGTCACGGACTACCTCAAGCCCCCCTGGACGGACGGCCTGCAAGCCACGCAGCTCCCGCTCGACGACAAGCTCCAGGAGATGTCCGAGTTTACGGAGCGCTACTTCCCCGTCGGCAGGTAGGTCTCGAACATCTCGCCCAGCTCAGTCTCGTCGCGATGGGGCACCTTGTACCACGTGCGGATCACGACCGAGCCGTCCTCTTCGAAACGAAACGTCTCAACGCTGATCGCCATGTGCGTCTCGCCGTCCGTCGTGATGTGGTTCTCGAGGACCCAGGCGACCTCGTTGCCATTCACCAGCACGATGTCATTGTGGTGCTTGAATCGCACCCGCCCTTGGAACAGCCTCCAGGAGTCGAGCGCGCAGTGTTCGAAACCGAACTTTTCCGGGGTCCCAACAGGGTCCAGCATCCGGAACTCTCCCGTCCCGTGCTTGCGCCAGTTGTCCACCCACCCCTGTTGATCACCCGCGTTCCACAGCTCGACGTAGTTGTGTGCCCACTGCAAGAGTTCTGCACGAGACGGTATCGGCACGCTGGCCTCCCTGGTTGCGAGCGCGCTCGACGAGAACGCCCTCGAAAAACACGATTCTCTGCCCGCAGCCCGACCAGCCGGTTCAGCCGGCCGAGCCCTCGACCGCACACCCTATTCGCAAAACGCTCGACATGGAAGCCTATGGCGGGACAGGCGGATCCGTGGCGTTCGCCGAGGGCCGCCCTGGATCAACCCCCGAAGCGCAGGTCGATCTCACGCTTCATCCGATCTCGCACCGACGCGTAGCTCGCCTCGATCTCGATCGGCGGGTTCGGCCTGTCGGAGACGATCCCCTCGAGCTCCATCCGGTGGTAGCCCAACTTGAAGTCCGTGAACTTGAGGCCATGCGCGGTCGACAAGACGACCACTCGGTCACTGCGCCCGATCGTACCGCGGTCGATCAACTTCGAGAGCGCCGCGAGCGCCACCCCCGTGTGCGGACAATTGAATAGGCCTGTCCGGTCTGCGCTCGCGCACGCTTCCGCGATCTCCGACTCACTCGCCTGCTCCACGACCCCGTTGTAACGCTTGAGCGCATCGACCGCCTTCGCGTAGGAGACCGGGTTCCCGATCTGAATCGCGGAAGCGACGGTCTCACGCGCTGCGATCGGCTCGAAGACCTCGAAGTCTCGCTGATAGGCGAGATACAAGGGGTTCGCGGCCTCCGCCTGCGCAACACAGATACGCGGCTTTCGGTCGATCAGCCCCAGGCCGAGCATCATGTCGAGCCCGCGAGCCAACGCCGACACGTTCCCCAGATTGCCTCCTGGGATGATCATCCAGTCGGGCACTTCCCAGTCGAACTGCTGGACGATCTCGATCCCAACGGTCTTCTGGCCTTCGACACGCAAGCTGTTCATCGAGTTCGCGAGGTACACGCCGTCGTTCTGAGCGACCTCCTTGACGATGGACATACAACCATCGAAGTCCGTGTCCAGCGCAAAGACGATGGCCCCGTTGGAGACCGGCTGGATCAACTGCGCAAGCGAGATCTTCCCACGCGGCAGAAAGACGACCGTCGGGATCCCCGCAGCCGCCCCGTACGCCGCCAGCGCAGCGGACGTGTCTCCGGTCGAGGCACAGGCCACCGCCGGGATGGACTTCCCTCGGGCGATCATCTCCTTCACCATCGAGACCAGCACCGTCATCCCAAGGTCCTTGAAGGAACCCGTATGGGAATTGCCGCACAACTTGATCCAGAGATCTTCGAGCCCGATCTGCTGGCCATAGCGGTCCGCCCAGAACAGGTTCGAGTGGCCCTCGTACATCGACACGATGTTCTCGTTCTCGATGCCCGGGAGGACCCACTCTTTCTTGCCCCAGACGCCTGAACCGTACGGCCACTCCGTCCGGTGAGCACGCGCCTGGAAGAGCGCCTTCCACTCATCACCGGATGTCTTCGCGAGCTCATCCATGTCATGAGCGACCTGCAGGAGGCCACCCTCACGGTCGGTGTAGACGATCTCGTCGAGAGAATACCGCTCCGAAGGGTCACTGAGGCTCTCGAACCAGGCCTGATACCGCGGCTTCTCGCTCGAGGACCCCGCTCCGCTCACTCCGCTTCCAGCCACGTCAGAGCTCCTCTTCGATGCGAATCAGCTTTGTCGGCGCGGTGACATCCGAGCGTGCGTCGATCGTCTCGATCGCGCTGCAGATGTCCGCCTCACGCGCCGGGTGCGTCAACATGACGACCGGCACCGCCTCGCCATCCTCGCCCTGTCCCTCTTGGAAGACGGACTCGATCCCTACCCCCGCCTGGCCTAGCGCCCCCGTAATGTGCGCGAGCACACCCGGCTCGTCGAGCGCGGTGAAGCGGAGATAACAACGTGCCACCCGGTCGCCCGACGCGGCCAAGGGCTTGGCGGTGAGCGCATCCAACGCGTAGGACAGCGGAGCCACGCGCCCGGCGCTGGCGCCGCGGATGTTACGGGCGATCTCCATCAGATCAGCGACGACCGCGCTCGCCGTCGGCATCTCCCCGGCCCCCGCACCGTAGAAGAGGGTTGGACCGACCGCGTTCCCCGTCACGGCGATCGCGTTCATCGCGCCATCAACGCTCGCAAGCAGGCTGTCTATCGGTACCATCGTCGGGTGAACGCGCACGTCGATTCGCTCCGCGCCCTCCCCGTTCATCACGGTCTTCGCGATCCCCAGCAGCTTCACGCGGTAGCCGAGGTGCTCAGCCATCTCGAAGTCGATCGGAAGCAGGCCCCGAATCCCCTCCGTCGGAATGTCCTCGAACGTCATCCGGGCACCGAAGGCCATCGCCGCGAGGAGCGTCAACTTGTGCGCGGCATCCACACCCTCGACGTCGAACGTCGGATCCGCCTCCGCGTACCCGAGCTCCTGCGCGCGCGCGAGCACGGGCTCGAAAGCCTCTCCTGTCGACTCCATCTGGGTGAGCACGTAGTTCGTCGTCCCGTTCAGGATGCCGAGCACGCTCTCGATCTCATTGGCCGCGAGCCCCTCTCGCAGCGAGCGCAGAATCGGGATCCCCCCACCGACGCTCGCCTCGAACGCGACGTCCACGTCGTTCGTCTGGGCTGCCTCGAAGATCTCCGCCCCGTGCAAAGCGAGCAGCGCCTTGTTCGCCGTCACAACGTGCTTCCCTGCCGCGATGGATGCCAACGTCATGCGCTTCGCGACGTCGTAGCCCCCGATCAACTCGATCACGATCTGCACGGATGGGTCCGCGATCAACCCCTCTGCGTCCGCGTCGAAGTGGATGTCTGAGAGGTCGATGCCCCGGTCTGTCTCGGTGTCCAGATCCGCGATCCGTCGCAGCTCCAACGGAAAACCAAGCCTCTGTTCGATGACCGCCTGATTCTCGCGGAGCACCTTGGCTACGCCCGTCCCGATCGTGCCGAGGCCGATCAGTCCAACCCCAACCGCAGCTTGCTTTCGTTCATCCGAACCCATCGTTCACCCCTCTGACTCTCGTAGGAACCGCCGGATGCCGCGGACGGCCTGACGGATTCGGTGTTTGTTCTCAACCAGCGCAAAGCGCACATACCCTTCCCCTGTCGGACCGAAGCCGACCCCCGGAGAGACCGCGACGCCCGCTTCACGGAGGAGCAGCTTGCTGAACTCCAGGGAGCCGATCGCCTCGAACGCCGCGGGCAACGGCGCCCAGACGAACATCGTGGCCACAGGCTTCTCGATCTCCCAGGCCCCCGGGCCCGCTTGCGCGAGCCCATCACAGAGCGCGTCCCGGCGTTCCTGGTATTCCTGAACGTTCTCGGTCACACAGTCCTGTGGACCGCGCAGCGCCGCGATCGCGCCGATCTGGATCGATTGGGGCATTCCATAGTCGAGGTAGCTCTTGATCCGCCGCAAGGCGTGGATCATCTGCGCGTTGCCGCACGCGAAGCCGACTCGCCAGCCCGCCATCGAATGGCTCTTGCTCAGCGAGACGAACTCGATCGCCACATCCTTCGCACCAGGGACCTCGAGGATGCTCGGCGGCTTGTATCCGTCAAAACAGATCTCCGCGTACGCGAAGTCGTGAAGCACCATCAGATCGTTCGCGCGTGCGAACTCCACGACTCGTTCGAAGAATGCGATGTCGACAACGTGCGTCGTCGGGTTCGCAGGAAACGAAAGGATCAACATCTTCGGCTTGGGCCAGGTCCGACTGACCGCCTGTTCCAGGTTCGCAATGAAATCGCAGTCCGGCGTCAGGGGCACGTTCCGAAGATCACCGCCCGCGATGATCGTCGCATA
>Ga0315331_10002580_pt1 | contig 13701 bp, 14 predicted proteins | sample M160m34915metaG_FD_203456 | JGI IMG/M metagenome (GOLD analysis project Ga0315331, IMG submission 203456) | Ammonia-oxidizing marine archaeal communities from Monterey Bay, California, United States - M1 60m 34915 | ecosystem: Environmental > Aquatic > Marine > Intertidal zone | place: USA...
GGATGCCGGCGAGACGCTGGAACAGGCCTTTGCCTATACGGCGGTTGTCGGTTGCCTGAATGTCGATGGTGCGCCGGTCGCGCTCGCCGAGATCGACGCTCAGGGACGTACGCTGGCCGCGATGGGGCAGGCCGAAATGCTCGATCATGTGCGCGCCCGGCTGGCGCCGGAGCAGGAACTCGAAGCGTTCGTTCAGGCCCATATTGACGATGAGGTCCTGCGGCGTGCGCGCACGACCGCGCTGTCGACAGATTCCGTGCCGCTGGATTTTGAGCGGACCGTATTGGCCGCGTTTTAGCAGGTCGTTCGAGTGCGCGGACTGAAACTGCTAAAGATTTCGTTGCCTGCCGCCTTATTCATTCCCTCGGGCACCGACCCGGGGGTCCAACGCCACGAGATCCAATCCATCAACATCGATAAAGTGACTGGTTCCCCGGGTTAGGCCCGGGGAAGTAAATGGAGAGTCAGATCTGATTTGAATTTATGAGATCAGCCGTATCTGACATGGGCTAGACGCAACATCCCACCCGTTCCACCCCGGCCTTGTGCCGGGGTCCATGTTTGCCATTGATCCGGCAGTGGACTGGATCCCGGCACAAGGCCGGGATGACCACCATCGTTTGGAGGCCGATATCGGAAAATGTCAGGCGGCGTTGAAGGTTAATCCGCGGTGGCCGTTTGCGCGGCGGATATCCTGGCGGCACAGAACTTGAACTCGGGGATTTTCCCGGATGGATCCAGCGCCGGATTGGTCAGTAGGTTGGCCGCCGCTTCGACATAGCAGAACGGGATAAAAACCATGCCTTCGGGCACGTCGCGGTCGGCGCGTGCTTTAAGCTCGATGGCGCCGCGCCGTGTTTCGACCCGGATCATATCCCCCGGTTTCAGTCCCATTTTTCCAAGCGCGCGCGGCGAGAGGTTCGCCGTTGCCTCGGGCTCTATCCGGTCGAGGACATCCGACCGCCGTGTCATGGCGCCGGTATGCCAGTGTTCGAGCACCCGGCCGGTGGTCAGGATGAGCGGATAGTTGGCATCCGGCACTTCATCGGGCGGCAGCACTCCCGCCGGTACGAATTTTCCGCGCCCGGTCTCGGTCGGGAACCCTTCGCGGAAGATGATTTCCTGACTGACACCGTCTTCGCCGACGGGATAGGTGACTGAGCTTTTCTCGACCAGACGCTCCCAGGTGATGCCGTTGAACGAATGCATGCACGCGGCCATTTCCGCATATACCTCGTCCGGGCCCGCATAGTTCCAGTCGAGACCGATACGCTTGGCAATTTCCTGGATGATCCAAAGGTCCTGCTTCGCGTCGCCCGGCAGGGGCAGGGCTTTGTGTCCCATCTGGACCTGCCGGTTGGTGTTGGTGAACGTGCCGTCTTTTTCGGGAAAGGCGCTGGCCGGGAGCAACACGTCGGCGAAGGAGGCGGTTTCGGTCAGGAACAGGTCCTGCACCACCAGGTGATCGAGCGATGCCAGCGCCTTGCGGGCATGGCCGGCGTCCGGGTCGGACATCGCGGGGTTTTCGCCCATGATGTACATCGCGCGGATATCGCCCGCGTGGATCGCCCCCATGATCTCGACCACGGTCAATCCGCGTTCGGGGTCGAGCTTGGTGTTCCAGAATTTTTCAAACCGGTCATGTTCGCTCTTGTCGTCGACGGCGATGTAATCGGGAAAAAACATCGGGATCAGTCCGACATCCGACGCGCCCTGGACATTGTTCTGGCCGCGTAACGGGTGCAACCCGGTGCCGGGGCGGCCAACATGCCCGGTCATCAGCGCCAGCGATATCAGGCAGCGTGCATTGTCGGTGCCGTGCACATGCTGGGATATACCCATACCCCAGAAAATGATGCTCTTCTGCGCCGTTGCGTATTTGCGGGCGACGTCGCGGATGGTTGCCGCATCGATGCCGCAGATTTCGGCCATTTTCTCCGGCGAAAATTCTTTTACGTGGTACCTGATTTCATCGAAACCCTCGGTGAAGTCGGCGATGTAATTTTCATTCTCCAGGCCTTCCTCGACGATGGTGTGCATCATCGCGTTTAGAAGTGCTACGTCGGAGCCGCCCTTGAACTGCAGCATGTGAGATGCGTGGCGCGACAATGCCTGGCCGCGCGGGTCCATCACGATAAGGGTCGCGCCGTTCTTGACCGCATTCTTGAAGAAGGTAGCGGCGACCGGATGGTTGACAGTCGGGTTCGCGCCGATGACGACGATGACGTCCGAATTTTCGCAGTCGTAGAACGGGGCAGATACCGCGCCGGAATTCACGGTTTCCATCAGCGCCGAGACGGACGATGCGTGACATAGCCTGGTGCAGTGATCGACATTGTTGGTGTGGAAGCCGGTACGCACCAGTTTCTGGAACAGATAGGCTTCTTCGTTCGAGCCCTTCGCCGAGCCGAACCCGGCAAGGCCGCTGCCGCCGCGTTCGTCGATCACCTTTTTCAGGCCGGTGGCGGCAACCTCGAGTGCTTCGTCCCAGCTCGCTTCGCGGAAGTATTCCAGCGGATTGCCGGGGTCGAGTTGCACCGCGGCATCCTTGGGCACGCCTTCTTTCCGGATCAGCGGCTTGGTCAGCCGGTGCGGGTGATGGATGTAATCGAACCCGAATCGCCCTTTGACGCAGAGCCGCTTGTGATTTGCCGGCCCGTCGCGGCCTTCGACGAACAGGAGCTTGTCGTCCTTGATGATGTAGGTGAGCTGGCAGCCGACGCCGCAATAGGGGCAGAGGGAATCCACTTTGCGATCAGGTTGCACGCGGCCTTCCGGTGCGGCGACGGTGGCCGGCAGCAGGGCGCCGGTGGGACAGGCCTGGACGCATTCGCCGCAGGCAACACAGGTGCTGTCGCCCATCGGGTCGTCGAAATCGAACACGATCTTGGAATGCACCCCCCGGTGGGCCATGCCGATAACGTCATTGACCTGCACATCCCGGCACGCGCGGACACAGAGCGTGCAGTTGATGCAGGCATCGAGATTGACCGCCATCGCGGGGTGCGACAGATCGGGTTCCGGGGTCAGACGTGCCGGGAAGCGACTGTCGGACACGCCGAGCCGGTCGGCCCATTGCCAGAACTTCGAGCCGCCGTCATGGGCGGAAACCCGCGGTGGCTGATCGGCGGCGAGCAGCTCGAACACCATCTTGCGCGAAGATTCTGCCCGTTCGGTCGCGGTGTTGACGACCATGCCGTCGGTCGGCTGACGTATACAGGAGGCCGCAAGCACCCGTTCGCCTTCGATCTCAACCATACAGGCGCGGCAATTACCGTCGGCCCGGTAGCCGGGTTCGGGCGCGTAGCACAGATGCGGAATATCCGTGCCTTCGCGCTGGGCGACTTGCCAGATCGATTCACCCGGACCGGCGGTGACGTCCTTGCCGTCCAGCGTGAATGTAACGTCCGTGCTGTTTCCATCGAGGGGCATGATATTTCCGTCCTCTACTTCACGTCCTCGGGGAAATGCCGGAGCACCGACAGCATGCCATTGGGCGCCGCCTGTCCGAGGCCGCAGATCGACGCATCGACCATCGTCCGGCTCAGCTCTTCCAATAGCGGTTTGTCCCAGTCGCCGTCATCCATGAGCTTGACCGCCTTTTCGCAGCCTGCGCGGCACGGTGTACACTGGCCGCATGATTCGTCTTCGAAAAACCGCATCAGGTTGAGTGCGGCGTCGGCGGTACTGTCCTTGTCGGAAAGAACGACGACGGCGGCGGAGCCGATCAGGCAGCCATGTTCCTCCAGCGTGCCGAAATCGAGCGGCACGTCATCCTTCTCCGCGGGCATGATCCCGCCCGATGCGCCGCCCGGCAGATATCCCTTGAAGCTATGGCCGTCGGCCATGCCGCCGCAATATTCGTCGATCAGTTCGCGGATCGTGATGCCGGCCTCGGCGATCTTTACCCCGGGATCGCGTACCCGACCGGATACGGAAAACGTCCGGATGCCCTTGCGCCCGTGACGGCCATGCCCGGCGAACCAGTCGGCGCCTTTTTCAAGGACATCGCGGACCCAGAACAGGGTCTCCACATTGTTGATCAGGGTGGGCCGGCCGAACAGTCCGACTTCCGCCGCGAAGGGCGGGCGATGACGCGGTAGGCCGCGCTTGCCTTGGATGCTTTCCAACATCGCGGATTCCTCGCCGCAGATATACGCCCCCGCGCCCCGGCGCAGATGCACTTTGCCCGGTTCAAGCATATCCGTCTTTTCGAGCTTGGCGATTGCGTCGAGTAAAATTTGGCGCGCAGCGGGATATTCGTCGCGCAGGTAGATATAGCAGTCGTCCGCTTCGACGGCCCATATCCCGATCAGCACCCCTTCGAGAAACCGGTAGGGGTCGGTTTCGAGAAAATAGCGGTCCTTGAAGGTGCCGGGCTCACCTTCATCGGCATTGACGGCCATCAGGCGCGGTTTGGGGAACCCCAAGACGATTTCCCATTTGCGGCCGGTGGGAAATCCGGCGCCGCCCAGGCCGCGCAATTCGGACTGTTCCATCCGTGACACAACCGTCTCACGGGTGAGACGCCCTTCGAGGCAGGCTTTCAGAGTCGTGAATCCGCCTTCGAGCAGATACGTGTCGTAATCGACATGACCGGGCACCGGGGCCGTGATTTCCTTTTTGCCGACAGTGTCGGCGATCCGCGCAGGTGTTGCCGCGAAGACGGGATTCTGTCCGACAACCGCCGCCGGCGCCCGGTCGCAGGCGCCCATGCAGGGCGCTGCGAGAACCCGCACGCTGTCGCCGAAATCCGCCCGCAGGTTTGCGATCAGGTCCTGCGCGCCGGCCATCTCGCAGGACAGGGAATCGCAAACCCGTACGGTGATTTCAGGCGGAGCCGCGTCGTCGTCGCCGAGAACGTCGAAGTGGTGGTAAAACGTGGCGGTCTCGAACACTTCGGTGAGAGCGAGGCGGAATTCGCCGGCCAGCGCGGTCAGGTGGGCGGTCGATAGGCAGCGATAGCTGTCCTGAATCAGGTGAAGTGCCTCGATAAGCATGTCGCGCCGGCGCGGTATATCGCCCAGCAACGCCGATATCTCTGCCGCGGCGCCAGGATCGATCTGGCGTCCCTTCGGCACCGAAGCGCCTTTTCCACCACCGCCCGGGCCGCGGAATTTCAGGACGTCCTCCGTGCCGTCAGTCATCGAGCTCCTCTTCCCTGACGGTCACCAGATCAATCACGTCGCCATTGATCAGATGTTTGCCGGCATTTTCAAAATTCACGGTAATTCGTGCACCATCCACCGATTGTACCCGGCCAAGTCCCCAGTCCGGTTGCGACGGATGCCGCACCAGCGTTCCGGGTACAATATTGTGTAACATTCGCCAAGCTTTCAATTTACCTCAATCAATTTACAGGAAATTATCGTTTCGTTAATACCGGGTCGGTTTCATTAACCAAACGTGCCGGGCGCTGCCCGGTGAACTTTACGCTGTTATTGGCTGCGACAAAGCCGCCGAGTGGTAAATCCATTTCCTATATGATCGATATCCGTGTTTTCGAATTGCTCTGTTCGCGCATCTGCCACGATCTGATCAGTCCGGTAACCGCCATTAACAACGGCATGGAACTGCTCGACGACGATCGAGGGGAAATGCTGAACGATATCCGGGACCTGCTGATGAATAGCGCTTCCGAAGGCGCGGGAAAACTTCAGTTTTTCCGACTGGCGTACGGTCTTGGCGGCGACCCTGATGGCGAGATCGGGATTGGCAGCGCGGCCGACCTTACGGTTCGCCTTGAAAAACACGAAAAATCTTTGATCGCCTGGCCCGCCGACCGCGAGCGCATGCTGCCACGTCTTGTGATCAAGTCCGCCATGAACATGGTTTTGATAGGGGTCGAGGTCTTGCCGCGCGGCGGCGAGATCACGGTGTCGTTCGATGACGGCGGCGTCCAGGCGGTTGCGGCCGGGCAGGGCGGGCGCATCGAAGAAGACAGCCTCAAGACGCTCGATTGGCAAACGCATTGGGCTGCGACACCTGCTTGGCCTCGGTAATGCGAATTGTCAGATTGCCCTGGGCAATGGCCACCGTAGTGATACGGGCATGTTCGCCCATCACGATGACGCTGGATTGCTCGTCGATGACGACGCGGGCAACCTGGTCCGGCCGGATGCGCAACTGTTCAATGTTGGTCAGCAGTGCGACAGGGCCGCCGGGATAGCTTTTGGGGACCGTCAGGCCGACCGTGCCGGGGTCGATCTACTGCGAGGCATCGACACGCAGAAAACTGTTGATCGCCTGCGAAATGCGGCGGGAGGTTGTCAGGTCGGGATTGCGCAGGGAAATTCGGATTTTGACAGCCGGGACATATCGAAAAGCAATTCGCGTTCGACGATACCGCCATTCGGAATGCGCCCGCTTGTCGGCACGCCCTTCGTGACCGAGCCGGCACTTCCCTGTGCGGAAAAACCGCCGACAGCGAGCTGTCCCTGGGCGACCAAATAGACTTCGCCGTCGGCGCCGACCATCGGGGTCACCAGCAGGGTGCCGACGAGGCTGTGTTTGGTGAACGCGGAATTCGTCGATGTGTCGCCGGAGCCGTTCAGCCCGACGACAAGGCCGTATCCAACCAGAAGGTTTTCGCGAACGCCTTCGAAATCGGCGACATCCTTGATGCGCGATTGTGTGGCTGCGGCCAGGGACGGAGCCAGAATTCCCAGCGCCGGAACAACAGCAAGGATAGCGCGGAAGCCGCGCAGAATGACCAATTGCGGCGTCGGGAAACGAAGGTGAGTGCGTGGATACATTTATATTACCAATGATGTTCTTCCGTGCCTCTCCTTGCGAAATTCGCGGGCGAACTTTCATCTGCACGTCAGCCAGTGCCGGCGGCTTCGCCCGGCCGGGCCGGTGTCATTGACGGTATTCTCGCCCTGCAGGAGGTCGATGAAGACGGCAGCGGGAGCCAACAGGCCCGCGAATGCGGCGAAGATATCCTCGATCGCCTGGACGAGATCCGTCACGGTTTACTTGTGGGCAGCGTAATTCCCAATACCCTGGAGCGTCTGCTGGGCTAGGTTTGCCAACAGCGCGAGACCTTCACCGACCCCAAGCTCACCGAGATTCTCGAAGAAATCGAACTGCGTGCCGCCGTGGAGCTCGCAAAGCTGGGTCAGGTGGCCTGAATCCGGGTATCAGATCTCGAATGCCGCCCTTGCGCCCGGTCCGGCCCCAAACATATAATCTTCCCAGATTTCGCGGAGTTTCATGAATATGACTTCTACAATTCCGCCAGAATACGTGCCGTCCGAGGACGAGCCGTTCATGAGCGAGGTGATGCTTGAATACTTCCGGCTGAAGCTTTCTGCGTGGAAAGAAGAGCTCTATCACGATGCGAACCTCACGCTGCAGCAACTCCAGGAAGAAACCTCCAAATCGGCTGATCTCGCAGACCGCGCATCGGACGAAGCCGGCCGCAGTCTCGAATTGCGGACGCGCGACCGGGCGCGCAAGCTTGTTGTCAAAATAGACGAGGCGCTGCGCCGGATCGAGGACGACACCTACGGCTATTGCAGCGAGACGGGGGAGCCCATCGGGGTGAAGCGGCTTGAAGCACGACCTGTGGCGACCCTGTGTCTCGAGGCGCAGGAACGTCATGAACGGCTCGAAAAAACCCAGCGCGACGATTAGCGTGCCCGCGCCCAAACACGTAAAGGCCTGCCTCGATGAGGCAGGCCTTTACGTGTTTGGATGGGGACGATAGGGAGCAGAAGGGGAAGAGAATATCGAATATCTGCTGGCCATAGCGCGGCTGCTGGATATCGGTGATTTGCCCTCTGCCGCCATAGGCAATCCGCGCCTCGGCGATCTTTTCGTATGAGATCGTATTGTCCGACCCGATATCTTCCGGGCGAATAACGCCGGCAATCTGCAATTCGCGGACCTCGAAGTTCACCTGGATTTCCTGGCGGCCATGGAGTGCCAGGTTGCCGTTCGGGAGGGAGATCACGTGGTTCCATGTATAGCTTTCCGGCACGGTCATGCCGCCATAGCGGTCGCCGCCGACGATAAACCGCCGGTTTTTGTCGGCGTTCAAAGCCCAGCCTTCGGTGTGCGGGCGAAAAGCCAGGTCGAGATACTCGGTGAACAGGATGTTTTCTTCATGGACATGGCCGTCGGCATCAAGTGCGATTAGGTCCTGTGGCGTCATTTCCGCATCCTCCGCTATGTTTTCGCTGCCAGTTCAGGTTGTGTAGGGATCGCTCCGATCCAGGTTGTCACCGATCGCCAATTTCAGCGCACCGATATCTATCTGATGCACGCTGCCGCTACCCGCCAGAACCAATGCGTGGGCCGCCGCGGCGCCCATCGCCATGCAGGGTCCCATCACACGGACCGACGACAATCCGACCGTGTCGCCGTCGATGCAGCGGCCGGCAGCCGCAAGATTGTCCGCATCGCAATGCAAAAGGCTGCCAAGCGGTACGGTATGAATATGATCGTCGCCGAGTTCTTCCCAATAGGCATGGGCCGGGTCGTTATGAAGCTCTATCGGCCAGGAGCACCGGGCGACGGCATCGTCGAATACGCGCCCGGCGCGGACATCGGCCGCGGTCAGCGATTGCGTGCCGGTAATCCACCGAGTTTGGCGCACCCCGGGGGCGGCATAAATACGGATGCGGGCAGCGCCATAGGCCTCGGGATATTCGGCGCGCAGGAAGGCGAGCAGCCGGTCGGCCTGGTCGCGGCCGGAAAATACCGTATCGGCGTAACCGGCCGCATCCATGGGCGTTTCGACATGGGTCATGTTTGCAAGCGCGGTGCCGTGTCCGGGGAAAGCGAAGACGAACCCGTCCTTACGGACAAGCCCGTAATCGTCGGCTTTTGCCGCGAGGCGATCCTGCATCTCCCAGCGGTCGATGCCGTTCGCCGCGTCTTCATCGAAATTCTCGAACAGGACCACCTGGGTGCCGTAAATCCGGGTTTCCGGTTCGCGCACTGAAAGCCCAGCATGCCAGGCGATCGTCGCGTCGCCCGATGCGTCCACGAACCCCTCGGCTTCGACCGCGATATCGCCGTACCGGGTCGCTATTTCGAGCGCCGTAATGCGGCGACCGGAATGCAATCCGTTCCGCACCACCGCGCCCATCAGCACGGTGATACCGGCCTCGGTCACGGCGTTGTCGATCCAGCGGGCAAGCGCGATTTCGTCATACTGGACGATGATTGTATTGCGTGCCATCCGGTCCCGCGCGGCGTCTATTGCTTTGAGGTCCCGCAGGATGTCATCGGCGATGCCGTAGGTCAGGCGGACGATTTCTGGGCCGTTCGAATACAGCCCGCAAAATGTCCCGATAATCGAATTGACCGCCTGTCCGCCCAGCGTCGGGGAAGCTTCGACTAGGACGACGCGCTTACCGGCACGGCCGGCTTCGAGGGCGGCGGATATGCCCGCGGCCCCGGAGCCGACAACGCAGATATCGGTTTCGATCGGTTTGGCGTTTTCGGTTGGACGTCTGAGCGTGCGGGTGGGGATGTCCGTTCCGCTCATGGCTTTATTCGACCGGCCTCTTCAGACACCTCCGCCGGAGTCGTCAGGAAGTTCGTATCGGTCCGGGCCGCTTCCTGGTTTTCTTTCTGGATTTTTTCGTAAAGTTCCCGGCGCAGGACCGAAGCACCCTGCGGGAAGGTAAACCCAAGCTTAACGGAACGGCCCCGAATATCGACAACAGTCACCTCGATATCATCGTTGATGACCACCGATTCACCGGCTTTTCTTGTGAGATAGAGCATATTTCCTCCGTCACTACTTGTAACGTCTGGCACCGTTGCACGCGCGCCCGCTACCGCCGATTTACAGTTTATTAACACAGGCTTGGGGAACTTAAAATTCCCGTAAAGTTTTATCCGGATTTCCGGCCTGGCCCGGAAACCGGTGTGAGGCGATGGATCTTACTAATCTAAAACTGTTTCAGATGGCGACCTCGCGCGAGGTCAATAACTGGCTCATGATCCTTGCCGGAACAATCATTGTCGCGATGATCTCGCCGGCCATGTCGTCGGACATCAAGAACGTGCTGTAGAAATTCCTAGCGGTACCGCACGCGATGCCGGTCGAATCCGGAGGTCTGGCCGACCTGCTCGGCCAGAAGGCATCCGAGATCGGCTTTATCATGGTGATCCCGATTCTGTTGCTATTGGTCGCGGCGTTCGCGTCCACGATGGTGCAGAACGGCCTGCTTGTTTCTATCGACCGCATTCAGCCCAAATTGGAACGTGCTTCGCCCATGTCAGGTATGAAGCGGCTGTTTTCGTTCAAATCGATCGTTGAATTCCTATGGGGTGTCGCGAAGATCACCATTGTCGGGGCAATCGCGACGATGTTGATGCTGCCGTCTTTCGAAGGGCTGGAACAACTCGTCAGGATGAAAATGACCGGGGCCGCAGTGGTGCTGCATTCCCTGGTCTCCAAACTGCTGTTCGGCGTGCTCTCGGTTGTGACCATCATCGCAGAAATCGATTTTCTCTATCAGCGGTTCGAGCACATGAAGCAGGTGCGCGTGAGCCGCCAGGAAATTAAGGACGAATTCAAGCAGTCCGAAGGCGATCCGATGGTCAAGCAGCGCCTGCGCCAGGTGCGCCAGGAACGGGCGCGGCAGCGCACGATGGCGGCGGTGCCGGAAGCCTCGGTGGGCATCACCAACCCGACCCATTTCGCCGTCGCCCTGAAATACGATCTCGACGACATGGATTCGCCGATGCTGATCGCCAAGGGGCAGGATTTCCTCGCCTTCAAAATGCGTGAAGTGGCGGAAGAGCACGACATTCCCATCGTCGAGAACCCGCCGGTCGCCCGGGCGCTCTACTCCAATGTCGAGGTCGACCAGGAAATTCTCCGGGAACAGTTCAAGGCGGTGGCCGAGATCATCGGTTACGTGTTCCGCCTTAAAGGCAAGATGCCGCTTCCGCCTTAAAGGCAAGATGCCGCCGCAAAACCGTCCCTGAGCCGCGCCCGATTTGCCGGACAAGGGCGAGGGGAGGCACACGCGCGCCCGGTGTGCTACTAACTCTGAAATGATGCCCATCGCGGAGTAAAAATATGTCCGAACCCACCGTCGCCGTTAAACAATCCTGTATCCTCGGGGAATCGCCGATCTGGTCGATTGACGAACAGACATTGTATTGGGTCGATATCAGAAACCCCATGATCTACCGCTTCGATCCCGCGACCGGAGAGGTCAAGAACTGGCGGATCCAGACGGAGATCGGATCGATCGGCTTCGCCGGCCCCGGGCGCCTTATTGCGGGGACGAGAATGGGCTTTGGATATATCGATCTCACCGACGGATCCTACGAGGAACTGACGGACCCGGAAGGCGATGGCCGGATGAATGCGGTACGGTTGAATGACGGCAAGGTCGACCGCAAGGGCCGCTTTTGGTGCGGCGGTATGGAAGACCCGGGCTATGGCGAGGTCGCGTCGCTTTACCGGTTCGATCCCGACCATTCGGTCCACAAGATGGAAGGACCGGTCTCCATTTCGAATGCGATCTGCTGGAGCCCGGACGATGCCGTGATGTATTTCGCGGATTCCCTCAAAAGAACGATATGGGCTTACGATTTCGACGCCGCCGCGGGCACGATCGAAAACCGGCGGGTGTTTGTCGAAGTCGCCGACGGGGCCGGCGTGCCGGATGGCGCCACGGTCGATACGGACGGCTTTGTCTGGGTCGCCCATATGCGGGGCGGCGCCGTCAAACGCTACGACCCGGACGGCAAGGTCGAACGCACCATTGAATTCCCGGCCTCTCTGACATCCTGCCCGGCCTTTGGCGGCGCCGATATGAGCACGTTATATGTGACCACGGCGTCATCGCGCTTTGAGCCCGCCGATTTCGAGCGTGAGCCCGATGCCGGGGCGTTGTTCCGGGTCGAAACCGATGCGACGGGCATCCCGGAGCCGGTTTTCGGCGCTTAGACGGCGCGCAGGCGTCCTTTGACCTCGTCGTCTTCTTCCCGCTGGGATGTCATTTTCCTGATCCTAATTGCCGGCTCGGTGGGTGCGGCCCAATTGGGCAAAATGCCCGGCGCCCTGCCGGTCATTCGCGCAGATCTCGATATTGGGCTCGTGACGGCGGGCTGGATTATTTCCACCTTCGTTCTGATCGGTGCGGTCGCCAGCATCGGCGCGGGGATGGTTGGCGATCGTTTCGGTCATCGCCGGATACTGTTGCTCGGCACTGGTCTGATTGCGATGGGCAGTTTCGCCGGCGCCGCCGCGGATGGCAGTACGTCGCTCATCGCCAGCCGTATCGTCGAAGGCGTCGGGTATATTGCCGTTATCGCCGCGGCCCCGGTCCTGATTGCGCGCGCGGCATCCGACCGCCATAGGCCGCTGGCGTTCGGTGTCTGGTCGTTTTACATGCCGTTCGGCATGGCTTCGATGGTCGCGTTGTCGCCATTTCTGATCGCCGGTACCGGCGGCTGGCGCGGGCTTTGGCTGATCAACGGCGCATTGGCGCTGGCTGCGCTGGTCGTCCTTTTCGCGACCCTCCGCGGCGCGCGCTTTCGCGCCGTTCCAACCGAGTCCCCGGTCGGATTTCGCGATGTCTGGCGCACGGTTTCCAGTGCCGGCCCGTGGGTGATCGCGGTCGGCTTCGGCGCGTATTCCCTAGTCTATCTGTCGTCCATGGCATTCTTGCCGACCTTCCTGACCGAACGCGAAGGCATGGGGGTCGAGACGGCGGCGGTGCTGATCGGGATAGCGATTTTCATGAATGCGCCGGGCTGCTTCGTCGGCGGCTGGATGTTGAAGGCGAAGGTGCCGGGCTGGATCGGTATCGCGGCGGGGTATACTGGGATGGGGGTCTGCGCCGCGGGGCTCTACCGGGCCGACATATCGTTCGAACTGCGCTATGCGCTCGCACTGGCGTTGCCGTTTTTCGGCGGTTTTATCCCGCCGATCGTCCTTGCCCGGGCCCAGGTTTTCGCCCCGTCTGCCGCGCTTTACGGCACGACGGTCGGCCTTGTGATCCAGATCATCAGCATCTGCCAGTTTATCGGCCCGCCCGCGATGGCCGCCCTCGTCAGCGCGACCGGCGATTGGCAATCCGGCGCCTGGCTGACGGTGATTGCCTGTACCATCGGCGTTGCCACTGCGCCGATGCTGCGCCATCTGGACCGGCGCACAGGATTGGTGTAGCGAAAGGGCAGGAGAACATCATGACAGAATCCGAAATTCGCCCCCGCCGCAGCCTGCTTTTCGTGCCCGGACTGCGCCCCGACCGTTTCGCCAAGGCGTTGGACAGCGGTGCCGATATCGTCTGTGTCGATATCGAGGATGCCGTGCCGCTGCCGCGCAAGCAGGAAGCGCGCGAACTGACCCTGCCGGTGTTTGCGGAAAACACCCATCCCCATGTCGAAACGATCGTCAGGATCAATCCGCTGTCGACCCCGGACGGGCTGCGCGACATCCTTGCGTTGCGCGATTGCGCCGCCCCGCCACAGGCGGTGATGCTGGCAAAGCCCGGATCGGCGGCCGAAATCAGGTTGTATGACGAATTGTTGCAGGGCAGCTGCGCCGCCATTCGGTTTCATGTGATCATCGAATCCACGGACGGTCTGGCGAACGTGATGGATATCGCGAATGCGTCGGATCGCATCGATTCATTGCTGTTCGGGGCGGTCGATATGTCTGCCGACCTGCGATCCGCCAAAACCTGGGAAACGCTTCTCTATGCGCGGTCGCGGGTC
>Ga0315331_10002582_pt1 | contig 13692 bp, 15 predicted proteins | sample M160m34915metaG_FD_203456 | JGI IMG/M metagenome (GOLD analysis project Ga0315331, IMG submission 203456) | Ammonia-oxidizing marine archaeal communities from Monterey Bay, California, United States - M1 60m 34915 | ecosystem: Environmental > Aquatic > Marine > Intertidal zone | place: USA...
TCGATTTTTAGAAAAAGCAAGAACGGTCATGCTGAACCTTGGTACAGCCTTCGTTTTAATTTTTTTTACAATCATCATTATTGGAGCGCTAACCTCTTCTGGGCCTGAAGTAAAAGATCCAAGTGGCAGAGTGCTCTTTATTGATCCTGTCGGAACTGTAGTTGATCAAGAGGTGTTTAACTCAGATTTTCTGTCTCAACTTGGCGCTAACTCTTCAATGGATCAAATTCAAACAAGAGATCTTATTCAGTTAATTAGAGCTGCAGCTGAAGATGAAGAGATTCCTGCTGTGTTTATTGATTTCTCTGCAACAGGCTTTGCAGGCCCTACTACTGTTATCAATATTGCTAAAGAATTAAAAGCACTTCGTGAGTCTGGTAAAAGAGTGATTGCCATGAATGATCGTCTTTCTACAACCTCTTATCTCATGGCTTCTCAGGCGTCTGAAGTATGGGTGCATCCAGTCGGAAGCATCAGCGTAAGAGGTCTTGGTGGGATGAGAAACTATAATAAAGATCTTTTAGATAACCTTAAAATTACTGTACATAATTACTCTCAGGGAGATTTTAAATCGGCGACTGAATCAAGTTGGAGATCTAGTATGTCTGAAAATGACAGAATGCAGAGAGAGGCCCTGCTCTTTCCTATATGGGATGAGATGAAATCACTTATGGCAGAAGGACGTGGGATTGAATCAGATGATATCCAATCTTTTGCAGATGACTACGTTGGATTTTTTGGTGAAGCTGCAATTGGGAATATTGCCTATGCGCAAGCAAACAATATTATTGATGGGACCAAATCATTTCCAGAATTTCGTCAATACATGATTGAAGAATTTGGTCTAGATGAGGAAGCTGAAACTGAAACTTATAAAACTATTTCTTATAACGAGTATGCAAAACAAATAGATGATGAGTTGTCAGAAAGCGACAACCATATTGCCGTTATCACTGCAGAAGGCGCGATCATGGAGGGGGAAATAACTCAGGGTGTTGCAGGCGCCAATGGAGTGGTTAAACAAATCAGATCTGCGCATGAGGATGAAAACACTAAAGCCATTGTCTTCAGGGTCAACAGCCCAGGTGGCTCTATTATTGCCAGTGAAATGATGCGAGATGAGCTCTATGCTGCCAAAGAAAAAGGCATCGATGTTATCGTATCTATGGGTGACTACGCTGCATCAGGCGGGGTATATATATCAACTCCAGCTGATTATATTTTTGCAGAACCGACGACGATTACAGGCTCTATAGGTGTGGCAATTGCTCTACCAACATTAGAAAATGCCATGGATTATATTGGGGTTAATTTTGATGGTGTGGTTACCTCTAAGCATGGTGGCTGGGACCTAACACAAGCAATCGATGAAGACTTAGATAAAATATTTGCAGGCTGGGGTGCCGATGCATACGATCGATTCGTTAGTTTTGTTGCTGAATCAAGATCTAAATCTTACGAAGATATTAAAGCAATTGCAGGTGGCAGAGTCTGGATTGCAACAAGCGCTAAAGAGATAGGCTTAATAGATGAGATTGGGGGCATTGATGATGCAATTACATACGCTGCCAATATGGCAGAATTAGAAGATTATCAAGTTGAGTATTATGGGCAAGAGCTTTCTCCTGAAGAACTAATTCTAAGAGAATTGCTTGAAAATTTTGATGTATCTCTTGGAGAGCCTAAAGTTTTATCAGCTCTGAATGGTCTGGCGGATCTTTATGAAACACTCACAGAGATTCAAGAACCAAAAGCATTACTAACTTGCAAGGATTGTTTAGTGAGTCTTGACTAATTAATTAAATATTAAGCGTTTCTTTAATTAAAGGGATAGTAATTTTTCTTTTTAAAGAAGCCGCTTGTTTGTCAAGATCAATTATATTTTCAACAAGCAATGAAAATTTCCTTGTCTGATGTTTCAAAAGAAACTCTAGCTCTGCCTTCTCAATACTGATGTCTAATTGTTGAGCTACAAAATTAATTGCTTGATTAAAGTACTCATCTTGGACAGCATGAAGAGTGATGAATTCCATGCGCTTAATTCTTGATAATAAGTCAGGAAGTTGAGTATTTTCTTCTAAAGGTTGAGTGCCGCCGAAAGAAAGTATCAGACTGCAGTTAGATTGTTGACACTCATTGATCAAATTAAATAAAGCTGTTTCCCAATTATCATTTGCAAGTATAAGTTGCAAGTCATCAATGCATACTGCATCTAAAGAAGCTAAATTTTGAAATATTTCTACTCCCATATTGAGAGCTTTATTCATAGGTATAAAAGCAAACTGCTTTCCTGAAGAACTTAGCTCATTGCAAATAGCTTGCATTAAAAATGATTTTCCAGACCCCTCCTCGCCATGAATAATTAATTCATGGGCATTTTTACTGAGCGCTATATCAGCAAGCCTTGTCAGGAGATTCAAATTATCTGACGAACAAAAAAAGCTCTCAAAAGATGCTTTTTGATCGATGTGAAATGGGAAAATAAGCTGAGTTGGTTTATTCACGATGCAACTTGGCTGTTAATTTAAACCAATTCAAACCATATAGAAACAAACTTATTAAAGTTACCAAGGCAACCAAAAAATCTATCAGAAAGTTAGTCAGATTGAGATCAAAGATAATATCAATAAAAACAGCAGCCAGATAACCAATATGTAAAAAGGTTGTAATTTTTCCAAATATATTTGGGTTTGGTGCAGCGGTTTCATATACCGTCATATGGAATGCAGCTCCCATAATAATAATAAAATCTCTCATTACAAAAACTATAAGCACAAAAATAGGAATATATGAATTCATCCACAAAATTAAAATAGTTCCAATCAATAATACTTTGTCGGCTATCGGATCGAGGATCTTGCCAAGATCTGTTTGCCAGTTCATAACTCTTGCCAAATAACCGTCAAGGCCGTCTGTTGCTGCAGCAATAGCAAATATATATAGAGCAAAGAGATAATTTTCTTCAGCAATAAATGTAAGTAAGGGATACATCAAATAAATTCTGATAATCGAAAGCAAATTTGGTATGAAAATAAAATATTTACTCATTGCTAGTTTAAATACTCTAGTTTTAATTGATTGGTATCTACATTATATTCTTTAATTAAAAATTTAGTGCTTCCTCTAAGCTCCTTCATCAACGAGTCTTTTGTTTGGAATAATTGAGTCATATAGTCAATTTTTGTTCGTTCAAAAGCATGAAAAGATCTAGATTTAATTGCAAAAATTTTATCCAACTCAGATTCAACTGATTGAAAATCTTGAAAATTTTTTAAACCCTGAATTGAGACCATCACCCTTTCTCCTAATGCACCAGGCTCAAGCGGTTTAACCTCAAGCAAATCATCCAAGAACTCATGGACAGCATTTTTAAAAAATTCTATTACTTGCTTCTCTTGCAAAGGAGAGATGGATTTGAGGTCTCCATTAACAGACCATTGATTGATACCAATTCTTACAAGCTCAATAGCTAAAAAAGCATCATTATAAAATTTCTCCTCAATATAATTTGATGGCGAAAAAAGTATATTAGCTTGATTAAGTAAATTTTGATCTTCCAAATCAAATTCAGGTAACTCTAGATAGACTCCTCTCTCAAGAGCAATATTTTTCAATGCTTGCTTTATTTCTGCAGCTAACTGATCACTTGATGAGCTACTACTCAAATAAACAGGCGCTGACTCACCAGTATCAATTTTAAACAAGATTAAGATCACTGGACGATTAAAACCTATTAAAGGCGTGCCAATTTTGCGCAGCTCAGGGATTAGTGATTCGCCATTAAATCTAACAGATAAAAATTCCTGCTCTCCAATGAGCTCAGTTGAATAGGAGGAAACAAATTCAATTTTATTAAGTTGAGCATCACCAATTCTCCAAAGAAATTTTTTACTTCTAGAGCCTGATAGTTTTTGTATCAATTGATTAAATGCTTTATTTAATCCGTCGTTAGTATTGGTATACTGATCCTCAGGAATCTTAACTTCAAACAATGCTGGTAACTCTTTGGTAAAAGCAATGTTAGCCATAAGAACATTCAGCAGAATTAAGATTTTAATTTTTTGAATCATATTTTTTATTGTAAATGACTAGTAAAACAAAACCTACAGATCCTTATGCCAAGGCGGGAGTAAATATTGAAAAAGGTAATGAGCTGGTTGAGTCAATTAAAACAAGTGTCAATGCAACTCATGATCGAAGAGTTTTAGGTGGGATTGGAGGTTTTGCTGGTCTTTTTCAGCTTGGGTCTAAATACAAAAATCCTGTTTTGGTCGGCTGCACTGATGGAGTTGGAACGAAAGTTGCACTTAGCCAGGCTCACAATAAAACCCATCTAACTGGACAGGACTTAGTTGCTATGTGTGTAAATGATATGGTTACGTGCGGCGCTGAGCCATTATTTTTCCTAGATTACTTTGCTGCCTCAACACTTGAGCCAAAATCCACCGCAAAAATTGTTAAAGGCATAGCGAATGCATGTAAAAGAAGTAACTGCGCCCTGCTTGGTGGTGAAACAGCTGAAATGCCTGGCCATTATGCAAAAAATAATTTTGATTTGGCTGGATTTTCTGTTGGCGTCGTGGAAAAAGCTGATCTGATTGATGGTAAAGGGATCAAACCTGGGCACATATTGTTGGGAGTGGAGTCAAGCGGTCCTCACTCCAATGGTTACTCTTTAATACGCTCTATTCTAAAAAAACATAAAGCTCCAAATTCAATCATGCAAACCTTGCTCAAACCAACACATTTGTATCCTGCTCCGGTCTTAGAACTAATTAAAAAAACTCATGTCAAAGGTATGGCACATATAACTGGAGGCGGTTTGACAGAAAATATTCCTCGAATTCTTAAAAGCGGATTAATTGCAAATGTAAATTTATCTTCTTGGAAATTTCCTAAAGCTTTTCAGTGGCTCCAGGAAAAAGGAAAAATATCAGAAGCAGATATGCTTAGAATATTTAATTGCGGAATTGGGATGGTTTGTATTTTAGACAAATCAGAAATACCCAAAGCAAAAAAAATCTTATCGAGCCATAAACTACGCACCTTTGAAATTGGTTCCATAATCAAAGGGAATCTTAAAGAGCAAATTCAATACTATTAATCATGAAAAAAATAGTTGTTCTGATTTCAGGGGGTGGCTCAAATTTAGAAGCCATCGCCCAAGCCTGTCAAATTGGAAATATACCTGCTTCGATAGAGTTGGTCATTTCTAATCAGCCTAACGTGAAAGGATTAGAGCGAGCTCAAAAATTTCATTTGATGAGTAGAGTGATTGAACATCAAGATTTCAACTCGAGAGAAGAATTTGATGGAGCTTTATTAGAGCAGATTCTTCCCATTGAACCTGATTTGGTTGTGCTGGCTGGGTTTATGAGAATTCTAACAAATGATTTTACTAAGGCCCTGAGTGGAAAATTAATCAATATTCATCCTTCCTTATTGCCTGATTATCCTGGACTAAATACTCATCAACAGGCAATTGAAAATGGAGATTTAATGCACGGTATATCAGTGCATTATGTTAGCAATAAGCTTGACGGTGGGCCTATTATTACGCAAGGTGCTTTAAAGATAGATCCTGCTCAATCTGAGGCAAAGTTAATCAGTAGAATTCATAAAATTGAACACGCCATCTACCCAAAGGTCATTGCAGATATCGCGAAGGGATACATCTCTCTGCAAGGTGATCAAGTGAAATTTGCAGCTGAAAGTAATTTCGGACCAAACCATATGGAGTTTTTTAATGTATAAATATTTTGGAATATTATTTTTTTTAATTTCAGCCGACCTAACAGCACAAGAAATTCCTGACTACAGAGGAGAATATGTTTTCACTAATTCTCGAGTCTCCATGCAGGGAATTAGAGAGCTTATTTCTCATGAAGAAGATGGAAAAAGAAGCATTCAGTTCAATGCTAAATTTCCACTTGGCAGGATCAAAATTATTTCAGATTTCACAGAAAGTAATAATCTCATGACCTCCACTAAATATTATGTGGACGTTAAGTGGACTCTGATTTCAGATAAAAGAACTTTAAATTTTGATCAGGCTTCAGGAATTTTAAGTTCCAAAGGGAAGTTTGATTGGAGCCAAGCATTACCAGAAAACGAAAACGTATTTGATCCATTGAATGTCCAAATACAAATTAGAAAAAATGTTATCGCAGGTCTTAAAGAATTTTCATTACTGCTACCAGATTTAAAAACAGGAGCAATTGAAGCAAACAACTACAAGATTGTCGAAAATGGAAGTTTTGAGGTAGATGGCACTAACTATCCTTGCATCATTGTGAAAAGAATTAGGCTGCAGGATGATAGAACCACGCGCTACTTTCTAGCACCAGATCTTGATTACTTAATTATAAAAGTTGAGGATGAGGATCAAGATGGAGATACAATGCTTGAACTAAAAAAACTGTATTAGGTTTTTGGAAGCGTGACCCCTGTTTGTCCCTGATATTTTCCACCCCTATCCTTATAACTAACTTCACAGTCTTCATCTGATTCAAAAAAAATCATTTGAGCAACACCCTCACCTGCATATATTTTTGCTGGTAAATTGGTGGTGTTTGAAAATTCTAGAGTTACATGCCCCTCCCACTCCGGCTCGAGGGGCGTTACATTAACGATGATTCCACATCTCGCATATGTTGATTTGCCCAAGCAGATAGTTAATACGTTTCTAGGAATACGAAAATATTCAACTGTTCTAGCAAGTGCGAAAGAATTGGGTGGAATGACGCAGACATCTGCACTTACATCAACAAAACTATTATCATCAAAAACTTTTGGATCAACGGTTGCTGAGTGGATGTTGGTGAAAACTTTAAACTCATTTGCGCAGCGAACATCATAACCAAAGCTAGAGACTCCATATGAGATAAGTTTTTCACCCTTATCATCAACTCGCACCTGATTTTCAGAAAAAGGCTCAATCATCCCTTCAGATTCAGCCATTCGTTTAATCCACACATCTGGTTTGATAGACATTAAATTACAATCCTCCCTTGGATAGCTCGCGCAATAGTGTTGCCGTCGACATACTCTAACTCTCCTCCAATAGGAATGCCATAGGAAATTCTTGAAACTTTAACGCTCTCAAGATGATCATTAATAAAGGATGCTGTTGCATCACCCTCAACGGTTGAACTTGTTGCAAGAATCACTTCCTCGATCTTTGCGCCTTGAATATGACGCAATAAATCCGGGATGCCAAGATCATCAGGTGAAACTCCGTCAATTGGTGAGAGGCGTCCCATTAAAACAAAGTATCTACCCTTGAAGCCACCTGTTGACTCTATAGCCAAGACATCCGAAGGACTCTCCACAACACAAAGGCTGTATGCATCTCGCGATTCATCACTGCAAATTCTACAGACAGGTTCTGATGTCAATTGTCGGCATACCTCGCAGCGTTGAATAGAATCCAAGCACTCCTCTAGAGTTTGAGCTAAATGCAAAGCTCCATCTTTATTTTTATCGAGTAAGAATAATGCCATGCGTTGAGCAGACTTCTTGCCAACCCCAGGCAAAATAGTTAAGGCTTCTATTAGCTCATATAGCAAATCTCTGCTCATGGGCTCACCTTCTTGATTGATTCATCAATAATTTTTCCACCAAATGAATCAAGAATGTCTTTTACAGCTGCATTCTCTAGCAAAGCATCTTTGTCTTGATTGACCTGGTTTTGCACCCGCTCAACTTCAACAGCTGCAGGAGATGCTATTACCTCTCCACTTTCTATGATTAGCGAAATTTTTTGACCTAATTGGGCTGAAATAGCTTCTAAGAATTCTGTTTTCAATCCTTCAGTTGGATTTATGAGCTCATCTGATTTTTTTAAAGTTAAAACATGATCAGTAAAACTCACAAACTCAAACTCTGAAAAAACCTGACTCACAAACATGGATAGATTTAATGAATTGAATATTGAATTCCAACTTTGCATATCAAGCGGCGATGGAATGCTTGGCTCCTCAGTCATTGATTCCTTTGCAGACCCCTCATCAACTGAGACTTGTTTAGATTTGGATTCAGGTTTTGGAATCTCAACTTCAACTACATTTTTTTTTGGAGTTATGGGCTGTTTCGTTACTAATTTAGAATTTTTTTTTTCTATTTTTGGAGCTGCCCCCTCTGAAATAGGCTGAAAGGCAAGCATACGCAAAATGCATAATTCAAGAGCCTGCTTTGGATGTGGGTGCACATGGAATTTGCTTAAAGCATTTAAAGCAATCTCATAATGCAATTGAACAATCTGAGGATCAATACTATCGGCTAATTGTTGAATGCCTGAATCTTCACTATCTTGAAGCTGTTGGTGCAATGAGATTTTATGAAAAACTGAAATCATAATTTTTAAGACTTGCTCATACTCAACATTCAGCTCGGTGATTTTATTCAAAGCTAAATAGGCTCCATCTCCATCTGAAGCAGCCACATGATTCACGAGTTCAATAATATAAGATTGATCGATGGTTCCTAATAATGCTTTCACTTGATCTGATTCAAGCACTCCATTACCGTGAGCAATGGCTTGATCTAAAAGCGTTAGTCCATCACGGATAGATCCCCGGGCAGAACTCGCGATTAAAGCCAAAGACTCATCATCATATTTAATTCCCTCCAGATCTAGTAAAGACTGAGCATGATCTCGAATTTGATTTTCTGGAATGATCTTAAGATTCAATTGCAGACAACGAGATAAAACAGTTTTGGGAACTTTCTCAACCTCCGTAGTGGCCATCAAAAACATTACATGAGGTGGTGGCTCTTCCAAGGTTTTTAACAAAGCATTAAAACTGCTTTTAGATAGCATATGCACCTCATCAATGAGATAGATTTTGTAACGAGCATTTGCCGGTTTATATTGAACAGACTCAAGCAGCTCTCGCATATCATCCACACCAGTTCTTGATGCAGCATCAACTTCTAAAAACTCTATATGTCGACCGGCTTTTATTTCCAAACAAGCCGTGCATTCATTGCATGGCTCGGCTTGCGGCATGTCACCTTTTTGGCAATTAAGACATTTGGCAAAAACTCTGGCAATTGTTGTTTTGCCTACCCCTCGGGTGCCGCTAAACATATAGGCTTGATGGAGTTTATTGTGCTTAATACTGTTTTCTAAGGCTTTTAAAATGTGCTCTTGTCCAACAACTTCAGAGAAGGTTGAGGGTCGATATTTTCTAGCTAAAACCTGGTAGGACATAGGAGTAAATCATACCATGTGATTTTATAAAATCCGCTCAATAATTTGGGCGCTAAATCCCCGATTAAAAAGAAATTGTTTTTGCTTCATCTTCGATTTGTAGTCAGTTGGTTGGATGCCTTTAAATTTCTTTTGTAGCTCATTTTCAGCATTTTCTATCCAACTTTCATAAGCCTCAACGGCATTGCCAATGAGCATTGAGTCAACTTTTTTAGAATACAATTCCATCTCTATTTTTTTTGGTCCAAAACCTTTTCTGGCCCTCGAATTAAGATACATTTCAGCAAAACGCTCATCATTAAGAATGTTATTTAGTACAAGTTTATCCAGTACTTCTTCGATAATGGGCATTGTTTCAGGGAAACGTTTGTTGAGCTTTTGCATAAGCTCGTGACGAGAATGCTCTCGCCTAGAAACTAAATCCAGGGCTTTGTTGTATATAAGTGTGAAAGCTTCCGAAGTCATTGCAAAGGCATGACTCTAGACTTGCCTTTGTTTTTTATAATCTTCACTCGTTGACCAACAGCAAAACTATAATCTCCTTCTTCTTGAATAATGGAAACTGTTTTGCCTGAATCCAAATCCAACAATAACTCGATGGCAGGCTTCCTGGTTGCCGCATCTCCCATTTTTGAACCCACCGCAGAGCCAACCAAGGCACCCAAAACTCCAGCTATATCAGATTCAGTCTCAGAATCAGTTACTGAAGCGCCTGCAACGCCACCAATGATTGCTCCTGCCACAGCACCAGTATCACCATCGCCTGATAATATCACTCGATCGATTGAAACAACCGTTGCAAAAATAACCGTCTGCATTCTTTGTGCATCAGAACGATCAACCACCTCAGGTCGCAATGAACTGTAGGAACAACTCACCATAAACATGGCAAAAAGGATGCTAATAATATTTTTAGATGCTGTCATTATCTTTAATCTCCTGTTTAAAATTTTTCTCAAGCTCATCTGCAATCAAATAATAAGTTTTACCCTTATAGAAACCATCAAGAAGTTTGACCTCATATATCGAATCATTGAATTTTGATGCAACAATCTCAATGCTCTCATTTTTTTTCAAACGCACAAGGTTTCTTCCGTCTACCATGGAAAAAGTATCCCAGGTTTGAAATTTTCTACTTCTATGGGTGTGATATGCATCGCTGGATAAAAAATATACAACTTGCCCACTGCCAAAGGAGGAGCTTTGAGAACCATTTTTAACCAGTTGCCAAACTGTACCCATGAGATCAGCCGCAGGATCATCAGCTGTTTCTGCTAAAAGATTAGGCGTAGCAATAATTAAGCTAAAGACAAGTAAATATTTTTTAAAATCTATCATATTAATTTTGACTTTAATTTATGTAAAAAGTTCATGAGCTTTAGGCAAGATAAACGTACAAGCCATATGCGCTCATTCCTAGCATTAACACCCATGAGCCCAATGCTCCGACAACACGATAAGGAGTGCTTTCTCTGGAAATTGAAAGTCCGTAAGCATGTAAAATTCTAAAAAGAAAAAAAGAAGATCCAAGCAAGTGCAGTTTCCAGTCTGCAATACCTTGCATTTCAAGCAACAATAAAAGCATTAATGCCAAAGGAGCATGTTCGATTAAATTGCCGTGCGATCTAATAGATTGAAGCAATTCAGAGGAATCACCCTCTCCAAGTAACGTATTAGTTTTACCTCTTGTGACCCCAACTCTAAAAGCTAGAAAAATAGCAAGAATTGTAATCAATGAAGTGTATAAAAGTGTTATTTCCATAAATAAATTAGTTTAGATAAATATTGTTTACTAGGTTAAGTGTAATCTGATAGCACAAAAGATTGGAGTATTTCTTATAAAAAAATTTTGCATCTATTAGAATAGAAGAATGGATGCAATAACCAATCTTTTAACACGAAATTCACCTCGTGAATTAACCACCCCTATTCCTTCAAAAGATGAGATGCATGAAATTTATCAAGCAGCGCTGCGAGCTCCTGATCATGCTTGGTTGAGACCCTCGCGTTTTATTGAAGTGACGGGTGCAGGTTTAGATAAATTATCTAAAATTTTTATAGAGTTTGCTGCAAATGAATTGAAGGATGTTACACCTTTGCAAATGGAAAAGTATCAAGCTGCGCCATTTAGAGCACCCATGATTATCATCTTGGCCACTCAAATCAGCGAACATCCCAAAGTTCCTAAAGTAGAGCAAATACTATCGACAGCGACAGCAGCAGAAAATATCTTGCTGGCACTGCATGCAAAAAACTATGCTGGAATTTGGCGGACGGGTAAATTTGCATTCAACAAGAAAATCGCTGAATACTTAAATTTAACTTCTGATCATGAAGTAATTGGTTATTTATATGTTGGCACCCCCACAGGAACCAGCAAAAAGATACCTCAACTTGATGTAAACAAATTTGTGACCCACTGGAAAGAATAATTTTTTCATCTTTTCCTTGAATTTCTTATAAAAGCACTTAAATAAGTATTGTAGATGCCATTTGGGTCTACGTTTATTAACCGCATACGCCATTTGGGTATGCACTTTTAGTCGCTACTAAGGAGGACTATATTATGGTACTTAATTTTACCGATCCGTTCCTAACCACTCGTGTGTTAGGTTTTGAAAACCTGTTTGATAGATTGCAGAGATTCTCTGAAACCACAGAAAGATCTTCAAGCTATCCGCCATACAACATTCGAAGAGATGAAAACAGAATCTTTATTGATGTTGCTGTTGCTGGTCTATCGCGAGAAGACCTCAACATTGAATTGGCAGAAGGTGTATTAACGATAGAGCATAAAGGGCCTAAAGCAGAGCTCTTAAATGACTCGAATGAGGTTGTCTATCAAGGCATAGCTCAAAGAGCCTTTAAACAGCAGTTTACTTTAGCTGAAAATGTTGAGGTTCATGGTGCTGATTTAGTTAATGGAATGTTAACTCTGGCTTTGGAAAAAATAATTCCGGATGCTCAAAAGCCTCGTTCGATTGATATCAAAACTCCTAAAATTCTAGGCAGTAAGTAAGTCAATCAAATTGGATCGGGGGAGCTTATGCTCCCCCCTTTTTTATTACAATGGTTTAACATAAAAGGCATGAAACAAATCTTCTTGGCTTGCAGCCTCTTTCTTTCCATTCTGGGTTCCTCTAACCCTGTGGAAACTGGGCATGCTAAAGCGAGCTTAATCACAAATATACAAGATTCCCAACAAGAATCTTTTTATGTTGGTGTTCGACTGGAGATGCAAGAAGGTTGGCATACTTACTGGGAAAATCCTGGTGATTCTGGAAGCCCGTTTGAAGCAAAATGGAATGTTGCTCAAGGTGTTATTATCGAGAATGTTGAATGGCCAACCCCAGTAACCATTCCCTACCCACCCCTAATGACATTCGGCTATGAGGGAGATGTTGTTTTCCCATTCAAAGTGTTTCGTGCCATCGATGCTGATCTTTCTTCGATTAGTGTTGATTTTGATTTTTTGATTTGTGCAGATATTTGCATCCCTGAAACAGCTTCTTTAACTCTTGATTTATCATCCGCAACACCAAATATTCTGCTGGATGAAGCGATTCAAAATCTGCCAACAGAGTTTATTCAGACTCAAAGTATTGTTGAAGATGGTAATTTAAAAACAACATTTAAATCCTCTCAACCAATAAGCAGTGCATATCTTTTTCCAAGACAAGATAATTTATTTGCTTATACACCCACTCAGGAATTGGTGAACTTGGGCAATAATTCCTATGAAATAACTCTTCCTGTTTTAAACGATGAGGCAGCTTTCATTTCTGGTATTTTGAGCATCAATGGCGAAGGATTTCAAATTGAAGAAGAGCTAGAATCTGCTTCTGGTATGTCTTTGTGGCAAGCCATATTATTTGCTTTGATTGGCGGCTTGATTTTAAATTTAATGCCCTGTGTATTTCCTGTTATTTCTCTTAAAGTTTTAAGTTTTGTCTCCATGGGAGGCGATGACAACAGCAAAATAAGAAATCATGCTCTGTCATTTGTTGGTGGAGTCATGTCCACATTTTTATCGATTGCTACAGCCTTAATCATTATCAGGTCTACTGGATCTATGATTGGATGGGGCTATCAACTGCAATCTCCTGTTGTGGTTGGAATCTTAACGCTCATCATGCTGGGTATTGGTCTCATCCTGTTAACGAATATTAATTTTGCTGCAGGCTTAACCACTTTGGGATCCTCTATGCAATCAAGAAATGACTATTCGGGTTCTTTTTTCACTGGTGTTTTGGCCGTGGTGGTTGCATCTCCTTGTACCGCTCCATTTATGGGTGCTGCAATTGGCTATGCCCTCTTACAGCCCTCCTTCGCAACACTGCCAATCTTTCTTGCACTCGGTTTAGGTTTTGCAGGACCATATTTATTGTTAGCTTTAAAACCTGAATGGATCAGCGCCCTTCCGCAGCCTGGAGCTTGGATGGAAACACTCAAACAATTCTTTGCTTTTCCCATGATAG
>Ga0315331_10002583_pt1 | contig 13690 bp, 11 predicted proteins | sample M160m34915metaG_FD_203456 | JGI IMG/M metagenome (GOLD analysis project Ga0315331, IMG submission 203456) | Ammonia-oxidizing marine archaeal communities from Monterey Bay, California, United States - M1 60m 34915 | ecosystem: Environmental > Aquatic > Marine > Intertidal zone | place: USA...
CTGCCGGCTCCTCGAGCCGTTACGTTTTTGAGTATTGGACCTGGCCTCAAACGCCTCAGTTTGAGCAGGTCATCATGAATTCACCTGTGGGTGAAATTGCGGGCACGTTGATGCGGGCAAACCATGTCCATATGGTCATGGATAACTGGTTTATGCGCGAAGCAGGCGCCCGAAATGGCGCTCCCTGGCACCACGATGAGCCCTACTTTGATTTCGAGGGGACGCTTTGTATTGTGTGGATTCCTCTTGAGCGGGCTCCGGTTGAAGATGGGCTAACTTTTATCCGCGGGTCTCATCGTTGGGGGCAACTCTACGTGGCGCCCGAGTTCAGTGAGAATGTGCCCTTCAACTGTGAGGGAAGTGCGTATCAGACCGTTCCTGATATCGACGCACATCCCGAAGATTACGAATTTCTCTCGTGGGATGTCGATGTGGGTGACTGCCTTGTCTTTGATTTCAGGACCCTGCACAGTGTGACGAACAAAGGAGAATCTGCCCAGGAAACCCAGCGTCGTGTTACCTTCCGATTTGGTGCTGACGACACGGTCTTTTCCCCGCGCGGTAAATGGACAGAGGAAACCTCCGCCTACCTGATGGAATTCGGTCAGAAGCCCGAGAGTCCTATCGATTGTGAATTGATGCCAAAGGTTTGGACTCTATAACCTGTACAGATCCCAGCAACTTGGCAACGGACTAGGACATCGTTACCAATCAGACTTAAGGTTCAGCATTAAAACTTGCTCGCTAGTTCCTGATTTGATGAAGAGCTTCCAAGATTTCTCTGCTCCTACTGCCCTCTCCCGCCCTTTACCTTCCTTTTCCGTCTATAACTAAAAAAAGAAGAACCACCGACATTATCAAAAATATTTTGAAAGAGTTTGGCATGGGTCGAGGCTGACGGTAGTAGGGCCCTGTGTGAAACTCATCGCCACCGGTCAGAAAACCAGAGATCGGAACTGATGAAGGGTCTTCAAATCGGAGTCTCTTCAAGAACAACAAGGTGGGACAACCGATCACAACTAGTTAAGGAGGAGCTGAGAAATGAGAAATATCTTTCTAGGTTTAGTGACACTTTTATTTGCAACTGCTGTTCAAGCAAAAGAGGTAACACTGTTGATGGATTGGTTTCCGCAAGGTAACCAAAGTGTTTATTGGCAAGCAATGCTAGATAACGATCACCATGATCTAAAAATTAACATCAAATCTGGCGGTCCTAAAATCAGAACGACTACCGCAGTAGCAAGTGGGCAAGTTGAGTTTGGTCTTAATGGATCAGACAGCGTAATGATGGCGAACTCCAAGGGTGCGGGCCTCGTAGCGTTTTTTGCGAGTCTTGGACACGTGCCTTATACGCTCGTATTTCATCCCGACCAAGGAATTGAAACCGTAAAGGATCTCGAAGGTAGGCGTTTTGCTGTTGTTCCAGGTATTACATACTGGAAGTGGGTGAAAAAAGAATATGGTGTAAGCGCGGATGAATTTCCCCTTACGGGCGATCTTGGGTTGTTCGCAAGAGAAAAAGAAATGTTCCAGCAGGGATATTCACTATTTCTTCCGGCACGACTTGCTGCTAAGGGTGTAGCCACTGATCAAATCAAGGTATCAGATTTGGGATACAGGCCGTACAGTGTTCTATTTACCACCCAAAAGATGATTGATGAAAATCCTGAATTGGTCCAGGCAGTTGTAGTAAGGCTGAGAGAGGCATTTGTAAAAAGTTTAAATAATCCAAAACCAACGATGGATTTGATTTTATCCAAGAGTAAAAAAGTAACGACCGAAATTCATATGAATGCTATTAATCTTATGAAAGAGGAATTTCTACCAAAAGACTACAGCAAACTTGGGTGTATGGAGTCTGCAAGATGGGATGAACTAGCTGGACAACTTAAGCAGGTTGACGTTGTACCTAGTGATTTTGATTCTGCTTCGTCTTTCAATTTATCTTTTTTGGGTAATTGCGAGTAGGGTCTAATCCCAATGATTGAAATCTCTAAAGTAACTAAGCACTTTGGCGAAATTCAGGCACTGGAAGAAGTAAACCTAGACATTGCCACAGGCGAGTTCATCAGCATTGTTGGACCTTCAGGCTGTGGCAAGTCGACTTTACTTCGAATTATTGCCGATCTAGTTTCAACAAATGGGTGTGTTACTAAGCCTGAGAAGGGTGCTTTTGTATTCCAGGACAGTGCATTACTGCCTTGGCGAACGGTACAGAAGAACGTTGAATTATTGATGGAACTAGAAGGAGTTGCTGAGAGAAAAGAAAAAGCCAAGCAAGCACTTGCTCAAGTAGGACTCACAGGATTTGAAAAAAGTTATCCACACCAACTCAGCGGCGGCATGAAAATGAGACTCAGCCTTGCTAGATCCATTGTATTGAATCCAGACTACTTATTACTAGATGAGCCCCTCAGTGCAGTTGACGAATTAACAAGAGAGGTATTACAAGAAGAGATTCACGAAATCTGGAAGAAAGATAATTTTACGAGCATCCTTGTAACCCACAATGTTGCAGAAGCCGTTTATCTCAGTAATCGGGTGATTGTAATGTCGCCTAGGCCTGGACAGATCACCCACATCGTTGATATCCCTTTTAAAAAACGTACACCGGACATTAGATCAAAACCAGAGTTCAGTAACTTGGTAAATGACATATCAGGAAAGTTAAGAGCATGGAAGTAAAAAAAATATTGCCGCCTACTATTATTCTGGCGTTTTTTTTGGCGAGTTGGGGAATTGGCGCAAAAATATATGACATGGCATTCTTATTGCCAGGACCTTGGTTGGTTGCGCAAACATTTAAATCCGATTTCGAAATTATTATGCAAGGGCTAGGAATTACCTTTAGCGCGGCATTTACGGGTTATCTTATTGCCATTGTTATAGGTGTTACTGTAGCAACCGTTATGAGTCTGAGCAAAATACTAGAGCGAAGCTTGTATCCGTATGCCATTTTATTACAAACGGTTCCCGTTGTTGCTGTGGCACCGTTAATCGTTCTATGGTTTGGATTTGAAATAAAAAGCATCATCATTATTAGCGTAATCATCGCGCTATTTCCTATTATCAATAACACTTTGTTAGGGCTCAAATCAACACCAAAGACGTTGGTTGAACTGTTTGACCTTCATAGTGACAGCAAATTCACGACTTTCTTTAAGTTACGTTTCCCTGCTGCAATTCCAAACATCATCGCCGGTATGAAAATCTCCGCAGGATTATCTGTCATCGGTGCAATAGTCGGAGAGTTTATTATTGGATCTGGTAGTGAAGGTGGTGGACTAGGAGTGCAAATAATTTATGCCCAAGCAAACTTAGAGACCGCCTTAGTTATGGCACTGATACTTACTGCTACCGGTTTGGGTTTTGCATTTTTTATCACCGTATCGTCAATTGGATACCATCTTTTGCATAAGTGGCATGAGAGCGAGCAATGACAACCTTAAAACGTAGAAATCTAGGACTAACGTATTGTGATAAAAAACAATCAGCGGGCGGATTTACATTATTTGCACCCCAGACTGGCAATGGGCGGGTAATACTCATAAATGAGACTGGTGATATAGAGCATGAGTGGAATATGCCGGTACGTCCAGGACGTGATGCAGTTAAGTTGCCAAATGGGAATTTAGGTTATAACGGAAGTCATAACGCAAGCGCAGATTTATATCCGGCATGGGACATATGGCATGGCGGACATTTTATGGAAGCAACACCAGATGGCGACATCGTATGGGAGCACGAAGATATTCGACACCATCATGACGCACAATGGTTAGAAGATGGACTAATTTACACAGTAGCGGCAGAGCACAGGGGAAAGCAATCAGACATAGTAAGGCAGGTCAATCGTAATAACGAAGTCGTATGGGAATGGCGTTCTTGGGAACATTTAACAGAAAAAGAATGGCCCATACAAGAATGTTTCAACGATGACCATTGGCCAATGATTAATGGCGTAAAGCAACACGGCGATTTGGTTTATCTTAGTTTGCGTACCACTTCTGGAGTTATTGCAGTTGATAAGAAGACAAAAGCCATTGTATGGGAGTTGAAATATCCTTTAGTTGCACAACAGCATTGTCCGGTTATTACAGATAACGGATTACTCTGTTTTGATAATGGAAACATACGCCCTGGGGTCCATCATTCGCGAATCGTTGAGTATGATTTAAGAACAAAAGAATTAGTTTGGAGTTATGTAGACGATATGCCATGCGCATTCTTTTCGCCTTATATGGGAAGTGTTCAAAGGCTATGGAACGGGAACACATTCATTTGTGAAAGTGCGTTTGGGAGACTGTTTGAGGTTACACCAGAAGGTGAAACGGTTTGGGAATATGTCATTCCAGATTTCGCAGAGTATCCAAAACCACTAAACCAATTTATTACAGGCGAACATAATAGTTGTTTTAAAGCGCACAGATATAAAAAGTAAAAATCTGAAACTGCTGCGTCGCCCACCTGATAGATCTCGATCAAAAGCCTAACAGTCCAATTGACTGTCAGTTGATGCCAAAAGTCTGGGCGCTTTGATCTCAACTGATCTTGGCGCTTTAGGGAGAGGCTATTTTTGCTTGTCGGGGTTGTGCTTAGGTAGTTAGGTTGAGCTAGCTGTTGCAGGATCAACTCATCAAATTGTCTGCGCGGCATCTTTCTTGTTAATAAAGCACATAAACAGTAAATCCTAAAGCTCGGATCTGGAAGCAATAGGAAAGTCTTCCAAAAATTGCTTGCGTCTTTTAAGTTTGGTATCTAACATTTCTGTCGATCTCGCTTAATTCGAAGCCAGTGTCGTTCTCGAGCGTCCGTGTTCATCTCAGCAGAAAAATCTGAAGTCCCGCTACTTCCCCCCGAGGGAAGTACCTTTGATTCATGCGACTGGTCCGTTTTGTCAAAGTTCTGGCATCCGGTAGCGTTTTCCGCAGACGTACAGAAAGAGCCCGTCAGTGCATGTCTTTTGGACATCGATCTTGTTGTTTATCGAACAGTCTCCGGTATTTCCGTCGCTTTGGATCAGTGTCCGCATCGTGGAACGCGATTAAGTAACGGTAAATTGCTGTCCGACGAATTGGTGTGCCCCATGCACGGACTGAGATTTGACGGACAAGGCTCGTGTACCATGGTTCCCAGTAACCCTAGCAATGAACTCAGTATCTCACCGCAGCTGCGGTTGATAACCTTTATGGTCGAAGAGCGTTACGGCATTGTCTGGACGAACCTAAGCGGGGAGCCTCTTTGGCCGTTGCCCGAATGGGAAGGCATCAAAAATGAGAGTTTGAAGAATGTTTATATTCCTAGCGACACCTGGAATGCATCGGCCCCCCGCCACGTCGAAAACTTCAACGATATCGCGCACTTTCCCTGGGTGCACTCGCAAACTTTTGGTGCTGAGAATGTGGAGCCGGTTCCTCTTTATGACGTTGACGAAACGGAGTTTGGATTGCGCTTTGAGATTCCGTACCTTGAAGGGGGAAATCGATTTCCAGATGAAGTGGAAAGTGAGGATCGACAAGTCACGTACCGCTACGAATTAACGTTTCCCTTTTCGACTCTTCTTATTATCAGCCCCGATGATTCAGATTATGTCCAATACTTTGCGGATACCGTTTGCCCTGTTTCGGCCTGTGAAACGAAAATCTTTCAGGTGGTTACTGATACAACCGGCAGTCCTGATGAAGAGTTTCTTGTTCCGGAATCGGTAGCAATAAATAATGAAGATAAAGATCTCGTTGAAGGGCAAAGACCACGAGGTTTGCCTCTGAATTTGCAGTTGGAGGGGAATATTCCTGCGGATCGGATGTCGATTAAATATCGGCGAGCGTTGTCGGAAAAATTCAAGCTTGGCTGTCATCCGTAAGATCGTCGTAGGGTGTGGAGTTGCTGTAAAACCGTTGTGCCTGTAGTTGAAGTTGTTGAAGAAAAAGAGCGTGAGGTGGGTGTTAGAAGTGATCGGAATAACGGATAAATTTGAGTATTAGAAAGATCGCTAGCCCGGGCTTTGCGCACAATTAACTGAACCTTTAGGAGGGTAGTATGCGAATTGCAAGAAAAATTGTAGCGATAGTGTTGACGGTTTTTGTTTCTGCCGCCGCAAGTGCAGCGGTAACGATTGAAGGGGATCCCAAGGTTGCGTTCATATACTTCTCGCCAAAAAATGATGGTGGGTGGACTGAATCCCATGAAAGGGGACGTGCAAATGCGGCAAAGACCCTGGGTCTGGATATTGCCTACGTAGAGAACGTTCCCGAGACGACCGAAGGTGTGAGACAGGTTGTTGATCTCTATCTAGACCGAGGGTTTAACATCATTATTGGCACCAGTTATGGTTTTGGCGATGGCTTATTGGAGGCCGCAAAAGCGAATCCAAACGTTGCATTTATGAATGCAGCGGGAGAAACCGCGTCAGAAAACCTTGAAACCTTCTATGCTCGGACTTATGAACCTTGGTATCTCGCGGGAATGGCGGCGGGTGCTGTATCAAAGTCGAACAAGATTGGCATAGTTGCAGGGTTTCCGATCTCGGTTGTTAACTGGGATATCAACGCTTTCACCCGCGGAGCCCGTTCAATCAATCCCGAGATAGAAGTTATAGCGACCTTCGCAAACACCTGGTATGACCCAGTCAAAGAAAAGCAGGCAGCTGAAGCGATGTTGGAGCAGGGCGCTGATGTTATCGCCTGTAACATGTCATCCACAGCAGTGGTCGTTGCAGCCGAAGCCGCAGGCGCTTATTCGATCGGGTTCCAGAACGACATGTCTGCCGCTGGCCCAAATGGTCATCTGACTTCAGTCGTTTTTAATTGGGAAAACTACTATGTCGATGCGATTAAGCGTATGTCTTCTCCGAATTGGGTAAGTGAGGGATTGCCATTGGCGGGCATGGAGATTGCATTGGCAGATATCACGCCTTTGAGCGATGCAGTGCCGCAGGATGTGCAGGATCAGATTAGCAAGGTTAGGCAGAGCATGTCAGATGGAAGTTTTAGCCCTTATTCGGGTCCAGTCACCAAACAAAACGGGGAGGTTGCAGTTCCTTCCGGCTCTGTGATGGATGATGGAGGTCTGTGGGGAATGAACTACTTCGTAGAAGGGGTAATTGGCGCGATGCCCGACTGATCCGGATGCCTCAGCGTAATCATTCGGCGGCGCTCTCCCTAAAGAATGTAAGCAAGACTTTTGATCAGCAAAAGGCTCTGATTAACGCTGACTTCAGCGTTGATTGGGGAGAATTGCATGCGCTTCTTGGAGAGAATGGTGCGGGTAAGTCGACACTGATGAACGTCGTCTGCGGGTTGTATACCGCAGACGACGGCCAGGTTCGCATTGATGGCCGACAGTCATTCATTTCGGATCCTCAGCACGCAGGTGTGCTTGGAGTTGGGATGGTGCACCAGCACTTCAAGCTTATCGAGTCATTCACCGTCGCAGAAAATCTTTTGCTTTCATGCGGGGATCGCGTCGGAATCAGTTCATTAAGCGAGATTTCAAAAAGGGCGAAAGAGGTCGCTGAAAGTATAGAGTTTTCGATAGACGTCGAATCTCGAATAAGTTCTCTTTCTGTTGCGGAACGTCAACGTATCGAGATAACCAAGTTGATGCTCCTTGGAGCGGACATATTGATTCTCGATGAACCGACTGCGGTGCTTACAGATCAGGAGGCGTCCAATGTTCTTGGCCTCTTGAGACGCTTAGCATCTCGGGGCAAAGCAGTCGTACTGATTACGCATCGTCTGAATGAGGTGATCGAGTTTGCAGATCGTGTGACTGTGATGCGGTCTGGTGAAACTGTTATTGATGGTGTTCCATTAAAGGGCCTGACCGAGAGTGATCTCGCGATAGCGATGGTTGGGGAGGGCCGAGTTCCAGTGGAGTCGGTACTGGATCGAGCGCAGTCTCGAACTACGAAGATACCCAGACTAAAGTTGCAAGAGGTGTCAATTAAGATGCCGGGTAGGAAACAGGGTTCTGCGAATTTCAGTTTCGAGGTCGCTGCTGGAGAAGTGTTAGGCATTGCGGGGGTTGGTGGCAACGGACAGACTGAACTAACCCAGGCTTTGATTGGGCTCATCGATATAGAGAGCGGAAGTATCACCGTGGATCAAGATGATCTATCCAATGCGAGCATAACGAAACGTCGCCAACACGGACTCCGATTGATTCCAGCAGATAGAGCGGGTTATGCATTGATTCCTGATCTGCAAAACTTCGAGAACCTAGCCCTGACCAAGATCGCGACGAGCAATTTTGGAGGAAGATGGTGGTTGTCTCGCCGTGTGATGCGGCAGAACGCCAAGGAAATGTTTCGTACGAGCAACATCACAGGCGGGACAATCAATTCAAAGACCCGTTTACTCTCAGGAGGTAACGCTCAGAAGTTGCTATTGGCTCGTGAACTCGATACCGCGGCGTCAGTTCTGATTGCGCACTCGCCGACCCGAGGGCTGGATATCCGTGCTTACGCGGCGGTTCACGAAGTTATTCGCCGCTCTGTCGCAAATGGCGCAGCATGCCTATTGATTAGTGAGGATCTTGATGAGGTGTTGACCCTCTCGTCGAGGGTAGGGGTGATGAGTCGTGAGGCGTTTCACGGACCCTTTCACCCCTCGGACCTCAGTCGGTCTCGAATAGGGGAGTTGATGGCAGGACATGTCTAGCCCTTTTGAGTTGATGCCCAGACAGTATTCGCCCTTTTGGCTAAGGGCGCTTTGTCTTATATCCGGAATTGCTATTGGCCTTGCTCTTGCGACAGTACTGTTGATGTTCAATGGTGTGGACTTCAAAGGGATCGTTCGCGAATTCGTTCTCTATAGCTTTGTCAGCAGCCGGGGTCTTGCCCAGACCATTTCTACAGGCACCCCCTTGCTTCTGGTCGGACTCGCGTCCGCAATTGTTCTGAAACTGCGTTTTTGGAATATTGGAATTGATGGACAGGCCTGGTTGGGTGCAATCGCGGCGAGTGGGATAGCAATATATGAGGTAGGTGATCCGTCGTTCAGGCTGCTGATCATGGCCTGTGCCGCAATCATCGCTGGTGCAGTTTGGGTGGGGATCCCGGTTTTCTTCAAGATGCGCTTGGGCGTCAATGAAGTGATTTCTACACTGATGCTCACATATGTTGCGTTTCTCGCTGCACAGCATTTGCTTTACGGCGACTGGCGGGATCCCTCGACGAGTTGGCCGGTGTCAGTGACGTTTGATGAAAACAGCGAACGTCTACAGAGGATTGGTTTTGGTCATGTCCATGACGGAGTCTGGATAGCACTTGGATCCGCATTGTTTGTGAGCTATCTCATGCTTGGCCATCGTTTTGGTCTTTTTCTTTCAGCGATTGGACTCAGCCCTAAAGGATCGAAGGCGTCCGGGTTGCCCGTACCCGTGGTCGTAATTCTTACCGTTTTGATCGGTGGGGGCTTATGTGGGTTAGCAGGTTTCGTGATCGTCGCGGGGCAGGAGTATCGATTGACTCAGTATGTGATACACGATCTTACATTTAGTGCGATTCTGATCGCCTTTCTGGCGCGGTTCAATCCGATAGCCGTTGTACCAGTGTCATTCTTGGTCGCAGGTATGTTTACCGCAGGAGAGACATTGAAAGCGTTTTATCAGCTGCCCTTATCTCTCATTTTAGTAGTCCAGGCAGTAATTCTTGGAAGCGTGATATCTGTCGAATTTTTCAGCGCATATAGGGTCAGGATCAACGGGTTCGGTTTATCTAATCGTCAAATTGATGAAGAGCAGAGTCAGCAGCTCTAACGAACGCAAACTCAAGACTCATGGAATTTATTGTTTATTGGCTCAGCGCAACTCCATCGTATGCAGCACCGCTGCTGCTCGCCGCGTTGGGATTGATAATTAATGAGAGGTCGGGTGTACTGAATCTTGGAGCAGAGGGCATGATGGCATGCGGTGCTCTGGCTGGCGCTCTCGTCAGTTTGGCCTACTCGTCTCCATTACTGGGGATAGTTGCCGCAGCAATGGCAGGCGCCAGTCTGGCTGTTGTTTTTGGCGGACTGACCGTCGTACTCAGGTGTGACCAGGTGGTGAGCGGCCTTATCCTGGTTGCGTTGGGCGCTGGCATCACGGGACTGCTGGGCAGAAATATTGTTGGGCAGACCCTTCCCGGTTTTCGCGAGGTCGACCTTGGCGTGATCTCCGATCTACCAGTTGTCGGTCCACTGATTTTTAGTCAGAACACATTAACCTATTTCTCGTTTCTCTTCGCCGCGGTCGCGTGGTGGTGGATGTATCGGTCTGTCGGTGGATTACGGCTTCGTGCAGTCGGTGAGAGTCCATCAACAGCTGATGCGAATGGCATCAATGTAATCACCACCAGATTTCTAGCGGTTGTGGTTGGAGGTGGGTTTTGCGGTCTGGCTGGAGGGTATTTGGCGCTTGCCTCCAGTTTCGTCTGGGTTGAAGGTATGATCGCTGGGAGAGGGTGGATTGCGATTGGATTAGTGATATTTGCCCGATGGAATCCGAGGCACGCGATACTTGGTGCGCTGTTGTTTGGGGCAGTGGAAGCTCTGATTCCCCGCGTACAGGCAACAGGGGTAGATGTTCCCATTTATCTGATGATGATGTTGCCTTATCTGACGACATTAGGAGTTTTGGTGGTTGCATCTAAATTAGATGAGAAACGATCGCGGGAGCCAGCGAGCCTCGGTATGCCTTATGCCAGGCAAGACCGGCACTGAGAGGGCGTTCAAACAGGTGATATCCAGCGGAGTATTAGTTTGAGTACTAAAGACAGAATCAATACGGGCATCGAAACCCGGGAGGTATCGGATTTGACTCCGGGCCTATCGTCCGTGCAAATGACACACGAGGAAATCCCGGTGATTGATCTTGGGCCAATGTGGTCTGGGGATCAGGCGGGCAAAGCGCTTTTGGGAGAACAGATATCGACTGCATGTCAGGAGATCGGGTTTTTCTATGTTAAGAACCACGGCGTTCCTGATTCTGTCATTGCTGATGCACAGCGCGTCAGTGGTGAGTTTTTTAAACAAAGCGAAGAAACAAAGACATTGATCGAGGTATCCGCTTCGTCGTCCAACCGCGGGTACATTCCTTTATTTGGGGAAAAGAACAGTTCAGTCGCAAAAGGAGACTTAAAAGAAACCTTCGATCTATCGGTTGAGGTCGATCAGGATGACCCGCTCTGTCAATTAAAGGGGGGGCTATACGGCCCCAATCAGTGGCCCGAGCATCCCGAGGATTTTCAGACAGTCATGATGGCGTACTTTGAGGAGATGACCGGGCTAAGTCGAACTCTCTACGATGCGTTTGCCCAATCACTTGACCTCAGCCCAGAATTCTTTTCCCAGTACCTCAATACACCGCTAGACATATGCAGACTATTACAGTATCCGCCTCAGAAAGTAGTTCTGGACGAGGATCAAATCGGGACGGGAGCACATTCGGATTTTGATTGCTTTACGATTCTTTGGCAGGACACCAATGGTGGATTGCAGGCCTTGAGAAGGGACGGAATCTGGATAGATGCACTACCGATCCCGGATACGTTTCTCGTCAATGTCGGGGATATGTTACAGAGATGGACCAACGGAAAATATGTATCGACTGTGCATCGGGTAATCAATAGATCTGGAAACCGGCGTAATTCAATGGTCTTTTTTGCGGCGCCAGATTATGAGACCAATATTGACTGTATTCCCAGTTGCCTCGAGAACGGTGAGGCGCCTAAACACCCTCCTGTAACGTCAGGGGAATACATCGTATCCAGATACGAAGAAGTGTTGATCTGAAACGGGGCATCCGAATATCGGCCGTTCTTTTCCTTGAGTCGAACACACCTTGAATAGTCTCGAAACAGCGAAGAGTTGCAGTACTTATAGTAGTTGGCACCCGTTGTTTGCCCTGGAAGATCTGGAAGAGCGCGGGGTTCCCGCTTATACGCAACTTCTCGGCCAGGCTGTTCTTTGCGAGCGGTTCTCGGAAAGTAAGGTGTCTGTAAGGTTCGGGGATCAGAAGCATTTGCCCAATGGTCAGGTCGAGGAATTACAGTCACAGGTGCAATACGGGTTTGTGTGGGCTTGCCTTGGCTCAAAGCCCCAGCCGCTTTTCGATATTCCGGAATACCACGAAGTCGATCGACGCAATGTGTGCACCGGAGTGTTTGGTGTAGAAGTGTCTGCCCCGAGAGTTATCGAAAATTTTCTAGATATGGGGCATTTCCCATTTGTCCATACTGGATTGCTCGGGATAGAGCCACACACGGAGGTCGTCGATTATCAAGTTACGGTCTCTAATGGGTCGAAAGAAATTCTCGCGACTGAATGTCTTTTCTTTCAGCCACAAGCAGCGGTGGGATCGGTTGGTGGTGTCGTTACGGACTATGTATATCGGGTTCCACATCCGTTTTGCGCGATCCTTTACAAGTCCTGCCCGTTTGACGAATCCCGACGGGATGTCATTGCTATTTTTGTACAGCCTGAGGGCGAAGAAAGAATTCGGGCCCACACCATGATGAGCATTGTTGATCCGGAAAGCAGTGATACCTCAATTCGTCTTTTTCAGCAGACGATCTTTGGACAGGACAAGCCAATACTTGAAAACCAGTTTCCGAAGAAGCTTCCCTTGAATCCGTTGGACGAGATTTCGGTCCGCGCTGACCGTGTCGCTGTCGCTTACAGAAAATGGCTTGCGACCAGTGGCATCCGTTACGGAGTGATACCGTGCGCAGATGTAACTTAACGGGGTGATCTGTTTGAAGGGTGACGCCTCAAAGGAATGGATTCCGATTGCATCGAGTACCGACCTTGTTCCGCGTCATGTGTTTCATGGCTGTTTGCCGGGTCAGGATCTTGCAATTTGGCGGGCCGATGATGGTTTTGTAAATATCTGGCAGAACCAGTGTCCGCATCGTGGAGTCCGGTTGACTATCGGTACCAACGACGGCGCGCAGCTGCGTTGCCGGTACCATGGATGGTGTTATGCCAATCGGACCGGGGCATGCACCTATATTCCTGCTCATCCAGGGGATTCGCCAGCTCAGACGTTGATAAACCGTGCGTTTCCGGTGATAGAAAAGTACGGGTTGGTATGGACAACCTTGGTCGATTCGAATTCGGCACTGACTATTGACGGACTCGAAAATAAACATACGCTTGTCCTTCGAGCGGTTTCCGTAAACGCGCCGATGCGGATAGTCTCGGATCAACTCCGCCAGAAGGCGCAACGGTTTGATCGATCGGACTCAAAAGGTGACTCCCAGATCGAAGTGATAAGTTATGGGTCGATCCATATTGAGCTGAGAGGGTTTGCTGTTTCCCCGGGTACGTCGTTGGCATTCTTTACCCAGCCCGTGGATTGTGATCGATCAGTAATCCGGGGCGTGTTGAGTTGCGATCAAGAGCCAACTGAGCCGATGTCGCTGTTGCGATTGTTCAGCAGCACTCTTAATGAGATTCGGGATCAGATTGAATCGGATCAGGTGACCGTACTCCGTGACTCTCAACCGACATTGGATGTCCCCAGCACGTTGCCCGAGTTATCCCGGCTGAGTGACGACAGCCAGACACCTGGTGACCAGTCTCTTACAGTCCGAGTGTCTGAAAAGCGCTTTGAAGCGGACGGAATTGTTGCTCTGGAATTGACTTCGGCGAATGAACTGTTACCTGCTGTTCAGCCGGGAGCGCACATCGACCTTTGTTTCCCAGGC
>Ga0315331_10002584_pt1 | contig 13680 bp, 13 predicted proteins | sample M160m34915metaG_FD_203456 | JGI IMG/M metagenome (GOLD analysis project Ga0315331, IMG submission 203456) | Ammonia-oxidizing marine archaeal communities from Monterey Bay, California, United States - M1 60m 34915 | ecosystem: Environmental > Aquatic > Marine > Intertidal zone | place: USA...
CAGGATATCAACCCGCATCCCTTGCTCATCGACGGGAATACCTTCCATTTTCAGTCCAATGCCACGATAAGCGGCAATCGTCCCGGAATAAGTGAACGCTTCAGTGACCACACTATCGCCGGGTTGGTCCATTAGCGCTTGACCAGCCAAAGTAACTGCCTGCATGGAACCGTTCATCAGCGCTATTTTTTCCGGATCGACCAAGACGCCTTCACGCTCACTCTCTCGTCGAGCCATCAACTTGCGAAGGCCTAAATGACCCTTGCCGCCAGGGTATTGATTCATCTCAGAGAACTCAGCATCGATGGCATCTGCGGCGGCTCGTTTAAACGCCTCTACAGGAAAAGTCTCTGGATTGGTTTGCCCCACCGCAAAATCAAACATAGTTTTCTCTCATTGTGTTTATCACCGAAGCATCGATCCAAACTCCCGGGATGGCCTGATTAACAAAAAAGGAGAAACTTGCAGTTTCAAGGCAACCCGCTCTGCCCTTCACCGGTTGCGGCATCCGATTCCTCGATGCGACTAGGATTGAATGCGGGGGTTATTCCAAATATCTCTGGTGAGCAGCCATTGTCCCTGCGGATTCTTTGCAAATAACCAAAGATGGCGACTGACGGATCGCAAGGGCGGCGCTGAGCTATCACGTTTTGGGACCAAATAGCCGTCAAAGGAGACTCTTGCAAAACCGCGCTGATCAAAAACCGCAACTTCATCAATGGTGACCTGCTGCTCGAATCGGAATTTTTCAGTGAAACGGTAAAACCGCCGTGCTTCATCAAGCGTCACATCCTGGCGGCTAGCAGGCATCATCCAAACCGCATCTGCAGCAAAAAGGTCGAAGTAACTGAAAAAATCATCCGATTGGGTGCAATTAATTGCAGACAGCAACAGTCTCTGAACCCGACGTTCATCCTCGGTTTGAATCTTCCTAGGCGACTGCTCAGACTGAGACATCCCGTTTTCTCCCTATTGATTAACTCCGATACTTAGACAACTGTGCGCAATTTCCCTTTTGGGGGAACCGATCATATCCCAACCTGCGAAAATCCCATAACCCGAAGATCGCCACCTGATGAGTTTTTATGCATTTTGAAAAAATGGCGCTGGCATTCTGAACGGGTCTCCCTTAGTGTTAATCCTAGGGAAACTCATTGAGCAGCTCGAACTGTCAACCAGATCTGAGCAGATTCGAGTAAGTACCCGTTTAAATGATATGGATTCAGCGGCTTAGGGTCCTCAAGACAAGACCTGCCAACCGTTAAGCTTCAAGCGCAGTATAGCCCTTGGATATCGCTGAGCCAGTAACACATTGGATCAGCCATGCGGATTTCAAAAAAGCCTGTCTCATCACTGTCGTTGACCAGTCGAGGCCCCCTCGACCTGACGTTTTTAGGCGTGGGCTCTGCTTTTTCCAAAACCCTTAACCAAACGAACTTAATGATCGTAAAAGACGACCATCACTTGCTTGTTGATTGCGGAACACGGTGCGCCTATGCCCTCTATCACGATTATGGATTACCGCTGACCAGTATTAAGACTTTCCTCATCACCCACAGCCATGCCGATCATATCGGGGGGCTTGAAGAAGCCCAACTCTCAGCCCGCTATGTGACGAAGCAGAAGCCGACCATGATCATCACACGGAGCTATGAAAAAATTCTCTGGGAACAGTCCCTTCGCGGGGGCGCGGAGGCCTCTGAGTCAGTCCCGTTGACTTTTTCCGATCTTTGGAACGTGATTCGCCCCACCAAGCTCAAGGGCTTTAGCCGAGATACTTATCAAACCTGTGTCGGTAACATTGACATTAAGCTGTTTCGCACCAAGCACTTCCCGGACTCCGCGACATCCTGGCGCACGAGTGCTTGGAGCTGTGGCCTTTTGATCGACGACCGGGTCTTATTCACCAGCGATACCCGTTTTGATCCAGAGATGATTCATTACTTTAACAATCGATTTAACCCCGAAATCATTTTTCATGATTGCCAACTGTTTACTGCAGGCGTGCATACCGGGATTGAGGAGCTCGCGACCCTGCCGCCGGAGATCAAGTCAAAAGTGATTCTTGTGCACTACGGGGACCATTGGGAAAACTTTAAAGCCTACGCTCGACAATCCGGATTCCATTCTTGGGCTAAACAAGGGCACCGCTATCGATTTGAAGACTAGCTAACCTTTCAGAGCACTATCCCTCGACACGCTGGCCATGACCACACCAGTATGATTTACTGGCGACCAAGTATTACCCCCCCTATCTAAACAGTAAAAGGAGCTTGTTATGGGTTTATTGGATGGAAAAGTTGCGGTCGTGACCGGTGCCGGCGGCGGACTGGGAGAGACGCATGCCCTGTTACTTGCTAAGGAGGGTGCGGCAGTAGTGGTCAATGATCTCGGTGGGTCCCGGGACGGCGCTGGAGGCGGCAATGCGATGGCGGATCAGGTCGTCGATAAAATCAAAGCCATGGGGGGCCAAGCAGTTGCAGATTACGGCAATGTCGCCAATGAAGATGATGCCAATGCCATGATCCAGCGCGCCGTCGACAGCTTTGGCAAGATCGATTTCCTTATCGCGAACGCCGGCATCCTACGCGACAAATCATTTAAAAATATGACCAATGATATGTGGGACATCGTCATCGACGTCCATTTGCGGGGAACCTATCTCACCGTTAAAGCCGCTTATCATCAGATGATGAACCAAGGCCACGGCGGCAGCATCGTTGTGACATCTTCGACTTCTGGACTACTCGGCAATTTTGGACAATCGAACTACGGTGCGGCCAAAGCTGGCATTGCGGGCTTCGCCCGCTGCCTTTTCCAAGAAGGACTCAAATACGGCATTCGAGTCAACGTTTTGGCACCCGCGGCTTGGTCAAGGCTCACGGAGGATATCTTCCCACAAGGACAGAACATGGAGGAGCTTCTGTCTCCAGATAAAGTCTCCCCACTGGTTGTTTGGCTGGGTTCTGACGAGGCCAAAGAAGTCACGGGACGCACCTTTCTGGCGACGGGCAATACGGTCCAGCTCTTGTCTTGGCAGTCGCAATTGATTTGCCAGAAAGACAATACCGAGGGCCCCTTCGAAGTTGCTGAAATTGGAGAAGCGGTCCGGGACAATTTCGAGCACTGGCCGAAAGGTATTCAACCCACACCACGCCCTTTCGTCTAATCAGATTGGGGGATAAGCAAGCATCAAAGGGTAGCGTCGCTGCCCTTTTTTTGTTCTGGAGAATTTTATGCAAAAAACTTACGGTGACGTCGAAGTCAATGTTTTAGACAACTATGTTGCGGTCTGCGAAATCAAACGAGGACCGAATAATTTTTTTGACCAAGCATTGATTGCCGACCTGGCAGATGCCTTTACGGACATCGATAATGATCCATCGGCTAGAGCCATCGTGCTGTGTTCAGAGGGCAAACATTTCTGTGCGGGTGCCAATTTCAGCAGCCCAGATCGAGGTACGCAAGCCCCGCGATCAGGCGATGAGGCCAATCCGCTTTATACGGAAGCCGTTCGATTATTCAGAAGCAAGACACCCGTCATTGCGGCGGTCCAAGGCGCTGCGGTGGGAGGCGGTTTTGGACTGGCGGTCATGGCCGACTTCCGAGTGGTCTGCTCAGAAACCCGCATGACTGCCAATTTCGTGAAATTAGGATTCACGCCGGGATTTGGGCTAACACACACCTTGTCCCGCATTATCGGCCATCAAAAAGCCAATCTATTGTTTTTCACAGGGCGCCGAATCGATGGCCAAACCGCGTTTGAGTGGGGACTGGGCGACATCATGACCGAGGCCACCTCGGTACGATCTAGAGCCATTGAGTTAGCCAGCGAAATTGCTGCGAACGCACCGCTTGCTGTGGTTTCACTGCGCGAACAGGTACGCGGTGAACTCGCCGATGCGGTCAAAGCAACCACGGACATTGAAGGTCGGGCTCAATTTAAACTCCAAAAAACCAACGATCATAAAGAAGGGGTTAAAGCGGTTGCCGAACGCAGACCTGGTAATTTTACCGCCACGTAGGGGCGCTCGCATCAGCGGCTGCTTTTTGGGGCGGATCGAGATTGAGCCACCTTGGTTCCACGGCTGTATTGATCCGCCGGCTACATCGAACATCATCTCAGGGTGATTGAAGCACTTGCGCTCAGCGCTTCCCGTGTTTTTCTCCAGCGACACGCAGCGATGTTCAGATAAAAAAGTTAAGGGGGAGGCCAAAGCCAGTCTTTTTAGTGCCTCTCTTGAAGCTGGAACTAGAGATTCCTGGGTTGGGCACCTTTGGCTAGCGGCGCTATCGACCGACGTGTCGCGCTTTGGGATTCAGTCTTGGTACAAATTCGGTATGATTTAGGCGGCCTAGCGGGCGATCATGCCGTTCGATCGGGTCTCTGGCCATTGGCTGCAAAGCACCCTGGGAAACATAGGAATACGTGATGACTTGGAATTTTGCAAAAATCTTAAACGCGGTTGCCGACATTGGCGATCCTGATCGGCCCGCATTGGTTCACGGCAGCCGCGTCATCTCCCACGAGGCTTTTCAGTTCCGCAGCAATAATTTGGCGACGTCACTGCTTGCAGGCGGTGCAAAGCCTGGTGATAAGATCGCCTTTTACATGCGCAATTGCCCGGAATACTCAGAAGGTATCGCCGCTGGATTCAAAGCAGCACTCATCCACGTGAACGTCAATTATCGCTACATCGATCACGAACTCATCTACCTATTGGATAACGCTGATGCAACTGTGGTGATGTATCAGAGCGAGTTTCAAGACAATGTTGATCGCATCCGAGATCAACTTCCCCTGGTGACCCAATGGATCGAAGTTCAAGACTGCACTGTCCACCAAAAAATCCTCCCTACCGAATACGAGCTCAGAGCCAGCGAGGGTGATGGCCTGCCCCCGATCGTCGATTATTCCGACGACGACCAGCTTTTTCTCTACACCGGCGGCACCACAGGCATGCCTAAAGGGGTGATGTGGCGACACGATGACTTATTCAAAGCCATGGGTGCGGGTGGAAATCCAAGATTAAATACACCCCCCAGTGAAGACCTACCAGCCCTCATCAAACGCATCAAAAATCAACCAGGGCCCGTGAATTTGCCCCTGCCTCCCATAATGCACGGCACCGGTTTACTCTCGGCGATTGGTGCAATGACTATGGGCGGCACCTGCGTCACACTTCCCAACAAGCACTATGATCCTGTGGAGGCGTTAACTGCAATTGGCGAGCATGGCGTTACCACTGTGACCATTGTCGGTGATGCCTTCGCGCGCCCAATGCTCGAGGCGCTCGATACCAACCCAAAAGAATTCAATATTCAATCTGTTAACGTCATCACGTCGAGCGGTGTGATGTGGACCCGGGAGATTAAGGCCGGCTTGCTGACCCACAATGAAAATTTACTGTTGGTCGATGGGTTTTCATCCTCCGAGGCCATTGGCCTGGGAAGCTCGGTAATGACCAAAGACGCGCAAATTGATGTCGCAAAATTCACCATCGGCGCAAACTGCCGGGTCTTTACCGAAGACCACCGCACCATCAACCCCGGAGACAATGAACCGGGACTTGTTGCGGTCAAGGGGCACCTGCCCTTGGGTTACTACAAGGATCCTGAAAAGACCGCCAAAACGTTTCAGTACATCCAGGGAGAACGTTACTCGGTCCCCGGAGACTGGGTGCAAGTCGAGTCCGACGGGTCACTGACGTTGCTGGGCAGAGGCAGCAATTGCATCAACACCGCCGGTGAGAAAGTGTTTCCAGAGGAAGTTGAGGAGGCTCTAAAACACCACGAGCACATTGAAGATGCTCTGGTCATTGGCTTGCCCGATCCTAAATGGGGACAAGCGATTACCGCAGTCATCCAAACCCGAGGCAACCAACCCCTTCAATCCGGCGACCTCAAAGAATGGGCAAGATCGCTTCTGGCGGCCTACAAGTTGCCAAAGCACATCTTTATCAAAGAAAATCTCAACCGTGCGCCAAACGGCAAAGCTGACTATAAAAGCATCAAACAATTTGCAGAGGATCGGCTGAAAGCAGGTTGAGCGAGCTCAGCTTGTGGTGGCACGGGCCATGTATTTCCCGTTTAAGGTATTCACCTTAATTGCATCAGAAGTCCCAATGTATTCCGGCACCTGCACCACCAACCCTGATTCCAGGGTCGCTGGTTTGGTTCTAGAGCTAGCGCTCGCGGCTTTGATCCCAGGTGCTGTATCGACAACCTTCATCACCACCGACTGGGGCAGATCAATGGCCGCGATCTGACCTTCAATGATCAACGCCGTGATATCGGTCAGCCCCTCAATCAAGTAGTCCAACTGATCCTCCAGCTCATGGCGGTTGAGACCATACTGGGTGAAATCGCTCAAATCCATGAAATAGTATTCATCACCGTCAAGGTACGAAAACTGCACCAGAATGCGTTGGCAATCGATGGTCTCAAAAGAATCTTCGCCTTTTGCTGAGACTTCCTTTTTTTGACCGTTGAGCAGATTTTTAAATCTCAGTTTGTAGAGGGTCACCGCACCTCGAGAAGATGGACTTTTAGTTTCTAGGTGCTTCACCACATGTGGCGCCTGATCAAGAAAAACAACATCCCCTCGCTTGATTTCACTCGCCTTTAGCATCACGCTCTCCTTTCACGAGCCTTATATTAAACGTAATGTCCTTTGAACCCAAAGATTTGGAAGCGGTCGCGAATCGGCGAATGCCGTTCGGAAAATTTAAAGGTCGACGGCTTTCTCGATTACCTGAAGCTTACTTAATCTGGTTTGAGGAACATGAGTTCCCTAGCGGAGACCTGGGTCAACTCATGCGCCTTGCGTTAATGCTGCACTTGGAGGGCCTGTCTGGCCTCACCGACCCACTCGAGCGTCCCTCACCCAAAGGGTAAGCCCCAGACAAAACAGAGCCATTGACCGAGCGCCCAACAATCGCCAGGAGTTGTTGACCTGCAAGTCCAGCCACAGCACAATCGTTCCCAACTTTAAATTTCATCCCAACGATACCTTCAAACCCATCAATCTGGGCATGAGCTGCTCGGATCAATAAAGAGAGACTCCTATGGCTATTGGCATTATCGCAACACTAGAGATCAAGCCCGGCTCACAAGCTGAATTTGAGCAGATTTTCACAGAACTTTCAGCGGAAGTCCGTGCGAATGAACCGGGCAACCATTTTTATGCGCTCCATAAAAGCCGAACCAGCGACACCACCTATGTTGTTCTAGAGCAGTATGAGGACCAGGCAGCGCTTGAGGCCCACAACGGGACTGAGTACTTCAAGCGTCTCGGTGCTGCGATGGGACCTCACATGGCGGGACGGCCAAACATCGAACTACTCGATGCGGTCTAACCCGATCAAAGCCAGTCTCTGTGAGGAAGATGGCAGACGGCAGCTGCCGAACCGCCCCTGGTAGCATTTTTATCTTGGAACAGATTGGCTCTAAAAGCGGCTTCTACAGAGCCTTGTGATCGCAAAATTACTAGCGCCTAGCCATTGCTGACACCTTCATATGCTGAGGGCGCCCTAAAAAGATTGTAGGCTGCGAAGTGGCACCAGGCTCAGAGCGGGCAAACTTAAAGTGACCCCTGATCAAGCACCCAGGCGCTCGACCAACCAAGGTAATGAACGATCCATCCGATAGTCGATCCCAGAATGAGTATCATCAAAGCTCTCGAAAACGTGGTCGATTCCCAATTCCTGACAGCGCTCGCTGAACCGTCGAGCGCCGTAAACAAGATGGTATTGGTCACGCACCCCGCAATCGATAAAAAGTCCCCGCAAACCCCGCAACTTGCTTTGTGCCGCCTCTGACTCGAGCCGAGTCAAGGGATCAAAAGCCTGCCAAGCACGCCATCGCTCAGGGTCAATCTGACAAGTATCAAGATCCATCGGCAATCGCACCCCGAAAGGCTGCTCTGGATCTGGATCATAAGACGCCGCCATCGCAAAGGTCATAAGAACGTGCATTTCACCCCCAGAGATTCTGCGTCGCCGATGCAATCGGCGAATGTAATCGGCCACGCTTAATCCAGACTGGGTCAAAGCCAAAAGCACCTCAGGAAAATCACGCTGGTAGCACAATTTGAACCCCATATCCCCAGAATGACAGACCGCGGCACCCCAGTGCTCGCCATGCATTAAGACTTGATGTATGGCGCCAAATCCCCCGCTCGATTTTCCAAACAGGCCACAGCCGTCAGCATCTTGGCGCACCCCGTAGCGATTCCTGATCTCGGGCAAAAGGCTTTCATGGAGCCACGTCGCCCACTGTCCAAGCGCCGAGGAGTCAACATATTGATTGCCGCCGAGGGAAGTAAAGCAGTCGGGAAATACATACACCGCGGGCGCCAAGCTGCCTTCACCCATCAACCGATCAATCCGCTGCGGAAGGGTCTCTCCGAAACTCTTCCAGGCGAGATGGCTCAACCCACTCCCTGTGAACCCCGCCAAATCGACCAGAACAGGGTACAGTGTTCCGGCCTCACATTCGGCGGGGGTATAGACGCCAATCGTACGTGCAGTGGGATCGCCCAAGCAGTTGTTCAGCCAAGGTCCACCCTCGAGCGTGAAGGTATCCAGCTGTCCCTGGGGCAACTGAAAGGCATGCTTAGGCATACTGACTCCTCATCCTTATAGATCGTTAGTCTCAACTAAGCCCGTTCAATTCCCTCAACCGGAGCATCGAGACCCCCAGGGGTGCCTCGCTTCAACAGAGCACCAACATCCTCAAACGCGCAATAGATTGCAGGTACCACCAGCAAGGTGATCACGGTCGCAAACAGCACACCAAAGGCAAGCGAAACCGCCATGGGCACCAAAAACTGTGCCTGAACACTGGTGTTAAACATGAGCGGCATCAGACCGACAAAGGTCGTCATTGACGTGAGCACGATGGGGCGGCAGCGGGTTACCGCAGCTTCAGCGACCGCCTCATGAAGGTCGTACCCCTCTGAACGCAAGCGGTTCACCGTATACGTGAGAATCAAGCTACTGTTTACCACCACACCAGCGGCCGCAATCATCCCTAGAATCGACATCATGGCGACACCGGAGATTAAATCAAACTGCTTCATGATTTGATGGCCCCAAATCGCGCCGACGTACGCGAAAGGGATAACGCTCATGATCATCAAAGGCTGAGCATAAGACTGCAGAGGCACCGCTAACAACGCATAAATGACAAACAGGGCAATCATAAAGGGCAACACCAGACTCACAAGATACTCCCCGCTTTGGCGCTGCTCACCCTCAAGACTAAGACTCACCCGCGGATGGTCTTTTAGAACTTGATTAAGATATCCCGCACTCAAATCGGACAAAACTTCTTCCGCCGTGACCACCGAGCGATCGACGTCAGCAACCACATTGACCACCCTGCGGCTTTCGGTCCGTTTGATGCTCGCATATCCCCTGCCTAAGTCCGCGATGGCAACCGTGTTAAATGGGATCTCGCTACCCTGAGGGGTTCGCACTCGCATTCGGTCCAAAGCGGTGACACTTCGACGCTCTGAATCCGTATATCGCACCATCACCCGAACGTCATCTCGCCCCCGCTGAATGCGCTGGGCCTCCTCGCCATAAAATGCTTGGCGAACCTGCTGAGCGAGCTGACTCAAGGACAATCCAGCGGCTTCTCCTTCGGGCTTCATCGTCAACTTGAGCTCTTGTTTACCCGACCTAAACGAATCTGTGATATCCAAAACGCCTGGATAACTACTCAATTTCAGCCTCAGGTCCGCGGCAATTGCGCGAAGCTCATCGACGTCTTCACCCGATAACTGGATATCAATCGCATTTCCAACCGTGAACAGTGAACTGTTGAACTTGAGCTCCACGGCCCCTGGGATCGATCCCGCCTGCTCCCGCCAAAGAGCTGCGATCTGTCGGGTATCCAGCGCGCGACTTTGACTCGGGGTCAGCTGCAAAGTGACTTCGCCTAAGTGGGCGCCGCCACCCCCGCCTGAGGCTGGCCCGCTTGGGCCACCGCCGCCGCTGCTCGAGGGCTGATTACCCACTGCCGACAAAATATGGGTGACCGGGGGCGCATCAGGAAACTTTTGGGCCAGAGTTTCAGCCAGGGTCATCGCGCTCTTCTCCAGGTGCATAACGGCCTTCTCAGTCACATCAGCGGAAGTTCCAAGCGGCATCGTGAGTTGCGCAATCGCCTGATCAGACGCCAGGGGCGGGAAAAACGAAAAGGGGAGTCGGCCGCTGGCGATAATGCCTAAACCCGAAAGGAAAAACACAAAGGCCAATGCCAGCGTTGTATAGCGCGCCCGAATTGCCAGCGCGACCAGACTGCGGAATCGCGTCTTGATCAAGTTTTCAACTGAACTTGAAAAACGCTGCTGGAACTCAGATACCCGATTTGCCAACGGTTGAGAGACATTAAACGTGTGCAACAAGAGCACAAAGGATGCAACGCCGATGGCCATGCCAAAATAGCTGGGCAGATCCCAGGCGAATTCGAGCAAAACAATGGCAACCACGGGCACTAATAGAAGATAGACCTCACCCGCAGGCGTCTTCACCTCTTGATGACCTAAGTGCGCCGGCAAAATCAGTTGAGACTCAATCAAAGAAAAAATCAAACAGCAGATCACGACTGTCGCGATCACCCCGCCGATCTGACCAGAACTACCTACCCCTTGCAGCATCGGCACAAAGGCGCAGATGGTGGTTAGCACACCAAAAATCACCGGAACGGTTATTTTTTGGGTGCCGACAATGGCGCCACCCAGGAGCGTTTCACTCCGGCGCTGTTCGGAGTGCACGTTTTCTCCAACCACAATAGCATCATCCACCATGATGCCCAGCACCAGGATGAAACCAAACAATGAAATACCATCAATCGAGAGTCCCAATTGATTCGTCAGATAGAGCGCTCCTAAGAATGCGACGGGCACGCCGATACTGACCCAAAAAGCGAGCCGGGGCCTCAAGAACAAGGCCAGCAGGATGAGAACCATCAAGAACCCCTGCCGGGCACTATCGAGCAGCGTGCTCAATCGATCACGTAGAAGTCGAGAATTATCATTCCATACGGTCAGCACTGCGCCTTCTGGCAGCCGACTGGCGGCAGTCTCCAAGTACGCTTTAGCCTCATCGGTGATCTTAAGAATGTCCTGATCACCGACTCTAGAGACTCGGATAATGGTCGCAGGTCGACCATCGAAACGGAGCGACTGATCGGTATCTTCAAAACCATCAACCACCCTCGCAACGTCTCTCAGGAAGACCCGACTGCCATCGGCCCGGCTCAGCAGCAATAAATTCTCAAACTCGTCCCCCCAATACGCCTGCCCTTTTGTTCTCAGGAGGATTTCACCCGTATCCGTCTTAATCGCGCCGCCAGGCAAGTCCAGTGATTGACGCCGAATCACCGCAGCCACCTCTGAGAGGGTCAGTCCATTGCGTTGCAGCGAGGCTTCAGAGACCTCAACTGACACTTCATAAGGACGGACATTGAGCAATTCGACTTGAGTCACGCTCGGTAGAGCCGCTATATCGTCTCGAACACGCTGACCCAAAACCTTAAGTGCGCGTTCGTCCCTTGGTCCTGTAATTGCAATATCCATCACCGTGCGAACGCTGGTAATCAAGTTAATCACGGGCTTTTCAGTCTCGAGCGGCAAAGTATCGATCGCGTCGACCCGGTTTTTAACATCGTCCAGCGCTTGGGCTTTATCAGCGCTCTCGAAGAGTTCTACCGTCACGCTGCAAACTCCCTCGTTGGCTCGTGACCGAATTTCTTTGACGCCCTCAACCCCTTCGAGCTCCTCCTCAATCCGGACACAAACCCCCAGCTCGACTTCCTCTGGCGCAGCGCCAAGGTATAACACTGAAACTGTGATGATCGGTATATCAATATCAGGGAATGATTTTTGCGGCATGCTCACCAAGGCTGATGCGCCCGAGAGAACAATGAGAATCAGCATCAAGTTGGCTGCTATTCGATTTTCCGCGAACCAAGCGATCAATGTTTTCATCGAAGGGTCACCATCGATTCAGTATCTTGAATCCTAACCCGCATACCGGGCACGGCATCATCCATCGCCGTCAGACAAATCAGGTCACCGTCGGCTAAGCCACCTCCAACGATCACCTGATCCCCTAATCGTCGCACAACGCTCACCTGCTTCAGCTCAAGTCGTTGGTCCTGGCCAATCAAAAATACCTGGTCTTCGCCTCGAATTGCTGTCCGAGGCAACACGACGACATTCTCCAAAGTGCGACCTAGAATTTCTGCTTCAACGAACAATCCCACCGCAAGGGGGGCCTGCCCCGATTGGGGCTCGTAGGGCGCTGTGACTCGAGCAACAAGATGAATCATCCGGCTGACCGCATCGATTTCTCCCTCCGAACGCACAATTTCGCCCAACCATCTTTGGGGTTGGCCGGCAAAATTAGCCGTTAAATTAACCTGTGCTTGCCCCTCAGCCCCCTTTGATTCGTTGGCCAACGATACGTCTAGATAAGCCAGTTCCTCATCCTGAAGAGGCAGACGGACCTCCGCAAAATCCGTCGCGTATAGATTTGCAAGCGCAACGCCGCGACTCACGTACTGGCCCAAGTCAATGTTTTCATTGCGGACTCGGCCCTGATAAGGCGCGATAACCGATGTCCTTGATAAGTCTCGCTGAGCGGCGGCTGTTTTTGAGCGCGCATCTTGATGAACTGCTCGGGCAATTTGAAGACGTTTAAGAGCATCGTCCTCGATCGCTTGACTGATGGATTGTCGCTGTTTCAGATCGAGTTGACGTTTGTAATCTTTTTCAGCGAATGCCAACTCCCCCCGCGCGCGATTTAAATTAGCATTGGCTTGATCTAGAGCGATCTGATAATCAACAGGGTCAACCTCAAACAACAAGTCACCCGCCTCAAAAAATCCGCCGCTGACCATATTCGGTGAGATCTTAATGATTCGTCCCGATACTTCCGAGACCAAGCTCGTTTCGCTGCGTGGAGCGATCGTCCCATACGTCATCGCGGTCATTTGAATAGGACCCAGAGCGACCTCCAAGCTTTGAACCAGGGGAATGACCGGCGCTGGGGCCTTCGAATCCAGCGAAGGGCCTGTCGCAAGGAGCCCAGCAAACAATACAAAGCCCAGGCCAGCAACAATGACAGGAAACACAACACTCTTAACTTGCTGAAATCTGTTCACTAATACTCCTTCGAAGATTCAGTCACGTCTGGCGATACATCCATCCCTTGAACGCAGAACGAAAGCAACTGTTTAAAGATTTGTCCTTGATGGCGCTCAGGGGCGAGCAGTGCTGCATTCTTGTTGAGCAGCGTAAATGACGTCGCACCCACAACAAACGAAAGCTTTCGGGTCAAACTCTCCCTTGACGCATCCGGTATTCGTTTCTCCAATGCTGATACAAAAGCATTCGCGACATCCCGAAAGGTTTCCTCGATGACAGGCCCTACGACTGCGGTCGGCTCGGCAATCAAACGCCCCATCAACAGTCTGACTGGACCGTCGGGTTCCGTCTCAAAAAGCGGCCACAAAAAGGCATACAAAATATCCTCCACGGTGTGGGAGGGATTGGCTAAAACAACATCGAGTTGGGTCATTCGAGCCGCGTTCATTGGCGCCAACCGCCACTGCACAACAGCCTCCAAGACTCCGTGCTTTGATCCGAAATGATAACTTGCGGACGCA
>Ga0315331_10002586_pt1 | contig 13675 bp, 8 predicted proteins | sample M160m34915metaG_FD_203456 | JGI IMG/M metagenome (GOLD analysis project Ga0315331, IMG submission 203456) | Ammonia-oxidizing marine archaeal communities from Monterey Bay, California, United States - M1 60m 34915 | ecosystem: Environmental > Aquatic > Marine > Intertidal zone | place: USA...
TCCATCTGATAGCTCTTTCTATCTCCAGTTGAAGGACAAGAATTCGCTATATCTCTAAAAGGACCGTAATAGGAAGAGGAATACTTGGCAGCATAGGATACTATGGGAACCAAGGAGTGATTATGGTCGTCCAGCACCCTGCGGATAGCTCCCACCCTGCCATCCATCATATCACTCGGTGCTACTGCGTCCGCTCCAGCATCGGCATAAGCCAATGCCATTTTTGACAATATAGGCAAAGTCGCGTCGTTCTCTATTTCTCCGCTACTTCCCAGTATGCCGCAATGTCCGTGATCAGTGTATTCACAAAGGCAAACATCAGCCCAAACTAAAAGGTCTGGACATGCTGTTTTTATAGCCTTGATCGCGGAAGGAATGATACCCTTAGGATCATAACCTGGAGAGCCTTCGCTATCCTTGCTATTCTCATCTGGAATCCCAAAAAGTAGCACCGCTGGAATTCCAAGCTTCACGATCTCTTTTGCCTCTTCCACCACTTGATCAATCGATAATTGATAGATATCAGGCATACTTTCGATAGAGTTCCTTACTCCCGATCCACCTGTTACAAACATGGGGTAGACTAAATCATCAATAGATAACTTGGTTTCTCTTACAACACGTCGCCAAGCCTCATTTTGCCTAAGCCTACGATGCCGATAACCTAGAAACTCCATACCGATACCTTTTGCCAGTGTTGAGATTCTTTCATAGAGTCCTGCCAACTACTCTATGAAAGAATCACTCGTCCAGAATAACCTATTAAAATACATAGGTTACTAGCCCCACACCAAGTCCCAATAGCCCATCCTGGCTCGTCTTACTCTAAAATGTCTAGGGTTGTATTCGTAATCCTAAATCAACCAATGAGAGAATAATCCCCTAAATCCCTCCCTATCCAGACATCTGCATAACATATTCAGCAATTTCCTCATGGGTAGCAAACCATACATCTTCAGCTTTCTCTTTAATATGGTCGATCAATCCTCTCAATATCAAAATTCGAGACCGATGACCAATTACATGTGGATGCATGGTCAATAAAAACATAGTCCCTTCTTCGTAAGCCACATCAAATTCATCCTTATAGACTTGTAGCACCTCCCTTGGAGAGCTATAACTGTTACCCCTAGGGTTAAGTAGTGGGGCGTCATCCAGAATCCATTCCACAGGCAATTCAACCAAACCGCTGGGTTCACCCTCTGCTAAAAGTTCATAAGGTCTATCGTCAGCCATTAACGATGAATCATATAAGAATCCTAAATCTTTAATGATTTTCAATGTATTTTGACTAAAATTCCAGGATGGAGCCCGGTAACCCACTGGCCTGCTTCCCGTCATTTCCTCCATATAATCAATTGCTTTAACCACAAGTCGCCTTTCTACGTCCTCAGGCAGTTGAGTGTTCGTTTCATGAATCCAGCCATGAATCCCGAATTCGTGTATTCCATGAGATTTGATTGCGTCTACCATATTGGGGTTGAGCATCATACTAACCGAAGGAATAAAAAATGAGGCTGGAATGTTGTCTTCAGCCAGCACGTCTAACACTCGTCCGAGAGCAACTCGAGCTCCATATTCTCCCTGTGACAAAGCACTAACAGAGACGCTTCCATTTCTCAAGGGAATCGTTTCATTGTCTACGTCGAATGAAAGTGAAACGGCTACCTTAGCACCATTAGGCCATTCCGATGGTTGCAGTGACCGACCAGCCCTGGCTGTATTGACTGCATTGCGAATTTGTTCTTCTGACCATTCGTAGGAAGGCGTGCCTTCTTGTAGGTCGCTAGTCGATCCTCCATCACTTGAAGCCACATCGAGCTGTGTACATCCAAAGATCAATCCTAAGCCTAACAGTTTATGCACCTTACCTAACATCCTTGTCTGGGCCATCCTTTATCCTCCGAGAATATCAACGTTTGTCCTGGTCATTTCTTAGCAACTAAATTCAGCTAAAAAACAGTAATCAATTGTAGGTCACTTGCTCACTCATTACAATCATATCGGACTGCCGACCTATTTATAGATATAATAAAGAGAATGCACATCACTTTCCGAAGAAAAAAGCAACTACTCACTAACCCGAGCTCCTAATGTTTAATCTCTCGCCAAAATATTTGAAAACTGTAGGACTCGTGGTAACGGTGTATGTAGTGTCTCAAGTGTTTCATAGAATCCAGAGGCAAAGGTATATTGCAGTGGCTGAAAACACCCTAACCGCTCTGTCCATTGAGCAAGAAGTATACTTCAGCACACATTTCGGTTATACAACAGAGTTGAAGGATTTGGATATGGAAGATCTCGGACCCTTATCAATATCTCTATCCGCTACTTCGGAAGGATGGTCAGGTGTGGCCACACACAAACATCTCTCCAGTAAAGATGGTTGCACGACCTATTTCGGAAAAGCTGAAATATTTTCTCTCGGCGACACTACCCCTAAGTTTCCAGGAGACGTAGCATGCACGCCCTAGGATATCATCCACAGATTCCCGCGGAATGTGACAAAAGCCTTCCCCAGGTTTTTCTTGGGGAAGGCTTTTCAAAACACTCAGGCCACTCTCTATCTTACTGTTGAGTCACAGATCTTGGCCTTTCCCATTCTTTAAACCACTTACGCAAATACAACTGAGTTCGCAAGAAATTAGAAGGTGTCGAGCTTGTTCCATGCCATTCGTTTTTAAACCTTACCATCAGTGTTGGAATCTTCAGGACTCTCAACGCTTGATAATATTCTTCAGTCTGTGGCATTGGCGTCCTCAAATCACCTTCTCCAGTCATCAACATGGTGGGAGTTGTCACATTCCCGACGTACATCAAAGGTGAACGTCTAAGGTGTTCACTGGGATCATCCCAAGGATACTCCTTGAAATTCTTATACCAAGTCGCACCATCGGTCGTACCCACAAAAGACAACCAATTCGTAACAGGACAATTTGCTGAAGCTGCAGCAAATCTATCCGTATGCCCCACCACCCATGAAGTTAGAACACCTCCTCCAGAACATCCATAAACAAACATGTTGTTATCATCAACATAACCGCGACTGATTACTTCATCGACGCCCGCCATTAGGTCATCAAAATCTTTATCTGGATAGGCATTCTTTATGGCGTTTCCAAAAGGACTTCCATAGCCAGCACTTCCTCTTGGATTCGTGTACAAAATCACATACCCATTTGCTGCGTGCTCCTGCCATCCGAAGTTAAAACCCACGTTGTACATGCCATGTGGCCCACCATGTATAGAAAGCATAAGTGGATATTTTTTAGATTCGTCAAAATTCGGAGGTTTAATGATCCATCCCTGTATATCAAAATTATCGACTGACTTATACCAAACCTCTTCTACCTGCCCTAAAGTCACGTCACTCAGAATATCATCGTTGACACGAGTGAGTTGTTCTATCGGGCTACCCGTTCCTGTTCCGAATGAAACAATATCTCCAGGCTTATGATAGCTGCTTAGTGTGCCCACAGCCCTACCATCTTTGTCTATGGAAGCCATTGATAACATGTGGTTACCACTAGTCACCTCATGAGGTTCTCCGTTTAGAGGTGCAAACCACAAATTCTGTGTCCCTTGCATACTAACGTTAAAGTACACTCCACTGCCGTCTGACGCCCAGGTGATATTCCCCAGACTCCTACCCATTTCTCCGCCCAGACTTCTTGGATTACTTCCATCCGCAGACATCACGTACAACTCATTCTCTCTGTATGTGTCGTCATTAAAGTCTTGCCCCTGATAAGCGATATATCGACCATCAGGGGACGGTACCGGACCACTGTCGGGTCCCACACGATCTGTTAACTGATGTATAACTCCCGTAGCAAGCACTGCTTTGTAAATCTCCGATTCCCTCCATTCGTGTTCGGCCTCATCCACACGTAAAGAACTAAAAATCAAGCTCGCACCGTCAGGCATCCATTCAGCAGCACTATGGTTCCAATCGCCATTAGATACTTGTTTTGGCGTTCCTGCCTCCGCTGGTACGGTAAAGACATGAGTATAGCCTTCATCAATGTACCCCCTGCGGTCTCTCCGATAACTTAACCGATCGACCACCTTAGGCCCTTCGATCCAATCCGCGCCATCTGGTTCCTGGGACAACTCTATGGCCCACTCACTTTCAGGAGAATCAACAGTCATAGTGAAAGCAATTTGGGTTCCGTCTGGCGACCATCTAAGGTTGGACGCGGACTTTTGCGTCCTGGTTACTTGTGTGGTGGCGCCCTCAGCGTCCATCCATCGAACAAAAATCTGAGAATCTCCTCCATCATCGTCCCCCATAAAGGCTATCCTGCTACCGTCTGGAGACCATGTGGCATTAGACCCATCAACCAAAAGGCGATTTCGTGAACCATCTCTATTCATAACCCAGACAGAGGAACTTCGCCTATCCCTCATTTTATCTACCCAGCCACGACTATAAAGTATCTGACTCCCATCTGGGGAAATACGGGGGTTTGAAACAGTCTCCCAGTCCAAATAACTATCCAACTGAAGAGTGCCCTCTGGAGCTTGTGCAAAACCTTCTGCTTCCACGACCAAACAACTAGCAACTATTGCCAATAGGCATACGATCTTTGAAACCATACTAATCTCCTGTGAATGCTAAGTGAGAAACCAACTCTCAAAAACCAAAAGCTACTGATAAATACATCGCCAACCTCAATGGAAACCACATTGACTTAGTGCTCATTTAGATGGAAACCTTTAACTTACCTGCGTTTCCTACTGCGCTTCGTATCAACCAAAATGACACCATTGACTGCATCAGGATACATAGAAACAGCAGAAGGTCCTTTCAACACCCTTATTCTCTCCACATCCCCAGCGTAGGTTTCCATCAGCACCTGGGAGGTTATCCGGACTCCATCAAGATATATTGAAGGCGTATTACTAACCGTCATGGACCCCTGACCCCTGATTCTGATTTCCGGAGTCCCAGCAGCAGAATAGGTGCCCCCCAGAACCGTCAGAGAGGGTACCCTTGCAGCCATCAGCTTCATCACAGTGAGTGATGATTCCGCTTCAGTCGGGCGAATATCGCCCAGACCTGGTTCTTCCCGCCCTCTATCTCTTTGGGTGACCACCTTCAATTCATCCAAAAGCAAATCCATTGAGCTCATGTAAAAATGGACAAAACTGACGGCGTTGTCACTTATACTTACTGGCTCAACCCGGGTTATGTAACCATCGTGATCCACCCGCACTGAAATGGGTCCCGTCCGTAACTCATTGTGAATAAAATGCCCATTCTCGTCCGTTGATACTCCAATTTCAGAACCTTCTAGTGTCACAATTGCACCAACTAGCGGATCCCCAGTCATCCCATCTAGGACTTCCCCGACAATGGACCCTGCGCCTGCGTCATCTTGGGAAGCCACGGGCTGTACAAAGCACCATACCGAAACCAGGACCATTAACAAACCTCGCTCGGCAATTCTCTGAAGTTGGCACATTACCATGTAGCTCCTTACCTGCTCACATTAGGCCCAACGAGAAGTGGGGAGAATGCTAGGCATCCTCCCCACTCTCACTTCTTCACCTATCCGAGATCCACAGTTGCCTAGGCACCCGTTTCATCCCGTATGGGTAATTACTTTGGAATTAACCGGTTATCCAGTCTTTATAACCTTCTGGAATGTTGGCATTCGCGTCATTTTCTCCCTTAGGAAGTGGGAAACACAGATTAAGTGGATCCGCTGGAACGCTATACCTAGTGGTCAATTCTGATGGAATGTACTCTAGAGCATCAAGTGTGCCTGGAGTACTGTTCTCACGCCAGCGCCAACGGTCACCGAACCTGCGTCCTTCAAGGTTCAATTCCAGATAACGCTCGAATTTGAGAGCTGTCCAACCTTCTGTTATTGTACTGGCTGAAACGGCTGGCATTTTACCCCCTGCACTACCATCAAATCTTGTGATAGTACTCATGTAATCTGGGCAAGTTGCACAGGCATCGTCATTACCTTCAGCTGCTGCATACGTCAAGTCCAACACGGCCGCATCACTGAGGTTAGCTGCATAGATATCAGCAGCTTGTCTCACGCTGTTAATGTGAGTCATTGCTGCACTCAGGTTTCCGGCCTTTAGTTCGGCTTCTGCCTGAATCAATGCCATTTCATGACCATCAACTAAGTCCAATTGTAACTTCCTCTGATCACCCTGCACAGGCTCAAAGAACCTTAACTCGCGTCCACCAGCGGCAGTGCGAGGAGCATAAGTTTTCAGGTGGTAGAACATCGGAATCATTAGTGTCCAGGTAGGACGAGGTGGATGGGTCTGACCCCTAACCGCCGCCGTTTTACCTGAAGGGATTTCCCTAGAACCATTGTCGTAACCCCATGCTACGCGGGAGTCACCTGTCTTAAGGAAGTGGGTATGTGCTGGAGTTCCCCATGCGGACATGGATTGGAACCCTAGACTTGCCACGTGTCCTGGTAGGTACCAGTACTCACCATAGCCAGTATCACCAGAATACTTGGTGGTGTACTTGAAGGACATAGCAACCGTAGCTGCGTCAGTCTTCGCACCGGCATGGTCTCCACTGTACAGCTTGGCTGCCGCGCGGGCACCAACAGCTGCGGTCGCCAAGTCGGACAGTCCAGCTGCCGAGGCGATCGTACTAGCTGCAGTGAAGTGAGCTATTGCCAAAGGAGCGTAATCCATTTTCCCTGTTGCTGCTCCTCCGTCAATAACAGTACTACACGCATTTTCCATCAAAGTACGTAAAGCAATCCCTGCCCAGAAATTAGCGTGGGCTGCGGGTGCGTAGCTATTAACATCGGAAACGCCTGACTCTTCACCAGCGAAACGCCGAAGCGCTTCCTGGGAAATCCATCTACCTCTGTGCAGGTGTCCCCAAGAACCACGACCATCGTACTCATCATTCAATTTTGCGACTTCTTCTTCCGGACGCACTCCTGCCGAACCGGTATGGCCACTAGCCATTAAGTCATGGGTGATCGCGCCTCCGAGGAGACCATACGCACCCAACCCTGCCTGTACAGCTCTGATACCGCCATTGACGATACCCTGGTGAGCTCCGCTGTCATTAAGGTTTCCGTCTTGGACGGGACCCGGGTTAGTGACTTCGAAATCGCAGGCTGCCAAAGCCATAACACCTACTAGTGCTACGGCTGTCAGCCCCCGTGAAATCGTTCTTTTTTGATCCATCTTTCTTCCTCTTCTGAGGCCGGTGTTTTACTCCCGGCGTTTGTCTAATGTTTACCCGTTTGCGCGGGCCCCCTCAGGCCAAAAGACCTGAGGGAACCCAGTTATTCGGCAAACAAGCGTTAAAAGATCATCCGCATCGCGACCGTCCAATACGAGACAGGTGGCAACGTTTCATCAATACCTTTCACCATATCATGGCGGAATTCGCCAGAATCGGTGGTTCCGATACTATTCTCGTTCTGCTCTGGGTGACCAGTGATGAGGTTCTTATGTGTCCAGAACGCAACATTACGGCCCGAGATGGTCAAGTCAGTTCTATCACTGAACGTGAACATACCTGGAAGCAAGTTGGAAATTGGCACGGACAGAGTTAGGTCTCTCAACTCTGCGAAGTCAGACTCTGAGTTGGCGTAGTGGTACGTAGCCATTCCAAAGCACTGTCCTTCTTCCCATGCGTACATATCGGCTGGGCGTGATCCAGGCCACTGCGGACCAGTGTTCGATCCCAATGTACCTTGTACCCAGTTTGGATCCACTTTCCGATATGCGTCGTAGCATTTCGGGTGAGCGATGGTCCGCCCAGTGGCTCCGGCCTCAAAGTAATTACTAATATATGCACCCTTCAGATACTCACCTCTAGCAGAAACCTGCAAACCGCCAGGCAATCTGATGGAAGTGTTAGCACTGTAAATATGGGTGGGGTTAGCCGGACCATAAACGGTATTCCCTGAAGAATACACGGCGTCGGCTTTATCATTAGCATTCATAATTTTTTTCGCGTAGATAACTGGGACAGGCTGTCCTTCAATAACCCATCCGTACTCCCCTACGCTAAATTGGGCAGCTCCACCAAGACTCAGAACCTTACTGTGGTTCGTCGACAGGCCAAGCCCAAGGTCCCAACCGAAGTTCTGACCGTTGAAGATGGTCGTGTTGGTACCAACTTCCCAACCTTTATTCTCAAACTCTCCAACGTTTTCAAGCTGTTTGCCCCAACCACCTTGTGTCTGAGAACTGGCCACTCTGAAGAGAGCGTCAGACGTCAACTGATGGTAGTAGGTTAGTTCAGCGCTAAACCGGCCGTTGAACCAGGAGCCGTCCATTCCGTACTCGTATTCCCGTGTCCTTTCAGGACCGAGGTCTGCATTTCCGAGATTGTTTGGATAGAACGCTTGCTCGTTGAAGTTAAACCCAACTGGGCTCCAAGTACGAACTTTGTCGAACGCACCAGGAGACCGACCGGCGAATCCATATGCTGCACGGAGTTTAATTTCTCCGAATCCTTCTGGGAAGAAAGCTTCGTCAGAAAGCACATATGAACCACTCAGTTTTGGATAGAGCTCAAATCCAAGACTTTCACCGAATGCACTGTTACCGTCAACACGCAAACCGGCTGTTACAAAGTACTTGTCTTGGAAGGCCAACATGTTTTGAGCAAAGAAACCACCGGTGATTACACGAAGCCTATTCTGACTCATGGACTGCTTGGTGGCTGCACTACTTAGAGTGTATTCACCAGGACCAGGATAGCTACGTCCAACCACTTCGGTATTTTCTATTTCGTTTTCAACGCCCTGCATACCAAAGGACAGGGTGCTGCGGAGTCCGTCAGTCAGCCAACCCAAATCCATTGCAAGGCTTCCTGTGTAGTCGAGACTCCATATTGCGTTTTGCGACATACCACGACGTCCTTCACCTTCTAACATGTAGTCGGAGAAGTTACTCATAATTCCAATCGGACAAAGCCAGCAATAGTCCTGGGAATTGAAGTGGTCGTCCTGTGAATAGTCATAACCAACCGTCAACCTGTGCGTAAAGTCAGCACCTGGTGTGTAGTTAATGGTTAGACCAGTCGTAGCTCTGGTGATGGTGTTTGCATACTCTTCACCGTTCAACAGTAGCCTTAGGGTTTTCTGATCTCTAAGACCAGACATGTAGTTCTTAGGACCCCTGATAGCCGTCATCATGATGGAAGTAACAGAGTTACCCATCTGGGCCTGTGTGATGTCAGTTCTTGCGAAGGTGTTATTGAACTGCAGCATCAGATCTTCAGTAGGACTGAAGGTAACGTTTGCACGAACGTTCATCTTCTGCTCACCGTCGGTTTCTACTGCACCAACGTTGTCGTTCCAAGCACCAGACACAAAGTAACCGATATCATCGGTTCCACCTCTGACACTCATCGAGTAGCGCTGACGGTGTCCCTTACGGAATACTTGGTCAAGCCACAGGTAAGGCACTTCGTCCGTACCGAATGGACGGAAGTATGAGTAACCCTGTTGGGTTTCTGCAGTCCACTGAGGTGCACCGTTACCTCCACGCTTGGTGAAGATCTGGATAACTCCAGCCGCAGCTTCTGCTCCGTAAAGAGTTGTAGCTGCTGGACCCTTAACAACCTCGATCCTATCAATGTCATCAGGGTTCAAGTCATTGAGCGGGCTGTATGGATCTTCAGCACCGTTCTGAGAAGAACTCGGCTCACTCTTTGCACGCATACCGTCAATATATATGAGCGGCTGATTACTCAGAGCTGTACTTGAGTTACCCCTAAGACGAATGTCTGCACCCGAACCGGAGTTACCGGAACCGAACTGGATGCGTGCACCGACCACCCGAGTCTGGAGTAGTTCTCCGACACCGGTTACCGCTTCTGGAACATCAGCGATGTTGACCTGTGCAATTTGGTTACCCACCTCGCGGCGGCGGGCCTGGCCAGCTGTTCCCGTAACAACGATGCCATCAAGTGCCAAAGCAGCTTGAGACATAGCGAAGTCAGAGGATGTTGCCTGACCATCAGATACGGTGACCATTTGATCGACGTTGTTGAAACCGATCAATGTTGCCCGCAGGGTGTGCTGTCCCGCAGGTACATTTACGATCAGGTACCGACCTGAAGCGTTGGTTAATCCACCGAGGCCTGAGCCTTCAATGAAAACCTGGGCTGATGAAAGTGGACGCCCTGATGCAGCATCCGTGACGAGTCCTGTGAGCGAGCCTTGCGCCCATGCAGAACTTGGAGCCGAAGCTAACATAGCTCCAATCGCCAGTGTGAGAGTTAGTAGCCGAATAACGCGCATTAGTACCCTCCTCCAATAAATAAAATAGATGACAAAATCGTCATCGCTCTAACGCTAAGCACTCAAACACATACAGATAGCAAATTACGCACCCACTCACTCCCGGTCCGAAAACCCGGGTGGGCGCGCGTTGCTTTCTGCGTTTTTTAAGTGCCCCGAAAAATACCAGGCAACTTTGTGGGGTGCAAGAGCCTTGCTGAAATTCCATTACAATAAAGCCCTATATTCCTTGTAGCTACATGGTTTTTCAGATATTAACAAAAGTAGGCTATACTGGCATTTTTCTTAAGAAAAATGCCTAATTTCACCCTACTGGAGGATTGCCTGCTGGTTTGAGGTAGGTCTCCCACCAAGAAAGCTCATTGATCATCCGGTGTACATTATTCCAATGACCTCGAATACCATGAGCCATACCGTCGTAAATTATTAGCTTGGTGGGCACCCTCTGCTTCTTGAGCGAAGTATAGAGCTGTATGGACCCTTCCAGTGGAACACGGTAATCCTCTTCACCGTGGACGAACAAAGTGGCCGCCTTGACGCCTCCCGAGTTTAGATAGGCAGACTGTTTGATCATTATATCCCTGGCTTGGGGATCCCAAGGTGGCCCCATAAACTCGAGTTCTTTTGTACGAGCCACGTCAGAAAGAGCATAATTGCTGGTCCAATTAGAAGCACCGGCCCCTGATACTGCAGCCTTGAAACGATCCTGGTATTTGGTGATCAGCCAGTTAGTCAATATACCCCCATAAGAATGTCCTGTAGAGCCTACTCTTACCGGATCTATGGGAAAATTCTGGACCAAGTGATCGACGCCGGCTAGAACGTCTTCGCCATCATTGGTGCCCCATGCCCCCCAGGTTCCCCACTTGAAATCGTCACCGTAGCCAGTAGAACTGCGAAAATTAGGCAGGAATACGAAATATCCATTAGCCGCAAAAAATGAGTTTTTAAAGTTGAAACCATAACCAGAAGCGGAATGAGGACCGCCATGATTAACCACTATCAAGGGATACGACCTAGATGACTCATAAGCGTTAGGATATAGGAGAAAACCTTCTATAGGAGTGTCATCATAGCTGTTATAGAGGATGCGTTCATGTTTACGGCCCGCCAAATCAACTTCAGCTATGAACTGATCATTCACTCCGCTGAGCCTTTTCTCATTACTGCCGTCTATATCTGCAACATAAACCTCCGAAGGACCCTCAAACTCTCCTACCAGATAAGTCATTTTCTGGAAAGAATCATCGATATTCAGGGAGTTGATCCTTCTAAATCCTTGGGTCACCTGCTCAACCGAGCCCTGGTCTGGCCTTACCCTAAACAAATGCCTAGATCCGCCTATGCCGGCCACAAAATAAATATACCGACTATCTGGAGACCACATCGGATTACCTGGGTCAAGATCCCAGTCCTCTGTGAGGTTGATTGGTGCACCTCCCGTCCCCCTCCTCACGTATAAATCCCTCGCGCCACCGTGCCTCGCACCGCTCTGCATAATCATGTCCGTCCCCATAGAACGATTATACGAGATCCACTGACCGTCTGGAGAGAACCCAACAGCATTATATACAAAACCATCATTGGTCAAACGGGTCATCACACCATCCAGATCGACCATAAAGATGTCGGTTCTAGGGTAGGCCAATTCGTCCAAAATCGACTCATCTGCCGTGAAGATTAATTGATTTGCGAAGGGTCTCCACTGAATATCCTGAGGCTTGAGACCAAGTTTGGTGAGTTGCCTGGCATGCCCCGATCCACCAAAATCAGTAACAAAGATCTCCGTTAATGCCTCATCCCGCCAATCTGGCAGAGGGAAGCTCTGTCCGTCTCGCCTAAATGGGTACCAATCAAACGCCTTACCCTTAAATCTTTTATCATGCCTCTGCTCAAACTCCGACAAGTCTCCATAGGTTTCTGATTTGTCGAGGGAAACTGTTCGAACGGAAAACTTCCAGTTCCTACTGGAACTAACACCAAAATCTTGACCATTAGCTTCATCGACAAAAGTACTTTTAGTCAGATCTTCTGGATCTAAGAGCCAAGCGGTACTGTCATAAGCCAACACCTGTAACTCCCCTTCTTTGGTCCATTGAGGATCGGTAACATCTTTTCCTCCGTGCTGTATTAATAGAGGCTCTCTTGAACCTTCAGTCTGGACCAACCATGACTGAGCCCGTGTACTATTATCTTTCTCTATCCGCTCTGACACGGTAAAAGCCACCCACAGACCCCCTGGCGAAATCAAAGGGTCACTGACGGATTTGATCCGATAATAATCCTCAATTACCAGACTTCGCCTGACCTGCGCCTCTATAGCCACGCATGTTATAACTGATAACATGAGCGTTAATGTTAGTTTCCTAGTGACACTCACTTGCCTATCTCGTCTGTATTCCCCCATGTGGAGACTATTCTATCTCGGTTTTACTAGGGAAATGGTATAGAGATGATTGGAGTCGGCCCAAAAAGGTCGGTGATCGGAATATTTTGCGTGGCTTCCATTTGCGTCGTGCCACCGATCCAGCCACCAAGGAATGCGCCGTAAAAGGCAACGACACCAGCTCCGGCAACCAATACAGATTTTTTGAGGTCTAACCCCCTGACCGCAGCCTCGGAAATAGCCCAATTCGGAACTCTCACCGTATAGACAGAAGTGCCAGCACCCCTCATTAAAATAGACAGGCTGTCCGGCGTTGATTCTACTACTCGGCCCAAAAGGCCTCTTCTGCGATAATCCATTCGCTGGACATCGTATCCATCGCTCGCTGCCTGATTGACCACTCGACCAAAACTCTCTTCATCTAACCGAATCCTCGCATTCACTCCAGGAGAAAGCGACTCTGTTTCTGCCTCTACGTAGGCATAACATCCCGTCAAAGGCGCAAAGACCAAGAGGAGAAGGAGCCAGGGATATCCCAAAAACATTTTCGATTTTACTCGCATCTTACAGATACTCCTTCTTACGCCAGGTCGCCCTGAGCCATTGTGTGTCGATATTCCTTTCTACTTTTAACGTAAACCTATTTTTCAAACAAAACATTAGGAGAGGATACGTTCTACCTGTTGTGAGCGTATCCCCTCCTATCTACTCCGTTATACCCTAGCTGTTCCATGTCTATACAATCACACTATTAGCTACTCATCAACCACCACTTATTGCCGCCTTGATGAGTTCCACTGTGCGATCCGCCCTGGCCTCAACTATTTCCTCCGCAAGTTCCAGAGATTCAGCTAGGTCAGCTATCGAAACACCATTGATCATTGCTTGGCCAGTCTTGACTCTCTCTTCCCAACGGACTGACTTGGTATCTGCTATCAACATATTGAAGGTTATACCTGGACTATCATGCAAACCGTCGCTAGGCATATCGTCGGTCTGCACTCCTCTTTCCCTCAAAACGTTGCGG
>Ga0315331_10002589_pt1 | contig 13673 bp, 11 predicted proteins | sample M160m34915metaG_FD_203456 | JGI IMG/M metagenome (GOLD analysis project Ga0315331, IMG submission 203456) | Ammonia-oxidizing marine archaeal communities from Monterey Bay, California, United States - M1 60m 34915 | ecosystem: Environmental > Aquatic > Marine > Intertidal zone | place: USA...
CCTGCCACGGTTTCACGCTTCAGGACCAGTGCGACCATCACCCCAAAATCGGGGCTGCCCTTGGCGAAATTCGATGTGCCGTCGACCGCGTCGAGCACCCACACCGGTGCATCACCGTCGAGCAGATCGAGCGCGGCAGGATCGTCCTCGATCATCTCTTCGCCAACGACAACCGACCCCGGCAGCAGCGGCGGCAGTTTGCGGTCGAGAAACTCTTCCGCCGCAACATCGGCAGCGGTAACCACCGAGCCCGGCCGCTTCTCCCATTTTTCATCCTTCGACAACGTCTGGAACCGCGGCATGATTTCAGCCGCTGTGATGTCGCGGATCAGCGCTTCGATTTTATCGGAGGGTGGGATGGCGAGAGGCATGACAGTGTTTATAACGCGCCTGCCCCAAAGTACGAGTCAGCATTGGAATCAGAGCAAAAAGAAACCGCCGCGGATTTGTTTCCGCGGCGGTTCTTTTGGTTCCGAAAGCTTGGAACGGCTGACTTACATCATGCCGCCCATACCGCCCATGCCGCCCATGTCGGGCATTGCGGGCATTCCGCCTGCGCCGCCTTCGGACGGCTTTTCAGCGACCATAGCTTCGGTCGTGATCAGCAGACCGGCAACCGAGGCTGCATCCTGCAGCGCGGTGCGGACCACCTTGACCGGATCGATGACGCCGGATTTCACCAGGTCTTCGAACTTGTCGGTCGCGGCGTTGTAACCGAAGGACGCATCCTTCTTTTCCAACAGCTTGCCAACAACGATCGAGCCTTCGACACCGGCGTTTTCGGCGATCTGCCGCACAGGGGCCTGAAGGGCCTTGCGGATGATCTCCATGCCGACACGCTGGTCCTCATTTTCAGGCGTCAGCTTTTCGAGGACCTTGGAAGCGCGCAGAAGCGCGGTTCCGCCACCGGGGACGATGCCTTCTTCAACCGCAGCGCGGGTGGCGTTCATCGCGTCTTCGACACGATCCCGCTTTTCCTTCACTTCGATTTCAGTTGCACCGCCGACACGGATAACGGCAACACCGCCGGCGAGCTTCGCCAGACGTTCCTGCAGCTTTTCACGGTCGTAGTCCGAGCTGGTCTCTTCGACCTGGGCGCGGATCTGGTTGCAACGGCCCTGGATGTCGGCCTTTTTGCCGGCGCCGTTCACGATCGTGGTTTCTTCTTTGGTGATCGTGATTTTCTTGGCGGTGCCAAGCATGTCGAGCGTGACATTTTCGAGCTTGATGCCGAGGTCTTCCGAGACAACCTGGCCACCGGTCAGGATTGCGATGTCTTCCAGCATTGCTTTACGACGATCGCCGAAGCCCGGTGCCTTCACGGCAGCGATCTTCAGGCCACCGCGCAGCTTGTTGACCACGAGGGTCGCAAGCGCTTCGCCTTCGACGTCTTCTGCGAGGATCAGCAGCGGACGGCTGGATTGAACGATAGACTCTAGAAGCGGCAACATTGACTGAAGACCGGAAACCTTCTTTTCATGCAGAAGGATGTAGGGGTCTTCAAGTTCTGCGAACATCTTGTCCGCATTTGTCACGAAGTACGGCGAGATGTAGCCACGATCGAACTGCATGCCTTCGACTACTTCAAGCTCGGTTGCGAGGGACTTAGCTTCCTCAACCGTGATCACTCCTTCCTTGCCGACTTTCTGCATGGCATCGGAAATCATTTCGCCAACGTCGAGATCGCCATTGGCCGAGATCGTGCCAATCTGGCGGACTTCTTCGTCGGACGAGACTTTCTTCGCCTTCTTGCGCAGATCAGCGATAACAGCTGTTACAGCCGCATCAACACCGCGCTTCAGGTCCATCGGGTTCATGCCCGCCGCAACGGCCTTGCAGCCTTCGCGAACGATGGCCTGAGCCAGAACCGTCGCCGTCGTCGTGCCGTCACCGGCTTCGTCGTTGGTTTTCGACGCAACTTCACGGACCATCTGGGCGCCCATGTTTTCGAACTTATCTTCAAGTTCGATTTCCTTGGCAACCGTCACACCGTCTTTGGTGATCCGCGGCGAGCCGAAGGATTTGTCGATAATGACGTTACGGCCTTTGGGGCCAAGCGTAACCTTGACCGCATCGGCCAGGATGTCGACGCCCTTTTGCATCCGCGTGCGGGCATCGCCTTCAAATTTAACTTCTTTCGCAGCCATTTTTCGGCGCTCCTACTCAATGATTCCCATGATGTCAGCTTCCTTCATAATCAGAAGGTCCTTGCCATCGATTTTCACTTCCGTGCCCGACCATTTGCCATAAAGGACTTTGTCGCCCTTCTTGACATCGAGTGCCACGGCCTTGCCGTCTTCACCACGAGCACCGCTGCCGACGGAGACAATTTTGCCTTCCTGCGGTTTTTCCTGCGCTGTATCGGGGATAATGATGCCGCCAGCCGTTTTTTCTTCGGCGCCAAGCGGTTCGACCAGAACTCGGTCGTGTAGAGGCCTGATTCCCATCTAGCCTTCTCCTTAATTGTTTGAATTTACAACGTTTTTTAAAACTTGCTGGCACTCCTTGCCAACGAGTGCCACACATATAGGGAGAGCCCGTCTTCCTGTCAAGGAAACGAATCGCTCAGAATGGGGATTTAGAGGGTTTTTTCGAAGCGGGCGAGCTGATCGGGCGCGATCGAAACCTCGAAATGGGCAAACTCGTCCCGGTCGTCGCGATTGAGGACATCGGCGTTCCGGTACAACCACGATATAGCCGCGCCGTCGCCCTGCGATAATTTCAGATTGATCACGTCGCGATCGGCAGAAAGCAAGCGATCCAGACATTCCAGAAAAGCCTCGTTGTTCTCGCCGGTCACCGCAGACATAGCGACGACGTCTTCGCTTCGCTCCGCCTGGTTCACGACGGCCTGGCGTTCTTCAGCATCCAGCAGATCGATCTTGTTCAGTACCTCTACGGCCGGTCGGCCTTCGGCAAAATCAATCCCAAGCTCGTCCATAACGCGCAACACGTCGTCTTTCTGTGCGACCGTATCCGGATGCGCGGTGTCGTGCACATGCACAATGATATCGGCCCCGATCACCTCTTCAAGCGTGGCGCGGAACGCCGCGATCAGCGTGGTCGGCAGATCGGAAACAAATCCTACCGTATCCGACAATATTGCCGAACGCCCGGACGGCAGCTTGATTTCCCGCATGGTCGGATCCAGCGTCGCAAATAACAGGTCTTTGGCGAACACCTCGGAATCCGTCAACATATTGAAAAGTGTGGATTTTCCGGCATTCGTGTAGCCCACGAGCGCTATCACCGGATAGGGTACCCGCCGGCGCGCTTCCCTATGCAGTTCGCGGGTGCGGGTTACCGTTTCGAGTTCCCGCTTGATCTTGGTGATACGGACCAAAATCAACCGCCTATCCGCTTCGATCTGGGTTTCGCCCGGACCGCCAAGAAAGCCGAAACCACCGCGCTGCCGCTCAAGATGAGTCCAGGTGCGGACAAGCCGGCTACGCTGGTAGTTCAAATGTGCCAGCTCGACCTGCAACACACCTTCGCGGGTTCGTGCCCGCTCTCCGAAGATCTCAAGGATCAAGCCCGTACGGTCAATAACCTTGGTATTCCAGGCTTTTTCGAGTGTGCGCTGCTGGACCGGCGATAGCGAGGTGTCGACGCAGACAATGTCGGCCTCCTCTTCCTCCACCAGTTCGTGGAACCGCTCGACGGTTCCTTTTCCGAAATAGGTACCGGCATTGATTTTCGCCAGCGACACAGCTTCACGGGTCACGACGTTCAGGTCGATCGCCGCCGCAAGGCCTACGGCTTCCTCAAGACAGGACTCGACCGCCCTGCCCGTCGCCTTTCCGGATTTCTTGTAGGGGTGAATGACGACCGCGCGGGTGCGGTCATCGGAAGCGCCCGCACCGTTCAACTCCGACAAATCAGGCTTCTACCTCGTCGATATGATCGTCGCCCGCGTCGACATCGTCGTCATCGTAGAGCGACACCGGCGTTACCGGCATCACTGTCGATATCGCGTGCTTGTACACAAGCTGCGAATGACCATCCCGGCGCAGCAGCACGCAGAAGTTGTCGAACCATGTGATAATGCCCTGTAACTTTACGCCATTGACCAGAAAAACCGTGACCGGCGTTTTCTGCTTTCGAACGTGGTTGAGAAACACATCCTGCAGATTTTGAGTTTTCTCTGAAGACATTCTTTTACCTTTTTATTTTCCTTAACATTACCCCCTTCGCAGAACAGCCTGAACAGGCAAGAAGGGGATATCGTTTTAAGGTCATCATATTCGTTATAGCTTCTATGTGGAACTTTACAGTCGCCTGACAACCTCAAGCAAGTCGCGGCAGCTTAAATAGTGCTCATCCGGCGGATGATCTCTAAATTCTGCGCTTTCAGGGTCGTTATCGCCAACCAAAATGGTGTGGCATTTCGCCGCCCTGCCACAGGCGATATCCACCCAGGTATCCCCGATGAACCAAATATCCGGTCCGGGATCGATTCCCGTTCCTTCCAGCGCCATATAAATAGGGTCGGTCGCGGGTTTGTCGTTCGGCGCATCGGTCGCCCCGATAAGATAACCGGCGAAGAATCTGTCCCAGCCCAGTTTTGTCGATTCTGCACGTAAATGGCCGCCGGATTTGTTGCTGACTACGCCGAGATGGCTGCCCTGCGCCTGCAGAAGCCCGATCATGTCTTCCGCACCGTCTATTTTCTCCACCCGCTTGAGATGAACTTCACGGTAGGCGCCATAAAAGATGTCCCGCGCTTCTTCCCAGCGATCGCCGAACAGTTCCGGGAAGGCCTCGCGCAGGGATTTCCGCACCCGGATCGTTGTCTCTTCCAACGTCCAGACGTCATGGCCCATCTCAACGAGAGTGCGGTTCATGCTTTCATGAATAATCGGCCAACTATTGACGAGGGTACCGTCCCAGTCAAACAGCACGGCTTTCGGAAGTCCGTCAGGCATTTTCACTCCAGACATGCTCTTTATAACGATCCAGCAGCGCCACCGAGATCGGGCCCGGGCGCCCGTCGCCGATCTGTTGGTCGTCGATGCGCACAATTGGCACCAGAAACGCAGATGTGCTCGACAGAAACGCTTCGTCAGCGTCTTTGGCCTGCGCCACGGTAAACGGCTTTTCTGCTAATTCCACGCCCATATCCGCCACAATCCTGACGAGCGACAGCCTGGTCACCCCGTTGAGAATTTCGTGGCGCGCCGGGTGTGTAAAAAGGCAACCGTCTTTGACGATCCAGGCATTGGTCGATGTCCCCTCAGTCACAATGCCATCCGTATCAACCTGCCATGCCTCATAGACGTTGCGTTGCACGGCTTCGTCCTTTGCCAGGACGTTCGCCAGCAACGCCACCGATTTGATGTCGGGACGCTTCCAACGAATATCAGGAGCGGTGATCACGGATACGCCGTTCTCAAAGATCTCGCTCGACGGCGATGCGAGCGCTTTGACGGTCATGACCACCGATGCCGTGATTGGTCCCGGTATCTGATGGTTTCGCGGCGCGACGCCGCGCGAAACCTGAAGATAAAGCGAGCCAGTATGCAGCCTATTCACTCTGAGAAGTTCGGCAATTTTCATACGGAATATGGCGCGGGAATGCGGCATCTCCATTTTGATTTCGCGGAGTGAGCGTTCTAGCCGTTCGAAATGCAGGTCATCGTCGACCAGACGGCCGCGAACGATGGCGATGACCTCGTACACTGCGTCGGCGAACTGGTAACCGCGATCCTCAACATGGACCGCGGCCTGGCGGTGCCGGATATACCGGCCGTTGACATAGGTTATTCGGGGCATTTGGCGAATAATTGCTCAGAAGAATTCGAGGCTGACGGCGAATAGTCGTTCGATTTCGCGAACAGCCGCGGGACAAACGAAGATAACGACCCGGTCACCCTTGTTCAAAACAGTGTTGCTCCGCGGGGTTATGATTTGTTCCCCTCGAACAACGGCACCGAACATGACGCCTTCGGGCAGTTCCATTTCACGGATCTGGAGACCGGCAAGACTCGATGTTTCGAGAATATCGGCTTCCATCACCTCTCCGAAATCTTCTCCGAGCGAATGCACTGCCCGGATACGTCCGCGGCGGACATGCTGAAGAATTGTCGATGCGGTGATGGAACGCGGACTGATGACCGCATCAACGCCGAGCGTGGTGATCAAAGGCGAATAATTGGTGTTATTGACCAGGGCGATTGCGCGTTGGGCGCCGTGCCGCTTGGCGAGAAGCGATCCGAGAATGTTCGTTTCGTCATCATTGGTCACCGCCACGATTGCCTCGGTCACCGCCACCCCTGCCTCTTCCAGGATTGTCGGCTCAAGCGCATTGCCGTTAATGACGGTGGTTTCCGGCAAGCCCTGCGCTGCATTCTCGGCGCGATCTTTGTTGGCCTCGATAATACGGGCGTTCACACCCGGATGCTCATCGCGAATGAGCTGGGCAAGGAAGACGCCCACATTGCCGCCGCCTGCAATGATGATCCGCCGTGCCTGCCGTTCTTCGTGACCGAAGATGGTCATCGCCCGCGCGACATGATCGTTATCGGCAACAAAATACACATCGTCGCCGGCCAGCATCTGCTCATCTGCGCTCGGAACGATTGTTTTCCCGTCACGGATAAGGCCGACGATGACGATACTGAGGTCAGGAAAGACGCCTGTGAGCTGACGGAGCGGTGTATTTATAACCGGGCAGTCTTCATTGCATCGGACACCAATCACTCGCACCCTGCCTTCGACCATAGGAATGGTGTCAAAGGCGCCGGGGACAACCAGATCGCGGGAAATCGCACGGGCGACTTCCAGTTCGGGCGAAATAATAACGTCGATCGGCATGTTGTCGCGGCTGAACAGATCGGCCCAGATCGGCTGCAGATAGCTCTGGTTACGGACGCGCGCGAGTTTCGTCGGCACGTTGAACAAGGAATGCGCGACCTGACAGGCCACCATGTTGACTTCGTCCGACTGGGTAACGGCAATCAGCAGATCGGTATCGGCCGCATTCGCACGTTCAAGCACGTCCGGATCGGAGGCGAAACCCCGGATCGCCTGAACGTCGAGGGACTCGCTGACGGTTCGGATATTTTCGCCAGAAGAATCCACAACCGTAACGTCGTGATTTTCGAGCGAAAGCTGGCGCGCAATGTTGTATCCAACCTGCCCTGCGCCGCAAACGATGACCTTCATTTATTCCTGTCCTGTTATTCCGGTACAGCCGCACCGGGCTGTTCTGCAATCTCGCGGTTGGTGACGCCGAGGGATTTAAGTTTTCGGTGTAATGCTGAACGTTCCATACCGACGAATTCCGCCGTGCGCGACACATTTCCCCCAAACCGGGATATCTGTGCTAGTAAATACTGACGTTCGAAATTCTCACGTGCGTCGCGGAGCGGCAACGACATCATCTTCGCACCCTCTTCCCAGCCGACAGATGCCGATGACCCCGCCCCGATATCTGGCGGCAGGTTTTCAACCGTCACCGGCTCGTCCGCCCGGCCGGGCGCCATTATCAGAATCCAATCGACCGCATTCCGCAATTGGCGGACGTTACCGGGCCAGCCATACGCCTGCAGGGCCGCAATCGCCTCTGGCGACATGCTCCTGGGCGAGACACCGGAAATCAACGCCGAACGCTCCATAAAATGGTCGACCAGCGCCGAAATATCGTCCGGCCGATCCCTCAACGGCGGAATTTCAATAGGGACGACGTTTAGCCTGTAGAACAGATCCTGGCGAAAATTTCCGCCCGCCATCTCGGCTTCCATGTCCCGATTGGTCGACGCGATAACGCGCACATCGACATTTACCGGTGCCTCGCCGCCGACCCGGGTAAATGTCTGGTCCTGAAGGACCCGCACGATCTTTCCCTGTGTCTCAAGCGGCATATCGCTGACTTCATCCAGCAAAAGTGTACCGCCATGCGCCATTTCCAAGGTCCCGACATTCCGGGGACTATCGGCATCCGTTGCTTCTTGTCCGAACAGCTCCATTTCCATCCGGTCGGGGGTCATCGCAGCGCAGTTCAGCACCACGAAGGGCCCGGACGAACGAAACGATTGTTTGTGCAACTGCCGGGCAAATACTTCTTTGCCCACGCCGGCCGGACCCGATATCAGCACCCGGCTATCCGTCGGCGCTACTTTTTCAAGTGCAGAACGGAGTTGGCGGATAGCAAGCGAAACGCCGACTAGGTCGGTCACGTCGCTCGTCCGCTGGCGAAGCTCATCGTTTTCCCGCTGAAGGCGGGCGGCCTCGACGGCCCGGGTCACGGTCAGGACCAGCCGATCTGCCTTGAACGGTTTTTCGATAAAATCGTACGCGCCAAGCTTGATCGCATTTACCGCAGTTTCGACATTTCCGTGACCGCTGATCATGACAACAGGCATCGAGGCGTGCTCTCCATGCACGCGTTCGAGAATTTCCATTCCGTCCAGCTCGCTGCCTTCGAGCCAGATATCAAGGATAAGCAGATTGGGACGCCGTTCCTTGATGGCGGCAAACGCAGATGCGCTTTCAGCCGCGGTCCGGCATTCAAATCCCTCATCCGTCAGAATATCCGCGATCAGCATGCGGATATCCTCTTCGTCATCGACGATCAGTATATCAGCCGCCATGGACAGTACCCTCATTCACTAATTTTTCGTCGATGGCATCCCCTGGCACGTCTTCCGTCGCAGCGCTATCGATGTCCTGAACATTCCGGCTGTCCGCGGCCAATACGGGCAGGACAACTCTGACACTGGTTCCGGCCGCGCCGTCTTCCCGATCGCGCAGTTCCAGAACCGCTTCATGATCTTCCAGGATCGTTTTCACAATGGCGAGGCCAAGTCCCGTCCCTTTTGTCCGGGTCGTGACATAGGGCTCAGTGAGGCGATCCCGTTTGTCCGTCGGCAAACCTTTTCCATTATCGATCACTTCGATGACGGCGTCGCTATTCACAGCATTCAATTCCAGGTGAACTGCCCCATCCGGCAACCCACCTGTTGATGGCGCTTCACGACCTTCAATCGCATCGACTGCATTCTGTAAAAGATTGGTAAGGACTTGCGAAAGTTGCCTCGGATCGCCCGAGATCGGGACGGATGAGCTTGGTATTGCAGATGTAAAATGTATTTCCGGGTGCGCGCTCTTCGGCAGAACAAGCGCTTCGCGGCAAACCGAGGCAAGATTGATCGCCTCCATTTCCGGCCGCGGCATGCGGGCAAACGACGAAAATTCATCGACCATCCGCCCGATATCGCCAACCTGACGGATGATCGTGTCGGTGCAATTCGAGAATGTCTCCGGATCGGATGTCACTTCTTTCAGATATTTGCGCCGCAACCGTTCAGCCGCGAGTTGAATTGGCGTCAGCGGGTTTTTGATTTCATGCGCAATCCGGCGCGCAACGTCCGACCATGCTGCCTTGCGCTGCGCGGCCACCAGCTCAGTGATATCGTCGAACGTGATAACAAAGCCAAGGATTTCACCGCCGACCATATCGGCGGCCAATCGTACCAGGAGCGTACGCGGCCGCCCGACCCTCTGGATGGAAACCTGACCTTCGACAAGCCGGTTCGGCCGCACATGGGCAGCCGAAATCATTTCCGCAAGCTCGGGCACCACGCTGGCGATATCGTCACCGATATGCTGATCGAGATCCGTCGCAAGCAGTAACCCGGCAGACCGATTGGCGAGATTGATCAATCCCTTGGAATCAATACCGATGACACCAGCGGAAACACCGGCCAGAACGGTCTCAATGAAATGCCGCCTTTCATCAAGTTGGCGGTTCGCCTGCATAAGCTCGCGGCGCTGCCCCTCAAGCTGATCGGTCATCCGGTTAAAGGCGCGGCTCAGAAGGCCGAATTCGTCTGAATCTGGTCCTTCATCGACGCGGGCAGACAGGTCCCCTGCCCGCACCCGCTCTGCCGCGCCGGCTAGCTCAGATATCGGGCGCGACAAACGGTTCGCAAATACCAGGCCGACCCAAATCGCTACGAAAAGCAGCAGCAATCCAACGAGAATAAAGATCATCGCGAAGGTTATTTCGATCGATGATCTTCGACCTTCGATATCCTTGTATTCCGCAGCTGCCCGCTGCGTCTTTTCGATATGCTCAAGCACTTTGGGTTCAACGAAGCGACCGACATACAGAAAAGCGTCAATTGCGCGGTCCAGCTTGACGATCGCGCGCAGACGGTCGTCGGCCTCACTGGTCAGAAGCACAACCTCGCCGGAGCGCGCTCGGTCGATGATTTCCGGAGAAACCGGATCCCTGTCGATCACAAATCCGAGGGTCCATTTCGCCAACACACGGCCCGACCCATCCACGATGTAAATCTCGCTGAGATTACGGATCAGTCCCTGGCCGGCAAGAAGCCGGGAAAATTGGCGGGGATTGCCCGTCAGGAGCGGCAGGGCCCGTTCCAGATCGCGTGTCATCGAAAGAACGTCCCCGCGAATGACCTGTTGGTGTTCCTTGAGATAGGCCTCCGCGACGGCTCTCGATTCCACAATCGCTGTCTTTACCCGGGCATTGAACCAGTTTTCCATGCCAAAATTGAAAAAGACGGCGGAAAAGACCGACACGATGATTGCAGGCGCAAGCGCAATCAGACTGAACAGAACAACCAGACGCGTATGCAGACGCGCCCCGACGGCACCTCGTCGGCGTTCGATCCAGAGCCCGACCAGGTTTCGTGCGACAACGAGCCCCAGCAGCAGGAAAAGCACAAGGTCGACTTGAAGAAGGATCAGTACCGTACCGGTATTCTCGCCAAGCGGAGAAGACCCGGTAATGGTCGCATAGGTGGCGAAAGCCGAGCCCAGCGCGGCGACCGTCAGGGCAATAGCAAGCTTGCGCCCGAGGCCGATTTTTTCGCCCCAGGCAAACATCCGGGAATATAAGGAAGGGATCCCCTCCACCGTGCCCAAATCGCTTGAACTGTCTATCGTCTTATCTGTTTCTGCCACCACACAACCACCAGTATGAAATTGGTTGTTAGCGCGCTCCCCGCACGACCACTATATCGAGTTCCATGATCTTTTTCCTCAAGGTATTGCGGTTAAGCCCAAGGATCTCGGCGGCCTTGATCTGATTGCCCCGCGTTGCTGCCAACGTCAGTGAAATCAAAGGACGCTCCATTTCGTTGAGCACCCTAGTGTACAGTCCGTTCAACGGCAAAGAATCATCGGCCGAGAAAAACGACCGGTTCAGGTGACGTTCGATCGCCTCCGACAATGTTTCGCCTTCCTCCGCGAAATCCAGACCGTCCGTTGCCCCGTCGGACAGCTCATTGCTCACGATTTCCGCCGAAATCGTATCGTCGGCGTAGAGCGCGGCCAGCCGCTGAACCAGATTTTCCAGCTCCCGTACGTTTCCGGACCAGGGGTGCTTCAACAACAGGTCCATGGCAGCGGGCTCAAGACTTTTGAACGGCAACCCCGTCTCGACGCCACGGGCGAAGAAATGTTCCACGAGTTCCGGCAGGTCTTCGACACGGTCCCGCAGCGGCGGCAGATGGACCGGCACAACATTCAGCCGATAATAGAGGTCTTCGCGGAAATGCCCCTGTTTGATCTGACGCCCGAGATCGCGATGCGTCGCGGCCACTATTCTCACATCCGCTTTGATCGGAACCCGTCCGCCGACCGTCGTATATTCGCCGTCCTGCAGCACACGAAGCAGCCGCGTCTGCGCATCAAGCGGCATATCGCCAATCTCGTCGAGAAACAACGTGCCGCGCTGGGCCTGTTCGAAACACCCAATGCCGCGGCCCGTCGCGCCGGTAAAAGCGCCTCGTTCATGACCGAACAGTTCCGCTTCCACCAGATCGCGCGGAATTGCCGCCATATTGATCGCGACGAACGGACCGTTCCGGCGCTTGCCGTAATCATGCAGTGCGCGCGCGACAAGTTCTTTTCCGGTCCCGGATTCTCCGGTGATCAGCACGGTGAGATCGGTTGCCATCAGGCGGGCAAGAATCCGGTAAATATTCTGCATGGCCGCCGAACGACCGATGAGCGGCAGTTGATCATCCAGCTCTTTCGGCGCGCTATGGCCGCCGTCTGACGTATCCTGAAGGGCACGCTCGATCACGCTCATTAGCTCTGTCAGGTCAAAGGGCTTCGGCAGATATTCGTAGGCCCCGCGCTCATTCGCCTTCACCGCCGTCAGCAGCGTACTTTGCGCGCTCATGACGATAATCTTCATCGCCGGCCTGATTTCCCGAATACGTGGCACCAGGTCCAGCCCGTTTTCATCCGGCATCACAACATCGGTGATCACCAGATCTCCTTCTCCTTCCACAACCCATGACCATAATGTGCGTGCATTGCTGGCCATCCGGACATCATAGCCCTCACGGGTGAGCGCCCGCTCAAGTACCGTACGGATTGCCCGATCGTCATCAGCGACCAGAATTGTCGATTTCCTGCTCATTCCGCCGAAACCTCCGTCTCCTGAGCCAAATCCGTGTCCTGGTCCCAATCGGCAGGTTCTGTATGCATCGGCAATCTCAGCCTGAATTCGGTCCCCTGCTCACCTGTTTCGAATTCAACGATTCCGCCATGATCCCCCACCACCTTTGCGACCAGGGCAAGGCCAAGCCCGGAACCATCGGTCTTCGACGTCACAAAGGGGTCGAACATATTCGCCGCCACATCGGACGGAATTCCACCGCCGTTATCAGAAACTGTTACGATCAGAGGCAACTGCTCGCGACTGTTGCCGCCTGGCAAAGCCAGTCTGATTCCATGTTGATAAGCGGTTCGTATCGTGACCGTTCCTCCGTTGGCCGGCACCGCTTCGCAGGCGTTTTTTACAATATTCAGAAAGACCTGAATTAACTGGTCTGCATTGCCATAAACGGGCGGCAATGACGGATCGTATTCCTCGACGAATTTTATGTGGCGGCCAAAACCCGCTTCGGCAACGCGGCGAACGCGTTCAAGCACCAGATGGATGTTGACGGCGCTCCGGTTTATCTCACCGTCCGAAAACAGCCCCATCCGGTCGACGAGATCGCAAATTCGGTCGGTTTCCACACAGATCAATCGGGTGAGGTCCAGGTCGTCTTCTGCGGTAACCGCGGATTCAAGCAGTTGTGCTGCACCCCGGATACCCGACAGCGGGTTTTTCACCTCATGCGCCAGAAGCGCGGCCAGACCGGTCACGGATCTAGCCGCACTGCGATGCGCGATCTGACTGTTAATCCGTCGTGCGATGGACTGTTCATGCAGGGAAACGACCGTCAAAGACGAATTATCGCCAAATGGCGCTGCTGTAATCGCAAGATTCCGGGACCGGTTCCGCGGAAACGTAAGCGAGACATCATATTCCGCAACACTGGTCTGACCGCCCGCGGCCTGAGCGATCAGCGTAAACAGAGGGCTGTGCGGCGGCAGGAGGTGGTCCAGGCGCGTCCCGATCAAACCGCTCGCACCCTGTTCGAGAAACTGCTCCGCGGCGCCGTTCAGAAACCGGATACGGGTCTCTTCGTCGACCGCAATAACCGCAAACGGCAACGCGGAAAGAAGACCGATCAGATCGAATGCCCCGGCACCTTCCCGTTCGCTGATCGCTGTCCGCGACATCAGGCTGCCGCCGCAGGCGTCCAGCGCCCGTCAAAGAACCCGGATATCTCCGACATGACTTGAGGGGCATCGTCCATCGTATTAATTTTATTTCTGAATTCGGCCGAGAATTTTCGACC
>Ga0315331_10002590_pt1 | contig 13671 bp, 11 predicted proteins | sample M160m34915metaG_FD_203456 | JGI IMG/M metagenome (GOLD analysis project Ga0315331, IMG submission 203456) | Ammonia-oxidizing marine archaeal communities from Monterey Bay, California, United States - M1 60m 34915 | ecosystem: Environmental > Aquatic > Marine > Intertidal zone | place: USA...
GGTGGCGCAACCGGGTCTGGTCCAAGTCTCCGCTCAAACGATTGCCCAGCGAGTATTTCCGCGAGAACTGGAAGGCGAGCTTCATCCGGGAGCCCTTCGCGGTCCAGAACCGGGGCTGGTTCGGGGTCGAGAATCTACTCTGGTCCAACGACTATCCGCATCACCGACACGACTGGCCTTATAGTCGGCGGATCATCGAAGAGTCGATGGCCGGGGTCGACCCGCTGGATAAATACAAGATGGTCTGCGGAAACGCGCTCGAGCTCTACCGACTCGATGCCTGACACGCGGTGAGGCGGCAAGAAGCGCCCGCTCGAACCTGTTATTCCATGGGGGTCGAAATTGCGCTCGCCATCTGTTGGACGACGTCTCCGATCGTGACGAAACCGGTCTCGTAGTCCGAGGGACTCTTGCCGCCGCCGCCTCGCTTGAGGGAGAGATCGATATCCGTGGCCTGTGCGCGGAGCGCTTCGACCGTGGCTTGCTCCCGTGGAATATGCTGGAAGGGGTCGTAGTTGAAGTGCTCCATGGCGTTCAGATGGGTGATCTTGTGGATCTCCGCGTCCGAGAGACCCTCGAGTGATTTCCAGAGCCGCTCCGACGCCTCGGGCCAGGTCGTATCGGAATGCGGGTAGTCGCATTCCCAGGTGATGTTGTCGATGCCGATCAGGTCCCGATTCGCCACGCCGACCGCATCATCGATGAAGCAGGTGACGATATGCTCTCGAAAGACGTCGCTCGGGAGCTTCTTTCCGAAGTCCTGCTTGGTCCAGAATCGGTGATGCTCGTAGACGTAGTCCGCTCGCTCCAGGAAATAGGGGACCCAACCCGTCCCGCCCTCGGAGAGGGCGATCTTCAGGTTGTCGTATTTGCGGAGGAACTTGGAGAAGGTGAGTTCGGCCGCGCAGCCATAGAGCGAGATCGGCGTCGAAGTGATCATGATCTCGATCGGGGCCGCCATGTCCTCGAGCTTCATCTTCGTGCCCGAGCCGATGTGGATGCAGACGATCGTTCCCTCTTCGTCACAGGCTCGCCAGAAGGGATCCCAGCTCTCCGAGTGGATGCTCGGGAAGCCGAGGTTCGTCGGTGCGTCGGGGAAGGTCATCGCGTGGCAGCCCTTGCGAGCGACGCGCCGGACCTCCTCGGCCATGAGTTCGGGGTCCCACATCATCGGGATCGCGAGAGGAATGAAGCGGCCGGGATGCGCACCACACCATCCATCGATGTGCCAGTCGTTGTATCCGCGGACCATGGCCGCGGCCATCTCCTTGTCGTCCTGGTTGGCGAAGAGCTCGCCGACGAAACCAGGAACGGAGCTGAAACACAGAGAGCCCAGGATGCCGCTGGCGTTCATGTCGTCGATGCGCGCATCGACCTGATAACAGCCGTCGCGTAGCTGTCCCAGCGACGTGGGCTCCATGCCGTACTCTTCCGGCGGTCGGCCCGCGACTGCGTTGAGGCCAACGTTGATGAGCTGTTGTCCCTCGAAGACCCAGACGTCGGTGCCGTCGGGCTTGCGGACCATCTTGGGTACGCGGTCCTTCCACTTCGAAGAAATGTGATCTGCCCACATGTCGGGCGGTTCGCAAATATGGTCGTCGACGCTGACGAGGATCATGTCTTCGAGGTTCATTTTCGTGGTCTCCTCTGGGGGCGGTTCGCGCAGGGGGACGAGGGTGCCGGCGCTGGGACTCCCAGGATGATGCACGTCCCCGGCAACCGAGTCGAGTCCTGCTCGATCGGGGCTCTTGCGGGTGGCCCTGCCGGGGCCTCGGTGCAGCCATGGTAGGATCGGCGTCCTCGACCCCGTGCGGCGAGAGGAGGTCTCGGCATGTCTGATGACGATCTGGCTCGGCTCGACGCCACGGCTCAGGCCGCTCTGGTCTCGCGTGGCGACTGTACGCCGACGGAGCTCATCGAGGCCGCGATCGAGCGGATCGAGCGGGTGGACGTCGACCTCAACGCGGTCGTGACCCGACTCTTCGACGAAGCCCTTGCCGCTGCGGCTGCGGCCGATCTGCCGCAGGGCCCCTTTCGGGGCGTGCCGCTCCTGCTCAAGGATCTGGGCTGCCACGTCGCCGGGCTGCCCGTCTATGGGGGGACCCGGTTCCTCAAGGACCGTGACTGGCGGGCGCCCGTCGATAGCTATCTGGCCCGCCGCTTCCGTGCGGCGGGCTTCGTATTCGTCGGTAAGGCGAATACGCCCGAGCTGGGTCTCTCCCCGACGACCGAGCCCGATAGTTTCGGTCCCACGCGAAACCCCTGGGACCTCGGTCGGATCGTCGGTGGCTCGAGCGGCGGGTCGGCGGCCGCGGTGGCCGCGGGGCTGACACCGCTGGCGCATGCTGGTGACGGGGGTGGGTCGATCCGCAATCCGGCGGGTGCCTGCGGGCTCGTCGGGCTCAAGCCTTCGAGAGGTCGTACCAGCATGGGGCCCGGTCAGGGGGAGGGGTGGGCCGGCTGTACGACCGAGCACGTGATCACACGGAGCGTGCGTGACACGGCGGCCGTGCTCGACTGCGTATCCGGACCGATGCCGGGAGACCCCTATCATGCGCCGCCGCCAGCGCGCCCCTTCCTCGATGAGCTGGGGGTCTCGCCCGGTCGACTCCGCATCGGTCATTTCACGAATAACGCGCATACGCCGGCGCACCCGGAGAGCGTGGCCGCCGTGCGTGCGACGGTGGCGCTCCTGGCCGAGCTCGGGCATGAAGTCGAAGAGAGCTATCCCGACGCGCTAGACGAGAGGGACCTCGGGGTCTGGACCTCGACGGCGGTCGCCGCGTCAGTCGCGCGCGAGGTGGCCGGGATGGAAGCCTCCGTCGGAGAGTCGATCGCTGAGGGGGACCTCGAGCCCGCGACCCTTGCGATGGTCGAGCGTGGGCGGCTGGGCAGCGGCGCTGAATACGTCGAGAATCTCGACGCGCTCCACGCCTATGGTCGACGGCTGCGTGGGTGGTGGAAGGAGCAGCCGGCCGACGACGGCTACGACATTCTCGTTACGCCGACGATGGCTGAGCCCGCTCCGCCGATTGGTTCGGTCAAGGGAGCCGACGTAGACCGGATCTTACGCCTCGTTCCGTATACGATGCCGTATAACGTCTCGGGTCAACCCGCGATCGGGTTGCCCCTGCATTGGACGTCGGAGGGCCTGCCCGTTGGGATCCAGCTGGTCGCCCGCTATGGGGGTGAGGATGTGCTGATCCGTCTTGCTGCCCAGCTCGAGACGGCCCGACCCTGGCGGGACCGCCGGCCGCCGCTCCATGCCTGAGTCTCCGAGACCCCTGGGTCCATCCAAGGGTCCCCAACCCGGTGGCCGGCAGAGGCCCCCGCGAGGCTCGAGGGCGAAGAAGCCTCGTACGGTCTTGATGGCCGACGAGCGCCTGGCTCCGATCCTCGCCAATAGGTCGATCCCGACCCTCTCGCCGAGCCAGAACTCCGCCTTTGAGTCTCTCTCTCGATCGATCGTGGGACAGCAGCTCGCGACGGGCGCGGCCCGCGCGATCTGGGAGCGGTGTCGATCGATTCTGCCGCGTTGGACGCCCGGGCGATTGCTCGAGACGCCGGTCTCGGCGTTGAAGTCCTCTGGGCTCTCTCAGGCAAAAGTCAGGACGCTGTATGGTTTGGCGACTTATTTCGAGTCCGCCGGGCGACCTCGGAGATTTTCGACGCTTTCGGATGACGAGATCCGCTCCTCGTTGACCGAGGTATGGGGAGTCGGCGACTGGACCGTCGACATGTTTCTGATGTTCCATCTCGGGCGGGAGGACGTGTTTCCGGTCGGAGATGGCGCGATCCAAAGGGCGATGATCGAGCTCTACGGAGCGCAGGCCGCGAGCACGCGGTCACAGCGTGAGCGGATCGCGGTTGGCTGGTCGCCCCATCGAACGCGTGCGTGCATGGTCCTGTGGAGTTGGCTCGATGCGGGCACGTGATTTCCGGCGTCGATTTCCAGGGGCGGGTAGACTCGAGCGGCCATCGGAGGATACGCATGATTGACCGAGGTCTACTTGTGGCCGGGGTCGGGACGTCTCTTGCTCAGATGGGGGAAGATGCACGGCGAGCGGAAGCCGCCGGGATGGACGCGGTTTATTGCGTGGAGGCCTACCGCGGCGGGCTATCGACCGTAGCCGCGATTGCGGCGGCGACCGAACGTATTCGGGTCGGGCCCTATGTTCTGAATGCCTACGCGCGAACGCCCTTCGCGACGGGCCTGGCTGCGATCGACGTCGACGACTTCTCTCGCGGCCGACTCTTGCTCGGGATCGGGAGCGGGAATCCCTACATCACGGAGAACTGGCTGGGCGTCCCCCATGAGAAGCCTTTGGCAAAAATGAGCGACAGCGTCGAGATCATCCGGAGGATGGTCCGGACGCCTCTTGGCGGCCGCGTCGACTACGAAGGGGAGCTCCATTCGATGGCGTGGTCACCCTCGGTCGCTCCTTTTCGCGAGAAGATCCCCGTAGTCATGGCAGCGATCTTTCCCAAAATGCGCGCGCTCGCGGGGCGACTCGCCGACGGGATCGCGATTGGCGCGGTCACGTCGGCCTCTTACGTGCGGGATGTGATTCGGCCGTCCGTCCGCGCGGCGGTGGAAGAATCGGGGCGTGATCCCGACGCCTTTCGCTTCTTGATGACCTCGATGTGCGCGGTCGACGCCGACCCCGAGCGAGCTCGCGCGACTCTGCGCCGGACAATCAGTGGGATTTTCGTAGCCCACCCTCATCCCTACTACGAATTCATGCTCCGCGAACAGGGGTTTGGACGTCAGCTGGATCGTTGTCTCGCCGAAGTGGCCGCCGGACGGGTCGAGGCGGCGGCCGAAGCGATCGACGATGAGATGATCGATCGACTCGCAATTGGTGGCTCACCCGAATCTTGTCTCCAGCAGACCAACGCCTACGACGGTCTGGTCGACGAGATGATCTACACGGATGTGAGTGCCCTGAGTGATGCCCCGGTCGGCGAGTCGCTGTCGGCCCTGGATATCCCGCGCCACTCGGTCGGCTGATCGATCAGGCGCAGAGGGCCCGTTACGTGTCGGCTCGAGCTGCGGGTCTGCTGCTGCTTGGCGAGAACAGCGCCGGAAGCGACGGCAAGGTCGAGGATCTTTGCGATTGACCGAGCCGTTGTTCCGAAGGGAATCAGTGTACGTTTGGTCTACGATCGGTGATGAGAATTCAAGGGAGAAGGTCACGTGACGATATCGCCTCTGGTCCGGTTGGAGGGGCTCGACGATGAGCTGCGGATGCGACTTTCTCGGCTCGGCGAGGTGCAAGCCATCGAGCCCGGCCAGAAGCTGATTGAGAAGGGAGCGGCGGAGACGCATCTTTTCATCGTTGAAGAGGGTCGTGTGGCGGTGCTGGACGGTTCCGGCCGCGCGATGGAAGAGCATCCTGCGGGTGACCTGGTCGGCGAGTTCGCGTTCATCGAGAATACGCCACGTACTCGCGACGTCGTCGTCTCTGAATCCGGCCGAGTCAGACGCATCGACCGGCAGGAGTTACTCGCCTCGCTCTCGGACGACCCCGTACAGCTCGAAAGCGTATTGAAGGCCCTGGGATCTCTCCGTGACCGGAGACGAGAAGAAGGCTCTTTGGGGGATCCACGCGCATACGTGGAGGGTCTACAAGCGCTCTCGTTGACGAGCCGAGGGGTACGGCATGGCTACCTCGAGGCGCTGAGGGGAGGGACCCTGCCGGATCTGCGCTGGGCGTTGGCCGATTTCGCGACTCATTATGCCGGTTATTCCAATCACTTCCCGCGCTACCTGAGCACGACGATTGGACGGCTGGAAGCGCACGAGGATCGCGCCGCATTGCTCGAGAACCTGACCGAGGAGTCGGGCCAATACTCCCAGGAGGATCTGGAGGAAATCGCCAGCTACGACATCGATCCGTCCTGGATCGTTGGAGTTCCGCATCCGATCCTCTTTCGCCGATTTCAGGAAGCCGTGGGCGGGCGAGTGCAGGCTCGATCCGCTGAGGCCGATCAAGTGGTTTGCTGGCGTGACCTCTTTCTTTGTCTGCTCTCCCAGGGCAGCGCTGCAGAGGCGATTGGAGCGCTGGGGCTCGGTACCGAGAGCATCGTGAGTGAGATTTACAAGCCCTTCGTATCGGCCCTGGAAGGGCTCGACCTCGAACCTGCCGACACCGTCTTTTTTCCGCTGCACACCCTCGTAGACGATCACCACCAGGAAACTTTGATGCGGATCGCGGCGAGTCTCGCCGAGAGCCGAGAGGGTCGACGGGATTTGCGCTTGGGCATGCTCAAGGCGCTCAACCTACGGTCGAGTTTCTGGGATTGGCTCTGGGCGCGCGCGCTCGACCCCGGCAAGGCCGAATCGGTGGCGTGAAACGATCGCAGAAGGAAGGCATATGTCCGATGGAGAAGAAGCGTCGCCCCCCGAACTCGGAGAGCGGCTGTCACACATCCGGTCCAGGCGCGGTCTTGCGGAAGACGCACCCGAGCAGGGTCTGATCGCCAACCCCCTCGAGCGCGGCGAGTCGCACTACGCGAACGCCAATGAACGACTCGGGATCGAATTCGCCGTTCGGCGTCTGGATTTTCCGGAGATCCAGGTCATGGACCCCCGAGTCGTGCGGATCGCTCCGGGACGTTGTAATGAGCGCCACAAGCATGCTCACGAGTCGATCTTCGTCGTCCTTTCGGGGGTCGGAGAGGTCCTGGTCGGAGAGAAGCGCCACCCCGTGCGATCGGGTGAAGTCGCCTTCGTTCCGCGTTGGTACTTCCACCAGACCTACAACACCTCTACGAGCGAGGACCTCGTCGTTCTCGCGATCACAGATTTTGGGCTGACTTCCGCGGTGCTGGGAGACTACGATCGCCGGACGCGACTAGCGGATCGAGGGGAGGATGCCGGCGAATGACGTGCCGCAGTGACCCGTTCGGCGAGCTGGGGCGAGAGCGCTCCCGGCCATCGGGTGGCGCGAGTCAGGGAGGGCAAATATGACTGGACGAAACGAGTCCACCGAGGCGATCTATGATAGTGCGTCGTCGAATTGGGCTCGGACCGAGAAACTCCTCCTAAGCGACTTCACCGCTCGTCCTTTCGTCCTGGATCGACTCGGGCCCCTGGATGGCCTTGGCGTTCTCGACCTCGGCTGCGGAGAGGGCTTCGTCTCCAGACAGATCAAGAAAGCGGGCGCTCGGGCCGTCCTCGGGATCGACCTCTCCGCGGGGATGATCGAGGAGGCCTGTGCCCAAGAGGCGCGCGAGGGGCTGGGGATCGAATATCGACAGGCGGACGCGTCTGAGCTGGATGATCTGCCCGAGGGCGCGTTCGATCGGATCGTGGCGGTTTTTCTCTTCAACTACGTCGACAGCGCACAGATGACCCGGATCATGGGCCGCGTGCGGCGATGGCTCGCCCCGGGTGGACGTTTCGTGTTCACCGTCCCCCATCCGAGCCTCCCCTTCATACGGGAAGAGGCGCCCCCCTTCTTCTTCGAGTCGGCCGGGATCGGTTATTTCAGCGGAAAGGACCGAACCCTGGAGGGATCGATCTGGCGCCGGGATGGTGTGCGCGTCCCCGTGCGATGCATCCACAAGCCCTTCGAGGTCTATTTCGAGGCATTGAAGGCGGCGGGTTGGCAGAGCCTGCCGGATCTCCGGGAATTGGGCGTTCAGCCCGAGCATGTTGAGCTGGACCCGGACTTCTTCGGTCCACTCGAAGATCAGCCGCTCCACCTGATGTTCTCGCTCGAACGATAGATCCCGCGGCATCGACCCCGAGAGCGGATCGGGGTTCCTCTCTCTCTGCGGCTCTACGGCGAACCGTGGGTGGAGAACCTAATCTTCCAGCGGCCTGAGGGGGTAGCGGCGCCAGGCGACCGAAGAGAGAGGCGGGGCCAGCGGGAGTGCTGCAGTCCGGTCGATCAAGCACAGGAAGGATCTACATGCAGCGAGACTACGATGTCATCGTCGCAGGCACCGGCTTTTCCGGGCTCTACATGGTCTACAAGATGCGGGAGATGGGACGCACGGTTCGTGCCTTCGAGGCCGGCGAGGGGGTCGGCGGAACCTGGTATTGGAACCGCTATCCCGGCGCGCGATGCGATGTCGAGAGCATGGAATACTCCTTCGGTTTCGACGCTGCGCTCGAGCAGGAATGGGAGTGGACGGAGCGCTATTCCGGGCAGCCCGAAATTCTCGCCTATCTCGATCATGTCGCAGATCGCTTTGATCTTCGTCGCGACATCCAGCTCGAGACCCGGGTCCTCTCGGCGCATTTTCGTGACGAAGGGGGAAGGCAGGGCTCCGGTCGGTGGGAGATCGAAACCAGCGGTGGAGAGACGTGGACGGCTGCGTTCTTCGTGTCGGCCGTAGGGTGCCTGTCATCGACGAATACCCCCGACTTTCCCGGCATGCCCGACTTCGAAGGAGCGATCCACCACACGGGCCGCTGGCCCCAGGAGGGTGTCGACTTCTCCGGCAAGCGCGTCGGCGTGATCGGGACGGGCTCCTCGGCGATTCAAGCAATCCCGATTCTCGCTGAGGAAGCGGACCATCTGACGGTCTTCCAGCGGACGCCCAATTTTTCGGTGCCCGCATGGAACGCTCCGCTCGACATCGAGCGTCAGCGGGAGGTCAAGTCCCGATACCGGGAGGTTCGTGCGGCCAATCGCAAAAAGTTCACGGGTTTTGGGGGAAGCCTCCCCGACGTCGAACCTCCGAAGGCGAAAGACCTGGAAGAGGAAGGACAACGCTTCGTGCTGGGCGAGTTCTGGAAGGCGGGTGGGCTGCTCTTCGTCGGTGCCTTCGCCGACATGCTCTCGGACCCGGATGCGAATGAGGTCGCCTCCGAGTTCGTTCGGGAGAAGATCCGAGCGGTGGTGGACGACCCCGAGACGGCGTCACTGCTCTCTCCCGACCACAGCTTCGCGTGCAAGCGCCCCTGTGCGGACACGGGATATTTCGAGACCTTCAACCGTGAAGACGTCGAGCTCGTCGACATCAGCCAGTCGGGCATCGAAGGGATCACGCGGCAGGGTTTGCGCGCAGCGGATCGGGAGTTCGAACTCGACGCGCTCGTTCTGGCGACGGGCTTCGACGCGATGACCGGCGCGATCAACGCCATCGACATTCGCGGTCGAGGGGGTGTTTCTCTGGTCGAGAAATGGTCGGCGGGGCCGATCACGTATCTCGGGCTCGGCTCGGCCGATTTCCCGAACCTCTTCGTGATCACGGGACCGGGGAGCCCCTCCGTCCTGACCAACATGATCACGTCGATCGAGCAACACGTCGAGTTCATCGCCGACTGCCTGGAATACATGGTGAAGCACGGGCACCGCTGGATCGAGCCCACGGAGTCGGCTGAGACGGACTGGGTCGCCCACGTCAACGAGGTCGCTTCCGGCTATATCTATCCGACGTGCAACTCCTGGTATCTCGGCGCAAACGTCCCCGGTAAGCCCCGCGTCTTCATGCCCCATGTCGGTTTTCCGGATTATCGCGAGCGATGCGAGGCCATCGTGGCTCGGGGATACGAGGGCTTTCGTTTCTCGTCCTAGCGTCCCGGGCGAGCAGACTCAGTGCGGCGCTTGTTGGCTTCCGATCAGCTCGATCCTGAATCCGTCTGGGTCTCTCACAAAGGCGAGCATCATGCCCGAGTCGGGGAGCGCTTTGGGCTCGCGGGTAACCTCGAGGCCGGCCGTCCGGACCGCCTCGACGAGCGCCTCCACGTCGCTCACGCCGAAGGCGATACGGCTGAAGGACTCTCCGTGCGCATAAGGTTCTCGGCGGTCGTGATGATGCATGAGCACCAGCATCGACGATCGATCCGGCGGCGGCTGTGTCGGATCGGAGCGGGTGAACGACAATACGACTTCCGTCAGATTCTCGTGTTCATAGCGCGTGAACTCCTGCATCCCGAGGATCCCCTCGTAGAAGGCCAGTGAGCGCTCGAGGTCGAGGACGTTGACGCTCACGAACATCATCATCGACTTCGGATCGGGGTCGGGTGCGTCGTCAGCGAAGCCGGGCCCCGCAAGCAGAAAGCCCAGGGTGAGGATAGAAAGGCCGTATCGGATCATGGAGTCTCCTGTGTCGAGGGCGGATTCAGGCCAGAAGGCCGAGGAAGGAGGGGAGGGGCCGGGTTCGTGTGCGCTGGACTCTGGGGAGCGAGTCGAGCCTTATCGGGATCCACGAAGCCGAGGGTCTGCATGTCGAACATGCGGCGGTAGGCACCCTCCTCTCGCCCCATCAGTTCTTCGTGCGTCCCCTGCTCGACGATCCGGCCGTCGTCGAAGACGAGGATCCGGTCCGCGCTGCGGATCGTCGAGAGTCGGTGTGCGATCAGCAGGGCGGTTCGGCCCTCGATCAAGGAGTGGATCGCGCGCTGGATTCCCTGCTCCGTGATTGAATCGAGGCTCGATGTGGCTTCGTCCAGGATCAGCACGGGGGTATCCGCGAGAATTGCGCGCGCGATCGCCACTCTTTGGCGCTCGCCGCCAGAGAGCTTGATCCCGCGCTCGCCGACGAGCGTGTCGTAGCCGAGTTCGAGTTTCGAGATGAATGCGTGGGCGTGTGATCGTCGTGCGGCCTCGATCACCTCGTCCTGGCTCGCGCGGGGCTTCGCGTAGCGAATATTCTCCGCGAGGCTGCGATGGAAGAGGATGGGATCCTGAGGCACGAGCGAGATCTGGGTTCGCAGAGAGTCCTGCGTCACTCCAGAGACGTCCTGACCGTCGATGCGAATCGTCCCTGCATCGACGTCGTAGAGCCGCTGCACGAGCTTTACGAAGCTGGTCTTACCCGCGCCGGACTCGCCGACCAGCGCGACCTTCTCGCCAGGTGCGATCCGTACGCTGAGTTCGTCGAAGGTCGGTTCGGGCTGGTTTGCGTACTGGAATCGGACCGAGTCGAAGGCGATTTCGCCGGCGCCTGGCCGGAAGGGGAGGGCGCCCTCTGCATCGGCGACCTGCGGCTTCGTCTTCGCGAATGCGACGAGGTCGTCGAGCTCGTTGATTGCCCGCTGCAGGTTCCGGACTTGCCAGCCGACGGTGCGCAAGTGGCCGGAGACGATGAAATAGGTGGTGATGACGTAGACGATGTCGGCCATCGAGGCTCGTTCTGCCGCCGCGAGTCCGAGCACCATCGAAAGCAGGCTGGCGAGCAGCGTGAGGAGCATCGCGGACTGCAGGGCGCCCGCGTCGACGCTCCGGGTCCACGAGCGCCGGGCGAGCTGGCGCCAACGGCCTGCGACGCTCCAGAGTTCGGCGTCTTCGCGTCGCTCTGCCCCGAAGGATTTGACGACCGGGTTGCACGTGATCGCGTCCGCGAGCGCGCCGCCGAGCTCGGTGTCGGCGTCGTTACTCTGCTGATTCGCCGGGGCGACGTAGCGTAGGGAGAGGACCATCGAGACGGCGATGAAGACGACTACCGCGAGCGCGAAGAAGGCACCGAGGGGTGCGCTGCGCAGCGTCATTGCGATGGAGAAGCCAAAGAGCAAGGCGAGGGTCGGCCCGAGGTCGATCACGATGATGTCGGCCATCGAATCGTAGGCCCACATCCCGCGCGTGATCTTGCGCTGGGTCGAGCCGGCGAAGTGGTTGGCATGCCAATCCGAGCTGAAGCGCTGGACGCGCTCGAATCCATCGGCGACGATCCTTTGCATCACTTCAGCCGCGAAGTGCATCCACAACCGCATGTAGAGCTGTTGGGTGAGCGCAACGCCTGCGTAGAGCAGGATCAGCGCCCCGATTGCCGCCCAGGCGGCGTCGATCGAGTCGGCGCCGGACATGAAGCGCTCGACGTCGGTGACGAGTCGGGCCGCACGGTCGGGAATCTGGACTTCGAGCGTGACCGCGACCAGCACGGCCGACGCGATGAGGGCCAGGCGGAGAGGCAGTCGGCGCCAATAGCCCCACACGAACGCGAGGACATCCCGTGAGGAGGTACGCGCACGGATGGAATCGGTGCTGGCAGAGTCGACCATGGGTGGATCCGGAGGCGAGGGAGGCTCGAACTGCGCACAAGACTACCATTGCTTGGGCTGGTCCCGTGTCTGAGTGCGGGCAGGCAGGGGGCTGTCACGGACTCGCGGTAGACTGAGTCTTTCATGGAGGTGGTCGATGGTGCGATGGCGTTGGATTCTGGGCTTGCTCCTGTTTGTTCTGGGAGTGGGTCTCGGCTCCTCGGTGCAGGCGCGCGCCGAAGGTGCTCCCAACGTCGTTCTGATCCTGGCGGACGATCTGGGCTGGAACGACGTCGGCTACCACGGGGCGCCGATCGAGACCCCCCACATCGATGGTCTGGCGCGGGAGGGGGTCGAGCTCGATCGCTTCTATGTCCAGCCGATCTGCACACCGACCCGGTCGGCGCTCTTGACGGGCCGCTCCCCGCTGCGCAGCGGACTCGTCTTCGGCGTCGCTCGTCCATGGGACTATTTTGGCCTGCCCCAGAACGAGCATTTGATCTCAGAGTCGCTCGGGGCGGCAGGCTATCAGACGGCGATCGTCGGGAAATGGCATCTCGGCCACAGCCATGTGGCGCAGACGCCGACTCGCCGGGGCTTCGACCATTTCTATGGCCATCTGCTCGGAGCCCTCGACTACTACGAACATTCGCGATTCGACGGGGTCGATTGGCAGCGCAACGGAAAAACCATTCACGAAGAGGGTTACACGACGGATCTTCTGGGAGATGAGGCCGCACGCATCATCGCGGATCGGGACCCGGAACGGCCGCTCTTTCTCTATGTCCCCTTCAACGCGCCACATAGTCCGATGCAGGCGCCTACGGAATTGGTCGAGCGCTATGCGGCGGTCTCGAGCGAGGAAAACCTGCGGGCTCATGCCGAGTTCATCGGCGGCGTCGCGCGACGGCTAGAGATGTCGCGCGAGCAGGCTGCAGGCATCCTCGATCCGGCGGGGGAAGCGCCGAGGGCCGTCTTCGCCGCGATGGTGCATAGCCTGGACCTCGCCGTTGGGAAGATCCTCTCGGCGCTCGACGCGGCGGGGATCGCAGACGATACGCTCGTGCTCTTCCTTTCGGATAATGGCGGGCATGTCTCGCTCGGGGCGAGCAACGTGCCGCTTCGCGGTGAGAAATCGACGGTCTTCGAGGGAGGGATTCGCGTCCCCGCGGCGATTCGTTGGCCGGCGGGGCTCGAGGGCGGGCGACGGGTCAGCCAGACGATCTCGGCGCAGGACGTCTTTCCGACCCTGCTCGCGGCGACTGGGGTGACGGGTGCAAATGTGCTGCCCTTCGACGGTGTCGATCGGTGGCCCCAGATCGAGGGGGCCGATGCGGTGCCTCCCGGCGAGATCTTCTTTGGCGTCAATGGGGTCGTCGGGCGCCAGGAGGCGATCCGCTTCGGAGCCTGGAAGCTGGTGAGGACCCTCGGATTCGAGGGAGAGGCGCATCGCGTTCTCTTATTCGATGTCGAGGCCGACCCTCTGGAAGAGGTCGATCTCGCGAGCCGCGAGCCGGAGGTCCGGGCGGATTTGCTCGATCGCCTCGATCGATGGGTGGCACTCTATCCGGCGGGGGGCGCAAGGGGCGTACACTGGCCGCATCCCGGCTGGGTGCCACCCTCGGATTACGGCGCGGCGGTTCGTCAGGACGAGACGGATTGATGACGTCCTCGCCGGACGAAAATCCGCTCGACAACCCTGTCTGGCACGCGCTGGGGGGGGCGCTTGCTGG
>Ga0315331_10002595_pt1 | contig 13658 bp, 11 predicted proteins | sample M160m34915metaG_FD_203456 | JGI IMG/M metagenome (GOLD analysis project Ga0315331, IMG submission 203456) | Ammonia-oxidizing marine archaeal communities from Monterey Bay, California, United States - M1 60m 34915 | ecosystem: Environmental > Aquatic > Marine > Intertidal zone | place: USA...
GAATTGGGCAAAAGACGAGAAAGACTTAGAATTCAAAATTCATGGATTAGAATTATTATCTGAGGCAAGACAAAAGATGACTAAGACATTCAATGTTAGGCTAGACTCGAATGAAGTCAGTATTGATTTTGTAGAAAAATTACATCAAATCATTGAAGAGCATCCAGGCTCTTGTGCCCTTCGGCTCATTTTAGTTGATAATTTAGATAAAATCGAGGTCAAGATTCCCTCTAGGATGCGAGGGATAGAAATCTCTAATGAATTCTTAAAAAAGATAAATGAATTGGGCGAGATGCATTATTATTTAAATGATAGGATGACAAGGTGACATACAATTTTGAACGGTATTTTTTTTGATAGTGTAGGTTGTATAAAGTAATTTAGAGGTTGGAAAATAAAAAAACATAAAAAATGGCAGTAGAATTCACAGAAGACAACTTTGATGAGTTGGCATTAAAATCAGATAAACCTGTTTTAGTAGATTTTTGGGCAGAGTGGTGTGGCCCATGTAGGATGGTTGGTCCTTTAGTAGACGAAATTCACTCAGAATATGATGGGAAAGCGGTTATCGGTAAAGTAAACGTTGACAATAATCAAGCTATTGCAATGAAATATGGTGTTCGCAGTATTCCAACGATTATCTTCATAAAAAATGGAGAAGTTGTGGATAAGTCTGTTGGTGCCGTTCCAAAACAAACACTAATTGATAAGCTAGAAGCTGCCATGTAATTGCGGTTTTCAAAAAGTACTGAAACCCTGTTCTGAAAGGAATAGGGTTTTTTTGTGAGAACAATTTGGTCTGTCAAGAAAGATTCTGATTGAATATAAGGTGATTTGAAGCAGAAAGAATATATTTGCTTAATCGTTCTAGATGGCGAATGAAATTATCTTAAATAGCAAGCAGTTTGAATTGACAATCAATCGCCTTTGCTATCAATTAATAGAGAATCACAGTGATTTTTCGAAATCTGCCATTATAGGTCTTCAACCAAGAGGTATTTATTTAGCCAACAGATTGCAAACTGTAATCAAAGCTAGGACTGGAATTATTGTGCAAACAGGGGGATTGGATATTACATTTTTTAGAGATGATTTTCGAAGAACAGATCGACCCCTTATTCCAAGTGCCACCAATATGGATTTTACGGTTGAGGGTAAAAAGGTTGTTTTAGTAGACGATGTATTGTATACCGGTAGAACGGTAAGAGCTGGCCTAGATGCCACCATGACTTTTGGTAGGCCAAGTGGAATTGAGTTAATGGCCTTAATTGATAGGAGATTTAGCCGCAATTTACCTATAGAACCCAATTACGTTGGTAAATCAGTTGATACGATTGAAGCTGAACGGGTTACGGTTAGCTGGAATGAAATAGATGGTAAAGACGAGGTGATATTACATACGACAAATGAATAAAGGACTTAGTGCGGATCATTTATTGGGAATAAAACACATCTCTAAAGAGGATATAGAGGTTATTTTCCAAACTGCGGATTCCTTTAAAGGAGTTATCAATAGGCCGATTAAGAAAGTTCCTGCGCTTAGAGATGTGACTATAGCTAATTTATTTTTTGAGAACTCTACAAGAACAAAGCTGTCATTCGAATTGGCTGAAAAAAGATTATCTGCTGATATTATCAATTTTTCTGCTAGTGCGTCATCTGTATCCAAAGGAGAAACTTTGGTAGATACCGTGAACAACATAATTTCCATGAAGGTAGACATGGTTGTAATGCGCCATCCAACTCCAGGTGCCGCCATGTTTTTGGCTAATAATGTGGATGCGAAAATCATTAATGCGGGTGACGGTACGCATGAACATCCTACGCAGGCACTACTTGACACTTATTCAATACGAGAACGGCTAGGTGAAGTAGCCGGTAAGAAAGTGGTAATTGTAGGTGATATTAAACATTCTAGAGTCGCTCTGTCTAATATTTTCGCTCTACAGAAATTGGGAGCAGAAGTAATGGTTTGCGGACCAACAACATTGATACCGAAACATATTGCACAACTTGGAGTTCGCGTTGAACATAATTTAAAGAAAGCATTGGCATGGTGTGATGTAGCGAATATGCTACGAATTCAATTTGAAAGACAAGAGATTAACTATTTCCCATCGATAAGAGAATATACCATGCAATATGGATTAACAAAACATATCTTGGATGATCTCAATAAGGAAATAGTGATTATGCACCCCGGACCTGTCAATCGAGGAGTGGAGATAACATCGGAAATTGCCGACTCTGACCAGGCAATAATTTTAGATCAGGTTGAGAATGGGGTTGCGATTAGAATGGCGGTGATTTATCTGTTAGCCGCAAAAATTGATAGAGTATAAAAATATTGCTAAATTTGAGCTGTGCTGTTTGAATTTAGATAAAAAGACCAGAAAATGAACTTTGTAGTTGAGAAGAAAGAGAAGCATTCATTAATTACTTCGAAGGTGGAGAAATTAAACAATATAGTTGCGCCTGAACTGAAAAGTGAAGTAGTGATGTTGGATAAGAACGGAGAAGCTTCAATGATTATTGATTTGTCAGAAACCAGATATTGCGACTCTTCGGGGTTAAGTGCGTTATTGGTTGCTAATAGGTTGACAAAAGCAGCTGGAGGAACTTTAGTGATAGCAGGTTTACAATCATCTGTGGAGAAGTTAATTCAGATTTCACAATTACATACTGTTTTAAATATTACCCCTACTGTAAACGAAGCAGTTGATTTATTATCGGTTAGTCAGGTGGAGAACGACATGAACGATGAAGATTGATTATTAAAAAATTATTTATGAAAAAACATTTACTTTTTACTTTAGCTATCCTTACTTTAAGCATTAATGTGAACGCTCAGTCGTGTTCGCCGGACCCGTTTTATATGGACAGTGTTTATGGGGCTTGGCCTGACACGATTACCAATTTTCCAGCTGGACAAGAGGGAGTATTTTACAGCCAGGTCTTGGATTTTAAATTACCAACTGATGCTGGTGATATAGATCCAACATACAGTGGGGTGCCTATAGACTCAGCGGTTTTAACTGATGTAACTGGCCTTCCTCCAGGATTATCTTATATCTGTGATAATTCGAATTGTACTTGGATGGGTGGTGATCAAGGTTGTGCATCCATTTTTGGAACACCAACGACTCCGGGAACTTATGACGTGGTAATTGAATTGGATGGATGGGTTACTGTAATCATCCTTGGAGCAATTTCACAACCTTCTGTTTTTACGGGTTATGTGATTGAAGTAACACCGGCCTTAGAAATAGTAATGTATCAGAAAAATGAGTTTTCTTCAAAACAAAATTCGCCTAACCCTTTTTCCGAGGAAACAATGATCCATTTTACCACAGGCCAAAGTGCTAATATTGATTTAAGAGTAATGGATATTCTGGGTAACATCGTTCACAAACAAAACGTTCAAGCAAACGCGGGTGAAAATTCGATTCGGTTTAGAAATGACGCCTTGTCTGATGGGATTTATGTGTACACACTTTCTAATGGAGAGCGGTCAATTACGAAAAAAATGACAGTCAGAAGATAATTAAGCTGTATAGCTTTTAAACCCTGCCAATTTTGTGCAGGGTTTTTTTTTATTAGAAAAGTCGATATTCGGTACAGATGCGATTTGAAGTTACAATTCTTGGTTGCGGCAGCGCTGTGCCAACCTTATTAAGGTCGGCAAGCGCACAATATGTTAATGTGCTGGAGAGGCATTTATTACTGGATTGTGGCGAAGGAACTCAGGTTCAGCTTCGTAAGTTTAAAACTAAATTTCAAAAAATTGACCACGTTTTCATCAGTCATTTGCATGGCGATCATTTCCTAGGATTAATCGGACTCTTGTCATCTTTTCATCTATTAGGCAGAACACGACCTTTACACATATATGCGCCGTCATCTTTGAGAGAGATAATCGACGTGACCATGAAAGCTTCTCAAACTCATCTTAATTATAGATGGATTTTATACGATTTAAATTTCAACAACAAAGAAGTAATTTTTGAAGACAAACTCATTCAGATAGAGAGCTTCCCCTTAAAACACAGAATAGATTGTTGTGGATTTCTAATTAAAGAAAAAAAGAGAGAATTGAATGTGTTGAAAGACAAGATTAAAGAGTTCTCCATCCCTTTAGCTCAAATTCCTGGTATTAAAAAGGGTAAAGACCTTATTTTAAAAGATGGAACGATTATTAAAAACCAATTAATAACAAAAGAACCATTGCCAGAGAGATCCTATGCGTATTGTTCTGATACAACCTACAGTAATAAAGTGATTGATGCGGTACGTGAAGTCGATGTATTGTATCATGAAGCCACATTTACAGAAGAAAAACGGGCAAGAGCGAAAGAAACATTTCACTCGACGGCTTTACAGGCTGCAACGGTTGCTGCCAATTCAAAAGTAGGGAAATTAATAGTAGGGCATTATTCAGCGAGGTACAAAGAATTAGACGATTTTGATAAAGAAATTTCGCCTGTTTTTAATAATTACCAGCTCGCTTACGATGGAATGATTATTACACTTTAATGAAGCTTAAAATTTCATTCGTGCGGTGGGCACAGTGTCAAAATTAGAAAAATCGTTAGCGATGTATTTGTAATGGGCTACCATTGCAATCATTGCTGCATTGTCTGTGCAATATTCAAAGTCCGGCAGAAAATAATTCCATTTTTCAATGGCGCCTATTTCTTTGAGCTTTAATCTTAACGCGGAGTTTGCAGAAACACCACCAGCAATAGCAATCGAAGTGATGTTATATAGTTGAGCCGCTTTAACCAATTTGTTAAAGAGTACTTTGACGAGATGTTTTTGCCATGAAGCACAAATGTCTGAGAGGTTTTCTGAAATAAAATTAGAATTCTCTTGGCAACCTTTTTGAATAAAATATAAAAACTGTGTTTTTAACCCAGAGAAACTATAATTTAAACCTTTCACAGCAGGCTCAGAAAATTCAAATCGATCGGAATTACCATCTGCTGCTAATTGGTCAATTATGGGCCCACCTGGGTATTTAAGCCCAAGAACTTTGGCAGACTTGTCAAAAGCTTCACCTACAGCATCATCCAATGTTTCTCCGATCACCTCCATATCCAGATAGTCCTTAACTAAAACAAGCTGTGTATGACCTCCAGAAACAGTGAGACAAATAAAAGGGAATTCAGGAGAATCGATGTCTAATGACGGTTTTTTAATAAAATGGGCTAAAACATGTGCCATCATGTGATTCACTTCAATTAGGGGGATTCCTAACGACATGGCCAAACTTTTTGAAAAGGAAGTACCCACAAGTAAAGAACCGAGTAAACCCGGACCACGCGTGAAACCAATTGCACTTAATTCATTTTTAGAAATGCCTGCAGATTTCAAGGCTTCTGCAACAACGGGTAAAATATTCTTCTGATGTGCTCTGGATGCGAGCTCAGGCACTACGCCACCGTATTGCTCATGAATTATTTGACTGGCAATAATATTAGATAATACTTCTCCGTTTTTAGTGATAGACGCAGAGGTATCGTCACAAGACGATTCAATACCAAGAATGATTATATCTTTGCTAGGATTTACCATTATAAATAAGTGGCCAAAGTTATCAAAAAACGCTGGAAAATACTCCGACTTTGCATTAGTCTTCTTTTGGAGTTAGGGATTTTAGTAGCATTCATATTTGCCTTTGGGATTCGAACGAGCTATGTCCAAACAAAAGTTTCTCAAAGTATTGCATCCTACCTTTCTAAGGAGCTAAATGTGCAGATTTCTATAAAGCATGTTGAAATAGAAAACATCAATCGATTTTTGCTTAAAGAGATTTATCTTGAAGATAAAAAGGGAGATACATTGCTTTTTGTGAAAAGACTAAAATTAGATTTAGATGTTTTTGATTTAGAAAATAGAATCATTGAAATTGGAAAAATTGAAATCGAAAATGCTTTGTTTACGATGGTGAAATATCCGGGGGAGGAAGAGTTTAGCTACGTATTTCTTGTAGACTATTTCGGACCTAATAGCTCTAAAAAATCTGCACCCTATGAATTAAATATTGAAGAAGTAGAAATTACGAATTCGTCTTTTAGATTAACGGATCTCAACAAAAATCATAAATCTTTTGGGATTGATTATTCAAATTTAGATTTAACACAAATTGAAGCTTCCATAAAAAACTTTAGTAACAAGGATAATTTTTCTGCTCAGATTGATCAGTTAGCATTTTTTGAGCAATCAGGGTTCAAGGTAAGGCATATGCAGGCCCTCGCAGCATACTCGAATAGTCAGGTCTTACTTGAAAATTTAAATTTAAATACGAATGCTTCTGAAATTAATGCGAATCAACTGTCTTTGAACTACTCAGATCCGACACAATTTAAAAAATTCTTAAAGCATGTTAATCTATCTGCAGATTTTGAAAAAAGTGTTATCGAGACAAAAGACTTGGCGTATTTCGTGTCATTTTTTGAGGGAATACAGGAACCACTTGATTTTCAAGGTAAAGTTGCAGGTACCATTAGTGATTTGACTGTAAATGATCTAAAACTTGGTTTTGGTCAGTCTTCAAAGATTAGCGGAAGTTTGGCTCTAAAAGGGTTGCCAGATATTAATTCGGCTTATTTGAATGCTGATTTGGATGAGATTAACTTGACTATTAATGACATTCGAAAATTAAAAAACATTCCATTTAAGGATAATGTTCCTGTTGATGTTTCGTCTGAATTATCCAAAATACAATTTGTCAATGGCAAAGCTTCTTTTAACGGAACTCTAGAAGAATTTAATTTAGCAAGCAGCCTTAGCTCTGGTGTCGGTAAATTACAAACGAATTTGGAAGTGAATTACGATTCCATTTCTAAAGGATATAATTATTTCGGAAAAATTGAATCTGACAAGTTTGATGTGGGGTTAGTTGCTGGCGTTCAGAATTTAGGCAAAATTTCTACCAGCTTAGCTTTCAATTCAAATACCAACGAGCCATTTAGCTTTAATTCATTTGCTTCAGATTTTACTGCAAATTTTCGGGAGTTTGAATTTATGGGGTACTTATATAAGAATATTGAGATGATTGGTACGCTTACTTCGAAAAGTTTTGATGGAACATTATCCGTCGAAGATGAGAACATTGATTTACTCTTTGATGGAATGGTAGATTTCGGATCTATTTTACCAAGGTATAATTTTACTGCAGCCATTCGAAAAGCGCATCTTTTTGATTTGAACATTGAAAAATCAGATAAGACCCAAATAATATGTTCTACTATAGAAGTTGATGGAATAGGATCGAATGCTGATAATTTTAACGGTTCTATTATAGCAAAAGACCTGTCTTATTATCTACGTGGTAAAGATTACTTTTTTGACTCCATCAATTTAGTTTCTACTTTGGATTCTGGAAGTCATGCACTTTCAGTTTACAGTAATTTTATAGATCTTTTTATTGATGGGAGTTTTAGTATTCAGGAGCTTCCGGCTGCTTTTTATTCTCTTGCTCAGTCTATTTTACCTTCCATTTTTAAATCTAATGAAGCTATCCTTTTGAATAAGGAAGATTTTTCATTTTTTGTTGATGTTAAAGATCTAACCATTATCACAGAATTGTTCGTAAAGGATTTGCAAGTAGCTCCAAATACGCAACTAAACGGAAGTTATCAAACAGGAATGCAGGATTTGAATCTGTTTATTAATTCTAAGTGGTTAAAATACAAGGACTATCAATTGATTGATGCACACATGGAAATTGATAAGTTTTCAAGTATGTATGAGTTCACTATTAAATCGGACAGATTATACATCAATGACAGTGTCTATTTAGATGATTTTAGTCTTATTACAGGCTTGTTTGAAGATAATATCGATGCCAATTTGTCTTGGCAGAATGTAGACAGCTCAAGTTCTGGAAATGTTGAAATGGACGGATACTGGATGGCCAGAGATCAATTCCATCTGAGTATGGAGCCGTCGATTATTTACATAGGAGATGAGCTTTGGAATATCAATGAAGATGCAGAAATTATAATTGATTCGACAGCTATATTTCTTTCTAACATTAGAGCAATTAATGGTGACCAAATTATTGATATTAATGGAGTAATCGCAGAGGATCCAACCAAAAGACTAGAATATGTTTTTAGCCAATTTGAATTGTCAAATCTGAATGCACTTTTAACGGGAAATACGGTGCTTTTAGATGGACAAATATCTGCTAACGGAAATCTAAGGGACTTTTATGGACATCCTGTTTTTCAATTAGAATATGACATCAATGAATGTAACCTAAATGGAAAACTATTGGGTGATGTCTGGGGAACAGTTAAACCACATTGGCAAAATGTTTCAGTAAAAAATAAAATGGATCGATCAGTTTTACAAGAAAAGATAATAGGATTCGATATCATTGGGAATGTAGTTAAAGAAGGAAATTACCAGTTTGATTATCTCGGAAAGTACTTTTTAGATGATCGTTTATCTCCACTTGATTTTGTGTTTAATTTGAACGATATGAATTTAGATGTTGCCAATGGTTTCATTCCGAACGGGGTTTCAGATGTACGCGGAAGAATGGATGGAAATATTCGCATGACTGGCAGTCCAGATAGTGTTTTATTTGATGGGTTTGTTGTGCTTAAAGATGCTGGAGCACATATCGACTTACTCAACACAGATTATACGCTAACAGGTAAAGTTAGCATCGAAAATGATGGATTTTACATGTCCGGAATTTCAGTCAAAGATAAATTTGAGAAAACAGCAACCTTATGGGATGGTTCGTTTTATCACATTAATTTTAAGGAATATTCATACAACTTTCAAATGGGTCTAACAGAACCATTTTTAGTAATGAATACTACAAAACAAATGAGCTCTTTGTACTATGGAGATGCTTATATTACTGGAGATGTGGCCATTTCTTATGACAAGTATAATGAATTGGAAATCCAAGTTGCAGCAAGATCAGAAAAGGGTACTAATGTGGTATTGCCTTTAGATGGTGCAGATGAGGTGGTATTACCCAGTTTCATCAGCTTTAAGGATAGAAGCAACCCAAACGAGATAGAAGACACCGAATTAGACCTCAGTGGTATTAAAATGAATTTTGACATGGAATTAACACCTGAAGCACAGATCAGTATAGTATTTGATGAAGTTGTTGGAGATGTAATGTCAGGGAATGGTGCTGGAAATATAAATATGGAGATTGATGAATTTGAGCAGTTTGGCATGTATGGATTCTATGAAGTGAATGAGGGCAACTATTTATTCACGATGTTCGATTTTATAAAGAAACCCTTTTCGGTAAGAAAAGGCGGCACAATCAGCTGGTATGGAGACCCTTACAATGCGGATATTAATTTAGCTGCTGCATACCAAACAAAAGCATCTTTGTATGATATTATGCCCGTAAATGAACGTGAGCAATACAAAACAAATACGGAAGTCAATTGCCTTATAAAATTGAGTGATAACTTATTTAATCCGGATTTGAAGTTTGAAATTGAATTACCTCGATCAGATGATAATGCAAGAGCGGTTTTAAGGAATGTAATTAGCTCCGATGAAGAATTGAATAAACAAGTATTTTCATTAATGGTATTAAATAAATTTTTACCTCGGACAAATGCAATATCAAGTGCAAGCAGCAGTGCGTTAAATGCTGGTGTAGGAGCGACAACCTCCGATTTGTTGAGTAGCCAGATTGGTAACTGGTTGAATGGATTGTCAGATGATATTGAGATCGGCGTAAATGCCAAATTTGGTGATAAGGTTGGTGAGGATGAGGTGGCAGTTGCTATGTCTAAAGCTTTTTTAAACGATCGGCTAGAAATTTCTGGAAACTTTGGCGTTGTAAAAGGCGAAAATGCCGAAAGCCAAGAAAGTAGATTGGTCGGCGATGTAAATGTTGAATATAAATTAAATGACAATGGGAATCTGCGAGTAAGGGCTTTCAATGCAGCCAATAAGTATGATTTTATTAACAATACGCAAAGCTCTACTCAAGGCGTAGGGATTTATTACAAAGAGAATTTTGAAAATTGGTGGGAATTAAAACAGAAGCTAGGAAACTTGTTTCGTCCAGAAAGTTCGGATGTTTTACACTACAAAGGAGTGGGTAGAAGGCGTGATCCGGATTATAAACTGGGCTCACCTTTTTAGGTTACTACCTTTCCGTTTAAAATCGTGGTTTCAATAACGTTTTGACCAAAGGAATAGGGTAAAAAAGAATATGAAGGTATGTTTTTTGTAATAAATACATTGCCTTTTTTTCCTATTGCAATTGACCCCATTTCTTCACTTAATTCCATGGCATAAGCAGTGTTAATGGTGGCAGCATTAATGGCTTGTTCTGGCGATAGTCCCATTTTTATACAGCCTAGAGAAACTACGAAATTCATATTTCCAGAAGGTGTAGAGCCTGGATTGTAATCGGAGGCTAGTGCCAATGGAAGTCCTGCTTCAATAATTTCTTTTGCTGGAGCATAGGGTATACCCAAGAAAAAAGAACAGGAGGGAAGCGCTGTAGGCATCGTGTCTGTACCTTTTAAAATGGCAATATCTTCAGGCCTCATTACCTCGAGGTGATCAACAGAAAGTGCGTTGTGCTCAACACCGACTTGAACTCCACCTATGGCATTGAATTGATTCACATGAATTTTTGGGATTAGACCAATTTTTTTCCCTTCACTTAAAATCAAATTAGTTTCATCGGGAGTATAGTAGTTCTTTTCACAAAAAACATCAATGTAATCGGCCAAATTTTCTTTCTGAATAGCAGGTAACATTTCGTTTATAATCAGGTCAATGTATTCTTTGCGATTATTCTTGAACTCTTCAGGTATGGCATGAGCACCCAGAAAAGTGGCTTTAATAGTTACTGGAGAATTGTCTTTTAGTTTTTTAATTACTCTAAGCATTTTTAGTTCTGCCGATACAGAAAGACCATATCCACTTTTAATTTCAATAGCTCCGGTTCCTAGAGCCATCACTTCTTTTAATCGACTTTGTGCGGATTCATAAAGTGATTCTTCATCCATTTGCTCAAGCTTTCGAGCAGAATTTAATATACCGCCTCCTCTAAGAGCGATGTCTTCATAGGTTAATCCCTTAATTCTGTCTACAAATTCACCCTCTCGACTTGCGGCAAATACGAGGTGACTGTGCGAATCACACCACGATGGAAAAACCATTTTACCAGTAGCATCGATTACATCAGAACCCGACCAGCTGGTAGCGTTAGGTGCATCTTTCATTTTCCCAAAGGATGCGATTGCTCCATCCCTAATTTCCAAATAAGCATTCTGAACCGTATTTAGTTGATTCATTTCTGTGCCATTTCGTCTAGAAACAGGGTTAATTTCTACTTGAACCAGCTCTTTGATATTTGTAATTAATAGATTCATATTTAGAAAGGTCTTAAATGATTTTGTAAAGTTCGAAGGTAAAGTATTAAAGAAAAACTTACAACGGTAATAATAATTAGAATAGGTGTTTGGTGGTGTTAATCGTTAACTGTTGAATCTGAATTGTTTTGAAATATTACAGTTTGGGTATCTTTAAACTTGCTGTTACCCAAAAAACGATTGAACGAATTAATAAAATGCGTGTACATTATCCTGAAAACAAATTTGCAATGAGATTAAAGTGGTATTTATTGGCCGTATTATTAATTCTAGGCTCGGCCTTTCAGCCTTTTGCTCAGACTGAAAAAGATCTGCTTAAAAAATCGAAGTTGAATAATCTTTCGGAATCGAATAAGTCAAATTTAAAAAGTGATGATAAGCTATACAGCCAGGAATCACAGCGTTTACGAGCTAAATCTTTTCATGCAGACTTTACGAAAGCTCGCCAATCCGGAATGGATGTTGAAACAAAATTGATTTCTAAATCCGGACAAGAGAAAATGAATACGATTCTTGTTAAAATGGCGAAGGAAGTTCCACTATCAGAAGAATACCACTATGCGAATTATGTTAATAGTAATTACGCTACTTCTGAAATTTCAGAATTAGACAAAGCATACCAGGTAGCCGACGATAAATCGATTTATTATGACGATTATATTGCTCACTTTGAATTGGTCGGGAATAAATCCAAGAAATCTGAATTCTGTCATTTGTTGAATAAATCAGGGATAGTTTCGGAAGGAGTTTTAGCTTATAACTACAATGTACTCATGTCTATCGAAGAGAACGGAATATTGTTCGTTAATGGATCAGACGATACCTACCCAATTTGGATTCACCAGCAAAACAAGATAAGAACAGATATTACGATTTTGAATACAGACCTGCTCGGCGACGATTCGTATCGAAAAAAGAAAATGTTGGAACTAGGTATCACAGAGGAATTAAATTACAATGCAGATCGAAAAGCTTATATGAAGTCCATTGCTAAAAACAATCCTCAAAAACCCATTTATTTTGGGCTAACAGTAAGTCCTGCTTTAATCAAAGAAATCAAAGCTGAATTGTACTTAACAGGACTTGCGCTCAAATACAGCCGAAGCACCATAGAGAACATACCTATTCTCCAAGGAAATTGGGAAAATAAATTTAATACGCTGTCTTTAAATAAGGAACATACTAATTCAACCGTTCGAAAAATGAACATGAATTATATGCTCCCTTTGCTTTTACTCTCAGAAACTTATAATTCCCAGGGGAACGAAAAGCAGGCTGTTTTGTGCAATAATTTAGCGATAAACCTGGCTAAAGAGGGAGGGAAAGAAAAAGTAATAAAGCAATATTTAGATAAACGGGAGTAGCTGAACTATCCCTGAATGAGTACTACGCGAGCAAACTATATAGAATTAGATGACGAACTTTTAATGGTAAAAGTGTCGGATGGAGATAGTGCGGCTTTTAGTGAGATATATGACCGCTATTCTACGCCTTTAATCAATTATTTCTATCGGATGCTATGGAGAGATAGAGAAAGAGCAGAAGATTTTATGCAGGAACTCTTTACAAAATTGATACATAAGCCGCACCTATACAACCCAGATAGAAGATTTAAAACCTGGATGTATAGTATCGCGAATAATATGTGTAAAAATGAATATCGACGAATGGAGGTGCGAAAAAATACAAGTAGTGGATTAGCAGACCGGGAAGACATAATGGATCGAGGAGTTTTGTCGGATAAGCTTACAGATATGGAATTATTTAGGGAGAAATTGGATAATGAGCTAATGGAATTGAGCGAAAATCATAAACTCGTTTTCGAGTTGAGGTTTAGAGAAGAATTAAGTATCAAAGAAATCGCGGATATTCTCGAATGTTCTGAGGGAACGGTTAAATCCAGGTTGTTTTATACGATTAAAAATTTATCAGGAAAGCTCCAAGCTTATAATCCAAAATTGATTGCATTGGGATTTCTAACCGTGTCTGAAATAATCATTCAAACATTAAACTTTTAATATGAATCAAGATTCTAAATATCAACCTGAGGACATAGAGTTTATTTTGTTGAATTGTGATTACGAAGATCTCGATACCGAGCAGATGGCATTTGTTTCTGAAATGATTGAATCGAAAGAGGAGTACATGCTCATGAGAAGGACCTTGATTAATATTGCTGAAGTTGCTCCAAATAAAGTAGATATTGTGCCACCTTTTTCTATCAAAAATAAGTTAATGTCTGAATTTGAACGTGGAGGTTCAAGACGACTA
>Ga0315331_10002596_pt1 | contig 13654 bp, 11 predicted proteins | sample M160m34915metaG_FD_203456 | JGI IMG/M metagenome (GOLD analysis project Ga0315331, IMG submission 203456) | Ammonia-oxidizing marine archaeal communities from Monterey Bay, California, United States - M1 60m 34915 | ecosystem: Environmental > Aquatic > Marine > Intertidal zone | place: USA...
TTCGAATTTAACTTAGTGTCAAAACTTGTGCGATAGTAGTCAGGGCATCAGCCTTTGGCTTCCTGATAATTAAAAAATTAGGAAATTTGAATAATTGAGCAGGAGTTTTTGCCATGATTTTGCTTTTGCCGCGTCTTAAGGGTCTACAATTTACAGGCTATCGACATTTCAGGTCAGGGTAAGTGCCTCTTTTTGTCACAAGCATGCATTGGTTTAGACGCGTGCTATAGAATTTGGTTAACAAGTTGTGGGCAATATCGCGCGATTATTGGTGCTAATTCCCGTCATAATTTGGAATATCTGAACATGATGACCATGCTCACGTCAGAGTATCAACGCCCTTGATGTCTAGTTGATGTCCGCGTTTAGGACCTCCGCAAGAACGGTCAGGCCATTCATCTCAGGCATTTTCATGCCTCCAGCGCCAGACAGAATGCTTGCTTGCCATTTTCAGCTGACAGAGAAACCCGGGCGCAAAGAATTTATCCAAGTACCAAGATAGACGCTGTCTTGATATTCTGCCCCCGAATTCTCACACAAATTTCGTGAGAATCACGATCCAATAGATTGAGAGGTTTGCGTTGCGAACGATGAAACAGTCAGCTGCCAGATTCAGTGCCTGCCGGGATCGCTCGCGACCGAAAAATCTTGGCTGTTTGATGGCACTGACAGCGATGGCATTGTTATTTACGCAACCTCTTCAATCCCAGGTCTACAGATTTGGTCATTGTCTGCTAGGCTGCCCAAAAGGAGCCGCGCCAAGTAATCACACACTGGTGCGATCCATTTACACGCTTTCCTTCAATACGACAACCAAAACGGCTGACTGGGTTGCCTACCAGGTCACGGCCGGATCCATAGGCATTGCATCCAGCTTGTCACGAGAGCTGGTGGCTGATGACTTCGTTGCGGATACTCTGGAGATAGCTGATTTTTTTGCCATTCAGGAACAAGGGCTGGTGAGGGCTCAATATGCGCCGCTGGTGAGTTTTGCGGCAACACCATACTGGTCTGAGGTCAACTATTCGACCAATGCTGTGGTGCGCACAAGTAGCTTAAGTCAGGGTGCCTGGTACGGCTTGGATTGGGCCGTGCGTAATCTGGTGAACAGGGAAGCTGCGGTTTATGTGGTTACGGGTCCAGTGTTTTATCCTGAAGCGGAACCTAGGACACTGGACACAGATAAACAGCACCGCATTCCCGATGGATTCTTCAAAGTGGTTTTGACTCGTGAGGGCAAGGCCGCAGCCTTTCTTTTCTTTCAAGACACGGCTGTACATGTGCATCACTGCGATTTGCGCAGCTCTTTGGAGGAAATTGAGAGGCTCACGGGACTCGAGCTGTTTCCGGACGGCAAGAGCCGCCTAGATCTGTCGTTGTACTCGGCGTTGGGCTGCAGTGCCTGAAAATGCTGGTAGGCTACTGCACTTCAATCAGGAAATAGTCGTCGCGCAGCAACTCTCGCACTGTCCTTTCTAATGAGGCATTGACCGCGGCGGCAACACCTTCTTCCTCTGCCACGGTTCCCCGTCCAAACAGCGTATTCTCCCAAATGGTGCGGCCACCGCTTTTTAGTTCGATTCGGGTGCGGATAGTGAGTCGCAGGGAAGGGACCCCGCTTCTATCCATACTCTCCAGCTCGGAGCTGATCAGGGTGCCAACGATTTGCATGTCTTCACCGCTTTCAACAAACTCCACGCCACCTTTGCTGAAGCCCATAATAAAAGCATCGCGCATGATCTCTGCTAAAGGATTCTGGGCGCGATAATCGGCAGTAATCAGGTTTGGATCATTCATGCCTCTTTCATCTTGGAAAAACGGCAATTTTAGGGTGGGTACAACAGTGCCAATATTGACGTTGCGCTCGTAAGTGAAATCAACAATGATGTCCTCAGCGGCCACGCCAACAGAGGCCCACAGGAGGAGGGTGGCCAGACTGGAGAAGGTTGCGAGTCGGAGCTTGGTCATAGGGTTCCCTTGAGTTGCAGTTATTCCGATAATTTTTAGCATAAATGAGCGCAGTAAGTGGTTCAAGTGACAGCCGTACCGCTTGTCGTAAGAGTCAAACACTCGACCTTTATGAAAGCTTGACGCTCTGCGCAAACAGAGCCTAATTAAGCGCAGAATCGGGCCAGGGGGCGCCGGGTCTGTGCTCGGTAATCGGACGCATACCGCGGTTTATAAACTTCTGCACGCGTTTGCCCTCATAGGTTTCTGTTGTATAAATATTGCCGTCCGAATCTGTGACAATGCTATGGGGCGCAAAAAACAAACCGGGTTGCCTGCCGCCTTCACCAAACTCTGCCAACACCTCAAGCGTGTCGCGGTCGAGAATATGGATGTTGAAATTGCCACCATCTGCGACATAAATAAACTCCTGTCCTCCATCTGGCGAGAAACTGATGTCCCAGGTAGATCCGGCTAAGGTTAGAGGGGCCACCTGTCCTTCTTTTACGAAAGTACCATCGGTTCGAAACACCTGGATACGATCGGCGCCCCTGTCACAGACGTAGATCAGGCCATCATTGGATGGTTCGGCGCAGTGTACTGGGCCAACGAATTGCTTTGGGAGTGGCTCAAAAGGGTCATAGGTGACACGTTCATCGATTGGTTCATTGCCGTAGGCTCCCCAGAAGCGCTTGAAAGCACCTGTCGCCACGTCGACTACTGCAACACGCTTGTTGCCGTAGCCATCGGCGAAATAGGCTTCTCCGACAGTCTTGTCGATAGCAATCTCGGCTACCCTACCAAATGAGACAGTGCTAAGGCTGTCCGTTGCCTCTCCAGGGATACCGATCTCCCTGACGAAGTGACCATCGCGAGTAAAAACCAGGACATGTGAATCACCGGAGCCATTGCCCCCAATCCAGATATTGCCATCTGGCGCCACTTCTATCCCGTGATTTGAGGTCGGCCAGGTGTAGCCCTCACCGGGTCCTCCCCAGGCATTGATCAGATTCCCTGATGGATCGAATTCCAAGATGGGGGGAGCGGCAGAGCAGCATTCTGCCCTGCCTCGGTCCAGGCCCAGAGCCTGGTTCATGAACATGCTGTCCTGGTCACGGTGCACCACAAACAGATGATCGCGATCGTCTACCGCAATGCCTATGGTGCGACCCAGTATCCACTTGTTTGGCAAAGGTTGGGGCCAAAACGGGTCGACTTCAAAATTGGGGATGAGACGATCGTTGCTTCCGGCCCGGGCGTTTTCCTGCAGGACATGCTGGCCGCCCAGAAGGCTGAAAAAGAGGGTGGCTAAAGCGGCAGATATGCCTGCATTTTTGCGGCTGATTCCCATAGTGGTTTCCTTGTTGTTGTGATGATGAAACTACTAGACAGAAGTGCAAGGTATCCCTATCTGGCGATTCTCTTAAGTTTTTTAAGCGCAAAAAAAGCCCGGCACTTTTTCTTGAAGGCCGGGCTTTTCGGTGATGCTCTAGCTGTGCTTACAGTTCAGAAGCAGGCCAGGTTGGCGCGCGATCACGCACCGTGACTGGACGCATGCCCTGGTAGAGGAACTTCTGTACACGCTTACCTTCGTAAGTTTCGGTGGTGTAAATATTGCCTTCTGAGTCAGTTGCTATGCTGTGTGGTGCATAGAAGAGACCAGGCTGGCGGCCACCATCACCGAAGGTATACAGGACTTCCATTGACTCGCGATCAATAATGGAGATCTTGAAGTTTTGACCGTCGGCCAAGTAGATGAACTCCTGGTCTTCGTCTGGCGAGAACGCGATGTCCCAGGTAGAACCCTGTGCCAGAGTGGCTGGGTTGTAGATGTGCTCGCTAACGAATGTGCCGTCTGGGCGGAAAACCTGCACGCGGTCAGCGCCCCGGTCACACACGTAAATCAGGCCGTCATTTGAAGGCTCAGCGCAGTGAACCGGGCCGCGGAAAACGTCAGGACCAGGCTCGCCGGGAGTATAAGTGTCATCGGCATCGTCATCGACGGTGCTGCTGCCGTAGGCGCCCCAGTAGCGCTTGAAGGCGCCGGTTGCAACATCGACTACGGCCACTCGCTTGTTTACATAACCGTCAGCGAAGTAGGCTTCGCCCGCTTCTTCGTCGATAGCAATTTCTGCGACTCGACCAAAGGCAGTGGTGCTGTTGCTGTCGAACTCTTCGCCAGGAACACCCACAGTGCGGATGTAGTCACCGTCGCGGGAGAATACCAACACGTGCGAGTCAGGCCCGCCATTACCACCGATCCAAACATCGCCATTCGCAGCGACTTCTATACCGTGGTTGGATTCTGGCCACTGATAAGGAGCACCTTCTACCGGACCGCCCCAAGCATTGATCAGGTTGCCTTCGATATCATACTCGAGGATAGGAGGTGCCGGTGTGCAGCATTCAGCCACGCCCAGTGCCAAACCGATTTCGGTGCGTCCGCCGAACATGTTTTCTGTGTTTCTGTGAACCGTAAAGATGTGGTCCCTGTCGTCCACGTCAACACCAATGGTGTTGCCGGTAATCCAATGATTTGGAAGGGGTTTTGGCCAAAGCGGGTCGACCTGGAAGGCCGGTGCCATGGTGTCATTGCTTGCGGCAATGGTGGGTTCTTGTAGCTTTGATTGACCTATTCCCAGTGCAACTAGAGCTGCTGCCAGAAATGAACCTATCGCCAGTTTCTTGTTTATCATTTTTATTCTCCTCTCTCCGCCCTCTCTAGGCAGTCAACACTCACTGCAAGTCCCGAGTATACTGACTAAACACCAAGCAGTATACTCGCAGCCGATTTTATCCGAAGACCACTTGTAAGAATTTGTAACAGCGGTTTCCTATGTAGTTGCATCCCTCCGGGTAGCACCTTATCCTGCACTGATTATGTCGGCATAAGTTGCTGTAAAACAAGAAAAAATATTCAAAGAATAACTAAAGATCAGATCAATAATCAGCACAGAAACGGTATTTCCAGAGGTCACGTTATGATTCCCTTCCGGCGCCTTGTCAGCGCTTTACTGCTGTTTTCAGCCATTTTCAGCTGGCCGCTGGCGGTTCAAGCCCATGATATTCCCTCTCGCGTCACCGTATTTTCATTCGTCAAGCCTCAGGGAAATCAGCTCACAGTCCTGCTGAGAGTGCCGATGGAAGCGCTAAGCGAAGTGGTATTTCCGCTGCGCGGGCCGGGTTATCTGAGAATCTCGGAGTCTGAAGACGCCCAGGAAGATGCGGCCCGCGTCTACATCACTGAATCTATGCACTTCTATGAAGATGGGGTTGAGCTAGCTGAGAAGGAGCTTGTGACAACCCGGGTGTCATTGCCGTCGAACCGTACCTTTATAAATTATGAAACGGCCATGGAAAATATCATGTCGCCGCCGCTGGACGACAGTGTGAACTTGTTTTGGCGCCAAGGCGTGCTCGATATTTTGGTTACTTACCCAATTCAGTCTGAGAGCTCACAATTCTCTGTGAGCCCAGAATTGGGAACTCTGTCAGAAGAAACAACCACGGTATTGCGATTCTTAGTCCCTAATGGAGCGGAAAGGGTTTTCAACTACGTTGGCAATCCTGGTCTGGTGGAGCTGGATCCGAGATGGCATCAGGCTGCGCTGCGCTTTATCGAAATGGGCTTTCTGCACATCCTTGAAGGCATCGACCATCTCTTGTTTCTGTTCTGTCTCGTGATTCCATTGCGCAGTATACGTAGTCTTATCCCGGTAATTACGTCGTTTACAATTGCTCATTCAATAACCTTGATTAGTTCAGCATTCGGTATGGCACCGGATGTGCTTTGGTTCCCGCCACTTATTGAAACGCTAATTGCACTCTCTATAGTCTATATGGCTTTTGAAAATATTGTAGGTGCCAAGTTGGAGCACCGCTGGGTGGTAACCTTTGGTTTCGGCTTAATCCACGGCTTTGGTTTTTCCTTTCTGTTCAGTGAGACACTGCAGTTTGCCGGAGGCCACCTGTTCTCTTCCCTGCTGGCCTTCAACGTTGGCGTGGAGCTTGGGCAGCTAATGGTACTGTTGCTGGTGATACCGGTTCTGAATCTGTTGTTTAAATATCTGGTAGATGAGCGAATTGGCTCAATACTGCTGTCAGCCTTGCTTGCTCACAGTGCCTGGCACTGGATGGTGGATCGAGGGGGACAGCTTGGGCAGTTTAGCTTTCAGGCACCGGTTGTGGATGCCTTATTTTTTGCGGCGTTAATGCGATGGGTGATGCTATTGATTGTGGTCCTCGGGATTGGCTGGTGCATGTATGAACTATTTCGACGCTTTTCCCTGATTGAAAGTTTCGACTCTTATGGTGTTGGCAGAAAGATTAGTGCCAAAGCGGAATCCTGACCGGACCGCTTAAGCAACCTTCAGGCGGTCTTGCGCTGGGCCGGAATGAGGTCATCGCGAGAGCTCGCGGTGGACTAGTTTGTGAATAGCATGTTGTAACAATGGTTTGCAGTCAGTTGCGCGGTCTAAGACAGGTTTTTGTGAGGCTATCAGGTACTTTCTTGAGAATCGAATTCGCATTACAGTGGCCCTTCCTCCGCGCAAATTAATCCTCCAAATCCTTATGTTTCCCGCGGGATTTTTACTGCAATTCAACTCTACTGTCGCCTTACGAAAGTTCCCAAGGCTGGATAATTTTGCCTTGTTGGATCAGCAGGGTCGTCAACACGATTTGCCGAAATACGGCGACAGTAAAGCCCTGGTGCTGCTGAGCACAATATGAGCGCCAGCCATGTGTTTGACGACGAAATTATGCTGCACGGCCTGCGACCACACATGCATTTTCGTGGCAAGTCCATGCGATTTTCAGTGGTTTACCCAGACGGAACGCAGGATGACGTTTTGAATGTCCCTGACTACAACTTTAACTGGCAGCCTACCTATCGCCTGTCAAAACCTATGCTGCTACCCGCAGGTTCCAGGGTGATAATCGAAGGTGCCTTCGATAACTCCGAGTACAACTTGGACAATCCAGATCCTTGGGCTACGGTGCGAGGTGGCGCATAAAGTTGGGATGAGATGTTTATTGGGTATTTTTCTTATTACAAGACACATTAACGGTGTCCAGGATTGAAAACATGAAGACTCTCTTGAGTAAGGCGTTCGTGGCTCTTCTGTGTGCTGCATCATTGGCGTACGCTGCCCCAGACCGGGTGGGTGATTTTGCCCTGCTGGATACCAGCGGTGAGTTTCATCAGTTAAGCCGTTATCGTCACAAGGAAGCCCTGGTGTTGATGGCATTCGATGCGAATTGTGCTGCCATGCCTGCGGCTGTAAATGAGCTAGAGGCTCGCAATGAAGTCTGGCAGGAACAGGGTGTAGCTGTTGCGCTGATCAATGCTTCAGCAAATCAGGATCTGGATAAATTGCGTGAACAACGGGCGGCGCTCGGTATTAATCTACCTGTTATGATAGATAAAGGGCAGTTGGTTTCAGAAACAATGGATTTACGCCACGCGGGTGAAGTGGTGGCTCTGGACCCGGAGCGGCTCTCTTTACTCTATCGCGGCCCGGTCTCGGCAGATCTGGATTCAACCCTTGAGACTGAGCTTGACGGCAATGCTACCGATACCCTGTTGAGCCCAGCCAGCGGCTGCGAACTACGCTATCCCGGGCGCGAAGTCCATGCCGATGCGGTCCCCGATTACGCCAGCGAAGTGGCACCCATCATTGCCGAGCAATGCGCCTCTTGTCACCGGGAAGGAGGAATCGGGCCTTTTGCGATGGGCAGCCATTTGATGCTGCAAGGCTGGTCGCCGATGATCCGGGAAGTCTTGCTTACCAAGCGGATGCCGCCGATGCAGGTGGATCCATCTTTTGGACATTTTGAAAACGCCAACTATCTGTCCGAAAAGGAACTACAAACCCTGGTGCACTGGATCGATGCTGGTGCACCTCGCGGCATAATCGAAACTGACCCCTTGGCCGAGCTGGAGTTTCCCGATCGGCGCTCCTGGGTGATGGGTGAGCCGGATTACATCATCAAGGCACCAGCTCATGAAATACCCGCTACCGGTGTGCTGGATTATATCAATGTCGATGTGGATCTGCCCTTCGAAGAAGATAAGTGGGTTAAATCCGTCCAGTTCATTGCCGGCGATGAGTCTGTCCTGCACCATCTGCTCACCTACATTACTTCCCCGCCAGAGGATTTTGATGGTCGCGAATCAGACACCCGGTCTGTAGCGCGCCGTTTTCTTGAAGGTTATGCGCCGGGCAAGATGGATCCCATGACCTTTCCCGCAAATACCGGCGTATTGATCCCCAAGGGCCACAAGCTGTCCATGCAGTTTCATTACACCACCCATGGTCGTCAGACTGTCGATGAGACCTTGCTAGGTCTATATTTGTACCAAGAGCCGCCAGAGCATGAAAACTTCACGCGCTCGGTTGCCTCAGTCTTCCGAATACCTCCCTATGCGCGCGAGCACAAAGCCGCCGCTCGTTACACCTTCGATGAAGATGTGATCGTTACGGGACTTCGAGCGCATATGCATTTCCGTGGCAAGGACATGAAATTCAGCGCTGTGTATCCCGATGGCACAGCGACTGAATTGCTAAGCGTGCCTTCCTATAGCTATGCCTGGCAGCCGACCTACCAGTTGACCCAGCCAGCCTTGTTGCCTGCAGGCACTACGGTGCATGTGACCGGGACTTTTGATAATTCTGAGCATAACCCCGCTAATCCGGATCCCAGTAAGGAAATCACCTTTGGTCTGCAGAGTTGGGATGAAATGTTCATCGGCTATTGGACGTATCACCCAGCCGACTGAAGCTGCGCCGCCTTGCGAGGGCAGGGCGGCCTCCCATCTGAAGGTCCAATCAGGGTCAGTAAATTCGGCGCCAGCCCTTGAATTTGCTGGTTCTGCGCTTGATTAATCGCTTGGCCCCGCTACCGCTCTTTTGCTATCATAAGTGACTCAAAATTCATAATAACAAGATGGGAGAGTGCTATATGTCCTCGATCTTCATTGTCCTTTTTGGGCTGGTAGGTTTTACTTTTGGGTGGTTCGTCTACTCAAAATTCATCGCGGAAAAGATCTACCGCCTCGATCCCAATTATGAAACCCCGGCCCATAAATTTAATGATGGCGTGGACTATGTTCCCACCAATAAATTCGTGCTTTGGGGTTCGCACTTCACCGCAGTAGCGGGTGCGGCGCCGATTGCCGGACCAGCTTTGGCAGTTTATTGGGGCTGGGCACCTGCCATCTTGTGGGTCACATTCGGGTCGATTTTCTTTGCTGGCGTGCACGACTTCGGCGCTCTGTGGGCGAGTAGCCGTCATGATGGTAAGTCGATTGGTGCGCTTTCTGAGAGTGTGATCGGCAAACGTACCCGAGCGCTATTCATGGTGGTTATCTTCTTATTGCTGATGCTGGTGAATGCGGTCTTCAGCACCATCATCGCCACCGATATGGTGATCTTTCCAACATCGGTATTTCCAGCTTGGGCGGCTATTCCAGTCGCAATCTGTGTCGGCGTGTTGATTCGTCGCAAAGTTAACTTGCTGGTGGTCTCAGTCATTGGTGTAGTTATTCTGTATTTCACCATCTGGGTCGGAAGCGTAATGCCGTTGTATCTGCCTGGCACCGATGATCCTGACTTCCTGCTTGGCCCGAACGGTAACTGGATAATCATCCTGTTTATTTATGCAGGTGTTGCCTCGATGTTGCCGGTTTGGTTGCTATTGCAGCCCCGTGACTATATCAACGGTGCGCAGTTGGTGATCGGACTTATAGTTATGTACTCGGCGGTACTGATAGCCATGCCGACAGTGTCTGCTCCGGCCTTCAATCCGAACCTCGCCGAAGGCACTCCGCCATTGTTTCCGATCCTGTTCGTGACCATCGCCTGTGGTGCCTTGTCAGGGTTTCACGGCATTGTCTCCTCCGGTACCAGTTCCAAGCAACTGAGTAACGAAAAAGATGCACGTTTCGTCGGTTATCTGGGGGCGCTCGGAGAGGGTTCTCTTGCCATGATAACCATCGTAGCCGTGACAGGATCACTTTATGCGGCCAATGCTGCAGACTGGTCGGCAATCTACACCAGCTTTAGTGGCGGACCTGGTCAGAAGGGTTTTATCGAAGGCGGAGCGGTTCTCATTTCAACGGGTTGGGGAATTCCGGAAGCCTTCTCGCAAACCATGCTCGCCACTATGGTAGTTTTGTTTGCCGGTACGACGATGGATGCAGGTCTTCGTTTGCAGCGTTATATCGTTCAGGAATGGGGCGCCATCTATAATATTTCGCCGCTTAAGAACAACATCATCTCTACTCTGATTGGGGTAGGCTTTTGTTTGCTGTTGGCGTTTGGTGTAACGGCTGGCAACTATCCGGGAGACGGTGGTAATCTCATCTGGCCAGTGTTTGGTGCTACCAATCAGATTCTTGCTAGCCTGACGCTGCTCATTGTGTCCATCTATCTGATGAAGCTGGGGCGGCCCGCTATTTATACTCTGGCGCCAATGGTGTTCATTATATTCATGGCGTTCTGGGCAAGTGTCTGGTACCTGATTGATTACTTCCAGACCGAGCGTTGGTTGCTGGTGGCTTTGAACCTGGCGGTCATGACTGTCAGTGTCATGGTCATGCTGGAAGCGATGTCAGTGATCTCCAAACTTCGAAGTGACGGTGAAGTCGGTAAGGCAGAAGAAGCTGATGCCGCGACAACTGGCGAATAGGTTCGGCACGAGGTTTTAATCTTGGCGTCTCGTTATGGTTTGAGCGACGGGTAAACCAAAGCGAAAATGAGAGCGTGACTAAAGGAGTAGAGTTGTGTGTATGACACACGGCCTTACTCCTTTTTCTATTGCGTTGGTGATGAGATTAACGACGAAGTCCATATGAAGTTCCCAATTGTGAGAAGTAAGCTCGCTAATCGGGAGTCGCTGAATCGCGAATCGAAAACAACGCACATAATGCAGCTCTCCAGATGACGCAAATCCAGGTTTATAACACAGGGTCCAATGCTGCTAGCGCGCAACAGTTGCGTGAAAAACGGGCACTTGCTGGCGTATTCATCTACGAGCGCCTGGATTCAACTAATTCTCAGGCCATGCGCGACCTAGCGGCGGGCGAGGCTTGTCCGTTTCTAGTGTTAGCAAGACAGCAGACTGCGGGAAAGGGCAGGAGAGGCAGAATCTGGGAGAGCCCGGCCGGGGCTGGACTCTATTACTCCTTGGCGCTTGAGTTGAAAGTCGAGAATCGCAATCTTGCTGCATTCAGCCTTGTCACCGCATTAAGTGTGCACGCGGCGTTGACAGACTTAGGCGTAACGGGCCTCAATCTGAAGTGGCCGAATGATGTGCTAAATTACGGTCGCAAGCTGAGCGGAATCCTGCTGGAGAGCACGATTCGCGGGGGCAGTCAGTTTCTTGTAATTGGCATCGGTGTTAATTTGAACCTGCCGGCGGCGATTAAAAAAAGTCTGGGTCAACCGGCGACAGATTTGGCTGCTCTGGGTTTGCAGGCTACGGATCCCGATGAGATAGCTTCAACTATTACCGGATATTTGTTCGGCCATGTGGATGAATTCATGAAAACTGGCTTCGCTAGCTTTCAGGCCGAATGGAATAGTCTGGATGCATTTTTGGGACAGGTCATCGAGGTGCAGCTTGGGAATCAACGCACTGTTGGCGAAATGCTGGGTGTAAATGAATTTGGCGAGCTGCGCGTACTCACCGAGCAGGGACAGGAAGTACTGCGCGAAGGGGAAATTCTGCCATCGGTCCGGCGTCTGTCAGTTTCTGGAGAGCATTCGTGATTCTTGAGTTGGACGCAGGCAATAGCCAAATCAAGTGGAGAATACTCACCATGCCGCAGGATGCTGGCATCGAGGTAGCAGCCCACGGCAAATCAGCCACGCTCAATGAATTACAGTCGTCCCTGCCGCTAGATCTGGTGATTAGTTTGGCGCGCGCCTGCAGCGTCCGCGCGGATTCCACCCTGCTGGAGTTCGCGGGATGGGTGCGGCAAAGCTGGGATATTGAGCTGCGGATTGCGCGGGTCAGCTCAAGCTGTGGCGGAGTGACGAATAGCTATGCCGACGTCTCGCGCATGGGAATTGACCGATGGCTTGCGATGGTTGCTGCATTCGGCCAGGCAAGAGGAGCCTGTATTGTGGTTGATGCAGGCACCGCCCTTACGGTTGACCTGGTAAATGCTGATGGTGACCACAGAGGCGGATATATCCTGCCGGGGCTGAACATGATGGCAGATGCCTTGGAGCAGAATACTGGGATAAGGCTGCGAGACCGTCGGTTTAGTGGCCGTATCACCCCGGGCACTTCTACAGAACAAGCAGTCCTGCAGGGTGCATTGGCCAGCGCCATTGCCCTGATCGGCGATTCCGTTGCCAGTTTGAGCTCCAGTGGGGCAAGAGTATCGGTGTACATAAGCGGCGGCGGCGCCGGACTCATTGCTGAGGCCATGGCCTCTAGCGGCGAGTTTGACCTGAATATTGCGCCTGAACTGGTGCTGGATGGCCTTGCCATCGCTTGCCCCGCCTAGGCGGACCCGGAGATCAATGCGTTACATTGTTGTTTTTCTCATATTGGCGAATCTGGCTTATTTAGGCTGGAATTACAGGTATCCATTACCTGAATCCTCAGCCGTGCCGGCACGACCCTTGATCAATTCCGGGCTGACCTTAGTATCAGAATTCGAGAAGCAAACAGGCTTTGCCGCTCTTGAGGCCCGGCGCCAATGCTCGCTGGTGAGTGGTTTTGAATCTGCGGATGATGCCGAAAACTTTATGGCTCAGGCGCGAACCCGCGATCTTCAGGCATTCCTCACTGGTTCGCTGGCCACGAGCAGGTCGCAATATCAGGTATTTCTGCCCCCGACAGCGTCCACTGAGATTGCCCGCCTGACCCTGGCTGACTTGGCCCAGCGGGTTGAGGAGGCTGGGCTAGAGGTCGAAACTTATCTGATTACCCGTGGCGAGCTGCAAAATGCTGTCGCGCTGGGGGTATTTGATAGCGCAACTGAGGCTGTTGTTCTTAGGGACCAGGTCTCGGGACTGGGTTACAGCCCCCAAATCCGGCAATTTGATGCTTTTGTCTCCAGCTTGCAGGTTTGGTTGCGGGCACCCGAATCAGAGCGGATCAACGAGCTTGAATGGCTTGATTTAACTGGGGAAAGGCCTAATCTCAGTCGAGCAGAAAATCTCTGCCAAACGATTGCACAAGCATCCCAATTCCAATAAAATGCCGCCCCTGAGTGAGAGAGCCAGGGATTTTGACCCTTGGGATATCTATAGGGAGGGGTTCCCGAGTGGCCAAAGGGATCAGACTGTAAATCTGACGCGCAAGCTTCGGTGGTTCGAATCCACCCCCCTCCACCACTGATTTTACTTGCTTCTAGCGGGACTTAGATCAGCATTGTGGAAGTGCGACAGACTCGCTTTCAGTAAGCGGTACAGTTATTTGGGTAGAATCGTCAAGAGTTTAGCGGGTATAGTTCAGAGGTAGAACCCCAGCCTTCCAAGCTGGTTGCGCGGGTTCGATTCCCGCTACCCGCTCCAATTCTCGACCTCACTCGGAAACAGAAAAGCAGCAACTGATTTCATTGTACTACTGGGTTTTCTATCAGCTGTTGACCGTAAAGCTGAGGGAGAGCAGGAAAGAGTGACTCGAGATTGGCATTAATTGATTGGTTTTAATTAAGGTGACGTTGATTAATTAGTGTTTCAGCTCG
>Ga0315331_10002598_pt1 | contig 13652 bp, 23 predicted proteins | sample M160m34915metaG_FD_203456 | JGI IMG/M metagenome (GOLD analysis project Ga0315331, IMG submission 203456) | Ammonia-oxidizing marine archaeal communities from Monterey Bay, California, United States - M1 60m 34915 | ecosystem: Environmental > Aquatic > Marine > Intertidal zone | place: USA...
GAACTTAATATTACGTTACAATGCCTTATCGGTGCTATTAGAAATTCTAATAAGCTAGATCAGAACTTGTACTTAGCTCCGATTTTTGTTCCATAAAGGTTGTCATCTTCTTGTGACAATAGTGAAAATTCACCATAAACACCAAGTTTTTCAGTTGCAGAGATGTCACCACCAATCTTTCCAGATAGACGTGTTTCACCGTCGCCACCTTCAGGAGCGATGATTGAAGGGCCGCCTTGTACATAGAAACCATAAGTTTCGTTGCCGCCTTCATAACCAATATGGATATCAGTTACAGATCCTTCGTAGTCAGTACCTGTGAAACCAGAGTTAGCTTCAACATTTACATATGTGCCAGCAAAAGCTGCAGGAGCAGCTACAGAGGCAGTTGTTGCTGCAAGAGCAATAAGAGTTTTGATCATTAGTTTTACTTATTAAAAAGTATAAGAGTAATTACCTAGTAAGGCTAACACCCAGAAACCTAGATATTGCAATGGTTTTGACTATGCCAATTTATTTTCTGGCAGTATGGTAGGTGATTTTTTATATTTTTGGTCGGAATTCCGAACTACGACACCTTTAATAAAAGGTTTCCCTTGTTTTGTAAAATGAAAAACATCTTTAAGTGCTAGTTGATTTTTACAGCAATCTAATAACAATGAGATAAAGCGTTTTTGTCCTACAGCTTTTGATCCCGTATCTTCACAGAAAGAACAATAACTAGCATATAAATGAAAATCGCTATTGCAGTAACGTTCTTTAGCTTCTTTAGCTGCTGGAATTTTTTTACCAACTAATGAAACACCTTCGGGATCATATATCACTTCAGACTGAAGCCATTCAATTAGATTATTACTATTTAATAAAATTTCATTTCTAACTTTTTTTAATGAAGGTGCTTTTTCATAAGTATCAAGTAGATATTCCCTCATTTCTTTTGCTGACATTTGTAATATCCAGTTAACTAATCCAGGCAAATAATCCTTCCATAAGCCCTTTACAACACCATTTTCAAGTTTTATCATTTCCTTTGCTTCTGAATTTTTGTCCCACAAAGAACGATTAAATTCGACAGTTAAGCGTCTTCTAGTTAGACCTGATGTGTTATCAGTGGTTTGAATTGGTTCATTGGCGCAAACCATAACCATTCCTGTATATACAAATGGTTCTCCTACATTTTTATTTTTTTCTTCAAAGCGTAGATTATCGCCTCCAGTTAGTGCTTTAAAAATCTGTGCAGAGCCTCCGTACCGTTCTGAGTCATTGATCAATGTAAGTCGTTTACCTTTTATTGACGCGATCTCAAAACGACTTTGTTCAAGCTGATTTAAAGTGGTACTTGCATAATTACCATTGCCAACTAAGGCACAACAAAGGTTTGCAAAAGTAGATTTACCACGTCCTCCAGGACCAATTACTTCAAGGAATCTTTGTAATTCATGACCTTGCCCAACTAAACAAGCTTTTAACCATGCTCTGAGTACTTGAACCCTGTTTTCATCGCCATATTGTGTTCTTTTTAACCATTGAATAATTGGCCCTGGATCTGCATTTTTGTTGTAGTCAAAGTCAAGTCCCCATGTTAAATAGTGTTCTAAATTATGATCTAAAAATTCTCCTGTACTAATTTCTAAAACTCCATTGTTGAAGGCTAATCTATCGGGATCATCATCCCAATAAGTTTGAGTTATATAGGCTTGAGTTAGGTTTACAACATCTGAAATTAAATGTGAGGTAAAGCCACCTGGCGTAGGAATATTTTCCCTTAAAAAGAGATCTTGTACGAAGTGTTTGTATTCATTTTTATAATCTTCTCTTCTCCATGTACCTTTATTTTTTTGATAGAACATAAAGACTTCATACTTAGGGTCATATCTCCAGCCACACTCAATTACCATTTGAGTTACAAATTCAGCTAATTCAGATGCTGGAGGAGTTTTTGGCCTTCCTTTGCCTCTAATTTTTTCTTCTACTTGTTGAGATTGTTCTTGTGTTGGAGTACCCATTATTGTTTTTATTGCATCCTGAAAAAAATTTTCTTCATTTTTTATTTTTTTATTTGAAAATACTTTTTTTGCTTTTTCTGCAAGTATTTCTGATGATTCAACTACAAAACCACCTAATTCTATATAGCCATCTTCTTTTGCTTTTGCTCTTAAAGTATGTATACCAGCTCCATTTTCAGGTGCTGGACCACCTTCTTGGCGTTCAAATGTTTCCCATTTTTGTTCACAGACACCTTCTTCAAAATTTGAAGCTTGTGACGACCAATCAATCCAATCTTTTAATAAATCTTCATCAATTTGATGAAGAGCAGCTCCGACAGTAATCCATTCTTCATAATCAATCGCTCTTTCTTCATTTAGATGATCTAGATAAATACGGGCTTCATCAATTGTTTCTTGTTTTTGAAATTCAGATCCATCTTCATAGTTTAAATTTATTTGTTGTGTAACTATTCCTGTCTTTGGTTTTTTTCTATACTTATTTATTGGATATTCCTTTTCAATTTCTTTATATAACCAATCAGGCATCTCAGGTGGATTCTTTGCATATTCAAAACCGCCATGTGGTGTTGTGAAATACCCTTCTGTTTCAGGGTGGTTACCCATGATGGCACCTTGTCTTGATCTAAAAAGAATTTCAAAAGAAGGAATTCCTATTTTTATTGTTGCTTTATCAGGTAGTAGGCTAATTTTTGAGTTAGGAATGCTGTAAAGCATTCGTTGTCTTCCTTCCTTTCCAGAAGAAATTGTTAATGTTGGGGGAAATATCGCACTAATGGGACCACCTGCTATTTTTTCTAATTCTGGAATTGCTTCTGGCCCGTCGATATCTACCCAAAGTAATCCTCCTGCGTTTGACCATTGACCAGAAATTAGACCTATGCCAGTTGCTTTTCCATCTTCTAACTCGCGATTTATCTGTTCTATCGTATAAGGTTGTGATGGCCAGTTTGGTAGATATGCACGTTTTTCTCTTAATGGTGTAAGAGCCCAATCTTGTGGGATGAGATCGAGTCTTATTTCCCCAGGTTCAATATGGAAATTATTTTGTGGTGTTTTTTGATCAGTTGACACAGTTTCTTTATTTTCGGAAATTTTATTGACACCAGTTAGAGGCTAGCTGATTTTCTAAAATGTGCTAGTACCAATATTTTAAATTTTTCTGTATCTCTAATTTATAGGGCATTAATCTGTCTTTTTATCTTCGTTGACTGCTTCCATTTCTATTTTGCTGTTTTCTTGTTCTGGTAGTATTTCTGTATAATATTTTTCTACTGCATTAAGCCATTTTTCTTTGTATTTTTCTATAGTTGAGCTTTGAATTACAAAGACTTGTACGTTCTCTCTTGTGGCTACAAAGGTCATTATTATTTCTGGTTTTATATTTACTGTGTGTTCAAGAGCGAGAGCATAAGCTGCCATTTGCATTTGACATTTTGAATATTTCATAAAACCTGCTCTCTTCATGCCATATAATTTTTTTGGGGTATCTGAGCCAGGCCAACGAGCATAGTAAGGACCATTACTAGTTTTTAAATCTCCTAGTACAATTTTTCCTTTATATTCTGCAACAATATCGGGAGTACCAGCCCACCCCCAATTTTTATCTTTAGCAACGCCAGGATGCCAAACACGCGATACTCCATCTCCGCCAACTACCCAAGAAAAATCATCAGGGTTAGCAGGATTTTCTGCCCATACAATTTTTTCTAATTTTTCTAAATTTTCAGGTAAACCATTCCAAAAATCTGCAATTTCAGGATCATTTATTTGTGGATTTTTTTCTCTACCTAATAAAAATTCTTCCATTAAAGAGTGTACTTTTGTACCTCTAGCTGCTGCAGCTTCTCTACCACCAGGGTTTTTCTTTGCCCAACGTTCTAATGCAGCTTTACTACCTGAAGTAGCTGATAAAATAGTTGTTACTGAAGGTAAAGCACCATATGGAGTTTTATAATGCCGAGATCCATCAATTGTGACGCGAGTGTCACCCTCAGAGCGATAATCCAAAAAATCATGTATCGGCTCTAAGGAGAATAACCTTACTAAATCTTGCTCAATCTTTTGGTTCTATAGTTACTAAATGTTTTTTAGCTCCATCAATATCGTTAAAAAATTTACAACTGCCTGTATAACAACTTAAATATCTCTCAAAAGTAGTTTTCCCACCTGTTAATGGATACTGGTGTACTGTTCCACCTTGAGGTGTTGTTAAAACTAACTTTGGTTTTTGCATTGTCAGATTTTTATTTCCTATTCTACCGTTAATCGTGTTCAATCTCTGGAGGACGCTCTTCTGGTCTTTCAATGAAACAATTTTCAATTTTTTGTGCAAACTGCATATTTTGAAATTGTCCTACATGCTTTTGAATCCTTGCATGAATGTCAAAAGCTGATTTAATTGCATCATCAGGGCTAATCATTAATTTTGAGTTAGCTAATAAACCAGCGGTCAAAATAGAAATTGATAATTCTTGCGAATTTGGAACAAAACCTCGAAGTGATTTACCATTGTCTGTAAAAGAAGAGACCAACCAATGCAGTTGTTCTAAATTCTGATCAGGAGTTGCATGTTCTGCCATAATTATTCGTCAAAATTGTGGATATGGTACAAGGCTATAGTATTCCTTTTAATTACTGGATCTAATAAACCTTCGTCTTTTAGAGCATGAATGCGTCTTTGAATGGTTCTGTGGTTACGACCAAATTTTTTTACTACTTCAGTAATTGGAATGAGTACAAGGTGTTTACCTTCAAATTCAGTTGATACTTCAAGTAAGTAATTATGGATATCTTTAGCTAGATCATCCATAAGATTAGTCATTAATGGCCTTACCACTATTTTATATCCAAAATTAGTACAGGTTTGATTCTACGGTTATCTCACTCTGTTTTTTTTTCTTTTGTAATTAAATTTTGATTATATTTTGTAATTCCGTTTTTTGCTGTTTGTAAATCCATTGTCCAACAGGTTTCCCAGTTATGTGCTTTACTTGGGAAACTATATAAAACATGTTCAGTATTCCCATGTTTTAAAGCTTTTATCGTGTAACCTGAAAATTCTATTGGATCTAGAATTTCTGATGGACCACCACGATATTTGATTTTTTTTTGACTTCTCACAGTTGAAAAGCAGCTACAAAACTAGAATATCCTGTCTTTATCTATCAGAAAGGTTTTCGTAAAGCCATTTTTCACTGTAACCACATGGACAAGTTTCTGATTTTAGATGAACTTTAGAGCATTTAGGACAGATTTTTTTTGTTGTTGTCATTGTTTTTTTTTATATAGGTCTATTATTGCTTATATACCTTTACGAATTCTTTTTCTTAATCTATAGGCTAGTGAAACTCTTTTTATTAATTTTGCTTTGGATGGACCGTGATCTGGAAAATCCTCCATTATTTCTCTAATTCTTTCTTTGTCTGGTAGATCTTCGGTCTCTTCTTGAACAATTTTATTGTTAAAAATTCTTTTTATAACTGTGCTTTTTTTTAATCCGAATTTCTGTTTTTCTTTATCATCCCACATATCAAAATTAGGAATTAACTTAGAGCGTACAGCTTTAATTGTTGCTTGATATTTATTACCAGTAGGTTTTGAGCTTATTAATTTCTTTTCATATGCCAGTTTAATTATGTTAATAATATTTTCTCTCTTATTTTTCCAATGTTCTTGATTTGTTTTTAATTCATTAACCTCTTGTTCTAAATTATCAATCTGTTTATCACATTCTTTTATAACACCAATAATGGCATCAAATTTTGACTCTTCTCTGGATTTTAAAGAGTTCCATAGGTAAGCTAATTCTTTTTTTTCATCTTCTTCGATTTCTGGAGAATTTAAAAGAAAATCAATTTGTTGACCATGTTCTAATAGCTGCAAGTAAGTAGTTTTATCAGCCATTATTTACCTTGGCCTCTGTATTTTTTCTTATTTTTCCAACGGTAAGATCCATTTTTACGTCTTCCATTACCAATAGAAGTTTTTTTAGGAATTGCTTCTATAGAACGATTACCATCATTCCATGCTTTTTTTGCCATTCTTTATTTATTAACCTGAAGGGATTTTAATGTTTGTACGGGCTCTGTCAATCATAGTCGTTAGACTATTTATATATGCTGTTTGACTTATGAGTAAATTTCGAGTAACAGAGGTACCTTTTGATCTGACAGATATTAAGCCAACATTAGAGGATGAGTTTACAATTACATCTGTCACTAAAGAGTTAGAAAAAATTAAAGACCCAGAAAAATTAAGGTTAGCGGCATTAAACTTATTAATGATTACTATGCAGCGTCAACAGATAATACGAGGTTTATGTAAACGTTTAGTTGAAAGTGAGACGCAAGGAGTAGTAACTAAAACTCATCTCAATTAATTTTTGAATCCTTTAAAACAACATAAAAAACTAGTAAAACTTGCAACTAAAGCAGAAAACTGCACTTCTAGAGATCAAGCACAAAAGATCATAAAAAAAGCGGAGAAGGCTCAATTAAAGCTCTCCGCTAATTTATTTGATTTAGAACAGGATTAAGTCAATCCACCAGCAAGAGCACCTGTCTCGTCTCTTTCTCCAAGAGTTGTTGCAGGAAGTACAGGGTTAGTAATATCTACGCCCGGTTTTAGAGCATGAAAGCCAATCTCTTTTTCGCACTGTTTAAAGTACTTATTGGCGTAGACCTCTGGTGGACAACTTTCCCAAACCTCTTCAATATGATCAATATCTGCTGCTTTTTTAGGCCAGAAGTCTAGGATATTATCTTCATCTGGAACTTCCCACGATTCTGGGATAGCAATAGCAGATTTTCTTTTGTCTCCATATTGCTCACTACCAAAAGTAGGAGTCCATATTACGGAAGAACACATTTTTTCACCAAAGCCTTGTGCTGCTTTATCTCCAGTGTGGGTAGCGTAAGCAGTCTCTAATTGTTCTAAGAATTGAGAGTACTTTTGGCATAGTAATCTAGCTGCACCACCATGAATAGAGAGAATTAAAGGCTTCTTGTGAACAGGAGCACCTTTTGCATCTACTAAATAGCAGAGAACAAGACGTCTTCTTCTATAAGGTACTGGCTTGTCGGGATTTTTTTCTTTCCATGTATCCCATAGGTGATTCATATCTCCATAGAGACCTTCAATAGCACCTTTTTCTTCGCTGTTTTCAACAAAGGTTGGATCGTCCTTATAACCACCACGTAAAATAATTAGTCGAGGTGTGCGGAATAAAATCCCTTCTTCAATTGTTCCTCCACCAAATTCTTCTTCGGTGTGTTCAGCATCAGGGAATTGAGAAGGCTTACCAAACCAACCGCAGCGGTCAGCATGTGTGTCCTTTAGGAATATCCCAGGATCTTTTCTTCTATTAAGGATAAGGAGCATACCTAGTTCACGCATTTGGCGTGGGTATTTTTCAGTGTCCTTAAAACGGTCTAATACAGACATAAGTAATTCAGAAATTTCAGTTAAGTTGGGCTGGATCTACCAGCGTTACAAGGTTATCAAAAAGGAATACCATCATCAACCTCTTCTACCTTTACAGGTTTAGTGGTTGATTTAGAGATTGCTTGTTGATGTGGAGAGTCAGAAAATTGAGGGTTTTCTATTTTAATTGCTTCTATGGCGTCATCAACTTTTTTTTCTAGGTCTTCAGTTTTTTTATTTTTACCAAAGAAAGAATATTGAGAAGAACGCACTCGGACTTTATAGTTATGTCTTGTGACATTGTCTTTTCCAGTCCAGCATTCAAATTTAAGAGTACCGCCCATAGCCACTTGACGTCCTACAAAAAGAAATCTTTTCATTCTTTCTGCATCGTCTCTCCAGCTCTCGATTCTAAAACCAAGACTGTCTTGCCATGTGTGTCCAAGAGTTTTTTGTGGTGGAGCTTGACACATTAAACCAAAGTTAAATGCATCTTCTCTATATTGTTCACCAATAAAACCAACACCTCCAGCTAAGTAGACTTGATTAATTGCTGTACCTTTAGGTACTGCTTGGATTGGTTGTGTAGGTACCACATACATTTTCCCATCTTCATGGGGGTATAGGCGACCATTGATAAGCAGAGTTGTATCAGGTTCAAATGCCCCTGCCGCACAGGTATCACCAGCTGCATAACTAGGTAATACAAAAAGAGGTATAGGAGTTGGTTTTTTCCCAGTACCTTCTATTGCAAGGCGCATAGTACGAAGACCACTAACCGTGGTGTCGTCCCCTGTGTAAACTGCTGCTGCTGTAATTAAATTCATAATCAGAGTTTAAGAGATTTTGAAAGACGGGCCTTAAGGATTGTATGAATCCTATCTAGCTGTTCATCAGCAAGATTTCTAAGGTCGCTATAACCTCGTTCTAAATCAATGAGTTCTGTGGTCGAGATCTCATCGGGTGTTTCGGTTTTTTTAGTGTGAGGTTGCATGGCAATTATTGCAGCAGAACCACTGTACTTACTTCGTTTAAAATAGCAAGAGATATTTACTTAGATACACGAGATATGGCATTTTACGATACAAAGGATCTTTTAGCAGCAGCGTTGGCACAACTAGGAAAGGAGCAAGGTGGTATTACTAGTGGACCTTACAAGGGTGGAGCGAGTATGGAAGAAATTGGTACATATAAAGGGGGAGCAGAAGTTGTACCGATGGAACTTGCTGATGCTTTTAATTCGCCTGTAATGTGGGAACCAGAAGTTTTTGATGATACTTATGTAAATCCTAATGGAATAAGGAATGATGGTACCCGTGGTTCGACTATTGAGCAACACACAGATGAGAGTCGTAATAATGCTTTATTTAAATCTCTACCTAAAGATCCTGCTTCAAGAGTAATTTGGGATATGGTTCCTGCTGAGTACCACTATTTAAAGCAATTGGAAAAGGCACCTCGTGAAATTAGGTTACCTAAAGAAGAAATAGAGAATGAGGTTTCTAATTCTATTTATGATGAGTTATTTAAGATGGCTCGTGCAAACAGTGCAAATCCAGAGTCTAAATTTATAAAAGATCCAGGTGGTTCTGGTAAATTAATAAAGTTTCATACACCTATTGATTTAAGGTCACTTGAACAAAAATTGGGAGGACATCCTTTTAATCAGATTTAAATCTTTGGAATATAACCTTTAGCTTGATTGATTAAAGGTAGTACTTCTGTTTCTACTTTCTCTGCAATTCTGTCAACAATACTTATATCAATATCCAAGAAAGGAGGGATAATTCCTAATAATCTAAGTGTGCCATCTAAAAACAATGCTAAGCAAATAAATCCAAGAATCATACTAATAATTGTTGCTTTGAAATTGTGCTCTGCCATTGAAGCTTCGTCTATTGCTCTTGCCTCTTCCACAGCAGCTGCGACCATGGTGTCCACTTCAGTTTTGGTATAAAAATCACCTAAGAAAGGTATATCGTGTTTATCCATATTTATATTTTTGAGAATTTGTACTCAAGGTGTTTTTAGTATTAGATCGATTAAAGTTTTGAAATGAACACACATGATCCAGTCGAAAAGTATTTTGAATGCGTTTCTTATTGTTATTTAGATGATGATGAAGAAACATGTCTTAACGTTTGCGTTGAGAATTTGAAGCAGGGTCAATTCGCATCACACTCTTAATTGATTCTGACATTTCTCTATAGCCAGTACCAACATAGATTTGTCCTGCGACAACGGATGCTGACATTAATCCCCAAAAGATGTAGTACCAAGAGGATTTAATTTGGTGTCTTTTATTTTGCATTTAATGAGTCTCCATCCAATTTTTACCTTCTTTAGCTTCACCAGTTAACGGACATTTTAAATCAAAAAATTCTCCTGCTTTTTCAAAAGATTTAATTGCTAGGTCTTTATACATGGAGACGTGTTGAGGTTTTACAAGTGCTTGAATTTCATCGTGAATGTGAGCTACAAAAGCATAATGACATGCCCATTTAAGCCCTGCTAAATGTAAATCTTTATAGAGAATACAAGTAGCTTTTTTAACTGCAATTGCCCCAGTTGATTGTAGGAGCTGATTTAATGCACTATGGCGAGATCTTATCTGTAAATGTCTACCATCTATTCCAGTTAAATAACCACGTTGAATTACTCTTTCATCAACTTTATCTTTTAGTTTTTTAATTGCTGGTAAATTTTTATAGAAAGTGTCGATAGTTTCTCTACCTAATTCTTGTTGCTCATGCTCACTTAAAGAAAAGTCTAAAATTGTACCTAATTTTTTTGCACCAGCCCCATAAAGTACTGCATAGATCATAGTTTTTGCAAGCTCTCTGGTCTTTTTATCTATTTCACCTTTACCATCGAATATTCCAAATAATTTTGCATTATGAGTGTGTATATCAAAGCCATCTGTACTAACTAATTTTGCGTACTCTCCACCATCGAAATAAGCCAGCTGAGCCCCTAATGCACGTAGTTCTAACCCACTGGCATCCGCACCAACTTGGACCCATCCAAAGGGCGCATAGAACAGAGCACGGCACTCTGCGCCATAAGGTTGACCAACTCTTGGAATTTGTGCAACGTTCGGACCTCGGTGGCTGCATCGTCCTGATATACAGGAATTTGTTATTACCGAACCATGTATTCTTCCATCTTTAAATTTTTGACTATGTTTTAACCATGCTTCTTTACCTTCAGATATTTGACCTAATCTTTTATTTAATAATTGATACTCAGCTAGAAGAGCAGCTTCTGGGTACTTCTTACCAAGGATTTCCAGTACGTCATCATCAAGTTTCGTATTACCTTTCTCTGTCTTTCCGAGTTTGATATTGGGGTATTTGTTACGTAGTCGATCTGCGGTTTGTTTTCTTGAAGCTGGGTTAAATACTGTAATTTTGTCTTTAAGTCTTTTTCCTGTTTTCTCCGAAATTCTTTCCTCTGTAATCGGTGGAAATGTCGCTTGAAGTTCATCATCAATTTCGCTTCTTCTTGTTTTAAGTGTATTAACTAAAGCAAATGCTGCTTTTTCGTCAAAAGGAAAACCAAAATTTTCCTGTAGTGACATAATAATTGCAAAACTATGTTCTAATTCATAACACGTAGGACTTAATTCTTGAGTTTGAAAATATTTATAAAGTTCTAAAGATACTAGGGTGTCATTTTCACAGTATTTCTGCATTTCTGGTGTCCATTTGTCCCATTTATCTGCACCGTCTTCAACTGGAAAATCAGATTTATTAACATTTAATCTTGCTCCCCATGCTCCTAAAGAATGTTTACCCTTATATTTAGGATCAATGTGAGAAAATTTCTGTTCATCTATAGGCTCCATCTCTGGCCAAAGGACACGACTCATAATTAAGGTGTCACAGAGTATGCATCCTTTTTTCTTTTTAAAACGTGGGTAAATAATTTTTAATGCTCTTAGATCAAAATTAATACCATTATGAAAGATAAGTAAATCTGCTTGACTTATCAAATACAAACCATTTTCAATAGGTTCATATCCTTCTTGATCCGCACAGCTAATAACATCATTAGTATCAATATCTCTAAGCACTAGACTGTGCACTCTATCCAACTCATGGAGCAAACCGTTTGTTTCGCAGTCAAGTACGTAACGAAGCATGAGCTACTTGCAGTGTTTATATAACTTAGCGATATTCACTATATCTAATTTTTCAGCTAAGACACTTTTTTTAAAACGTTTGTATAGATCCTTAATAGATGTTAAATCTTTTAAGCAAAGTGCTCTTTCTAAATTATTTGTATTTTTAATGTCTACCAATTCAATAGCCCGTTTTCCTTTTGTAAGGCATAATACCTTTAAAGTTTCAGGATCATATAAAACATAACCTACTTGCATAATTCAATCCTTTATAGACTCATGAGAAGGTATTGCTCTCATTAAGAATATATCCAGTGCAACGTGAAGCAATAAAGGAACCATTTTAAAAGCAGGTTCTGGTAAACCACCAAACAAAGCTGCTAATTTATCACTTAAATCTGTTCGATGTAAATCTTCAAATTCCACTGCTAACATATTTGCAACATTCAAAAAGAAGTCCATAGGTTCTTCATCTTGATGCTTTAGTTGTTCAACTATTTCCCATAGTTGTTGATCTGTCTGAATCAGTTTTAGGAGTTCTTCCACAATGACATATCGAGTACGCCGCAAGTTTACAAGCTCTAAATTTTGTATTGATGGTCAATTTTGTAAAGTTTTCATGGAACCAATGGATGAATATCGTCCAGGTTTTTATACATGGAATGTTGGATTTGCAGTTGGTAAATCAAATAGGCAGTTGAATGATTGGTATAACAGGAGAAAAAATAAAAGAGCCAGATCTATAAATAATAAGATGACAGGACGTTCTGGTATTAAAGCTATTAGAACAGCCTTTCAAAAAGTTCTTGAATTACGTTGGAAAATTGAACCAGGGGATGTAATTGTTCTTGATTGCACATCAGGTAATTCGGATAAACAATTCCGAGCATGGAAAAGATGGCAACAAAAACATCAAGATTTCATTATTAATTATTCAACTAAAGAATATTTTTGGTACAGACCACCTTATCCAGAAGATCCTATAAGAAAAGATTTTAATATTATTCCGATAGTTCCTGCTGATCCTTTTTTGGATACGCTTGATTCTCGTTATTATGATTGTTTTCGTGTTCAGCTAAAAGTTCCAAATACTGACTTATCCATGGGGCAAATAACTGATCTATTATCCCCGGTTCTAACCACTGGGCGATTCGTGGAAATGCCCACTTAAGAGCTTTTTTTGACTCCTCTGTATTTTGTTCTAGTAAATCGATTAGAACGGCTCCTAACCATTTACAAGGTTCGGACTCTGGATCTAAATATTTAGTCGATGGTAATAACGATTTTGCGTAGTCTCCCTTCAGTGTCTCGTAATTCATAGATTTTGAACTCTCCATCTCCAATTTCAGTATCGATAGCTGTGTACAAATTGTATCGTGGTAGGTTTACTCTTCCACATTCATTCACATATAGATGTGTATGATCTAATACTGAGATCACTCCAGAATCACTAGAGACACATCCTATTAATTTTGGCTTAATCTTTTCAGCCACTGGAAATACACAACAACTACTATTATACGCAAGGGTCGTAGAAGAACAGTGTCAGACCCTAGAGGAAGACACAATTTTTACTGTTTCTTGTGTCTGGTGAGTGCGAACCCTGCCGAGCAATAGCGGTGGGGTTCCTTCCTCTATAAATCTTAAGGTTTTCTTAACATTTAATGTATCACCATAAACTGTATCAATAGCTACAAAAAGTGTATAGTTAAATTAAGACATAAAGGAGCACACCATGCCACGTTTAACTTACAGAGGTAATGTTTACCAACCATCAGAAAAGAAATCTGAGAAACTTACTCGCGTTGTAGGTTTACCTCACACTTATCGTGGAGCTGTGTACCATTACGAACCAGTAGAAAAGGAGAAAGTAGTATGAATCAATTACCCAGCATTAGAAAACGCATGACAAAAGAGATGCGTCTTCATGAAGCACAAATAATTGCCGCAGTAGGATTAAATTTTAGGCAAGTTAAAAAACCTACTAAATTAAAAATCAAATAAGTTTTTATCCCCGCCCAGTGCGGGGTTTTTTATGCACACCCTTTAATGTACTCTTCAGCCAATGCTTGATTTTGGTGGATTTTTTTAATGAATTT
>Ga0315331_10002602_pt1 | contig 13646 bp, 9 predicted proteins | sample M160m34915metaG_FD_203456 | JGI IMG/M metagenome (GOLD analysis project Ga0315331, IMG submission 203456) | Ammonia-oxidizing marine archaeal communities from Monterey Bay, California, United States - M1 60m 34915 | ecosystem: Environmental > Aquatic > Marine > Intertidal zone | place: USA...
CATGGCGTCGTGTGCGACGCGAGACAACTAATACCCAAGTGCAATGTTGCAAGAATGCTTTCAACGGTTCACGAGCCGCCTACTTGATATCTTGGAACCGGATACCGTGCTGCTTTCAGGCTCCAAGACTCATACCTTCGCGCATGCCATCAAGGCGCAACGGCCGGGTGCGCACATCGTCCGAATGCTTCACTACGCCCACCGCGAGGGCGCCGCAGCACAAGCCGCCGAACTCCAAAGAGTGCGCGCCGAACTGGCGCGCTGAACGCGCGGGTCGCCGCACGGGCCATCGGACGGGTCACTCGGTGGTCGTAGAAGACTCGGAAGGCACCGTATTACGGAAGCCCGCCTCCAGGGCGAGCTTCCTGCTCGCTGTGGCGCAGGCCCCGGAGAGCGAGGCGCTCCAGCGCGTCCAGCGTCAGGAGCGCGCCTATACGTCGCCGATCTGGCACACGCCGCCTGACTGAGACCGTCGCGAGAGGTTGCTAGTCAATGCGTGGACCGAGCTCGGCTTCCAGCTCGTGAAGTTGCTCGAGCAGCGTGCGGCGTTGCTCGGCACGTTCGGGCAGAGACGCCAGGTCGTGAGCCTCGGCCGGGTCGCGCGCCAGGTCGAACAGCTGTGTCCAGCTCGGATAGCCGGGGTAGGTCACCAGCTTTGCGTCGCGCGTGCGGATTGCGAACTGGATCGGCACGAACGGGAAGACTCCGCTGTAGTACTCGTAGACGAACGCGTCGCGCCAATCAGTCTCGCCGTCGTGGAGCAGCGGGAGCCAGCTCTGCCCCTGCATCGCCGCCGGAACCGGAACGCCTGCGCGTTCGAGCAGCGTCGGCGCAAGGTCCACGTTCAAGACGAGAGGGTCGAGCGTGCGACCGCCCTCGGCTTGTGGGTCACGCACCAACATCTCGACCCGCATCGACTCTTCGTATGCAGAGCGCTTGCCGACCATGCCGTGCGCATAGAGGTGCGTGCCGTTGTCGCCGACGTAGACGACCACCGTATCGTCGGCCTGGCCGCTCTGCTCGAGCGCGTCGAGCAGGCGGCCGACCGCGTCGTCGAGCGCCGTCAGGCTGCGGTAGTACTTGCGGGCAGTCCTGAGATAGCGGGCCCGAGAGACGTCGTGCGCGTCTCGGTCGAAGCCGTCGGTCCAGTCCTCGGCGATCGCGAAGCGCGATCTCTTCGTACGCGTCTTGCCTTGCTCGATCGCGTCGTGCTCGGTTCGCCGCGGATAGGGCGCGAGAGCGCTCCAGTTTGGCGGCGGCGGGATCGACGCATCCTGAAAGAGTGACTCGAAGCGCTCGGGGACGCTGCGTGGAGCGTGCAGGCCCTTGTAGCCGACGACCATCAGGAACGGTGCGTCGCGCGGGCGCTGCAGGAAGTCGATCGCGAAGTCGGTCGAGACTTCGTCGACGTTGCCGCGAGTCGGACGGAGTGAGTCCCCGACGTAGAACTCACAATCTTCGTAGCGCCCCTGGCCGGCAAAGCTGGCCGTCCAGGCGAAGCCGGGGCGCGGCTCCGCGACATCGCCCATGTGCCACTTCCCGACATAGGCGGTGTCGTAGCCGTGCGATCCGAGCAGCGATGCGAAGGTCACGGCATCGCGCGGCAGCGGGTTCGGGTTCCCGACGACGCGATGCCGTCGCACGTACTGGCCGGTCAGGTAGCTCGCGCGCGCGGGCGAGCAGATGGACGTGGTGACGAACGCGTTGGAGAAGCGCACGCCCTCGGCGGCCAAGGCATCGAGTCGCGGCGTTCGGGCGACGGGATCGCCGGCGGCGCCGAGGGTCGCGCCGGTCTGATCGTCGGCGATCAGGATCAGGAAGTTCGGGCGGGCCTCGCCGTTGCCCGCGTTGCCTCCGCATGCGAGCGCGAGCAACACGACCCCGATCCACTCGTTGCGTACGCCGCGCATTGTCGAGGGTGTACCACAGCCCGCGCGGATAGGAAGTATAAGCGGGGACCTGTCATCCCCTCCCTACTCGGACGTGGCTCCAAAAGCCGCCTTGTACTTCCTCTCTGCCCTAGGGCTGGGTCTCCTCCCTCTACGGGTGTTCGATCCCTCGAGCTTTGATAGGGCTCCCCTTGCCGTTTCTCGATGGTTCGCCGAGAGCCCATGTTACACTTAGCCTTCAGGCGGCCGGCGGGGCTGGTTCTGGCAGGTGCTAGGCCGCGAGGCACGGGCAGGGCTCCGTCGACTCCGACATCGGCCGAGGCTCGGCGGCCGGGATAGGAGCGCGTTCGTGATTCATCTCGATGATCAGACTCGACTCGGGGTTGCCGGCATCTTGTGTACCGCGACGGACGTCGATGGTGGCCGGACGCCCGAACAGGAGCGGTTCGTGGAGGCCTTAGGCCAGCACGTCCTTCGCGTCGTCCCTGCGTCGGCCCCGCGGTGACCGTGTCCGAGGTGGGGGCGATCGTCGCCAATCGACCTCTGCTGCGTAAGGGCGTCGGTGAGCTGCTCGTCACGCTCGAGTTCATGAGGCACCCGGCAAGCAAGTCGTTGACTCGGAACGTGGAGGAGTACCTCGACGCTCTGGGTGTGGACGATGGCTTCCAGCGACTCGCTCGTGATTACCTTGCCGGTGACCACGAGCTCATCGGGCATGACTGGGAGCGGGTTCGTGAGCCCGACCTTCGCGAAGGCTTCATCGAAGGAAAGAGCGACGAGGAGGTCGGTGCGGCGATGCTGGCGCTTGGGGAGTTACCGTCCGGCACGCTGGGGCGAGGGCTCTTCGAGTTCTATCGGCGCAACGGCTTCCCGTACATCCCAGACGACGAACCCGGTCAGGACAGTCTGATCCCGCACGATATGACGCACGTGATCGCGGGCTACGGAATAACGGCCGAGGCGGAGCTTGCGCTCCAGGCCTTCCTCGTTGGGGCCGCTCGGGGAGAGCGCCACTTCTCTTCGCTCGCTGCGTCGATTCTGTTGTTCGAGGTGGGCCTGGTCCCCTTCCCAGGCATCGAGGCGACCGAGGGTGTGCTCGCGCGGCCGGGGGCGGCGGAGTTGATGGCCAAGGCGATCGAGCGCGGTCTGCAGTGTGGCGGTGACGTGGCTGCGGACCACTCTGCGCTGCTCGATCAGCCGCTGGTCGAAGTTCGCAGGAACCTCGGCATCCCGGCCCCGGAACCGGGGCCGCACATGTTCATCTTGTAGTCTCCTCTCGCAGTGTGTCTCGCGCGCGGTACCCGGCAGTGAATGGGTTCAGCACGGGGCGATTCGGCCGTGTGCGGTCGTCATCGTCGTGCCGTCGCGGTCGCTCGGCGGCCGGGGGCGGCGGGCAGGTGACCCTGAGTGAGGCTGGATCGATGGCGGCGCTGCGGATAGGAAGTATAAGCCGGGTTTTGGCGTCACGTCCGAGTAGGGATAGGATGACAGGTCCCGGCGGGTGCGCCCGCAGGCGGGGAATCTGCTTGTGGTGAGTGCCGGTGCCGTCTTTACTTACGGTTCTTCGACGTACCCCAGGGCGCGTAAGTCGTTGAGCATACCCTTGTCGATCTCCCCGGCTCCTGCGCCACCGAGTTCGCGATGTCGCGCATGTTGCATCTCGACCTGTCGGTTGAGAACAGCCTGAAGTTTGGTGACTACTTCTGGCTTCGACGCAGCCAGGTCTTTTAGTTCGTGAGGGTCCGTAGAGAGATCGAAGAGCTTCTGATGTCCATCCGAGGAAGAAATGAATCTCCAGTTTCCGCTCGTAAGTGAGTACGTGAGCGGTACGCCGAAGTTTATCAATCGAGCCGATGTCTGGCCGAGAATGAGCGACGACTCCTCGTCTGTGGCGAGCACATCCAGTCCGCTCACGTTTCCAAGATAGGCATCCTCGTCTGGCACTTCGACTAGACCGAGAAGAGTGGGGAAAAGGTCTACGACAGACATCAACGTAGAGACTCTGCGCGGGGCCTCATGAGGTACCTGGATCAAAAGAGGGACATGTAACTGCTCGCCCCATATATGCCCGTGTCTAAGAACGCCGTGCTGACCCATGCCCTCGCCATGGTCCCCCATAACAACAATAGCGACGTCTTCGTCACCGTCCTCGGCTTTCAGCGCATCTAACATGCGTCCCAGCTGAGTGTCTACGAACAAGATCTCGCCATCGTAGCGATCGGTCGTTTCCCGTATGTCGTTTGGGATCCCGCGTAGTGTGTGTGCCGTTTCCTGGATCTCCCGGTCAGACATGTATCTGTCAAGGTCCGGGCCGCCCGAAAAAACGTCGAAGCCCTCGCGCGGTTCGTAGGGTGCGTGTGCATCGAAGAGGTGTACCCATAGGAAAAACTTTTCGCCGCGGTGCATCTTGAGCCAGGCAATCGCGAGATCTACCGTTTGATCGCCCTGACGAATCATCCCCTCGGGCGTATCGTAGTCAGCAAACCCCCGCTGGATTCCAGACCAGCTCTTCAGAGGCGTCGCACTGACAAAGGCAGCCGTCGCGTAGCCTCGCTCTTCCAGGAAGGCGGCGAGGCTCACCAGCGTCTCGGACGGAGTAAACACCTTGCCGCCCGCTCGCACATTGGCCAGTACTCCGTGTTCGTTGGGGTAGGTTGCTGTGAGGGCAGAAAGATGTGAAGGCAGTGTCGTCGCGATGGGCGAATACGCTCGCTCGAAGAGAATGGACTCGCTGGCAAGCGCATCGAAGCGCGGCGAGGTATTGCGGAAATAGCCGTACGCCCCCAAATGATCCGCACGAACGGTGTCAAGCGTGATCCAGACGATGCTGCTTGTTGGCGCCGCAGGGGGAGGACCCGTTGTGTGCTCTTCTGCGGCAGTACAGCTTAGGAGCAGAGCCAGGACCAAAATCGCGGACGATACGGCGCAACTGGCCCTACACCGGGACCGCGGGGCACGGCCCCAAACTCGTGACGCAAAAGAGGGTTCGCCCCATCGACAAGCCACGTTCAGGACCCCAGAGCGGGCGGATGAGCGAAGCGGTAAGTAGTTCTCGTCGCGGTGGAACGCGCCACCGCTGCCACTGGTGACGTCGCAAGTCTACGCGGGAAGAGGCGATTCCACGCCCCGTGATACGGCTTGACTATAGACTTCATCCACGACGATTCCGCCACACCGAGCTCCCTGCGTAAAATCGTGCCCTGAGTGAGATGATGGGCCTTGCGACCTCGTCCTACGGGCTCGGGAGTCGGTCGTTCACCGACCGCCAGAATAGCCGCGGTTGAGGCGGAATTGCCGATCCGGAACACGGTGACGATCGCAGTCTACCGGATACGAAGGATAAGTGGACTCTGGGGTGAGAGACAGTCTTCGTCTTTCCGACTTCGTGGACTTCTTCTTTGTGATGACAGTGAGTGGGGCGCTGCTCGTGCGGTGCTGCTCCAGTGGCCCCTCGATTTCGAGGGCAATGGGCATTCGTAGGGTTTTATCGGCAACGGACTCGTCCAGAATCTCACCTCTTATTCATGCGATAGAGCCGCGCCGACGGGCGCTCCTGCGCTGGGCCAAGTGCACACTGCTGGTTACCGGTCCGATCTGCGTTGTGCTTCGACGGCTCGACGGACATCATCCGGCGATCGGTACGGTTCACTCTCGTCTGCCGGGGCCAACTCTGGGTGGCTGGTCTCCTCACATGTCATGGGGAGGGGATCGCTGCGATTGAAGGATCGCTTGCCATACGGACTAGATGGAAAAGGCTCGGTCTGTTCGAGGTCGTCGTGTCGCTACGAGGAATTGAAATTCGACCCGAAAGGAATTCGGCGGATTGGAAGTATAAGCCGGCTTTTGGGGCGTTGTTCGCGTAAGGACGTTCCACGATCTCGGAGTGTTCGCTCGGTGTATGCGCCGGGTCTTTCTCCCCAGTGAGAAACGGTGCGATGGCTCTACCGCCTTGGGCCAGGCCTCATCGTGGATCATCATTCGCCCGATTCGACGACCGGTGTCATCGGCGCGTTCGGCCCGCCTGCTCTCTCCTCGGGTTCAGAGTCTCTCTGGGGAGCTTCCCGAGGGCCCCGAGTCACTCCTGGAGCACGACGCCGATTTCTTCCGGACGCTCGACCGCGTGCTGGTGGCGACCCTTGGACGGCGACGACCGCGCGCCGAGAGCGAAGTCGCATGATGAGTCTGGTCTATTTCCTGGTCCTCACGTTCGACGACTCGCGCGTGAACCGAGCCCATTTCCCCAACTACTCCGAGTCCGGTCAAAACGGGGGAATAGAGCATTCTCGGCACAAGACGCCCCTTCTGCGTCGCAGCTCCCCCACTCGGATCGCTGAGCGCCTTCCGCCCCCCGAGATCGAGGCCAGCTTTTTCCCGGTGCGATGCGATCTTCGAAACGTTCGTGCAAGAGTCGGGCGAGACTCTCAATCTCATCACCCGGCGCACGAGCACCATGGTGAACATCGGCCTCCAGAACGAGGAGGCGCTGCGCGAGGCGAAGGCCCGGCGGACGAACGCGCCTCACATGAACCCGGGGGACACGATCCACCGCGGCCTCGTCGGCGGCGAATGGGTGGTCGTCCTCGGCGAGCACGGCGAACTGCGGGTCGAGTTGGAGCTCTGCGACAATCTCGCGTCGGGAAACGGTGGCCATGACCCACGGCGTCCGCAACGAGAACACCTCTGACATGCCGGTCTTTCAGTCGATGTCCGGCGTCAACGTGAATGTCCTGTCGCCGTCGGGCGCGGGGAGCTTCGACCCGCTCGGCGGCATGCCGCATCTGACCGGGATCATCGTCGAGGTCGAGGCGGCCTGAAGCGGCCCACCTGCGAGCTGCGGACGGCAAATCCCAGAAAAAGCCTCGAGCCCCATGGGGCGGTGCTGGCCTGCCCGGCCCCCCCTCTGGGGAGCTGGCGGGAGTTTGTCTGCGACAGTCGCTACTGCGATGGGCGGAGCGACTGGGAGCGACAAAGTTCTTCACCTGGCCAAACCATCGATGGTTTGACTAACACAGGAGCGGATCGCGTGTTCAGCGCAGTCGGACGGGGAGCTGGCTCAAACTGTTTTGCTGATTCGAGCGCACGCGTAGCGCCGATCCAGTGAGTTCAACCGACTTCACCCGGGCGAGAAACTCCTCCCAGAACACCCGGGCTTCCAAGCGTGCGAAGTGCGCGCCCACGCAGAAGTGCTGAGCGTAGCCCAACGCAAGGTGACGCTGCGGGCGGCGGGCAACGTCGAAGCGATCAGGATCGCGGTGAATCGCTTCGTCACGGTTGGCCGAGGCGAGGAAAACGACGACACGCTCGCCTATCCCGATCTGTTGGCCACCAAGCTCGGTGTCGCGAGTCGCTGTGCGGCGCAGGTGATGCACTGGTGAGACGATCCGGAGCATCTCCTCTACGCCGTCTGGAATCCGCTGTGGTTCGCGCCGAAGCAGCGCGAGTTGGTCCGGGTGTTCCAGTAGTTCGAGCAGGGAGCAGGATAAGAGGCTGCGCATAGTCTCAGTCCCGCCCTGAACGATCTGCGACAGCATCCGAGCGACTGCGTCCGGTTCGGTTGCGGACCCGATCCGCGCGACCAGTTCTCCCTGTGTTCCGGAGGCGCGCTGCGTGCGCACGGCCTCTTCAAGGTACGCGTTGAGGGCCGTGACCCCGCCGGCGACGTCGCCCTCGGTGACCCGGTCGGTCCAGTCGCGTAGCAGCGGTCCATCCTCGCTGGGCAGACCGAGTAGGTGGGTGATGACCCGCGCGGGCAACTCGGACGCGATCGACGCGACGAAGTCGCACTCGCCGAGCGCGAGCGCGCGGTCGATGAGCTGGGTGGCCCAGCCGCGAATGCTCCCTTCGAGCGCGATGGCTTGACGCCGCGCAAAGCTGGGCAACACCCGCTTGCGGGTCGCCACGTGAACGGGCGGGTCCTGGAATGGGAGCATCGCGCGGAGCATGGGCAGCGCGCCCGGCGGCGGGTCGGTGAGGCTGACACCCGAGCTGGCCGAGGAATGGGTCTCAGGCTCGGATAGAACCGCGCGTGTTTCGGCCCAGCGAGTGACGGCCCAGAAGGCGGTGCCGCCGGGCCTTTCGTGCCAGAAGACCGGCGCTTCGCGGCGCAGCCGGCGAAACTGAGCGTGCGGTGCACCGTCCGCGTAGGCCGCGATGCTCTCGAGGTCGATGTCAGCGAGGCGGTCGGAGTGGCTGGGTTTGCTCATGAGGTGACCTGTCAGTGGCGAGTTCTTTGCCGCAGCCTCGAGCCGTTGCATCCCGACACTGTGCGACTCACGCAGCACGGGCTCGATCAACGACAGTGCGGCGCAGGAGGCAGACCAGGCGGATAGGATTTTCAAAGGCCCATTCTAGACACTTGGGCATGCAGGGGACGCCAAAAGCGGGCTACAGCGGCTCTCTAGAGATGGCGGAGGCCCGCCACTATGCGCGGTGGCTGGGGTCGAGGGCTACCGGCGTTCTCTCGAAAAAGGATGGACAGGTAATTCAATGAGTTCAATGGCACCCCGGGGAGGGATTCGACGCCCCCGCCGCTGAGGCTCGAGGCGTGGCGCAGGCGGTAACGCCTAGTTCGCCTCAGTTGTCCGGTACCCGGCTGCACACGCGGGCTGGAGTCCGGCTCCGGCTCGAAACGGCTCCAGCTTGAGGGGCCCGGAGGTAGCCAGCCAGGCTCTCGGCCGGGGGAGCCCCTCAGCGATCTTCCCGGCGGCTCCCGCCGGACTGCCCTACATAGGGTTCATTCCGTCCGAAGGGCGCTCGTTGAGCCTCGCCCCACAAACTAGGTATCACGTCTGTACGAACGGGAAGCCAAGGGCTGGGGGTGATGGCCCGCATCCATTCGCAGGGAAGCATCTGCCGCATGAATGCGCCGTGGCTGGGGCGGGTGGTAAGTTCAAGCCTGGTATTGGCGTCACCTCCGAGTAGGGATGGGCTGACAGGCTCCGGGGGGCGCACCGTACGCGGGCGCTCTAGTGGACGATCGCAACCCACGAAATTCTCTAGAAACGCAATGTGGGGCAGCGTAATTCAGGAACTGCGCATACTGTTTCACCGCGGTGCAGCTGACGAGGCTGACGTGTTGTGTACGCAGTTCGAGCCCCTCTCGAAAATCAAGGCAGCGCGATGGAACCGTCTCGAGGAGACTCCATAATCAAGAAGATCGCGCTCGCCATCGTGGTTCAGCTGGTCGTCCTGCTCCTTCTGGAGCTCGGACTCCAGATCTACATTGTCCACGGGGCTGACAGGCCGACCTTCCTCCGGTGGGCGTCGTTCAATCAGTTGAAGAACAGAAATCCTGACGCGGAGCCTCTCTATTCACCCCACGCCTACATCGGTCATTACCCCACTCCGGGATATCGAAAAGAAGAGAATCGACATAACGAACTGGGGTTTCGAGGCGAGGAGATTGTAATCCCCAAACCCGAGGGAGAGTTCCGCATCGTCTGCCTGGGTGGCTCGACGACGTACACCAGCAAGGTTCGGAACTTCCGAAAATCGTATCCGTATCAGCTCGGCCTAGACCTTCGCGAACGCGGCTACGAGAATGTCAACGTCATCAACGGCGGTGCGTCAGGGTGGAGTAGTTGGGAAACCCTTATCAGCTTCGAGTTTCGCGTTCTCGATCTCGAACCCGACCTCGTAATCGTGTATCACGGCATCAACGACGTCCATCCCAGACTTGTCTGGCCTGAGACACACTACCGCGGAGACAATTCAGGGCGTCGGAGCCCCGGCCAGTCCATTTTGAATTCCATGCCCGGGGTGCTGGAGCACAGCTCGTTGTTTCGCGTCATCGGGATCGAACTGGGTTGGATCCAATCTCACTCTGACTTCGGACGTACCATCTTGCTCCCGGCCCCCAACTACGTGGGCGACATTTTTCGCGACCAGCGCCACGCTGGGGTTTATCCCGCCGGTGTCTTCGAGGAGATCACAGCCGCTGAAATTCTGAAGGCCAACAAGCCAATCTATTTTGAGCGAAATATCGAGAACCTGATTGCGATTGCGAAGGCACAGAACGTCAAGGTGCTCCTGTCCTCTTTCGCGTTTCATCCTGATTTCGAGGATCACCCGCGAGCGTCGTCTCGCGAATACATCGACGCCTACTTCGAAACCAATTCGATGCTCAAGCGAGTCGCCGCAGAACAGAACGTCAGTTTCTTCGACTTCGCCTTCGCATTTCCGAAAGACAGGAGCCTCTACATCGACGGCAGGCACGTCACCGAAGTCGGGGCACAACTCAAAGCCAAGCTCTTCGCAGAGTATCTCCATCAGAGCGACTTACTGGTCGCCAGGGAGGCCGAAGAGGATTAATCGGCCAAGCCCGGTCAATCGCCGGATGGGAATTTGAAGCCGGGTTCTGCCGTCACGTCCGAGTCGGGATGGGATGACAGGTGCTGGGGCGTGACCAGGCGGGAAGTGTTAGGCACTCGGGTAGGGCTAGGGAAACGGACCGGTCTTGGGCCGCGGCGAACAGGCGCAGGGTCCCACCGCGGCGTGGAGGCTCGTCTCGCCGTGCCGGGCGATTGAGGGCACCGCGATGGCGCGCGCGGTATCGCTGAGGCCATCGAAGACTCACGGAACGGGGAGATAGACATGCAGCTGGGAGGGCGATGCGGATAGGAAGCATAAGCCGGGTTTTGGCGTCACGTCCGAGTAGGGATGGGATGACAGGTCCCGGCGGGTGCGCCCGCAGGCGGCTCACTCGCGATTACGCCTCCAGCGCCACCCCCACCGCTCCTACCCACCGAACCGCCTCCCGAGCCCGCCGCTCCCTAGCCGAGATCCGCTGGCTGGGATACGCCCCGCGGAACGCGCGCCGGCTGACCCACTGGCCCTCGACGAGGTAGAGGATCCGGCAGCGCGCCCCGGTGACGGGGCAGACGAACCAGCGCCGCGTGCCGCCCAGGTAAGGGGCTGTCGTGGCGAGCTCGACGCGCGAGGAGGCAGGTCTCCGCGAATCGGCGATTTGCGTGTGGGCCTGTTGCCACAGTGGTAAGATCGACCTCAATCATCCCTTGTTTCGAAAGGATCTGGCCCATGCACCATGCTGTGCTCTCGCTTCTCTTTGCTCTCCTCAGTCTTCTCATTGCTGCACCTGCGATGGCGGGCAACTGGGGGGAGAGTTGGGGCTCGATGGTGTGGGGTTCCGTGGCGGCGGTGCCGACCATGGGATGGCTGGGCGGTGGCCTGCTGGTGAGCCTGCTGGTCGGGCTTTCCTGGTGGCGCAGGCCCGGTAGTGGGGGAACCGTGCTCGGTCTGCTGTTGGCGTTGGGTCTCGCTCAGGGTGCGGAGGCCCAGATTTCGGTGCCGCACACGTTCGTGAACGGTACGGTGGCGGACGCGGACGCGATGAGCGCGAATTTCACGGCGGTGGAAAACGGGGTGAACGCTGCGCTCGCGACCGGTTCGGTCACGGTGCCGTACACCTTTACGAACGGCACGACGGCGAACGCGGCTGAAGTGAACGCGAACTTTACTGCGGTGGTGGACGGCGTGAACACCGCGCTCGCCAACCGGGCGGCGGACTGCGTGGCGGCAGGAGGCACATGGAACGCAGGGGCGAGTACCTGCACCGCAGCTTCAAACTACAACTGTTTCGTCGGGGGTTTCTGCTCGCAGGTGGCTATTGAATTCCCCCCGGCAACGAATGGGTATACCAACCTGTATGACGGTCACACCCAGGGAACGGAGCCCGCATTGGGTGCCGGATGCAACTCCTCCCCGGGCTCGGGTTCCTGGGCGTCGGGCGTATTGGACGCACAGGTGGGCGGTCTCAATCTGATAACCGTCCAAATGTGCGAGTAACTAGACGCACCGGTCCCGTTCCGCTTTCGCGGCGCGTTGCCATCTGACTCCTCTTGCAGGGAACACCGTACGGGGCGCGCTCGTAGAGCGGCCCTCTCCACGGCGCATTCATCCGGGCGGATGCTTCCCCGCGAGATGCGTACCGACGTGCTGCCAGGTGCGTCGTGCGCCTCCTCTCCGGCTGACGAGTCCGTCGAGGTATCCGCGAGGCTGTCGTGGCGAGTTCGGCGCGCGCTGAGCGCGAATCCGGTGACGCCTGGTGACGTTTCGCGCGTCTAGTGACGGCCCCTGTGCCGCTGCATGCCGGTTGATGCCGGCTCCTGCCTCCACGAGAGCGTAAGTGTGCGTTGCGGATAGGAAGTATAAGCCGGGTTTTGGCGTCACGTCCGAGTAGGGATGGGATGACAGGTCCCGGCGGGTGCGCCCGCAGGCGGGCCGCGGCCTGAGGCACTGGGCACACAGCGATTAGTGCGGATAGGAAGTATAAGCGAGGATTTGGCGTCACGTCCGAGTAGGGATAGGATGACAGGTGCGGGCAGGTGCCCCGTAGGCGGGCATCTCGATGTCGACCCTCTCGCCCCTGATCGCGCAGGCCTGCGCGCGACGCGAAGCCCTGCACCGCGATCCCGAGCAGAACGCGTATCGACTCTTTCACGGCTACGGCGAGGGCTACCCGGGCGTCGCCGTCGATCGGTACGGAGACGTCGCGCTCATCACCCACAAGGAGAGCCTCGAAGAGGACCTCGGCGAACTCGCCACCGCACTCGGGCCGGAGCTTCGCGAGCGCTGCCCCACGGTGATCGCGAAGTCGCATCGCCATCTCGATTGGAACGCCGAGGCGCTCTCCGTTGGCGTGCTCCGAGGGGAACTCCCGCGCGCCCCGGTCCCGGTCCTGGATGGGGGTCTGCGCCTGCTGGCCACGCCCCATTCCCATACCAGCAACGGGCTCTTCCTCGACTCCCGGCCCATCCGGACCTGGCTGCGCGAGAATTCCCGGGGACGCCGGATCCTCAATCTCTTCGCCTATACGGGCAGCCTCGGCGTCGCAGCCGCGGCCGGCGGAGCGCGCTCCGTCGTCCACGTCGACAAGAAGAAGGGCCCCCTCTCCCTCGCGCGCGAGAATCACCGCGCCAACGATCTCTCCGTCGACGCGCGCAACTTTATGGCGGGCGACGTCTACCAGCACCTGCCGCGAGCCGCGCGATCGGGCGCGAGCTTCGACGGCATCATCCTCGACCCGCCGCCGCGCGTGCATCGCCGAAAGGGCGCCACCGGCGCTGCGAGCCAGGACTTCGCCGAGCTCGCGAAGCTCAGCTGCGCGCTCCTCGCCCCCGGCGGCTGGCTGCTCTGCTTCTTCCATCGCTTCGACCGCAGCCGCGCGGAGTTCGAAGCCGAGGTGCTGAGCCATTCCGGCTGCCCGCTCGAGGTGCTCTGGCGCGGCGGCAGCGGCGAAGACTTCCCGGAGCCGAACCCCGAGCACGCGCTGCGCGTGACCGCCTTCATCGGCGGCTGAGGGCTCACTCGCTCACGGAATGAAATCGAAACGCTCGGGTGCGTCGTCGTCGGACGGCCCCACTCCCAGCGGCATCGCTTGCGACCCCCAGAGCTTGCCCAGCAGCTCGACACTCCACTCCGCGATCTCCTCGCTCCGGATCCGTGGAACCGCGGAGCGAAAAGCGGCCTCGGTTCGCCGATCCGCGGCAACGTCGTAGCTGCGGATAGGAAGTTTAAGCCGGGTTTTCGCGTAATGTCCGGGTAGGGCTGGGATGATAGGTCCCGGCGTGTGCCCGTAGGCGGGCAAGCGACGAGCGCGTGCGGGGCCTAGTGCATCGCGAGAACCTGCACGAGGGTCGGCGTGACAGGCATATCGGAATAGGGTCCGGTCTCGGTTTGCTGCATCACGACAACGACGCTGCGCTTCGCCGGGCTGACCCAGAATTGTGTCCCGAAACG
>Ga0315331_10002603_pt1 | contig 13642 bp, 9 predicted proteins | sample M160m34915metaG_FD_203456 | JGI IMG/M metagenome (GOLD analysis project Ga0315331, IMG submission 203456) | Ammonia-oxidizing marine archaeal communities from Monterey Bay, California, United States - M1 60m 34915 | ecosystem: Environmental > Aquatic > Marine > Intertidal zone | place: USA...
GGCCGAGGCTGGCGTGGACAACATTCCAGGTGCAGTTCCACAGCGATGTTACCGATGCCACCGATGACATCGAACCGCACCACGTTGGTCGTGGCATCGGGAGAAGCATTACTTTGCACAACCGAGCGGACATCGGCATCCGCCGACAACGGCACCAAAGCCTGCAACAAACTCAGCACGTGCGATAGCGAATCCTCGACCATGGCGCGCCCAGGATGCGCTGGCGATAACCGCATGGTCAGCGAGCGCACGGGCTGATCGCGCCAACCAGGATACAGCGTGTCGAACCCCGACAGTGCGTAAGGCCACTGACAGTTCTCAGCCAACATCAATCCTGCGTCACGGAAGGCCTCGACACGCTGCAAGCCCAGTTCGGCATCGCCAGCGGCTACGAACGGCTTCTCACACAAGCACGGGACCCCGGCCTCCAGCGCCGCGTCGAGTCCAGACAGATGACCTTCGACCGGACACGCGATGACCAATGCATCGACACTTTCGGCAAGCTCAACTGCATTGGCATACGCCGAGACATTGTGCCCCAGCTGTTCCGACATCGCCGCAGCCGCATGACGGGTACGCAAGGGATCACGGCCGGCAATTCCGGTAATGCAAGCACCGGACCTCTCAAACCAGCTAGCTAGGAATGGCCCTAAGCCCTGCCTAGACCGACCGGCTCCGAGAAGGCCTATCGCAGGAACGCGCTTATCGAGTTTCACTGTCCAATGTTTGCGATCAGCCAGCATGACAATGGCTGGGCTAGTGGAATGGCAGCAACCAAAACGCACCAGAACGACAAAGGCAACCCCGATGCGAAAATGCCTCAATCGGATTGGAACTCTCGGCCAAGGAGCCTCCTCGCCCTCATCACCGGTTCCTCAGTCCCCCCCCACGGAACCCGACCGACCATTTTCCGGTGCAGAGCTAGAGCAAAGCAGTCGGTGACGCCGGATCACGAGAAGATCTCGCAAGCGGTGCGACAGTGTGACGTTGTTCAGGCGCCACTTACTAGATTCACAGCCAGCACTCGGCCAAGCTTCCAGCATGTCTTACCGTATCCTCACTGTGCTAATGACGCTGATCGCGTCCGCCACCTCTCCGGCGACTGCCCAGAAGTCCGAAGGTCCGCGACTACTGACAAATCGAGAAGCCGGCAAACAACTGCTAGAGCTGCCTGAGGAAGACAACTCGTTCGAGTTCATCGTCTTTGGCGACCGCACCGGCGGCCCTGCCGAAGGCATCAAGGTGCTCGACCAAGCAGTGGTCGACACCAATCTACTCGACCCAGACATGGTCATGACCGTTGGCGACCTAATCAATGGCTACAACCAGACCAGTCAATGGATGGAGCAAGCTGCCGAGTTCAAAGCCTCCATGAGTAAGTTGCGCATGCCATGGTTCCCCGTCGCGGGTAACCACGACATCTATTGGCGCGGAAAAAACAAGCCAGTCGGCGAACACGAGGGCAACTACGAAACGGTGTTTGGGCCGCTCTGGTATGCCGTGCAGCACAAACAGTGTTGGTTCATCGTGCTGTATTCCGATGAAGGCAACCCCGCCACGGGCGAGAAGAACTTCTCGAAGCCCGAATGCCAACGCATCAGCCAAGAGCAACTGGACTGGCTATCAGCAACATTGAAGCAGGCTGAGAATGCGCCACACGTGTTTGTGTTCCTTCATCACCCTCGCTGGCTAAAGAAATACGGCAACGACTGGGCCAAGGTGCACAAGAAGCTCGTAGCAAACGGCAACGTAAGCGCCGTATTTGCCGGCCACATTCACCACATGCGCTATGGCGGCGCACCCGACGGCATTGAGTATTACACAGTCGCCTCGGTCGGTGCCCACTTGGGCCTCGACGCACCACAAGCTGGCTTCCTGCATGAATACCACGTGGTCACGGTACGCCCCGACGGCATCAAGGTTGCCGCCGTGCCGGTAGGCACCGTAATCGACCCCAAGAGCATCCCTGACGCGCTGGTCGATGACGTCTTAGCCATTCATCGCGGCTTGCGCATCAAGACCAGCCAGGTCGTCCCTGCTGGCAATGGGGCCGCCGTCGGCGTCGACGGCAGCGTCGACGCCGTCATTACCATGAGTTGCCATAATCCGGGCTCACGCGCCATCGAACTCGAACTGATCCCCCAAGAGGGCGAGGCTTGGACGTTCGGTCCTGACCACCAACATCTCGTTGTCGCCCCCAAAAGCGATGGCTACACGACGTTCTCACTGCGCCGCACTGTGACGCAAGAACCTTTCACGCTGCCAACACTTGAGGTTCTCTGCGACTACTTAGCTGTAGACAGACGCGTCGCCATTCCTGCTCGCCGCGTGATGATCGATCTGCCGCCACCAAAAAAACTTGGCGACACCGATCAAGCACACAACGGTGTGCTCAAGCTCGACGGCAAAGGATGCCTAAAGATCACTGCTGAACAAATCAAACTACCCAATGGCGCGATCACCCTTGAGTGTTGGCTCCGCGGGGACGACTTCACCGGTCGCCGCGGCCTGATCACCAAAACGGAGATGAGCGAATACGGCTTGTTCTGCAGCGACGGCACCATCAACTTCTCGGTATTCCTCGGCGACAGCTACACAGAGGCTCGTTCAACGGGCGCAGTTCTACGCCCCGGCACGTGGCATCATGTTGCGGGCGTCTTCGACCGCAAACAGGTATGCGTTTACGTCGACGGCAAACTGGTCGCGTCGGAGCCAGGAAAAGGCCGACGCCGAACCAACAAACTGCCGTTGTTTATCGGCGCGGACACCGACAAAAATGGCAAGCCAACATCACACTTCGCGGGCTCTATCGACGAAGTCCGACTCTCAAAGGTCGCGCGCTACAAAGGCAAGTCATTCTCTCCGCCAACCAAGCACGTCAACGACAACAACACCGTGTTGTTAATTCCGTGCGACCGTGACTTTGGTCCATGGACGATTGATCGATCCAAACATCACTCCCACCCGCACCGCGTTGGCAACGCCTACTGCACCGTCTCGGACCGCAAGTAACCCAGGCTCGTTCGCACCAGTGCATTCTGGACACGAACCGAGCTAGGCAGGCATGCCCTACACAACACCGCCAGACACACCATGGACTCGCATGGTCACCTAACGCTGAGACACAGTCGTGCTGTTCCGCTTCAGTCTCTACGGGTTCCTTAAGAACCAACGGTATTTTGAACCGTTCCTGATCCTGGCATTCCTGGAAAAGGGCATGTCGTTCTTCGCGATCGGCACCCTCATCGCCTTCCGAGAGGTCGCAACGAACGTGCTGGAGATCCCATCGGGGTCAATCGCAGATCTGCTCGGAAGACGACGATCGATGCTGCTGTCGTTTGGCGCGTATCTATGCAGCTTCGTCGTGTTCTGGCTGGCGAACGAAACGTGGATCTTGTGGCCGGCGATGTTCTTGTTTGCGATCGGCGAAGCGTTCCGCACCGGCACGCATAAATCGATGATCTTCGAGTGGCTACGCCGTGAAGGACGCAGCAGCGAAAAGACCAAGATCTATGGGCACACCCGCTCATGGAGCAAACTAGGGTCCGCAACCTCTGTCGTCATCGGTGCCGGGCTAGTGTTCTGGCTCGACAGTTACGCAGCGGTGTTCCTGCTATCCGCAGTGCCAACAGCGCTCAACCTGATCAACCTCGGCTCTTACCCAAAGTATCTCGATGGCCAACCAATGACCGCCATCGGCTGGCGGTCCGTATGGCAACACAGTCGTGCAGCCGTAATCGAAGCGGTGCAAAAGCCACAACTGCGCCGCCTGATCACGGAGTCGATGAGCTTTGAAGGCTTATTTCACGCCAGCAAAGACTACCTCCAACCACTATTAGCCACCGCGGCAACAGCGTGGCTGGTCGCCCAGACCAGCACGGATCCAAATGCGACGATTGGCTGGTCGGAGCTGCAGCGCACAACGTTGCTAATTGCACCTATTTACTTATGTCTTCACCTGTTGTCGGCGGTTGCCAGTCGGCGGGCACACCGTTTGGTGACTGCGGTCGGCGGCGAGGAATCACGCGCCGCACGGCTCTTGTGGAGCCTGACCGCAGGGCTATTCGTTGGCCTGCTGATCGGCGAACTAACGCAATCCATCGCCATTTCGATCGCTGCTTTCGTGTTGCTACACGTGGCTCAGAACCTATGGCGGCCGATCCTGATCAGCCGCTTCGATCAAGCTACTGACAATGCGAACTCCGCAGTGACACTGTCCGTCGAAAGCCAGGCCCGACGCATGGCGACCATCGTCTTGGCCCCACTATTTGGCTTCGCGATCGACGCGACATGCCACGGCGACGCGGGGCAGGCCGGGATCTACTGGCCAATAGCCGTCGTCGGCGCGACATTGGCGATTCTGATGCGCCTAACTGGCAGCAGATCTCCAGCGCCCGCCTAAACCTCGACGATGATCGAATGCAGGTTCTTGCAGTAATGGCGGGAGATAGCGACGCAAGTGCGGTAACAAAGGTGCATGGCACCGAGTACCGCAACAGAACGCTCCCCAACAAAGACTGACACCCCGAATCGAGTAGCCAAGAAGGCACCAGTCCTCATCACCAGACCTACGGCGAAGAAGACACCGGCCGCAAAGAAGTCTGCGGCTGCGAAGAAGGCGCCGGCAAAGAAGGCGAAGAAGGCCAAGAAGTCACTCACCGCGCGAACCGCCGACAAGCACATCCTCTACCAGATGTCCGTCCAGGCGCCCGCGACCGACTCCAAGACCTACGCCCGTTGGTTCAAGAAATACACTGGCCGTGATCTGCGCGCGTGGCGCGAGGACTTCTGCGGCACCTCGGTGCTGTCGTGCCACCACGTCTTGAACCACAAGGACAACACCGCCGTCGGCGTCGATTTCCATCGCCCGACGCTCGACTGGGGCATCAAGAACAACGTCAACGAACTGCTCAACGAAGAGCAGAAAAAGCGCCTCAAGCTTATCGAAAGTGACGTGCTCGAAGTCACCGCACCCAAGGTCGACTGCGTATTGGCGCTGAACTTCAGCTACCAAGTGTTCAAAACGCGCCAAACACTCGGCAAGTACTTCAAGCAGGTCTACAAGTCACTCAAGCCAGGCGGCGTGTTCTACCTCGATGCACTAGGTGGCCCAGATGTGATGCTGGAAAAGACCGATCGCACCAAGCACAAGGGCTTCACCTATCACTGGGAACAGCGCAGCTTCGACCCGATCAGCCACCGCTTCGTCTGCGCGATTCACTTCTCATTCCCTGACGGAACGATGAAGAAGAATGCGTTCATCTACGACTGGCGCATGTGGACGCTGCCTGAACTTCGTGAATTGTTCGTCGAAGCGGGCTTTGATGACGTGCACGTCATGTGGGAAGGCACAGACAAAGAGACCATGAGCGGCAACGGCGTCTTCCGTCGCAAAGAAGTCGGCGACATGGATGAGGCCTGGATTAGCATGGTTGTCGGCCGGAAGAAGTAGCCCTCGCAGACTTATTCAACAAGGCAAACCCCGGCGCCACCGATAGTTGGCGCGAGAGCGCCACCTAGACGTGGCCCACGGGTATTGCACAAGAGGGGTGTTATCCGAACAATGCTCGCCCCAAACGTGGGGCGGGCGTGCGCAATGCGTTACAGACACCCCGCCACCCAGCAACCAGCCCACTATGAAGAAAGAACTCGTCATCCTCGGTGCCGGCAAGATCGGCCGCATGGTCTGCCATTTCATGTCCCACGCAAAGGACGAAAAAGCACCGACCTACTCCGTCCGTATTGGTGATGCCTCGCAAGATGCTATCGACCACATCAAAAAGGAGTTTCCGGATGTGAACGGACAGGTTGTCGACTTCAGCGATGCCGCCAGTGTCGAAGCGATCCTGAAAGGTGCCTGGGCCGTCATCAGCTGCGCTCCATTCCACTGCAACCCGGTGATCGCCGAGCGTTCGAAGGCTCTCGGCGTGCACTACTTTGATCTGACCGAAGACGTCGAGGTCACCAACCAGGTCAAGGAACTCGCCAAGGGTTCGAAGACTCTATTCGCACCGCAGTGCGGCCTCGCGCCGGGCTTCATCACCATCACGGCCAACCACCTGATGCAGTCGATGACCGATGTGTCGGACCTGCGTCTGCGAGTCGGCGCGCTGCCGCGCTACCCGTCCAACCGCCTCAAGTACAACCTGACGTGGAGCACGGCCGGACTGATCAATGAGTACTGCCAACCATGCGAATCGGTTGAGAACGGAGAACTGACGACTGTTCCGCCAATGGAACAACTCGAGCACATGACGATCGACGGCGTCGAGTACGAAGCCTTCAACACGTCAGGCGGCCTCGGCACGCTCGCGATCACGCTCAAGGACAAGGTCAAGAACGTCAACTACAAGACGATGCGCTACCCGGGTCACTGCGACCTGATGAAGTTCTTGCTGCATGATCTGCAAATGCAGGACGATCAAGAAGGCCTCGGCCGCATTTTCGAGAAGTCGCTACCAGCGACCTTCCAGGACCAAATCGTCATCTTCGTTAGCGCCACCGGCCAATATCGTGGCCGACTCGCGGAGCGCACCTACGCCAAAACGATCTACCACCAAGAGATCGACGGCCGTAACTGGAGTGGGATCCAAATCACTACAGCAGCCGGCGTCACCGCAATCGTCGACATGCTCGCCTCAGGCGACCTGCCGGATAACGGACTGCTCAAGATGGAAGATGTCGACTACGACAAGTTCCTCGCCAACCGCTTCGGGAAGTACTACGCGTAACCCGGGCACCTTGCCCCAAATCAACTAGCGCCAGCAGTCCGGCGGGGTCATCATTTCGACCCATGCCGAAGTTCCCACTGCTGTGCGCGATGATGTTCCTCCAGTTCTTTGTCTGGGGGAGTTGGTATGTCACCGCCGGCACCTTCGTCGGCCCGATGGGCTGGGAACAATCTACGACTGGCTGGGTCTATTCGGCTGGCCCAATCGCGGCAATGATCACGCCGCTGTTCTTGGGACTGATCGCCGACCGCTTCTTCGCCTCCCAGCGAGTGCTAGCGGTAATGCACGCACTGGGCGCCGTCGTCATGCTGGTGTTCATCCCCGGTGCCATCGAGACCAAGGACGCGACTTCATTCGAATGGTATGTGCTCGTTTACATGCTGTGCTACATGCCGACGCTCGGGCTATCGAACACCATCGCGTTCACGCATATCGACAACCCTGAGAAGCAGTTCCCGATCGCGCGCGTGTTTGGCACCCTAGGCTTCATCGCAGCGGTCACTCTCGTAAGCAAGGGACTACAGGGGGACGAATCGCCAATCATGTTCGCAGTGGCTGGCTACAGCTCGATCGCCATGGCCATCCTAAGTTGGATCCTGCCGAAGACGCCCCCGCCACTCGCAGGCAAGCAGGTCACCATCAGTGAAACGCTTGGTTTGGGTGCGCTCGAACTGCTGAAGCGCCCGGCGTTCACAGTGTTCCTGCTGTGCTCATTCCTGATCTGTATTCCACTCGCTGGCTACTACAGCTACGGCAACCAATTCGTAAAGACAGTCTGGCAGGACGCAGGCTTCTACATGTCGTTCGGCCAGTGGGCCGAAGTCTTCTTCATGATCGTCATGCCACTGTGCTTCGCGAAACTCGGCGTCAAAAAGATGCTCGCGATTGGCATGGCCGCATGGGTTCTGCGCTACGGACTGTGGAGCTTTGGGGCTGGCCTAGAGCCAGTTGCATGGATGGTGCTCGGCGGCATTCTACTGCACGGTATTTGTTACGACTTCTTCTTCGTCACCGGCCAAATCTACGTTGATCAACAGGCGCGCCCCGAGATCCGTGGGCAAGCGCAGAGTTTCTTGGTCATCATGACGCAGGGAGTTGGCATGTATCTCGGCGCGCAGATCATGACCAGCATCGTCGTCGACAACACCACTGGCGAAGACGGCGCCACGGTCATCGACTGGAGCCAGATCTGGTTCTGGCCATGTGTCGGTGCCGCAGCCATCCTGCTGCTCTTCCTGATTAGCTTCCGCGAGTCACGCAAAGCCGCCTAGCCGTCCTGGAAGCCCGAAGATCGCCCCGGCCGTGTCGTTGTTGGCATTGAGCGCGTAAACGCGCGGCCTCCGGCGGCCTCAGATCGAGGAAAGTCCCCAGGACGGCTGCCAAGTAGCTTACCGATCTGTCTCGGTCTGCTATCGTGCTCGCCCCATGTTCGTGCCTCAGCGCCACAAGACGGTCTCAGTTTCGGTCGGTCCAGTCCAGGTTGGCAGTTGCCACCAAGTCGTCGTGCAATCGATGACCAACACCGACACCGCCAACGCGGAGAGCACCGCAACACAAGTCGCGGAGCTCTACAACGCCGGCAGTGAACTCGTACGCATCACGGTCAACACGCAAGAGGCGGCGGCAGCAGTCCCCGAGATCCAGCGGCGCTTACACGACCTAGGCGTCGACGTGCCAATGATCGGCGACTTTCACTACAACGGCCACGTCCTGCTGCGGAAGTATCCAGAGTGCGCGGAGATCCTCGCCAAGTATCGAATCAACCCCGGCAACGTCGGCAAAGGCGCCAACCACGACAAGAACTTCGCGACGATGGTGCAATGCGCCATTGACCACAAGAAGCCAGTACGCATTGGCGTCAATGCTGGCTCACTAGATCAGGATCTACTCAACGACCTGATGGAGACCAATGCGAAGTCGTCGATCCCGCAGGATGCCCAAACAGTGTTCCTTGAAGCAATGGTGCAGAGCGCTATTCGCTCTGCCAATGCGGCGGAAGAACTTGGACTGAATCGCGAACAGATCATCCTTAGCTGCAAGATCAGCAAAGTCCAAGAACTGGTGCGCGTCTATCGCGCGCTCGCCGACCGCACCGACCACGCGTTACACCTCGGACTGACCGAAGCAGGCATGGGCAGCAAGGGCATCGTTAGCTCCACAGCTGGACTTTCGATCCTGCTGCAAGAAGGCATCGGTGACACCATTCGCGTTTCACTGACTCCAGAACCTGGTGGCGCTCGCACGCAAGAAGTCCGCATCGCTCAGCAAATCTTGCAGTCGATGGACATTCGCCCATTCTTGCCGCAGGTCACCGCATGTCCCGGGTGCGGCCGCACGACATCGAGCTACTTCCAGGTCCTCAGCCAAGAAGTCGAGCAGTTCTTGGTCGCACGCATGCCGGAGTGGAAGAAGCTGAAGCCACAAGCAGCCAACCTCCAGGTTGCAGTAATGGGCTGCGTCGTCAACGGCCCCGGCGAAAGCAAAGCTGCGCACATCGGCATCTCGTTGCCAGGAACAGGCGAAGCACCACGCGCCCCGCTCTACGTTGACGGCGAACAAGTCGGCACGCTCGAAGGGCCAACGCTAGCGCAGGACTTCCTTGAGCGGATCGAAGCCTATGTTGCCCGTATGGACTAGCCCACGGTTTGCCATACGACCCACAAAAGCACGGCCCGAGACGCATCGTAGGCCCCGGATTTCATGAGCGCGTCCATCAACTCGTTCAGACTGTCCCGAAAGGATCGGTCACCACCTACGGCGACCTTGGAGCTGCGCTAGGCGACAAAAACGTCGCGCGCCACGTCGGCTATGCGATGGCAGCAATCCCCGATGGTCATGATGTACCTTGGTGGCGGGTCGTCGCTGCTGGCGGCCGGCTTTCTCAATTGCCAGCCGCAGCCGAACGACAGGCAGCGCAGCTGCTCGCAGAGGGCATCGACGTGCGCAACATGCGTGTGCGCCACTTTCGCGAAAGACGACACATCTTTGCGGCGACTGCCGACTAGCACACCAATACGTGTGCGCTAGCCGTCGATTTCACCGGCAATGTATGCCTTGCTCGGCCACCGCAACAACCCGAATAGGATGCTACTCTCTTCGTCTTGGCGCCAACCCGATGGCACCCGCACGTCGTTGCGCCCGTAACGATACAGCCCCCAAAAGTAGGTCTGCTGAATCTCGCGCTCGTATAGCTCCTGCTTCTCGTCGTAGTGAAAAGCATCGCCGTCAGCAAACATGAACAATGGTCCGAAGGCGTCCACTTCTGAGTAGGTCGTACCGCTCGGCATTGGTGCTTTCGCGGCATTGTAGACCTCCAGGTTCATCGCCAGCATCGGGCACCAAAACATGTCAGCGAGCACTCCGTCATCGCTACTGGCCAACTTTTCTTGGTACGCCTTCTCAAGCTCTTGCGCATCGGGCGTGCCATTACGATCGGCAAACGTGTGAGTGCGGATGACACAAGAAGTCATCGGCAACAGCAGCAGAGCAGTGACAATTGATAAGATCTTCATGGGCTTGGAAATGGAGGTGTCAGGTTCTCTACAGCTCAGAGCGAGATCCCAAACACACTGTTGCGGAGCATTCTGGAAGACAACCGCCCGCCAAGATCACAACTGCTGACTCGACAAGCTCTTCCGAGACAATCCCGGCCCAAAAAGTCACCTCAAATCCCATTCCAGGATGCGACGAGGGCGACCGCATCGTGCTTCATGGCAGCCAAATGGCGTGATTCGTGCAACGCACGATCTCAAGCACCCCTCGACAAATCGCGGACAAGGACCGCAGCCAACGGCGCCGCAAACGGCCGAGCGATGCCCCCCCCCTCCGCAGGCCACGAAATGCCACCGGTTTACACTAGTAAGCCAACCACATTGGCTTCGGTGCGGCCTGGGCCCCAACGATGCTCGTATTGGTGCGATTTCCCCTCCGGAACTCAACCGGTCCCGGTGCCCACTTGTGGCATCGCCGCCCACGGTGCTCTACCTTGGCCGACCCGGCGGTTCTCTCCCAGCACCCCCGGACCGAAGCACAGCTATGATGTCCGCCACCAAGCCCGATCTCGCCCTGATCAATCAGATCGCTCGCCGCGCCTTCGCCCACATGGTGGCGATGATTCATATCGCGAATCATCGCGATGACGAAGACAAGACCGACCCAAAGGTGGGCGGCCACCCAGCAGCCTGCGCGTCAAGCCTCGACTTCATGGCGGCGCTGCACCTAGCAGTCCGTGAGCCAGGTGACTTCATCTGCTGCAAGCCACACGCGTCGCCGGTCGACCACTCACTGCATCACGCAATGGGCTTATTCCGTCACAAAGATGGCTCCTGGTTTAAAGAAGACGAAGCCGAAGCGGTCATGCACCGACTACGTAGCTTTTCGCACGATGGCAAGCCGGTCTTTCAGAGCTACCACGCCAAAGCAGACCCAGACCACTGGCACTTCTTGCCGTCAGGCTCCGTTGGCATTCCGCCAGTCGTAGCGGTCTACCAAGCGCTCGCCTACCGCTACGCCCAACAGCACGGCTGGGACATCGATGAGCCGCACTTCTGGTGCATGATGGGCGACAGTGAGTTCCGCGAAGGATCACTGCTTGAAGTTCTACCCGAAGTAGCAGAACGCGAACTCGGCAACGTCACATGGATCGTCGATTACAATCGCCAAAACCTCGACGGCACCCGCATCCCCAACAACCGTGGCCTTAAGGGCACGGACGCCGACCGTATCGAAGGCACTGCTATCGCTAACGGCTGGGAAGTCATCCAACTTCGCCATGGCAAGTTCCGCCAAGAAGTCTTCTCCAAGAAGGGCGGCGACGCACTGCGCAAGGTGTTTGAAGCTGGCCTAACGGACTACCACTACCAAGCACTGATCTGGAAGCGCGACGCCAAGATGATGCGCTCGGCGATCGTTGACAAAGACAAGTCGACCAAGAAACTGCTCGACTCGCTAACAGACGACGAAGTCGTCCAACTCTACTTCGACACCGGTGGTCACGACTATGAGACGATCATCGAAGCCTTCGAGGCGTCAAAGACCGACAAATTGCGCCCGACGCTGATCATCGCTCATACGATCAAAGGCCGCGGCCTTGAGTGCGTCGCAGCCAACGGCAACCACTCGGCAATGCCGAGTGAAAAAGAGGTCGTTGCGATCCTCGAAGCGAACGGGATGTCGCTCGACCGCCCATTCCAACGCCTGGACGCAAGCAGCGAAGAAGCCCAATTCGCAATTGAGCGCGGCCTTGAACTTCGCCTAGGAATCGAAGCTCTTGAAGCCCAAGCCAATGCCAACCGCCAGCGCGTAGCCGCCCAGATCGAAGAACACGGCGGCCTTCCGGAAGCCCTTAACATCAACCTGAAGCTCTCCCCCACGACGCATACGCAATGGATGTGGGGCCAACTGGCCGCCAAGCTCGTGCGTATTGGCGTCTACGACGAACTGCGCAAGGGCGGCCACGAGAAGAAGGCCGGCAAGGAGCTGACCGCCGACGAAACCAAGTGGAATCCACTCGCTGACTTGATGATGACTATGGCGCCCGACGTTGGCACCTCGACCAACATCAACCCGGCGATGGACGAAAAGATCTTCGGCCCGAAGCACGACGAGAACTGGGAATCGAAGTTGGATCTGCACGAGCGCCTGCGCCCCGAACTTGCGCCGACCGACGAAGCCTGGACCCGCCACATTCGATTCGAGATCGCTGAAGCCAACTGCATGACCGCGGTTGGCAGCTTTGGCAAGATGGGTGACTGCGCAGGCATCCCGTTCTTGCCGATGATGACGGTCTACGACTTCTTCATCAAACGCGCGCTCGACCAGCTCTACTACAACCTCTACTGGGGTAGCTCCTTCGTGCTCGTCGGGACACCATCGGGCATCACGCTCGCACCCGAGGGCGCACAACATAGTTGGAAGAGCGACATCCAAATCCCCAATCTGATTACGTGGGAGCCAGCCTTCGCAATCGAAATGGAGTGGATCCTATGTGACGCAATCAAGCGCCACTTCACCGGGGACAACAAGGGACGCACCGGCGTATTGGTGCGCGCCGTCACACGTGGCTTGGTGCAGAAGAGCCTGATGACCTGGCTCAAGAAGCAGTTGACGTTCAAGACCGATATGCCGGCTAACGAGCAACTCGGACTGACAGCGGAAGATGGTGGCTTACACGAGGCGGAAGTCACGACCAAGTCCGAGGAGGAGATCCTCGCAACCGTCAAGGAGCACGCTTTGGCCGGTGGATACCGCCTGATCGATTGGCGCGGCTATCGCGGCTACCAGCCAGGCGAGAATGTCGTCGAACTGTTTGTCATGGGCGCACTCGTCCCAGAAGCGATCGGAGCGGCCGAACAACTACTAGACCGCGGCATCTACGCCAACGTCACCGTGGTGTCTTCGCCTGACCTGCTGATCGGCGAACTAGCGCGGAAGAACGGCTTCGAACACCTGAAGCAAACACTACAAGTCGACGGTCGCCTGCACCTTCGCCCCGCTGGCGGCACAAGCGGCCAGGCACTCGGCGCAACCGACGTCGTCAATTTGGCCGGCAGTAGAGTCCCTGTCGTATCCGTGCATGACGGAGAGATCGGCCTACTCGACAACATCGGCTCGCTGATCGGCGTGCCACAGCTGGCTAAAGCTGTCACCAAGTTCAGTAAATCCGGCACCATCAAGCACATCTACGAATACCACGGCATGCATGCCGAAGGCATCGTCGACGCGTGCGGCCAGATCCTCAGCGAGACAGCCATGGAGCAAGTTGAGCTGCATCCGGAAGCCATGTCCGTGCTGCGACAGGTTGGTGGCAGGGCCAGCGGCGACTGGCGCGAACTCTGGCCAAAGCCGAACTAAGCGCTCAGCCACCGACGAGCGGGCGTCACTAGCCGCCCCCCCCCGCACACCACGGCCAC